>OJRF01001088.1_pt1 | contig 10769 bp, 8 predicted proteins | sample 1599141 | NCBI WGS metagenome assembly OJRF01 (sample SAMN03922529, study PRJEB24848) | human gut metagenome | isolation source: stool sample | host: Homo sapiens | place: Germany | collected 2010-05 | reverse complement strand
AATTTTTTTTGCATAAATTTGCTTAAGAAGATCGTACTTTTCCGTCATATGACCGTAATCAATTTTATGTATGCAGAAGAATTTTATAGATTGTGAAAATACAGCAGCTTCGGCGGCTATCAAAACGTGCGGGCAATAATGAAACCAAGCTGCGTCGATAAAAAGTTCTTGTATGTCTTGTGGGGGGGGTACAGACGTGCTATAATAGCTATGATTATTATAATAACAAAAGTTTTTGCCTTTTAACAAATAAAAACTGATTTTTATTTAATAAATAATGACTAAATTTTAAAGAAAACTATGTGCCGCAGCCGCAGTAATAACTGCGAGGATATAAAATCAGGCTTTGAAACAGAAAACTTCAAGATCTATTTCGACAACAAAAGGGAGGAAAAGTTATGAAAAAGAAAGGAATAACGCTGGCGCTGCTTTTAAGCTGCACCACAGCGGCAGCAGCACCGGCACTGCCCAGTACTAACAGTGATCTGCGTGCGCTGGAACAGAACAAGGCGCAGACACCGCAGCAGGCAGAGCTGACCAGTGTTCAGACAGAAGGGGATAAACTTTCCGGCGAGCAGAGCTTTACTGTCGATTCTATCAATTTTACCAGTCCTGACAATATCGACAAGGCAGCCTGTGAGGACTTGGTAGCAGATTATGTCGGACAGGAGCTGACTCTGAGCCAGCTGCAGCAGGCTGCCGATAAGGTGACAGCTTACCTGCGTAAGCAGGGATACACCGTAGCCACTGCCTTTATTCCACCGCAGCAGATAGCGAACGGAGCAGTAGAAATTCGTGTCCTGCTTGGTAATCTTGGCCAGGTGACGGTAAATAACAAATCTGGCCTGACAGATGCGGTTATCAGCAGTTTTATAGATAGACTGCACGGCGGCGCCGCTATCAAAACAAACGAATTGGAAACAGTGCTCAACAACCTCAACGACCTGCCCGGCATCAGAGCCGCAGGTATGCTTAAAGCAGGAGCAAGCGTCGGCAGCAGTGACCTTGAGATCATCGTTGATGATAAAAAAGCTGTCGAAACTATTTTATATGCCGATAACCACGGCGGCAAATACAGCGGCCGTTACCGCTACGGATTTCAGACTACACTTAACGACCCAGGGCGTATTGGCGATAAATTTACTGTGGGCGGAACTTTAAGCAACGAAGATATGCGCAACTACAATTTTGGTTATGAAATGCCCATCAGCGGTAACGGCAGTCGTCTGGGCATTTCCTACAGCCAGATGGATTATACCCTGGGCGACTACTTTAATCTGCTGGACGCAGTTGGCAAAGCCAAAACCTTCAGCATCTACGGCAGTACGCCCCTGGCTAATAACAGCAGCAGTAAACTAGACCTGGTCTACGGCTACGACAACCGTCAGCTGCAGGATGAAATGCGCCTGTTTGGCTACAACGCTAAAAAAAGCAGCAATGCCGTACATACAGGAATCAGCGGCAACAGTCGAGGCAGCGGCAGCTATACAGGCTACAGTGCGCTTTACTATTGGGGCCAGCTTACCAACGAAGATTTTAACAGCGAAACAGAAGGCAGTTTCCATAAGTTGACCGGCGATGTCAATCACAGCCGCCGTTTGGGCAATACAGTAGACCTGCTGCTGAACTTCCACAGTCAGCTGGCGAATAAACAGCTGGACGGCAGCGAACAGTTCAGCCTGGGCGGGGCTAACGGAGTACGAGCTTATCCGCAGGGTGAGGCCAGCGGAGACAGCGGCTACCAGGCAACAGCCGAACTGCGCTGCAACATGCCGCTGCCATATCTCAGCCTGGCGACCTTTGTTGATTTCGGCGAAGTAGAGCAAAGAGGTTACGACGACAGACACCGCAATCTGGCAGGCTGGGGCATCGGCGTACAGTATGCCAAAGCAGGAGATTATTATCTGCGGTTGGATTATGCGCGCAAGCTTAATGGTGAAGCATTCCAGAGTGAGGACAAGGATAAGAACGGACGCCTGTGGTTCCAGGCCTATAAACTGTTCTAGACAGATTTTCAAGGAAAATAAAACTAATGCAAGGAGTGGGAAAGATGAAATATAACAAATCTTATCTGGCCAGACGATTGGCTTTATCCCTGATTATCGGCGGGATGTTTGTCAGCAGTGCTTATGCTCTGCCGCAGGGCGGCGCAGTAGTGGGCGGCGGCAGTAACGGCAATATCGGCGGCAGCGGTAATGTTATGGAGATCACCGGTACAGGCAGCAATAACGTAGCGATAAAATGGGAACAGTTCAATATCGCCAATGGTGAAACAGTCAACTTTAAAAATATGGCTAATGTGCTGAACTATGTTACCGGCAATACTAAAAGTGAGATTTACGGAGCTTTGAACGGACAGAATGTCAACGTCTTTCTGCTCAATCCCAACGGCATTTTGTTTGGTAAGGGAGCGGCTGTCAACGTTGGCAGCCTGTATGCTTCCACAGGTAAAATGACAGACGCTGCCATCAATGGCTTTAATGGCACGCCGGCGATCGACCTGAGCAGCGTTACTGCCGATGTACTGAATCTGGGTGCGATACGTGCCGATAAGGTGACGATAGAAGGGGCCAATATTTCGCTGGGCAATGCGGCTGATATAAAAAAACAAAATGGAGACGCAATAGCGGCTGCCGATCAGGCGAATTATATTCTTAAGGCAGAAGGTACTATTAACGTAGGCTATGAAACGATCGGGACGAAGAATATATCTATTATAGAAAATGGTGTCAGTACAGAGCATGCTATACGTGATTACAGTGCAGGAGCTGCGGAGAAAGGCAGTACCTTATTTACCGGTAAGAAGCTTAATGGCAGCGAAGCGAACAATGTCAACGATTGTATGCTGATCAGTGATATCTATGAGCTGCAAAGCATTCAGGATAACAGAGCTGGTAGATATATGTTGACAAAAGATATTGACGGTGTTGCAACAAAGAACTGGAATAGCGGAGCTGGTTTTAAAACATTGTTTAATGATAGCGCTTTAAAATTTATGGGTGTGTTTGACGGTGCTGGTTATACGATCAGCGACTTGTATATAAATAGCAGTACAGGTAAGTATGGTGGTTTGTTTGGGGTATCTGCAGGCAAGATAGCTAATGTGCAGCTGTCTGGAATTGACTATAATTTTACCGGAGGAATAGAAGCTATCGGCGGCATCGTTGGTTATAATGTAGGTTCCAGCGGTGGACTAGCTGGCAGTGTCAGAAATGTGCAGGCCAGCGGTAAAATTACAGCCAGCAATTTGACAGCAGTGTTTGCACACATTGGCGGTATTGTAGGAACAAATGCCAGTACTGTTGCGGGAGCAAGTGGTACACCTACTCCGACAAATGCTATGTGTATTATCAAAGATGCTGTGAGCAAAGTAGATATTACAGCCAGTGGCAATACGAATATCTATGCTGGCGGTATAGCAGGTAATAATAGTTATTCTGAGGTCTACAATGAAACCGGTGTCATTGAGAACGTGAAGAATGAAGGTGCCATCAGTGTTACTGACAGCAGTCAGGCAAAAACCGGTGGCATCGTCGGCAATAACGCTGGACAGGTCAGTAAGGCCGAAAATACAGGTGCGGTAACAGGAACCTGGCACGTAGGTGGGATTTTAGGTTACAGCAACAATTCCAAAAACACTGCGGTGATAAACAGTGAACTGCATAATTCTGGGACAGTAACAGGAATCGGCGCTTTCTCGTATGTTGGCGGCATTGTGGGCCAAGTTTTTCAGGGAAAATTTGATGATCTCAGTAATGGTGGAACGGTGACAGTAAATGCGACCAATACAGGATATGCTGGCGGCATTATTGGTCATAATTCCTCTACGAATTCTTCAGGGAGTTTTACTAATCTCAGCAACAGCGGTGCTATTACAGGAAATGTGACTAATGCAGGTTATGCTGGCGGTATTTTTGGGGAAAATGATGCCGCATTAGAATTTGAGAAGTTCAATAATAGCGGTACAATTAAAGGCAATGGGTGGATTGGTGGTATTATTGGATATAATAATGGAGGAGCAATAAAAAACAGCTATAATACAGGCGTTGTCGCAGGAACAGGAGCGGGTACGCTACAGTTGTTAGCCGGAGGTATCGTTGGCAATAATAATTCTGGCAGTATTACTAATGTCTATAATACTGGTGCTGTCAGTGCAGATAAAGGCACTTCGACGAAAACCTGCTTTGCAGGTGGTATCGTTGCTGGTAATAAGGGCCCGATTAAAAATGCTTATAATATGGGTTCAGTGACGGTTGAAAACGGAGCCATTGGTAAAGGTATTGTTGCTGCCGGCAATGGAACTATTACCAATGCGTTTTATTTTGATCCTTCTACGCAGCGTTATTATGATTATGATGGAGCGGAATATACCTCAACAGAAGCTTTTAACCAGTCTTTTATGGAGGGAGCAGCTGCTAGCGGCGAGCAGGCTGCCTGGCTTGGTTATAGTGACGGTCGGACTACGCCGCAGTTACAGGCGTTCCTGTCACCGCTGGATGTCAGCATCGGTAATATTGAGGTCGAGATAACCGATGGCGATATCTATACTGGTTTAGCACAGGCTATTATTGATAAACTGACAGCAATGGGAGTAGAGTTTGATGCCTCTAAAATCAAAGCTGTAGAGGTGAAGGAAGCTGGCACATACGATTTAAGCTCGCTGTTATATTCTACTCAGGATGGTTATAAAATCACTATTGGTGATGGCGGTAAGTTAACGGTCACAGTTAACGCTAAAAAACCTGAGGTGCCGCCAGTTGATCCGCCGATTGGGCCTTCAGTTATCAATGACGCTGCTTATCAGGCTGCTTTGATCAATATTCAGCATGCAGACGATGATCTCCGGGTTGTGCAGCAGACACTGGAGCCAGAAAAATATGCTGAAGATGAAGAAGGCAGAGTAAAGATCATGGGAACAGGTATTAAAATCTAAACTAATTAAGCTGTTGCTGCTAAAGATTGTGTTTCTAAAGTAAAACATCCCTGACAGAATATTTCTGTCAGGGATGTTTTAAGTTGCAGTTATAAAACTTTACTCAACAAGTTCAACACGTTTTTGTGGGTGATTTTTTCAATGGTACTGTCGCTGTAGTTTTTGCTTTGCAGGTATTCTACCAGCGGTTTGTAATCCTGTACGCCGTGGATATTATAAGGCGGGTGACTGATACCGTCGAAGTCGCTGCCGAAACCGACGTGGTCGTCATTGCCCAAAAGGTTCAGCATATAATCGATATGGCGGTACACACTGTCGATGCAGGCATTGTTATAATCTTCTTCCAGGAACTGTCCGGCAAAGGTGATACCGATCAGGCCGTCATTGGCATTGATGGCTTTGATCTGGTCGTCATTGAGATTACGGGGATGACTGCAAAGTGTTTTGGCATTGGAATGGGTAGCAATGATCGGTTTGGTAGAAGTTTCGATAACATCCCAGAAGCCCGCTGTAGCAATATGGGAAACATCTACCAGCATGCCCAGACGGTTCATTTCTGCAACTACCTGACGGCCAAAGGTGGTCAGACCGCCGCCGCTGCATTCTTCGTTGACGCCGTCGGCAATATCGTTACGGTTACTCCAGGTAAGGGTGATAGCGCGCACGCCAAGCTCATAGAGCATGCGCAGAGCTTCCAGACTGCCGTCGATAGCGCCGCCTTCTTCGATAGCCAGCAGAGTTGCTGCTTTGTGGTTGAGCACGTCGGCAGCATCGGCTTTAGTTAAAACGGGAAGCACGTCGATGCCTTTCTCCTGCAGTGCTTTAAGCTCCTGCTTATATTTGTCGAGGAGGGAAAGCGTATAACGCAGTCCGCCGTAGTAACGGAATTCGTGGGTCGGGACAAAAATAGCGCAAAACTGCAGACCGCCGCCCAGCTCTATCTGACGTTTAATGTCGAAGTGCTGATCGTTGTCATACAGGGAAGTACCTTTTTTGTAAAGCTCGGTAAGTGTGTCGCAGTGACAGTCGCAGATGAACATGATTTACACATCCTTTCTAAAATAAGAATAGCCGCCCGCAGGCAGCTATTCTGTTTTATCAAAATTTCAATTACCCTCTGTAGTAGTAGAAGAAGGTCATACCGATATTAACAAGCATTGCGCCGGCCATCGGGATAGCGGTACGTTTTACCAGGTCGAACGGAGAAACGCCGCCCATGCCGGAGGATACAACGATAACTGCTGTGATCGGCGAACAGTTACGGGCAATAGAAGCCGCAAAATGCATCGGCAGGAGCATCAGTACCGGGTGCAGACCTGTATGGGCTGCAACAGCAGGTGTCAGAGCCGCAAAGGCAAAGAACGGAGCGTTGCCGCTGCCCATAACGATAGCAGAGAAGGTGATGATAGCGACCATAACGAGCATCATAGCCATCGGGCCAAAGCCAAAGCCCTGACTGCCGGAGATCAGCGCATTGATAGTACCCATGGACAGAAGGCCCTGAGCAAAAGTCTGACCGGCTACGATCAAGGTGATAACGTTAGCCATCTGCATTCCTAAACCGTCAAAGAAGGTCTGGATGTCGCCGAGAACTTTTTTGCCGTCATGCCAGCGCATGTATTCGCAGCAGGCGCCAATAAAAAGTCCAATGAACATAGCCATAACGATGTTCATTTTGATTGAGGTGATCCACAGCGGGCTGAAGGAGAGGATCAAAGCCAGCGGGATAACCGGCAGGACCGCATACCAGAGCGGCGCGCTGTCAGCCGGATCATCTTCAGCAGGTTTTTCAACTTCCATCGGCTGGACGACATGTCCGTCGCGTTTATCCATATATTTTTGAGTGAAATAGTGCAGTGTGCCGACAACAACGAAGGCAACCAAAACGATCGGTACCTGGTAGTCAGTCCAGTAAACTACCGGGTTCAAGCCGGCGGTTTCAGCAGAAAGGATGGTACCGGTATCACTGGGGCTCCAGTCGAAGCAGAGCGTAGTAGCAACAGCAGCCGTAGCAGACAGACGGCTGACACCAAGTCCGATCAGGATCGGGAACATGGTGACCATCAGCAGCATGGCCAGACCAGATGCACTGTTGATGCACAGACCGATCAGCATACCGACAACCCAGGTGCCGGATAAAACGATATAAGGTGATTTTAAAGCCAGTAAAGGGCGGATAGTCAGACGAACTAAAGAACGGGAAGCGCCGATTTTGTCCATATAGCGGGCAAAAGCGCCAACTGCCATAATGTTCATACCGAGCTTGCCGGCATTAGAACTCATGGTAGCGCGAATAAATTCAAAAGCATCAAAGAAAGTAGAGCCTGTAGCGGCTTTGGCCGGTAAGATAGTACCGTAACCGAAAATTGCGGCAATATACATTAATATCATACCGCCTAAGAATAAGACCGGTTGAGGTTTGTACTTTTTGTAGATCAGAAAGCCGACCCAAAAAGTAACAAGAGCAGAGATTACTAAACCCATTGGTGCAACACCCTTTCTTCATATATAATGTCTTTCAATGACTAAAGTATAGCATTCTAATATCTCATAAAGCAAGAGCAGCAGCAACAAAGGGTAACAAATTTACAGAAAATTTTATTAAAATAAAAACGCTGTAATATTTTTGTACTGATTTCCAGAACATAAAAGGACGTTCTTCCTTAGAAGAACGTCCTTTGGACTAACAGTAATTATTTATCTTTGAACACCGGCTTCGGCAGCAACTGCATGCTGTACATAAATAGCCTGTACTGCGGCATTGCGGCCGATACCCTGCAGGTGACCTACAGTTTTAACGCCCATTTTTTCGATCATGGATTTCCAGGAATCTTCTTCATCTCCGTACATATCGTTGTTGGCATGGTCGCCTGCAACGATCATCAGGGGGAACATATGCACAGTTTTGTAACCGCGTGCTTTGATTTGTTCCAGAACTTCGTCCACGTTAGGAGTATCCACTTCTTCAACAGTGCCAACTACTACCGGTAAACCCATTTTATCAAAGGTTTCCTGCAGCATTTTGTAGGTGTTGCCAAAGGATTGGTTGTTATCACGGGGAGAACCGTGACCCATCAAGACAACGCCTTCACCTTTGCCAAGAGTCGGGAATTGAGTCGCAACAGCGGAAGCAGCGATAGCGAAATCGTTTTTACCTACCATCAGAGGATCGCTGACAACGATGCGGTCAAAATCACCTTTGAATTTATCAACAGTGGTCAGGACTTTATGCTCATATTCTTCGCCGTGCAGCAAATGAGTCGGTTGTACGAGAATGTCTTTATAACCGGCTTTTTTCAGTTCTTTTAAGGTTGCAGGCAAATCGTTGACTTTGATGCCTTTATTTTTTTCCAATCGTTCCATGATGATGTAGGAAGTAAAAGCACGTTTAAAATCACGGTTCGGGAAAGCTTTGGCAACAGCTTCTTCGATACCGCCGATATCTTTCGTACGGGTGTCGTCGAAGGTCGAACCGAAGCTGACTACTACGACAGCCTTGTCGTTTTTCGGTGCTTTAGCAGCGGCAGAAGCGCCCATAGTTCCCAGTGCAAAAACCATCATTGAAGCCATAACTAACATTGAAAGCAGTTTTTTCATAAATTATTCCTCTTTCCTCTGATTATTTTCTGAATAGGTAATAAAAAAACCATCCATAAATATTAGGGATGGTGATAAAACATGGTTAGACCCATGATCTTTCCCCGTCCTTCGCAGGTCACTAAGATCGCGATGCAGGTAGTTCTTCTGGCTTGACTTCATGGCTCGGCCTTCCTTCCCGGAATATTCCAGTGGTTCTATAGGCGTTGCTCCATCTTACAGCGGCGGGACCGCGCCGGCTTTTAACCGGTCTTCTCTGTTATTCCTGACGGAACCTGCATTACCGTATTCAGTTTGATATACTAAATTATAACATCTTTGAATAGAGTGTCAAGCAAATTAGGAAAAAATATCATTAAGATACAGAGGTATACAAGAATAAACACCCTTTAATTATTTAAAGGGTGTTTAGAAATTTGCAGAGTTATTTTTTTGCAGCTTTATCAAGATCCTGAACGAAAGCATTGGCCATGCGCTGCCACATATTTGTTGTATCACTGTCTGCTGTACGGCTGCGTGTATCGCGCAGACTGAAAATTATTTTTCCTGTAGCAGGGTCAAAAAGATGAAAAGCTACATCAACGTAGCCGTCATATACAGTGCTGGCCGGAACATATTCATAAACAGTTCGTTCTGCGTCCCGTTCGATCCAGTTTCCTTTATTGTCTTTGACCTTTTCTTTGTAATATCTGGTACGCGGTTCTTCGTGAGCGGGGATGACCCGTCTGTTGTAACCAAATTTATGGGCGATTATTTTCAGATCAGCAGTTGGAGCAGGCGCTATTTTGGTCGATATATCTGTATAAGTGCCGCTTAAAGCATCTTTGGTCAGTTGGGAAGCATCTTCTTTGGTAATTGAAAGATTTGATTCGATGCTTGTATCAAAAACATAATCTTTTTTAGTTAAAGCTTTTTGTAAAGCACTTATTATTTTTTCGGTCGCCATATCGTCAACAGTAAAATTGCTGCCGACAGGATCGACTACACTTATGGAAACCAAATTGATGCGGTGAAGTTTATTAAAATCGTAATTGGGATTCGTCCATTTCGTTTTGTCTGCATGAGCGGCTAGCGGCAATGCCAGCATTGCGATGGCAACAGTAAGCAAAAGAAGTAATTTTTTCATCATTGTTAAAACAGCTCCTTTGAATTGTTAAGAGTTTTTGATCAGTTTTTTTATCCCGGTAAAGGTTTCGGGGCTGATAACATGTTCGATCCGGCAGGCATCTTTTTCAGCTGTTTCTTCGGATACGCCAAGATTTTCGCGTAAAAAGCGCGTCAACAGCAGATGTCTTTCCAAAACAGCGTTTGCTTTAGCGAGCCCTGTTTCAGTCAGAATGATGTTGCCGTCCGCTTCCATCAGAATGTAATTTTCGCGTTTTAAAATACTCATAGCCCTGCTGACGCTGGCTTTGGTAAAATTCATATGCGTTGCAATGTCGATAGAACGGACACTGCCGTTTTGCTGCTGCAGCATTAGAATGGTTTCCAAATAGTTTTCTCCAGATTCTTGCAAAATCATAACAAGTCCTCCGTTGGCAATAGTGCCGTTTGATTGATCGTGTAATAAAAACACAGCCGGTGAAAATTAGTGAGCAGTAAGAATATTCCGGCAAATATTATCAATACTATTTTAACATTATAAAAAGGTCTGGGCAAGTATAGTTAGAGCAGGATAAAAAATGCCTGAAGTTTTGACTTCAGGCATAGAAAAAGTAGCGGTCAAGAACGTTCGTAAACACGTTTTGTCATGTTTAATGTTTTCTCTAAAACAGAAGCAAATAACCCGGATGTTAATGCTGTGAAAATCATTCCAGGAAGAGCTGCTGCCAACAGAGGATAGACTGCCTTACCAATAAAAAGACTGAGTGCAAGACGTGCTGCGGAGGAAGCGACAGGTCCTGATGACAGGTAGAAGATTTTGGTTTTTCCTAAAACTGCATATAATAAGGCAACGACTATTCGAAAAAGCATTGCAATAAGGACGTTGAAAATAGTTTGCGTACCCAGGAGTAAACCGCCGGCAGAGGCCAGAATACCTGCAAGCAGATATTTTTTGATACCAAAAACACCGCAGATCGCTACAGCAATAGGAGCGGAGAGTTGAAATTCACTTCCTGGAATAAAGCTGGGAAGCTTAAAAGCCCCGCTGACGGCGATAAATGCTGCCAATAAGGCAATTTCACTGATTTCACGAATTTTAAAAGTAGACATAAAGATCACCTTAATTATAGTCTGT
>OJRF01001086.1_pt1 | contig 10797 bp, 10 predicted proteins | sample 1599141 | NCBI WGS metagenome assembly OJRF01 (sample SAMN03922529, study PRJEB24848) | human gut metagenome | isolation source: stool sample | host: Homo sapiens | place: Germany | collected 2010-05 | reverse complement strand
GCCAGAATCTTGAAAGGAGCCACTATGAACACCACGAGCACGAGCTACTCGACCATCGGGGACTATCAGCTCCCGAACCTGACCCTGCACCAGCCGTCAAAACCGCTGGGCAAGTACGGCAGGATGCGCCGGGCCTATCTGATGGAGCATCGCCCGGTACTGTACCACACGATGCTGCTGAACGGGAGCCTGTACCCGCATCTGTTGGAGTTGGAGCAGACAGCCCAGAGCCGGATGCAGCAGCTGATAAACTCCCTGTTGAAACAGAACCCCGCCCCGGACAAGGAGAGCCAGCAGATGGGCTGGGTACAGCACATGAACAGTCTGAAAGCACAGGTGGAAGAAATGATCCTGACGGAACTGATCTACAGCTAAGTTTTCTGGATGCGAACATCCCCACCGAAGCCCAGCAGATCGAGAATATAGACCAAGCGGAGAGCGAAAAAACGCCCTCCGCTTTTGTTTTGTCGCAGGCGGAAATTGAAAACGAACTGCGCAGCCACGGCTCCGGGTATGCTAGCAGCAAACAGCGAATTCTTCAGCTCTACGAGAAGCTGCCAGACCGGAAGCAGCGCACCAGGGCACTGGCAAAGGAATACGGCATCGGTGGGCACAGCCACTCCTATCTGGATGGCCGGAGCGGTTTTATCACCTACAACAGTTCCGGGATGGAATTTTCTCTGCATAGTGCCCGGGAGCCGTTCAAGCTGAAATGGGCTGCGATCGAACAGTATATCGACCTGATGATCCAGTCCGGGCGATACCTGACCGATGAGGAAAGAGAACAGCGTACAGCAGCGCAGGAAGCAACCATCTATAAGGTTGGGGACGAAGTTGTAGTAGACCTGTCTACCAGAACGATCGAGGGCACTATCGGCTATGTTGGCGAAACCGATGTGCGCATCGACACCAGTGCGCACGGTCATTCTTGGGACAATGAGGTCATCAACAAACCGCAGTTCGAGGATGCACTGCGGCAGGAGGAGCCGGACGAGCCGGAGCTGTCGGATGAAGAACTGGACGAGCTGCCCGTCTCTGTTGTGATCGACGGAAAGGTACAGACCTTCCCGGATGCCGCTGCCTTGGATGAAGCCCTGAACACGGAGAGTGTCCCTGAACCTGCCGGGAACTTCCGTATCACAGACGACCATCTGGGCGAGGGCGGCCCCAAACAGAAATACGCCCGGAACGTGGAGGCCATCCGCACCCTGTTCCGGCTGGAACAGGAACACCGTGCCGCCACTGCCGAAGAACAGCAGGTGCTGTCACAATATGTCGGCTGGGGCGGTCTGCCGGATGTCTTTGACCCGGACAAGGACAGCTGGGCCACGGAGTACGCCGAGCTGAAAGGACTGCTTTCAGAGGATGAATATGCCGCTGCCCGTTCCAGCACCCTGAATGCCCACTACACCAGCCCTACTGTCATCCGGGCCATTTACGATGCATTGGAGCACATGGGGTTCCGCAGCGGCAACATCCTGGAGCCGAGCATGGGAGTGGGCAACTTCTTCGGGATGCTGCCGGAGGGGATGCGGTCCAGCCGCCTGTATGGTGTGGAGCTGGACAGCATCACCGGGCGCATTGCACAAAAACTGTACCCGCAGGCCGACATTACGGTTGCTGGCTTTGAGACCAGCGACCGCAGGGATTTTTACGATCTGGCCGTGGGCAATGTGCCTTTTGGCAACTACAAGGTCAACGACAAGGCGTACAACAAGCTGGGATTTTCCATCCACAACTATTTCTTTGCAAAAGCCATCGACCAGGTGCGCCCGGGCGGCATCGTGGCCTTTGTCACCAGCCGCTACACCCTGGACAGCAAGGACAGCACGGCCCGCAAGCATATCGCGGAACGGGCCGATCTGCTGGGCGCGATCCGTCTGCCTAACAATGCATTCAAGGCCAACGCCGGGACTGAAGTGGTTTCGGACATTATCTTTTTGCAGAAGCGGGACCGTCCAGCCGATATCGAACCTGCATGGGTGCAGCTTGGCCGGACGGAAGACGGCTTTTCCGTCAACCAGTATTTCGTAGACCACCCGGAGATGGTGCTGGGCCAGTTCACTGCTGAAAGCACACAGTACGGACGAGAGGAACTGACGGTCGTGCCTATCGAGGGGGCAGTGCTGGCAGACCAGCTTGCAGAAGCAGTACAGCATATTGAGGGGCAATACGCCGAAGTTGAGGTGGAAACACCAGATATTGCGGATGCAGAAGCAGAACACAAGACTCTCCCCGCTGATCCTGGGGTGAAGAACTTCTCCTACACGGTAGTGGATGGCGAGGTGTACTACCGGGAAAATTCCGTGATGACCCAGGTAGCGCTGTCCGACACCGCCCAAGAGCGGGTCAAGGGCATGGTGGAGCTGCGGCAGATCGTCCACGAGCTGATCGACCAGCAGCTGAACGACTTTTCGGATGAGGATATCCAGGCAACTCAGGAGCGTTTGAACGCCGCCTACGATGCCTTTACCGCAAAGTACGGTCTGCTGAATGACCGCAAAAACGGGCGGTTGTTTGAGCAGGATTCCTCCTATTATCTGCTCTGTTCGCTGGAAAATCTGGACGAGCAGGGGCAGCTCAAGAGCAAGGCGGCAATGTTCACGAAACGCACCATCCGCCCGGAACGCACTATCATCCGTGTGGATACCCCCAGCGAAGCACTGGCAGTGTCCATCGGAGAACACGGCAAGGTGGACCTGCCCTATATGGCGCAGCTGCTGGGGACCCCAGGTGAATACGGGCATATTACCACGGAACTTTCCGGCGTGATCTTCAAGGACCCTGCCGCCGACCCCACTGACCCGGAAGCCGGCTGGCAGATGGCAGACGAGTACCTGTCCGGCGATGTCCGGGAAAAGCTGCGAATGGCGCAGTTCGCCGCCGAAACGAACCCGGAGTTTGTGGTCAATGTGGATGCGCTGACCAAGGCGCAGCCCAGAGAACTGGAAGCCTCAGAAATTGATGTGCGGTTGGGGTCCACCTGGCTTTCCCCTGACATCGTCCAGAAGTTCATGGAGGAAACCTTTCGGGTGCCCTACTATATGCGCCGCTCCATCGCCGTCAAGTTCTCCCCTCACACAGCGGAATGGCGCATCGAGGGCAAGACCGCCTTGGGCAAGGGAGATATCACCTCCTGCGAGACCTACGGCACCGGCCGGGCCAACGCCTACAAGATCCTGGAAGAGACCCTCAACCTGAAGGACATCCGCATCTATGACACCATTGAGGATGCCGATGGCAAACCAAAACGGGTGCTGAACAAGCGGGAGACCACCTTAGCCCAGCAGAAACAGCAGGCCATCAAGGATGCTTTTGCCAACTGGGTCTGGAAGGACCCTCAGCGCCGCAACGCCCTGGTGAAGCAATACAATGAGCTGTTCAACAGCACCAGACCCCGAGAGTACAATGGCGAACACCTCCACTTTGTGGGCATGAACCCGGAGATCACCCTCCGGGAGCACCAGCGCAACGCCATCGCTCATGTGCTTTATGGCGGTAATACGCTGCTTGCACACGAAGTTGGTGCGGGCAAGACCTACGAAATGGCGGCATCTGCCATGGAAGCAAAACGGCTGGGGCTGTGCCAGAAATCCCTCTTTGTGGTGCCCAACCATTTGACAGAGCAGTGGGCTTCGGAGTTCCTGAACCTCTACCCCAATGCAAAACTTTTGGTGGCACGGCGCAAGGACTTTGAGACTGCCAACCGCAAAAAGTTCTGTGCCCGCATCGCCACCGGGGACTACGATGCCGTCATTATCGGTCACAGCCAGTTTGAGCGCATCCCTCTTTCCTTTGAGCGGCAGGAGCGCATAATCCAGGAGCAGATCCAGGAGGTTCAGAACGCCATTGCAGAGCTGAAATACTCCAACGGGGAGCGCTTTACCGTAAAACAGATGGAAAAAACCCGCAAGAGCCTGGAGGCCAAGCTGGAAAAGCTCCGGGCCGCCGACCGCAAGGACGATGTGATCACCTTTGAGCAGCTGGGGGTAGACCGGCTGTTTGTGGACGAAAGCCACAATTTCAAGAACCTCTTTTTGTACACAAAGATGAGGAACGTGGCGGGGCTTTCCACCAGCGAGGCGCAGAAATCCAGCGATATGTTCGGCAAGTGCCGCTATCTGGACGAGATCACCGGCGGGCGGGGCGTGGTGTTCGCCACGGGCACGCCCGTGAGCAATTCCATGACCGAGCTGTACACGGTCATGCGCTACCTCCAGTACAGCACCTTGCAGCAAAAGCAGCTGACCCACTTTGACTGCTGGGCCTCCACCTTTGGCGAGACCACCACCGCCATCGAGCTTGCGCCCGAGGGCTATACTTTAATAGGACGATAAACTTGATTGTCCTAAATTGAAAGATTCCATAAGAAAGGAGGTAGAACAAATGCCTAAAGAACCAAAAATCACCGCACTCTATGAGCGTTTATCAAGAGATGATGATCTTGCTGGTGAATCGAATTCCATCACCAACCAAAAGAAATATCTGGAAGATTACGCACAAAAGAACGGCTTCAAGAACATCCGCCATTTTACAGATGATGGCTTTTCAGGTGTGAATTTCAATCGTCCCGGCTTTCAATCTCTAATAAAAGAGGTAGAAGCAGGAAATGTCGAAACGCTTATTGTGAAGGATTATTGTGCGATAATAGGACTAAATCAGAAAGACCTTGAAAATCAAGGCATTCTGGCTTAGTCCCTTCTTTTTTTGACCGAAAACAAAGGACTTTCACAATAATCAAGCAAGCCGGAGGGTGCTGCTGCACACTTCCGGCAGAAGGAGGATATAGTGGGTGCTATCAAAGTCTTCTTGAAGGAGGTTCTGCTTCCAATCGCGCTTGCGTTCTGCCTCGCGTCATTTCTCAAGCCGATCTATATGCCTGACGGCGTATGTGACTACTTCCTAATGTGGATTTGCGTCGGCTTGCCATTCGGCATCCGGAGGATGTGCCTCTGGCTCGTTCCCAGCGGCTACGGTATCTCCGGCTCAGTCGGCATCTTCGCATTGAACTTAATCATAGGCGGTCTTATCGGAGGACTTGCCTTCTTCATCGGGCTGCTGCTCGGTGTCATTCATACCATCCGAGAAATCATCTGAACTACATCGTAAACGAAGAGGGTTTGTTTCTTCTCCAATTTGGAGTAAGAAGCAAACCCTCTTTTTTTGTTGCCCAAAAGCCGCAATATTTGCTGGCGATGCGGCGAAAGAAAGGAGTTTTTAAGCATGAAACGCATGACAGCCGGTGATCTGCAAGCACTGGAATTGCTGATGCAGACCACACCCGGCTTTGAGCATTTTGACAGCGGCGCGGATGGCATTCTCCCTGAGTGCCGAAGCTGCCGCTTTCATCGCCCCTTCTGGAAATATCAGTCCTGCGTATTTGCAGAGTGTCCCTACTGCTGCAATCCCGTTTCTACCCTCAAAAACCAAAGTGGCACATCTGCTGCCGGAAAGGAAGTCAATCATGGATAACAAAATCGAAGTCTTCAAGAATGAACAGTTTGGAGAAATCCGAACAGCCCTGATCGAAAACGAGCCGTGGTTTGTGGCGGTAGACGTGTGCAGGGCTTTGGAGATCGGCAATTCGTCACAAGCCATTTCACGGCTGGATGCGGACGAGAAGATGATTACCCTCATTTCAAATGAGGGTAATAAACGAGGCAATCCCAACATGACGGTGGTGAACGAACCTGGACTTTACACGCTTATTCTGAGCAGCCGTAAGCCCGAAGCCAAAGCCTTCAAACGCTGGATCACACATGATGTCATCCCCATGATCCGCAAGACCGGCGGCTACATGACGGACTCCCTTCTGGAACGCATTCAGAAGGAACCTGCGGTCATTGTAGAGTTTGCTCAGGCGTTGATTCTGGAAAAGAATCGTGTGAAGGCTCTTGAGTGTGAGCTGAACACGGCGAAGCCCAAAGCTGATTACTACGACGCCTTCATCAATCCGGATGACTGCACCAATATCCGAACGACGGCGAAGGAACTGAAAATCCCGGAGCGCAAGTTCGTCCAGTTCCTTCTCAAAGAAAAGTACCTGTTCCGCTCTCCTTCCGGGCAGCTTCTTCCCTACAACAAGGACAGCAATGCCGGACTGTTCATCGTCCGCGATTTTGTGACGTTCTGCTACACCGGTTCTCAGACCTACTTCACGCCGAAGGGCAAGGAGGTCGTCCGAATGAAGTTCCAGAAAAAGTGCGGCGAAGAGCTGCTTCCCAAGATAGCAAGGTGATTTTCGTGGCAGTCTATCGCGTAAACAAGAATCGTGGCTATACCGTCATGGCGAACTTCCACCTCCGAGACAAGAGCCTGTCACTCAAGGCAGTCGGTCTTCTCTCAAAGATGCTCTCGTTCAATGATGGCTGGAAGTTCTCAACCAAGGGACTTTCTGCAATCTGCAAGGAAGGTCCGGATGCCATTCTCTCCGCGCTCCGTGAGCTTGAAAAGCACGGCTACCTTGTCCGGCACCGGCAGAGAGACGGTAAAGGCAGGATGAGCAGCACAATCTTTGAGATATACGAAGAGCCGCAGGAGTCCACGCCAGAACGGGAAATGCCACACACGGAAAATCCATGTGTGGAGAAGCCAGATGTGGATAATCCACGCGGGGATAAGTCCGCACAAATAAATACTGATCAAGTAATTACCCAAGAAAGAAATACTCTCTCAAAGAACTATCAATCCATCAATCTTGATGGGATGGACAGGATGGATGAGCGAAGCGAGTATGAAGAGATTATCAAAGAGAATCTTGACTACGACATTCTCTGTCAGGATCCGAAGTTCGATAAAGACCGCTTCCGGGAGATCATGGACATCATGCTGGATGCCGTCTGCTCTACCGCTCCGACCATCCGTATCAATGGCGAGGATATGCCGCAGCAAGTGGTTAAGTCCCGCTTTCTCAAGCTGAATAGCAGCCACATAGAGTACGTTCTGGAAGCAATGAACAAGAACCCGTCAGACATCCGTAATATCCGGGCGTACCTGTTGACCGCTCTGTATAACGCCTCTCTGACGATAGACAATTATTACTCTGCGCTTGTCAACCATGATTTCTACGAGCAGGACAGATCAGCAGGGTCAAAGAAGTCCAAGACCTACGATTATAGCCTTTGTGAAGACACTCTTTAATGAATACCATCGTGAGCATTGCTCGGAAAGGAGGACAGCTCGAATGAAAATCATCTATCGCCGGATTGTGCCGCCTTAGCTTCGGCAGCAGTCCCAATAATCATTCCAAGGAAAGGAGGTAAACGCCGCAATGCAGGATGAAGTCAACACCAAAGTTGTTGCAATCATGATCAAGGGCGGAAAAATCTCAGCCGAGGTGCTGAAAAAGGCGCTGGACAAGTTCGTTCAGGAGATCGAGAAGGCGCAGAAGCAGATGCAGCATCCCAAAACCTATCGCGGCAAGCAGTCCATCAAGCATCTGATGAGTCAGAATGCCGCCATCTCCAACATCGAAGTGACGGACGGCAACATCAAGTCCTTTGAGCGGACTGCCAGCAAATACGGTCTGGACTTTGCGCTCAAGAAGGACGTTTCCGTAGAACCGCCCAGCTACCTTGTCTTCTTCAAGGGACGAGACGTTGATGTGATGACAGCCGCCTTCAAGGAGTTCTCCGCCAAGACGGTCAAGCAGAAGGAACAGCCGTCCATCCGGCACAAGCTGGATCAGGAGAAAGCCCAGAGCAAGGCGCAGCACAAGGAGAAAGTCAAGGTCAAGACCAAGGATCGGGGTGTGGAGCTGTGAACAAACCCGATGTGAAAAAGCTCATTCTTCTGAACCTTCCGTATGTCTTCGCCTTCTACTTTGCGGATAAGATCGCCGCCGTGTTTCGTCTCGCTCCCGGCACGGAGTTCATCGACAAGCTGACAAACGGCTTTGCTGTATTCGGCACTGCCTTTGCAAATCCGCTTCCCAGCTTTCATCCCGTCGATCTGCTCATCGGTCTGATTGCCGGTGCGCTGCTCAAGCTGGCGGTCTACGTCAAAGGCAAGAACCGCAAGAAGTTCCGGCAGGGCGAAGAATACGGATCTGCCCGCTGGGGCAAGCCGGAGGACATCAAGCCGTACATGGACCCGGAGTTCTCGAACAACGTCATCTTGACGCAGACGGAGTTCTTGACCATGAACAGCCGTCCAAAGCAGCCGAAATACGCCCGCAACAAGAATATCCTTGTCATCGGCGGTTCCGGCTCAGGCAAGACACGCTTTTTCGTGAAGCCAAGTGCGCCCGTAAGGGCGGTATAAATCCTACCTTGAGCAAGTAGTAGGTAAAAGTATCAAGCGGCATTGTGCCGCAACCTATCATTCCCCGTCTTACCCCAAAAGGGAAACCGGAGGGCGACCATAGCATGACGGAGGACACGGGGCGCTGAAGCCTCAGAAGCGCCGGCGTGACGGAATGAAAATCCACGTATGAGGATGGAAGCTAGACTGCTTGAATGACAGCCTGAAATCGGGACCAAGAGCGTACCCCTGACGTAGAGAGGTTGTACTCGTCAGTGTTCCTGACAGTCGCATTGTTTGGCTATGCGGCTGCTGATACTCGGAGCAGGTTCAGCCACGGGAAAGTGGAAAAAGGCGAACGTCACATACCGACAACGTGGAACGCTTGTTTATACCGTACTAAACGGGGATTGCCTAAAGTGAAATGCCGAAAGGCTATGAAAACGCTGAAATGCGGGGTTCTGAATATTCACCATGGCAACAGAGTTCCCATAGTAGTCTGCGGACGGGAAAGCCGTCTACATGGCAAAGGGGAACAGTGAATCATTTTCAAAACAGAAAGGATGGTGTGTGAGACACTATGAGAAATCCGATTCATGTCTTGAAAAGCCTTGAAGAAAAGGCAAGTGTAAGTAACAACAAATATGAAAGATTATATCGCAACCTATACAATCCAGAGTTCTATCTCCTTGCATATGCGAACATTGCGAAATCGCAGGGGAGCATGACGCAGGGGGTAGACGGGCAGACGCTGGACAACATGAGCCTGCCGAGAATTAACCGGATTATTGAATCCATACGCAACAGGACATATCAGCCAAAGCCTGCAAAAAGAAAGTACATTCCTAAAAAGAACGGGAAACTTCGCCCGTTGGGAATCACTTCTACTGATGATAAGTTAGTGCAGGAAGTGGTCAGAATGATTCTTGAAGCAATCTATGAGCCGACATTCAGCAACAATTCACACGGTTTCAGACCAAAAAGAAGCTGTCACACGGCACTTACGCAAGTGAAGAAAAACTTCACAGGTGTTACATGGATTGTCGAGGGAGACATTAAGGCGTGCTTTGATAACTTCGACCATCATGTGTTGGTTGAATTACTGCGGAAAAGGATTTCAGACGAGGCTTTTATCGGTCTAATCTGGAAGTTCCTGAAAGCCGGATATATGGAACAATGGCAGTACAACTGCACCTACTCCGGTGTTCCGCAGGGCAGCGGTATCAGTCCGATATGTGCAAACATCTACCTCAGCGAACTGGACAACTATATGCAGGAATACAAAGAAAAGTATGATTGCGAGCCAGAACGCAGAAGGACGACCAGAGAATACGAGCGGGCGTCCCGGAGATACAAAAAGGCACGTAAGGCACTAATGGGCGCAGAGAAATCCACTCCTGAACTGGTAAGAGAATTTAAGGATTCCAGAAGGGAGAAGATGAATCAGCATTATTATAATCCGGTCGAGGAAGGCTTCAAAAAAATCCAGTACAACCGCTACGCCGATGACTTTGTAATCGGTGTTATCGGCTCAAAAAAGGATGCAGAAAGAATCAAAGAAGATATAAAAATCTTTCTCCAAGAAAAACTGCATTTGGAAATGTCCGAGGAAAAGACGAAAGTCACCCATTCCAGTAAGCCGGTACGCTATCTGGGGTACGATTTCAAAGTAATCCACTCCAAGAACATGAAGCGATGTAAAAATGGCGACATGAAACGGGTGTGGTATGGAAAAGTATTCCTGTATATGCCGAAAGAAAAATGGATTAAAAAAGCGATGGAACGGGGAGCGATACAGGTGAAACGCAACAATGACACAGGCAAAGAAATGTGGCGGCCTATGCCAAGGAAAGACCTGATGAACCGCAGCGATGCAGAGATTGTGTCTACTTTCAATTCCGAAATTCGAGGGTTATATAACTTCTATCGGATAGCAGAAAACGTAGGCGCATTGCACAAGTATTACTACATGGTGCGGTACAGCATGTTAAAAACTCTGGCAGGAAAGCACAGAACGAATGTCAGTGTTATTAAGAAGCGGCACATGGTAAACGGAGTACTGAGAATCCCATACGATACAACTAAGGGACGTAAATACTGCGAATTTTACCATGATGGATTCAGAAAGCACAGCGACGGCTATGACAATGTGGCAGACGTTATGCCGAGTTATAGGAAATATGACAGCAGGCACACGATAGTAAACCGCATAAAGGCCGGAGTATGCGAGATTTGCGGGGAACATGCAGACTATTTATGTATGCACCACGTAAGAACGCTGAAATCGCTGAAAGGCAGGGATATATTTGAGCAGAAAATGCTGAAAATAAGAAGAAAATCTCTGGCTCTCTGCCCTGACTGCTTTGAACTCTTACACGAAACCAAAGAATCAAGGTGATTCATGGAAAGCCGGATACGCTGAGAGGTGTACGTCCGGTTTGGGAGGCGGCTCCCTGAAACCTACTGATGAAAGTCAGCAAGGCGCAGGGTGCCTACCTCATACTTGATGCAGATGCACAGTTCATACGTTGTCACCGACCCGAAGGGTACGGTGCT
>OJRF01001084.1_pt1 | contig 10815 bp, 5 predicted proteins | sample 1599141 | NCBI WGS metagenome assembly OJRF01 (sample SAMN03922529, study PRJEB24848) | human gut metagenome | isolation source: stool sample | host: Homo sapiens | place: Germany | collected 2010-05 | reverse complement strand
AATTAATTTAGGATAGTTAAAGAACTATCTATCAACACATTGATTCTTTCCATATTGCATCTTCGTCAAATATTTGGTGTGCAATAGGGAAGTGTTGGGACTGTTTTCAATAAGTCACGAAATTATATTAATAGTGAGTACAAAACAGACCTTTTTTCGTCTTCTTTATTGTAAAAATATAGATTGGAATGAAAAATCGACTGAAACAACGAATATTTGCACTTTCTCTATTAGCATGGACAGCCGTATGCCCTGCCGATGCACAACAAACACGCTCACTTAGGGAGCAATTTCAAAATCCGTCAGACGAAGCAAAACCCTGGACCTTTTGGTATTGGATGTATGGTGTCGTGTCTAAAGAAGGGATTACAGCCGATTTGGAGGCAATGAAACATGCTGGATTGGGAGGTACTTACCTGATGCCGATTAAAGGTATTCATGAAGGCGTCCAATACGATGGCAAGGCGCAGCAGTTGACCCCTGAATGGTGGGAAATGGTGCGTTTCAGCATGGAGGAAGCCGACCGTTTAGGGTTGAAACTGGGAATGCATATTTGTGACGGTTTTGCATTGGCGGGAGGTCCCTGGATTACTCCGAAAGAATCAATGCAGAAAGTTGTTTGGAGTGATACAATCGTTGATGGTGGAAAGCTCAATGCATTACGTCTGCCACAGCCGGAAGCTTATGAAAACTATTATGAAGATATTGCGCTATTTGCTTTACCGGTAGAGGATGCAGCAGACGAAATGCCAGCAAAGATCACTTGCGTAAACTTAGCAACAGCGAACAATGTAAAATCTGCTCAAACAGTGAATATGGATGCCGCAGGCATTATCCGTTCTTCGTATCCATGCTATATTCAATATGAATATAAACAGGCTTTTACCTGCCGGAATATAGAAATCGTTTTAAATGGCAATAATTATCAGGCACATCGCCTGAAAGTAATGGCAAGTGACGATGGCGTAAATTATCGTTTCGTGAAACAGCTAGTCCCTGTCCGTCAGGGATGGCAAAATACAGATGAAAATTCTACTCATAGTATTCCCGCAACTACAGCCCGTTATTTCCGTTTCTACTGGACACCCGAGGGAAGTGAACCGGGAAGTGAAGATATGGATGCCGCAAAATGGAAACCTAATCTGAAGATCAAACAGCTGCGCCTGCATCAGGAAGCCCGTTTGAATCAGTGGGAAGGAAAAGCCGGACTGGTATGGCGGGTGGCTGAATCTACTAGGGAAGAGGAGATAGGAAAAGAGGACTGCTATTCCCTTTCACAGGTTATTAATCTAACGGAACAATATAAGAATGCCCCGGCTAGTCATTCTAAAGAGAAAACAATCACAGCTGTTCTCCCGAAAGGAAAATGGAAACTGCTGCGGATGGGACATACCGCTACCGGACATACCAATGCAACGGGCGGAGGAGGAAAAGGACTGGAATGTGATAAGTTCAATCCTCGGACCGTCCGGAAACAGTTTGACAACTGGTTTGCACAGGCTTTTGTAAAGACTCATCCGGAGGTGGCACGTCGGGTACTGAAATACATGCACGTAGATAGTTGGGAGTGTGGCAGTCAGAATTGGAGTGATAGTTTTGCAAAGGAGTTCCGTACACGTCGCGGGTATGACCTGCTACCTTATCTGCCTTTGTTGGCAGGCATTCCGATGGAGAGTGCCGGACGTAGCGAAGAGATTCTGAGAGATGTCCGTACGACTATCGCTGAACTGGTAGTGGATGTATTCTATCAGGTGTTGTCTGATTGTGCCAAAGAATATGATTGCCAGTTCTCGGCAGAATGTGTAGCTCCGACGATGGTAAGCGATGGTCTACTGCATTATCAGAAAGTAGATCTTCCTATGGGAGAGTTCTGGTTGAACAGTCCCACTCATGACAAACCGAATGATATGCTCGATGCCATCAGCGGAGCGCATATCTATGGAAAGAATATTATTCAGGCAGAAGGATTCACCGAAGTGCGTGGAACATGGGACGAATATCCTGCTATGTTGAAAGCATTGCTGGACCGTAACTATGCGCTAGGTATCAACCGACTTTTCTATCATGTCTACGTACATAATCCTTGGCTGGACCGTCAGCCGGGCATGACTTTGGATGGTATCGGACTTTTCTTTCAGCGTAACCAGACTTGGTGGGATAAAGGAGCGAAAGCATTTTCCGAATATGCTACCCGTTGCCAGTCGTTGTTACAATATGGTCATCCGGTAACGGATATTGCTGTGTTTACTGGAGAAGAGGTTCCCCGACGTTCCGTATTGCCGGAGCGGTTGGTTTCCTCACTTCCGGGACTTTTCGGTACGGAGCGGATAGAAAGTGAACGTATTCGTTTGGCGAATGAAGGTCAACCTTTGCGTGTGCGTCCGGTAGGCGTCACTCATTCCGCTAATATGGCTGATCCCGAAAAATGGGTGAATCCGCTTCGTGGATATGCTTACGACAGTTTTAATAAGGATGCGTTACTCCGTTTGGCAAAGGCGGAGAATGGCAGAATGAAGTTGGCGGAGGGAATGGGTTATAAGGTGGTCGTCCTGCCGCTTTCACGCCCTATGAATCCGGAGCCGGTGCTTTCTCCGGCAGTGCGGAAAAAGATGGATGAATTAAAAGCCGCGGGAGTCATTGTACCTGCTCTTCCTTATACAGAAGAAGATTTCTCGGCATACGGACTGGAACGGGATATGATTGTGCCGGAAGATGTCGCTTGGATGCATCGGAGTGGCGAACTCGGTGATATTTATTTCGTTGCCAATCAGCGGGAAGAAACACGTACGTTTACGGCAAGTATGCGTATTAATGGAAGAAAGCCCGAATGCTGGAATCCAGTAACGGGGGAAATGAATACTCATCCTTCTTATCGCATCCACGACAACCGGACAGAGGTTACGCTGACGTTGGCTCCGAATGAATCCGTATTCATTGTCTTTCCGACAGAAGAAGCTGCCGATAAAGAGAGGACATCGACAGATAAGAGAGAACCGTTGAATAGGACATTGGAAACAGAAGAATATACCGTAACATTTCTGGCTACGGGAAAGACTGTGGTCAGGAAAGACCTTTTCGATTGGAGTAAAGAAGAAGACGAGCAGATCCGTTATTATTCGGGAACAGCCGTTTATAAGGCCACTTTCCGCTGGAAGGATAAACTCAAGAAAGGACAACCCGTGTATCTGAACCTGGGGAAAGTCTGCAATCTGGCTACGGTTCGTGTAAACGGAATAGATTGCGGGACTGTCTGGACGGCTCCGTATCGAGCAGACATTACGTCCGCTTTGAAAAAAGGAACGAACGAACTGGAGATAGAAGTCACCAATACGTGGGCGAATGCGCTGAAAGGAGTGGACGAAGGAAAAGCACCGTATGACGGTATCTGGACAAATGCCAAATACCGAAAACAAGAAGATACCTTGCTTCCGGCAGGTATACTGGGCATATTGACAATAGAAAATTAGGATAGACTTTGAAAACTTATATAAATAGAATGATGAGAAGTTCAGTAATTAAAAAAGGCACATGGCTGGCTAGCTTTATGTTGGCTGTTTGCTTATGCGCACATGCAGAAGTAAAGCTACCCGCTATATTCTCCGACGGGATGGTGATGCAGCAACAGACAAAAGCGAATCTTTGGGGGACGTCCACCCCTAATAAGAAAATAACGGTTACTACAGGATGGAATGGAAAACAATATGCGGCAACAGCGGACAAGAACGGTGCATGGCAACTTTCTGTTTCCACTCCCGAAGCAGGAGGTCCTTATTCCATTACTTTCAACGATGGAAGCAAAAAAACATTAAATAATATCTTGATAGGCGAATTGTGGCTATGTTCCGGACAAAGCAATATGGAAATGCCCATGAAAGGATTCAAGAATCAGCCTGTAGAGAATGCCAACATGGATATTCTTCGTAGCAAGAACCCGAATATTCGTTTGTTTACGGTAAAACGTACTTCTACCTTCACTCCGCAAACGGACGTAGTCGGCACATGGAAAGAAGCCACACCGGCGAATGTCCGCGATTTCAGTGCGACAGCTTATTATTTCGGCAGATTAATCAATGAAATACTGGATGTTCCTGTGGGATTGGTGGTCGCCGCTTGGGGCGGTTCGGCTTGCGAGGCATGGATGACAGCCGACTGGCTGAAAGCGTTCCCCGACGCAAAGATACCCCAGTCCGAAGCGGATATCAAATCGAAAAACCGGACGCCGACTGTCCTCTACAACGGCATGTTGCATCCCTTGATTGGCATGACGATGAAAGGGGTTATCTGGTATCAGGGAGAAGATAACTGGAATCGCGCGCACACGTATGCGGATATGTTTACTACCTTGATTAACGGATGGCGTGCCGAATGGAAACAAGGCGATTTTCCTTTCTATTATTGTCAGATAGCTCCCTATGATTATGGAATTATTACGGAAAAAGGAAAAGAAGTGATAAATTCTGCTTATCTTCGGGAGGCGCAGGCAAAAGTAGAACATCGTGTGCCTAACAGTGGCATGGCGGTATTGCTGGATGCAGGCATGGAGAAAGGGATTCATCCCGCCAAGAAACAAATAGCAGGAGAGCGGCTGGCACTGCTGGCGCTGACAAAGACCTACGGAATAGAAGGGGTGAACGGTGAAAGTCCATATTATAAGAGTATGGAAATAAAGAATGATACGGTCATTGTGAGCTTTGAACGGGCAAAAATGTGGATTAGCGGCAAGAATTGCTTTGAATCGAAGAACTTTGAAGTAGCCAGTGAAGACAGAGTATTCTATCCTGCCAAAGCATGGATTGAACGCAGCAAGATACTTGTGAAAAGCGAGCATGTCCCGCATCCGGTAGCCGTTCGTTACGGATTCAAGAATTATGTAGAAGGAGATGTTTATTGTGACGAACTGCCTTTGGGATCTTTCCGTTCGGACAATTGGTGATCCTGCTCACCACACTGTGGTGAGCGAAACAAACTAATGAAGTGATAAATTTATGAATTATTTACGTCACATTTTTGTTCTTTTATTCGTATTTGTTAGCGTGTCAGCTCTTTGGAGTCAGCATGCTAATGTCATTTGGAACACTCCCAGTCGGAATTCCTCCGAATCCATGCCCTGCGGTGGTGGTGATATCGGCATGAATATATGGGTAGAGGAAGGTGATATACTATTCTATCTGAGTCGTAGCGGTACATTCGACGAGAATAACTGCCAACTGAAACAAGGACGTTTTAGGATTCGTCTGTTTCCTAGTCCATTCAAAGATGCAAAAGATTTCCGACAGGAACTGAAATTGAAAGACGGGTATGTAGAAGTATCGGCAGGAGGCACACAGATACAGTTGTGGGCAGATGTCTATCATCCGGTAGTCCATGTGGAAATCACCAACGCACAACCTTTGCGGACAGAAGTCTCTTATGAGAACTGGCGGTATAAGGAACGAATGATCAGAAAAGGAGAGGGGCAACAATGCTCTTACAAATGGGCACCCCCGAAAGGAGCTGTTACCACTGCCGACTTTGTTTCTTTATCTTCCAAAAGGAAACTACCAGGAATGACAAAAAAAGGAAACTTGCTTTTATTCTATCACCGTAATCCCGAACAAACAGTTTTTGACATTGCCGTAGCGCAACAAGGAATGGAAAATGTCAAATCTCAAATGATGAATCCTTTAAAGCATCTGACTTTTGGTGGCTATCTTTTCGGGGATAATCTGGAATATACAGGTACAACAGATAATATCTATGCCGGTACAGACTACCGTGCCTGGAACTTTCGCTCCTCAAAAGTTTCCCGGAAGGAGCAGTTCTGTATCGTCCTGCACACAGAACAGACGGCAACAGTAGAACAATGGGAACAAGACTTGCAAATCAATCTGCAAAGAATAGCCCCACAAGGAAAGATTTCGTCAAAAATTGTATCACAGGATAAAAAACAAACTCGCCTGTGGTGGAATGCCTTTTGGCAACGCAGCTTTATCGAACCTATTGAAAATACAGAAAACAAAAATGATAGCGATATAAAAGAAATTACCCGAAACTACACTCTTTTTCCGCTATATGCTAGGTTGCAATGCTTACGGTAGTGTCCCGACCAAATTCAATGGTGGATTATTTACCTTTGATCCCTGTCATATAGACGAAAAACAGGCGTTCACTCCTGATTACCGCAAATGGGGAGGAGGTACAATGACCGCACAGAATCAGCGACTTGTATACTGGCCGATGTTGAAAAGCGGAGACTTCGATATGATGTCTTCCCAATTCGATTTCTACAACCGAATGCTAAAAAATGCAGAACTCCGTACCCAAGTATATTGGCAACACAATGGAGCATGTTTCTGTGAGCAAATAGAGAACTATGGTTTGCCTAATCCTGCGGAGTATGGCTTCAAACGTCCGGAATGGTTTGACAAAGGAGTGGAATATAATGCATGGCTGGAGTATGAGTGGGATACTATACTGGAATTCTGTCAAATGATATTGGAAACCAAGAATTATGCAAATGCAGACATTACTCCATATCTGCCTTTAATTGAAAGCTCGCTGACATTCTTTGACGAACATTATCGCCAACTTGCTTCCCGTCGAGGACGGAAAGCGCTGGATGGTAACGGACATCTTGTCCTGTTTCCAGGCTCTGCCTGTGAAACCTATAAGATGACTAACAATGCCAGCAGTACAATTGCCGCTTTGAAGACTGTATTGGAAAATTATGGAAAGAAAGATGAAATGCTGAAAACGATTCCTCCGATTCCATTGCGGTACATAGAAATCAAGGATTCCTTGAATCCCACAGCTTCACCCGAACTGAAGCAAACGATTTCTCCTGCTGTAAGCTGGGAACGAATCAATAATGTAGAAACTCCGCAATTGTATCCTGTATTTCCCTGGCGCATCTACGGAGTAGGAAAAGAAAATCTTGAATTAGCCCGTAATACTTATTTCTATGATCCGGAAGCAATCAAATTCCGTTCTCATGTCGGGTGGAAACAAGATAACATTTGGGCAGCTTGTCTGGGATTGACCGAAGAAGCCAAGAGGTTGACCCTCGCCAAACTGTCAAACGGACCACATCGTTTTCCTGCTTTTTGGGGACCGGGATATGACTGGACACCCGATCACAATTGGGGAGGTAGCGGTATGATAGGACTTCAAGAAATGTTATTGCAGACGAATGGTGAGCAAATACTCCTTTTTCCCGCATGGTCTAAAGAATGGGATATACATTTCAAACTTCATGCACCAGGTGAAACGACAGTAGAAGCAACCTTGAAAGACGGAAAAGTTACAGACTTGAAAGTTCTTCCCGAAAGTCGGAAAAAGGACATAATAATAATGATTTAAAAAGTCTACATCCCTATATTATGAAATGAAAGAAGCCATAAATAAAAGTATTATGAATAAAAGACTGTTTTTAATTTTATCAGCTTTTCTATTGTTATTCTCACTGATAGAGAAAGGGTGGACAATAGAAACTTACCGCCCCGAAACATCAGTTGCCGGATTCATTCAGCTCCCCGGTAGCGGACGACAAGTGTATAACTTCAATCCGGGATGGAGATTTTTCAAGGGGGACATTCGTGGAGCCGAATCCGTTGATTTCGACGATTGTTCCTGGACAATTGTTTCCACCCCTCATACAGTAGAGTTAATGCCTGCCGAAGCTAGCGGCTGTCGTAACTATCAAGGCCCTGCCTGGTATCGCAAGCATTTCGTACTTCCTGCGGAAACCAAAGGAAAACAGGTCCTGCTCCACTTTGAGGCAGCGATGGGAAAGCAAATCCTTTACTTAAACGGAAAGCGTATTCAAGAACATATTGGCGGTTATCTTCCTTTTACTTTGGATTTGACAGCCAATGGTGTACAGGCAGGAGACTCTTGTCTGCTTGCCGTTTTTGTAGACAATAGCAATGATAAATCCTTTCCTCCCGGCAAGCCCCAATATACGTTGGATTTTGCCTATCATGGCGGTATCTACCGTGATGTATGGATGATAGCTAAATCACCGGTATCCATTACTGACGCAATAGAGTCCCAGACTATTGCAGGTGGTGGAGTTTTTGTTCATTTCGACAAGATCAGTGAAAAGAGCGCACAAGTTTATGTAAATACGGAACTACAAAATAAGGATCAGCATTCCGAAACCGTTACTGTGGAAACGGCTCTGACAGATACTGATGGAAAGGTTATCAGACGAGCTTCCGGCAAGCTTTTCCTAAAACCCGGAGAAAAGAAAACGATCCGGCAGCAGATAGAGATAAAGAACCCTAAACTGTGGTCACCCGATTCACCTTATTTATATAGAGTGCAATCACGGGTTAAAAAAGGTAATCAGTCCATTGACGGAGGCATCACACGTATCGGAATCCGCCAAGCGGAATTTCGTGGTAAGGATGGTTTCTGGCTGAACGGAAAGCCCTTCGGTCAATTAGTAGGCGCCAACCGCCATCAGGACTTTGCATACGTAGGCAATGCCCTGCCTAATTCTCAGCAATGGCGGGATGCAAAACGCCTGCGGGATGCCGGTTGCACAATTATCCGGGTAGCACACTATCCACAAGATCCTGCTTTTATGGATGCTTGCGATGAACTCGGTATGTTTGTTATCGTAGCTACTCCGGGATGGCAATATTGGAACAAGGATGTGAAATTCGGAGAATTGGTTCATCAAAACACCCGCGAAATGATTCGCCGTGACCGTAATCACCCATCTGTTTTGATGTGGGAACCTATTCTGAATGAAACCCGCTATCCGCTCGACTTTGCCTTGAAAGCACTCGAAATAACCAAAGAAGAATTTCCTTATCCGGGACGTCCCGTAGCTGCTGCCGATGTGCATTCCGCCGGTGTGAAAGAACATTATGACGTAGTTTACGGTTGGCCGGGAGATGACGAAAAGACTGATAGGCCGGAGCAATGTATTTTCACCCGTGAATTCGGAGAGAATGTAGACGATTGGTACGCTCACAACAACAATAACCGTGCGAGCCGCAGTTGGGGGGAACGTCCGCTGCTCGTACAGGCGCTGTCTCTGGCTAAAAGTTATGATGAGATGTACCGTACTACCGGTCAGTTTATCGGTGGAGCACAATGGCATCCGTTCGATCATCAGCGCGGTTATCATCCCGATCCTTATTGGGGAGGTATATATGATGCTTTCCGACAAAAGAAATATGCCTACGAAATGTTCCGTAGTCAATCACCCGCCAATCTTCACCATCCGCTGACAGAATGTGGACCAATGGTATTCATTGCTCATGAAATGTCACAGTTCTCCGATAAAGATGTAGTGATATTCAGTAACTGCGACTCGGTGCGTCTTTCTATCTATGATGGGACGAAATCATGGACTAAGCCTGTAATTCATGCCAAAGGGCATATGCCGAATGCACCTGTTATATTCGAAGATGTATGGGATTTCTGGGAAGCACGCGGATATAGCTATACACAGAAGAACTGGCAGAAAGTAAATATGGTTGCCGAAGGTATCATTGACGGAAAAGTGGTGTGTACACAAAAGAAAATGCCTTCCCGTCGGTCTACCAAACTTCGTTTGTATGCAGATACTCAAAAAGTAAATTTGATAGCGGACGGTTCGGATTTCATTGTGGTAGTTGCCGAAGTGACAGATGATAGCGGTAATGTGCGTCGTCTGGCAAAAGAAAATATTGTGTTCACTGTAGAAGGAGAAGGACAAATTATTGGTGACGCTACCATTGGCGCCAATCCTCGTACTGTAGAATTCGGTTCGGCTCCTCTGTTGGTCCGGTCTACTCGGAAAGCCGGAAAGATTAAAGTGAAAGCTCATGTACAATTTGAAGGAACACAGGCTCCTATGGCTGCCGAATTGGAGTTTGAAAGTATCCCGGCCGAATTTCCTTTCTGCTACAAAGAACAAACAATCACTTCACCTACAATGAAAACCGGTTTGTCGGAAAGGAAATCGGAAGGAAAGCTACAGCTCACCGAAGAAGAACGCCAACGAGTATTGGACGAAGTAGAACGCCAACAGACTGAATTCGGAACTGAAAAATAGCACAAGAAACAATAAGAAGATAGTGATTCCAGTCACTATCTTCAAAAAAAAGACTACCTTTGGGAGCATTAAAACCTCTATTATTATCATAAATGAGAAAACGGAATATTCTAATACTATTATTATCGTTGGCGGGTGTATGTGCTTTTGCCTATCCAAATATGATTGTAGAACATTATACGGCTGAACGTGGTTTGCCCAATAACATCGTCAACTGCACTTTAAAAGGGACAGATGGATTTGTCTGGTTTGGCACATGGTACGGATTATGCAGCTTTGACGGAGCTAAATTCCGTTCGTATGATAATCGGGACGGTTTTTATTCTGCAGATATTCCTCCTCGCAAGATTCAGCGTATTGTAGAAGATAAGAATGGTTTTCTATGGCTCAAGACTATTGACCGCAAACTATATTTATTTGACAAGAAGCATGAAACTTTTCATGCCGTCTATGATGATGTAAAAGAATACTCCGAGAATATTCAGATTATCAAGATTCAAACAACAGAAGACGGAGACGTTCTACTGTTGACTAAAGATAAAAGTTTGTTGCGTGCACATACCGATAAAACAGGCAAGATTACAATGAAGCAGTTGCACGACTCACGCCCCAACGTGAACGTATATGATATGCGTTTGAAACATAATGTGTTTTGTGAAACTGCTGAATTTATTAATTGGATAGGTATGGACTACCAGATTCTGTCTCTTAGAAAAGGGAGTGCCTTGAAAGATAAACCTGCCGATTTTATTGGAAAAAAAGTTTCTGCCGATCCCAAATTATTC
>OJRF01001074.1_pt1 | contig 10907 bp, 7 predicted proteins | sample 1599141 | NCBI WGS metagenome assembly OJRF01 (sample SAMN03922529, study PRJEB24848) | human gut metagenome | isolation source: stool sample | host: Homo sapiens | place: Germany | collected 2010-05 | reverse complement strand
TTGAAATTGCTGAATTATGATGAAGGCGATATTGATATGGGTGGCGGCGCTACTTGGGCTAATCTGTTGAAGAACGGAACGGCACTGGATGCCGGCAATTATGTGATGGTGACCGGTACTCGTCTGGCCAACGGCGGCGTATTGTCCCAGCTGACTTTCTTTACCATCAAGCCGGGGGAAACGACTACGGTGGACTTGGTGATGCGTGAAAGTAAGGATGATATTCAGGTAATCGGTAATTTCAACTCGGAATCTACTTATAAACCGATAGATAGCGATGAACTGAAGTCTATTCTTGCCACTACAGGACGTGGTTACTACATTGTAGCCGTACTGGGTGCCGGACAAGAACCTACGAACCATGCCTTGCGTGATATTGCGGCATTGGGTAAGGAGTTTGATGAATGGGGCAGAGGAATCGTGCTGTTGTTCCCCAACGAGGAGCAGTACAAGAAGTTCCGCCCGCAGGAATTCCCCGGATTACCGGCTACCATTACTTACGGTATTGATGTGGACGGTTCCATCCAGAAACAGATTGCAGAAGGCATGAAGTTGTCTAACAAGACTATCCTGCCTATGTTTATCATTGGGGATACCTTTAACCGGGTGGTATTCGTGTCACAAGGATATACCATCGGACTGGGTGAGCAGCTGATGAAGGTGATACATAAGCTGTAGGATTCAGTATAAACAAAAAGTAACGCGGATATTCAAGTTTGCAAACTGAATATCCGCGTTAAATATATTGATAGCGTTTATGCTTACCTGTTGTTTACTTGTCATCATCCAAGTCATCGTCCTCATCGTCCCAGTCATCCTCTTTCTTTGATTTCTTGGGGTTGAGGCTTTTGTTTTTCTTTTCCAGTGCTTTGTCGTTTTCGTCTTTCAATGCCAGTTCGGACAAGGCGGCTTTTACTTTGTTGGGGTCAGTAACATCCTTCAGATACTCTTCTATCTTTACAGTACCTCCCATAGATACTTTTGAGTTACGATAAATCATGCCGCTGTCTACGCTGCTCCGTCCGGAGAAATGAAATTCCGAAGTTCCGGTTTCTTCGGCAATCTTACGGATATTACCGGCATTCACACCGCATCCCGGCATGATGATGATCCGTCCGTCGGCCTGTTCCACCAATTCTTTCAGAAGAGGGATTCCCTTTTCGGCGGTAGCTTCCTGTCCGGAAGTAAGAACCCGGTCTATACCCAGTCCGATAATCTGTTCCAAGGCCTCTTTGGGATTGCTGCACATATCAAAAGCACGGTGGAAGGTGACACTCATCTCGCCTACCGCATTCATCAGTTTCTGCATCAGAGGCACATCGACATAGCCTTCTGCGGTAAGACAGCCGAATACCACACCGTCCGCACCCAGCTGGCGTGCCACTTTAATATCATGCAGCATGATTTCTTGTTCAATAGGAGAATATAGGAAATCTCCGCCACGGGGACGGATAATGACATGCAGTTTTGTTTGGTTCAATAATTGGCGTGCCATACGGATTTCGCCAAAAGACGGGGTTGTTCCGCCTTCCGGAATACCTGCACATAGTTCTACACGATAAGCACCGGCTTGTTGTGCCTTCACAGCACTTTCCACGGAGTTGGCGCAAATCTCGATTTTTGATTTGTTACTCATAAAGTTATTTAATAGTTAATTCAATTCCATAATCAACGTCATCGGGCGCTTTGGGCTGTTCCAGCATTTCTCTTTCAAATATTCCGCCAAGGGAACTCCAATGGTTTCTCTGCGTGAGTTCGTCATTGGTCCGGTTCTTTACGGATGACTTTGTTCTTCATAATATGATGAATTTGTCAGTGCAAAGATAGGCATAATGTAAGAGTGTGAGAAATTTTAGCGGGAAAAATTTTTAATTAAAAAGCCGGTACTCCTCTCGGAGTGAGAGAAATACCGGTTTTCCTATGGGAACGAAATGGATTATTGCACGTGGATGCGATGGCCATTGAATACGTTCATGCCCAGTTTGTTCATAATATGCTTGATGGCAAGCTGTGCTTTCACGGAGTTGCCGGCGTCATCCAGAGGAGGCGCGAAGGCTGCAATGCCCATGACACCCGGCATTACGCCCATGACACCGCCTCCTACGCCTGTCTTGGCAGGAATTCCCGAAGTGTAAAGCCAGTCGCCTGTGTGCTGATAGAAACCTACGGTAGCTATCATGGAGGTGATTTTCGGGGAGAGGGCTTTGTCGAACACTTGCTTGTTGGTGTTCGGGTTCAATCCTTCGTTGGCGATGGTGGCTCCACAGATGGACAACTGTTCTGCAGTGATGCCCATGGAACACTGGCGGGTGTAGAGGTCGAGCGACATATCGGGGTCATCGTAGATACGGTTATAATTTTTCAATAGCCAGGCGATGGAACGGTTGTTGAAATTTGTCGCCGACTCTGACCGGTACAGTTCGTCGATCAGTTGCGGGGTACTTCCGCATAGTTCGGTCATATTGTCTACGATGGCTTTCCACTTGGCATCGCTGTTTCCTACGGGTTGCACCATACTGTTGGCCGAGATGGCGCCGGCGTTTACCAATGGGGTGGACGGATGGTCGTTTTCCAACAAGATGGCCATGATGGAGTTGAACGGCAGTCCGGTAGCATCGGCGCCAATCATTTCGAGCACCTTGGGAGCACCGTATTGGCGGAGTACCAGGATGGCGGTCAGCACCTTGGAAACGGACTCGATACCGAAACGGTACTGAGAGTCACCCAGTTGGATGATTTCTCCGTTCATCAGACAGATACTGATTCCGAACAGTTTGGGATCAATATTTGCCAGATAAGGAATGTAGTCGGCGTTCTTACCGTCTGTATTGTCTTTATACAGATTGTAGGCCTCTTGTGCAGCATCCTTTATTTGCTGGATAGTTATAGTTCTTTCCATAAATTAATTTGATTGAAGTAACCATCCACCTTAACGGCGGATGGTTGCATTATTGTTATTTATGCTTATTTTTTAGCGGCGTTGCTATGGGCATTGTGAGTAAACACAGTACCTTTTACAGCGATATTCTTGTCTTGGGCGATGCGGGTAGGAGTGGGATATTCTAGTTTCTCGAACTCGCTGATGGCATTCTTGATGTCGTTCAACAACATATCCGCCATGTCACGGCTGAATCCCTGACGTACCACAACACGCATAACTACGTAATTCTGGATATTTTCCGGCAAGGTGTAGGCAGGAACCATCCAGCCGCTTTGCTGCAATTTAGCCTGCAAATCGTACAGAGTCCATTTGGCATTCTTTGCATATTCGGGTTTCATGTACCAGATGAACAAAGGATTTACTACGTCATCGCTGTAATTTACGAACGGAGCCATCTTGGCTATTTCGCTGTGGATGTACTTGGTGATTTCCATGGAATTGTATTGGATGGCTTTGTATCCTTGGAATCCCAGACGGATAAATTGGTAGTACTGTCCCAGAATCTGTGCGGCGGGACGGCTGAAGTTCAAACCAACCTGTGTGATGTTCGCACCCAGATAATTGACACTGAATGACATGGCATCCGGAAGGTATTTCTTGTCTTTCCATACTACCCATCCCAGTCCCGGGTAAACCAGTCCGAACTTGTGGCCGGAAGTGCTGATGGAGAGAACCCATTTCAAGCGGAAGTCCCATTTTGTGTCGGGATTGAGGAACGGCAGGATGAAACCGCCGGTTGCAGCATCTACATGGATAGGAATATCATAACCGGTCTTGGCGTTGTAGGCATCCAGTGCTTTGTCCAATGCTTCTACATCATCGTTCAAACCTGTCCATGTCACACCTTGGATGGGGACGATGCAGATGGTGTTCTCGTCACACATTTTCAGTGCTTCTTCGGGGTCCAGAGTGGTTTTGTCCAAGGTGAGAGGTACTTGGCGCATTTCAATCTGCCACAGTTGGGCGAATTTTTCCCAAACAACCTGAAAACCGCTTGAAATGACAAAGTTAGGCTTGTCAGTCGGTTTTCCCTGAGCTTTACGTCTGTCTTTCCAGCGTAACCAGGCGGCTACTCCTCCCAGCATACAAGCCTCACTGGAGCCGATAGCCAGTGCTCCGGTTTTCCATTTTGCCTGTTCGGGTGAATTCCACAAATTAGCCATGATATTGATACATTTGGCATTCATCACTGCGATACGAGGATATTCTGTTTCATCAATGTAGTTGATGCTGATGGCTTCGTTCATCAGTTTGGTGGCATAGTCGTCCATGTAGGTGGTAACGAAAGTGGCCAGGTTAAGGCGTGGCTGGGTTTGGGCGAATGTTTCGTCTTTTACCATTTGATAAGCAATCTGTGGGGTGGTAGGTTCCATAGGGATGGTATCTACCGGGGCAGGCTGTAGCATTTCGTTTGAACCAAACACGGCTGTCTTTGCGTCACCGTCTCTCAAATCACAATTACATTCTTTCATTTTACTTAAAGTTTAGATTAGTAATACAATGGAAAACATGGGAGTTTCCCGCGTTTTTCTCCCTCAACAGGAGGTTTGGAGAAAAGTTTCTTGATTTTATGTTTTTTAATTTATGGGGGATAATGTGTCATGCGGAACATAGCGCAGCCAATTGGCATAGTAGCATATGGGCACATGATTGCATTGACCAATTATAAACCGGCTTTGAACCAATTCTTTTACACTTTGTTTCTATCACAATCTAAACCGATTTCATTATGAAAGTACAAACAGGGCAGGGGACCATTCCCCTCATTACGTTAGTAGGTATATTTTCCATCTCGGCACTCAATGCATTGCCGGGACTGGCGGTGTCGCCCATTTTGGGAGATTTGAATAAAATATTTCCCTCTGCTACAGATCTGGAGATCCAGATGTTGTCTTCGTTGCCGTCACTTCTTATCATACCCTTTATCTTGTTATCAGGTAAATTGACAGAGAAAGTGAACAACCTTTTGTTGTTGCAGATAGGGCTGGCTCTTTTCGGGGCGAGTGGTATTCTTTATCTGCTTTCTGATAAAATGTGGCAGTTGATAGCCGTCAGCGCCATGTTGGGGATGGGGTCGGGATTGATTGTTCCGCTTTCTACCGGATTGATATCCCGTTATTTTGTGGGAAGTTACCGTACAAAGCAATTTGGTTACAGTTCTGCCATCACCAATATCACGCTGGTGCTTGCCACTACGCTGACAGGATATCTGGCAGAAGTGAACTGGCATTTGCCGTTTTTGGTCTATCTGTTTCCTTTTGTATCCGTTTTCCTTACTCGTTATCTGAAAAAAGATCTCTCCAATTATCATTCCTCTGATGATATTCCAGCCGATACTGTCAGGGAAATGGGTAAGCGGCGAATTAATGTCAAGGCTTTGGTCAGGCTGATGGCTTTTTACGGATTGGCTACTTATCTGGTGATTATTATTAGTTTCAATCTGCCTTTCCTGATGGAAGAATATGGGCTGTCCAGTGGTAGGGCAGGCATCTTGATATCTTTGTTTTTTCTCGCTATTATGGCACCGGGTTTTGTCCTGAATAAGATAGTGCAGGTCTTGGGCCGCCGTATCTATATGGTTTGTTTGTTGATGATAGCCTGCGGAATGGGGATTATTCTGCTTAGTCGTTCCGAAATACTGATTGCTTTGGGATGTATTCTGAACGGGCTTTCATACGGTATTATCCAACCGTTGATTTATGATAAGACTTCTGATGTGGCGGTTCCTCACAAAGTGACGTTGGCACTTGCTTTTGTCATGGCGATGAATTATGTGGCCATACTGCTTTGTCCGTTTATTGTGGATGCTTTTCAGAATCTGTTCCATTCTCATTCGCAAACCTTTGCCTTCTGGCTTAATCTGATGGTAGCCTTGATGGGGATGTTTATTGTGATGAAGCAGGAAAAACTGAGTTTATAAGAAAAATACCCACGTAATAACATAACAATGAAGTATGAATAGACAAGTTGAAGCAAACCTTAGCATGGTTGTCTCCAAAGCGTTGGGAGGCCTTAATATGAACGCACTGAAGTATCTTTTACCTTTGTGGATAGCTCCTGTGACAGGGGTTACTTTCCGATTGGTATTTGGGGCCGCCGCTTTTTGGCTTATTGATATATTTTGCAAGCCCGAAAACTCCACTATCCGTCAGAAATGGCAGCTCTTTATTTTAGGGGCTTTAGGTATTTATGGATATATGTTTTTTTATTTGTTGGGTATCAGTAAGACTACTCCGGTTTCCAGTTCTATTTTTGTCAGTTTGGAGCCTATATGGGTATTCATTATCTCTGTATTGTTTTATAAGGAAAAAGTAACCTGGATGAAAGTGCTTGGCATTGGAATGGGATTGGGAGGAGCTGTTCTATGCATATTCACACAACCTAGTGACGATCTTGCCTCTAATGCTCCGTTAGGTAATTTGATGTGTTTGGCCAGTTCATTGGTTTATGCCGTCTATCTTGTTTTCAGTAACCGTCTGTTAAAAGGAGTGGGAGATATGACGATGTTAAAATATACTTTTTTAGGGGCGGCTGTTATGGCTGTTGTTGTCAATACGATTTATGGTTTTGATGCTCCTATACTGAAAATGTCACTTTTCTCTACGCCTATGTTGGTCTTGCTTTTTGTTTTGGTATTTCCTACCACCATTAGTTATTTATTACTTCCTCTCGGGCTGAAATATCTGAAAACGACATTAGTAGCCATTTACGGGTATTTAATATTGATTGTTGCTACGGTGACTTCTTTTGTTTTGGGGCAGGATCGCTTCTCATGGACACAGTTGGCGGCGATTGTTCTTATTTGTGCCAGTGTTTATCTGGTGGAAGTAGCCGAGAGCAATAAACAGATTACGTCGAAATTAAAATAAGACAGCAGATAAGGAGTGTCAAAATGAAAACGATAGTGCTGCCGGGGCTTTTACATACTTCCTTGAGTGTGAACTTTGTCGACAAGTGAAAAGGAGAACAAAGAGAAAAGAATACAATTTTACGTTGTATGTGAGTGTAAGGAATCAATTTTATTTGTAGCTTTGCACCCAATTTAAAAACAAGAGTGTTATACCTATGCTACAATTAGATGCAATATACAAAGCGGCTCATGTCCTGAAAGAGGTTGTCCGTCGCACTGATTTGATTTATGCTCCTCAGATAAATCCTGAGAGTACAGTTTATCTGAAGCCCGAAAACCTGCAACTCACAGGATCGTTTAAAGTGCGTGGTGCTTATTACAAGATTTCCCAATTGTCTGATGAAGAAAAGGCGAGAGGTGTGATAGCCTGTTCTGCCGGTAATCATGCGCAAGGGGTGGCATTGGCTGCCACTAAGTGTGGCATCAAGTCGTTGATTTGTCTTCCAGAGGGAGCACCTATATCTAAAGTTGAGGCTACGAAGCATTATGGGGCGGAAGTTTGTTTGGTTCCGGGAGTCTATGATGATGCTTATCAGAAAGCCCTGCAATTGCGTGATGAAAAGGGATATACTTTTGTTCATCCCTTTGATGACGAGAACGTGATAGCCGGACAAGGTACTATCGGTTTGGAATTATTGGAGGAAATGCCGGATGTGGAGGTAGTCATTGTTCCCATTGGTGGGGGAGGACTGATTTCGGGAGTGGCTTATGCGTTGAAGGCTTTGAAACCATCTGTCAAGGTATATGGCGTACAGGCGTTGGGTGCGGCCAGTATGGCAAATTCTATTCTTCATTCGCGTATTGAGCGTCTTCACTCTGTTTCCACTTTTGCCGATGGAATCGCGGTGAAAGAGCCGGGAACAAATACTTTTGACTTGGTTAATCAGTATGTGGACGGAATTGTAACTGTGACCGAGGATGAGATTGCCGCAGCTATTCTGGCATTGATAGAACGCCAGCGGATTGTTGCAGAGGGGGCGGGAGCTGTGTCCGTTGCTGCAGCCATGTTCAATAAGGTACCGGTAAAGGGTAAGAAAACTGTTTGCCTGGTGTCTGGAGGTAATATTGATGTGACGATATTGAGCCGTGTCATCAGTCGCGGTATGGCAAAGTCGGGACGTACCTATGCAGTAACTTTGGACTTGATAGACAAACCGGGGCAGCTGTTGGGAGTCAGCAAAATTATCGCAGAGCAGGGAGGAAATGTAATTTCTGTACATCATGAGCGAAATAGTGAGAGTGCAGATGTCACCGGATGTGCCCTTCGTGTCGTTATGGAAACCAGAAACGAGGAACATATAGCATCCATTCGTCAAAAACTGTTGGATGCAGGCTATGTGATAATGAAATAAATTATATACCTTACAAGTAGAAAGGAGGAAAATTAAATATTTCTTCCTTTTCTTGCTTCTAATTTTAATTTCTCCACACAAAAAATCGATTTTTATAGTGAAAATATCATTTTATACTTCTTAGAATCCAATTAAAGTCGTACATTTGTCGCAGTTTTGTAATGTAGAGTTTGCAAAAATGACCGATATAATCAAACATCGTGGTATTGTGGAAAACATTGAAGGTTCTCATGTGCGGGTGAGAATCGTACAAACTTCTGCCTGTTCGGCTTGTAGTGTGAAAGGGCATTGCAATGCATCTGAAAGTAAAGAGAAACTGATTGATGTTTTTGACATGAAGGCATCTTCTTACCGCATAGGTGAGGAGGTGATGATTTATGGTACCACTTCCATGGGGATGCAAGCCGTATTGCTGGCTTTTGGTATCCCTTTCTTGGTATTGCTGATTACTTTATTTATTTCCATGCGTTTTACGGGGGGGGATGAGTTAAGGTCGGCGCTTGTTGCTTTGTCAGCCTTGCTCCCGTATTACCTTATCATATATGTATGCAGGAATAAGTTGAGCAAGAAGTTTTCATTTACGCTTGAACCAATAAAAAATAATTAATAAATAACTAACTAAAATTTATGGATTTAATTCTGGTTGCAGTAATTTCGTTGGGAGCGATTGGCTTGATTGCCGCGGTAATCTTGTATGCCGCTTCTAAGAAGTTTGCTGTGTATGAAGATCCGCGGATTGCCAAGGTGAGCGAAGTGCTTCCTCAGGCGAATTGCGGTGGATGTGGTTATCCCGGTTGCTCTGGTTTTGCTGGTGCCTGCGTGAAGGCTGCCGATGCCGGTTCGCTGGAGGGTAAGTTATGTCCGGTTGGTGGTGCTCCGGTAATGGAGAAAGTAGCTGCCATTTTGGGATTGGAAGCCGTTGCTGCCGAACCGAAAGTTGCGGTGGTAAGATGTAACGGTAGTTGTGAAAATCGCCCTCGTACTGCTCTGTATGACGGAGCTAAATCGTGTGCCATCGCTCATGCCACTTCAGGTGGTGAGACGGGTTGTACATTCGGTTGTCTGGGTTGTGGTGATTGTGTGGAAGTGTGTCAGTTTGATGCTATTCACATGAATCCTGAAACCGGCCTTCCGGAAGTGGACGAAGAAAAATGTACAGCTTGTGGGGCTTGTAGCAAAGCTTGTCCGCGTAAGATCATTGAAATTCGTCCGAAAGGAAAGAACAACCGCCGCGTAGTGGTGATGTGTGTGAACAAGGATAAGGGAGCTGTTGCCAACAAGGCTTGCAAGGCTAGTTGTATTGGTTGTGGAAAGTGTGTGAAAGTGTGTCCGTTCGAAGCCATTACGTTAGAGAATAATTTGGCATACATTGATCCGGCTAAGTGTAAATCTTGCCGTAAATGTGAATCGGAATGCCCGAAAGGGGCTATCCAAGCTATTAATTTCCCGCCACGTAAACCGAAGGTAGAAGTGCCGGCTGGTGAGGCTGCTGCAAAACCTGCTGCAAAAGTAGAGGCTTCAAAGGTGGAAACTCCGGAAGCGGTGAAAGCTGAGGCTCCGAAAGCGGAAGCATAATCAAAATTCAAAGTAAGTAAAAATTAAAAAGATATAACAGTGAAGACATTTAGAATTGGTGGAGTACATCCAGCAGAAAATAAATTGTCAGCAGGCAAAGCCATTGAAACCCTTGCACTTCCTAAGCAAGCGGTATTTCCTTTGTCACAGCATATCGGTGCTCCTGCTACTGCCATCGTGAAAAAAGGCGATGTGGTGAAGGTAGGTACGAAGATTGCTGAGGCGGGTGGCTTTGTTTCAGCAGCCATCTTCTCGTCTGTATCCGGTAAAGTGAACAAGGTAGACGCCGTAATCGATGCAAGCGGTTACCGCAAGCCGGCTATCTTTATCGATGTGGATGGTGACGAATGGGAAGAATCAATAGACCGCAGTTCGACATTGGTGAAAGAGTGTGCTCTCACACCCGAAGAAATCGTTGCTAAAGTGAAAAATGCAGGTGTAGTAGGTATGGGCGGTGCTTGTTTCCCTACTCATGTGAAACTTTCTCCTCCTCCGGGCTGCAAGGCGGAATGTGTAATTATCAATGCTGTAGAGTGTGAGCCTTACCTCACTGCCGATCATCGTTTGATGTTGGAGAAGGCAGACGAAGTACTGGTGGGTGTAAGCATCCTGATGAAAGCTGCAAAAGTGACCAAGGGATATATCGGTATTGAAAATAATAAACCGGATGCTATTAAGTTGATGACTGAAAAGGCTGCTCAGTATCCCGGTATAGAGGTAGTTCCTTTGCAGGTGAAATATCCGCAAGGTGGTGAGAAACAGTTGATAGATGCTGTGATCGGTCGCCAGGTTCCTGCTCCTCCCGCTATTCCTATCAATGTGGGTGCGGTAGTTCAGAATGTAGGTACTGCATTTGCCGTTTATGAGGCCGTTCAGAAAAACAAACCTTTGTTTGAACGCATTGTAACCGTTACAGGTAAGTCTGTCAGAAATCCATCTAATTTTCTCACTCGTATGGGGACTCCGATGAGCCAGCTGATTGATGCGGCTGGCGGTTTGCCCGAAGATACGGGAAAAGTGATTGGTGGCGGTCCGATGATGGGTAAAGCACTGGTTAATACGGAAGTTCCCATTTGTAAAGGTAGTTCGGGTGTGCTGATTATGAATGATAAGGAAGCTGCCCGTGCGG
>OJRF01001062.1_pt1 | contig 10957 bp, 9 predicted proteins | sample 1599141 | NCBI WGS metagenome assembly OJRF01 (sample SAMN03922529, study PRJEB24848) | human gut metagenome | isolation source: stool sample | host: Homo sapiens | place: Germany | collected 2010-05 | reverse complement strand
GCTCAGGAGTCTCGTGGGCTCGGAGATGTGTATAAGAGACAGCCTACAACCAGTGTGGTGATCGTTGTTACCACAGATACAAAAATACTTCTTCCCAATGCGGAATAATAATATTTCTTTGTGAAAAATCGGATATAGTTCTCAAAGGTAAAGCCGTCTACCTTGGTTGAGAAAAAGCTTCGGGTGATCAGGGTACAGAAGGGATAGATCAGAAATACCAGCATAAATCCCACAACTGCCACTTTCACCCAGAACCAGAAGTCTAACTTCTTTCCGGAACCTACCATGAGATCACCTCCTGGGTCGCTGCATCATATACACCTACGGCGCGGATGTCAAAGTTTACCTTTACCTTTTGTCCATCCGGGCGAAGTTCATGTACATCTTTTGTATACTCATTTAACTGTACGGTCTGTCCATTATCCAACAGGATCTCATATTCAATGAAGTCACCTAAGAAAGTGGAAATGATAATGGTTCCCGGCAGTCCCTCTTTATCGTCAAAGAACAGCTGCTCCGGTCTTGCGGAAATAATTCCCTTACCGGTAAATGGCTTCTTTAAGGTACAGGTAATAGAACACTCTCCCTTAATATCCAGCACTGCCTGATTTGGGTCATCTCCCTTAACATCACACTCTACAAAGTTGGAAACACCGATAAATCCGGCTACAAAGGTATTTTCCGGCTTTTTATAAATCTCTTCAGGAGTTCCCACCTGCATAATATTTCCTTCCTTCATAACAGCGATCCGGTCGGAAATAGCCAGTGCCTCTTCCTGGTCATGGGTTACATAAATCGTAGTAATTCCCAGTCTGCGCTGCAGCTTTTTAATAACCGTTCTCATCTGCACACGCAGCTTTGCATCCAGGTTAGACAGCGGTTCGTCCATCAACAGAACACCAGGTTCAATAACGAAAGCTCTTGCTAAAGCGACTCGCTGCTGCTGTCCGCCGGAAAGTTCATTTGGTTTTCTGTCCTTTAACTTGCCGATCTGCACCAATTCCAGGGCCTCTTCTACTTTTCCAGGGATCTGATCCTTTGGACACTTTTTCGCTTTCAGGCCGTATGCTACATTTTCAGCCACTGTCAGATGTGGGAAAATCGCATAGTTCTGGAAGACCATACCGATGTCTCTTTTATGAGCCTCCAGATTGTTGATCACCCGGTCATCAAAACAGATCTCTCCTCCGTCTACTGTATTAAATCCTGCGATCATACGCAGAAGGGTGGTTTTTCCGCATCCGGACGGCCCTAAAAGGGTAAAAAATTCTCCCTGTTTAATATCCAGGCTTACTCCGTTTAATGCTGTAAAATCACCGTATTTTTTCACGGCATTTTTAATGATCACTGCATGGCTCATATATCTGGTCCTCCTTTTTGTTCAATGTCCTCTCAAAATCTTTCTGCAACCGCTTTTCTGGAAGACACTCCCACTTTTTACATTCCTTATATATGCGAAAGACTGCCCGCCCGCCAGGGCCAGGCAGTCTTTCTATTATTTGTTTCCCGTTACTTTCATTTCAGAAAGATTAATCTACCATAATATCATTGAAGTGTTCAATAATGGACTCTTTTTCATTTGCAGCCCAGTCAAAGTCATAATCAACTAATACCAGGTCGCTCAGCTTTGCCAGTCCATCTGCAACGTCCATATCACTTCTTACAGGACGACGTCCCCAGTTCTCGCTCTGCTCTGTCTGGCACTCTTTAGAGGTAACGAAGTCGATGAACAGTTTTGCATTTTCTTCATTCGGGCATCCCTTAACAAGAGCTACACCATCCGGAACTGCACTGGTTCCATCCTTTGGATATACAAATCCAACAGAAGGATCATCCTTGTACTGAACAGCTGCTTTCTCAAGAGTAAGACCTACATAGAACTCACCGTCAGCTACCATCTTGTGGCACTTACCTGAAGAGTCAACGATCTTTCCATCCAGGTTGTCATACAGTTTCTTGATGAAATCCCATCCATCTTCCTTGCCGCCATGACCCAGGATCATAGTACATAACTGGGTGTAAGCAGAACCGGATTTAGATGGCAGGCAGTATGCAATTTTGCCCTTCCACTCAGGCTTTGTCAGATCTTCCCAGGTCTCCGGAATGGTCATTCCGTCTTTTTCGATCAGATCTTTATTGTAGAACAGTACCATTGGCAGTGGGCTTTCACCGATCCACTTGTCATCCGGGTCTTTGTACTCTTCTGCAATTACATCATCATTTGCACAAACATATGGTGCGAAGTAATCCTTAAATGCTGCCAGGGAGTCAGCACCGCCGCCCCAGAGTACATCAGCGATCGGGTTAGCAGACTCAGCTGCAATACGGTTGCACAGCTCGCCGGTTCCGGCTGCTACTACTTCTACCTTAACATTTGGATACTTCTCCATGAACAGGTTCACACCTGCATTTAACGGATCTGCATCATGAGGAGAATATACAACTACGGTACCGGAGTAATCTTCCGGAGCTTTCTCAGCAGTTGCCTCAGACTCTTTTGCTTCTTCTTTAGACTCTTCCTTAGCTTCTGCTGCTGTTGTTTCCTCTGCCTTGGTCTCTGCCGGTGCTGCGGTAGTAGCGGTGTTTCCGCCTCCACATGCGGTCATACTCAGTACCATCATGGCTGCCAGTGACGCTGCTGCAAATCTTTTTTTCATATACACCTCTCCTTTTCTATGTACCCTCCCGGTACATCGTTCCCGGTCTCACCGGGACTTAAATAAATTTTGCAGTCTAAAAACTGCTTCTCACGTTTTTTGGAGTTTTCGTTACAGATCATATAGCATGTACCGTAACTTTTCACTCCTGATGTTGTTATTATATAATTTTATTATGCATTTTTCCATTTGTTATTCTAACTTTTGTTGTGTTATTCTGAACTTTTGTATAATTTTTAAGTCGTATTTTATATTTATATGTGCATAGTACACATACACCAGCAATAAAACAGGACCGTCCTGTCATAAACGCAGCTAACTTCTTACTATTACTACGTCTATTTACAACGGTCCTGTTTTCATCTGTCAATTTTTTCTGTTACAATACTTCTACCTTAAATTACCCTGTTCTGCACAGACAGAGCACCTGTATTTTACCACTTATAATGCTTGATCAGCGCCTGGGTTCCCAGATCTCCCATGCCTTCCTCTTCCAGTTTTTTACAAATTCCAAGAACATCCTCTAACACATCTAATTTGGTTCCTCTTTCGGATGCTTCCTCATCTGCAAGGCTCATATCCTTGATAAAATGCTTTAAGAAAAAGCCCGGTGCATAGTCATCTTTTGCTGCCTTGGAAGCTACATTATTCATCTGGGCGCTTCCTGCTGCACCGGTAGAAATAGACTTAAGCATTACATCTACGTCCAGTCCTGCATTCTTTGCATAGACCATAGCTTCACACGCACCTGCTAAAGCACCAGCAATGGCGATCTGATTACACATCTTGGTGTGCTGTCCGTTTCCGGACTTTCCTTCGTAGTTGATAGCCTTTCCCATTGCCTCAAATACAGGCAGACAGGTATCAAAGTCCTCTTTATCGCCGCCTACTAAAATTGTCAGTGTTCCTGCCTTTGCACCGCTGTCACCGCCGGTTACAGGGGCATCTAAGCCATGAAGCCCCCGCTTCTTTGCTTCCTCATAGATCTGCTGATCCAACTTCGGGCTTGTAGTGGTCATGTCGATCACATAAGTGCCTTTATCTGCATTTTCAAGGATACCATTTTCCCCGAAATATACTTCCTCTACATCCTTAGGATATCCAACAATGGTAATGACCACATCTCTGCCTTTGGAGCAGTCTGCCACTGTATCACACCATACAGCGCCCTCTGCGATCACATCCTCCACCTTTGACTTTGTTCTGGTATAAATAGAAACCTCATAACCAGCCTTCATCAGATTGCGCACCATGGATTTTCCCATAATGCCAACACCAATAAATCCAATTTTCTTTAACATCTGTTTCTCCTTTCCTTCGTTACACAAAATGTCCTTTATGATTTCTTCTATACACGGTTCAAGCCCGGTATTTTCATATTGTTTTCTGATCCCGCACTGATCCAGACGTTCTTTTGCAAAGTCCTTTTCATCAGCTAAGAACCTTCGGCACATTTCCGCATACTTTGGCACTTTTTGCGTTTTTTCTCTGTTTAATGCCCGCTGCAGACGTTCACCGTCTTCCACATGGATATATAAAGGGACCATGACCTCTGCCCCATAATAACTGCAGAGCTTTTCATAAGACTCCAATGTTCCCATCATCAGATAACTGCCGGATCCCAGATCGATCTGCCCGTCATCTGCCGTAAAATAACTCCACGGCCCGTAAATGGTATCATAAGTGCGGCATTCGATCACTTTACCTGCATCCTTCATAGCCTGAAGCTGCTTCTCATCGGTGAAAATGTACTCCACCCCATTGGTCTCCCCATCACGGATGGGCCTGGTGGTGTACATGCGGACTGTTCCAAGTTCTGGCAGTTCCTTTACCAGACGTTTGTAAATGGTGTCCTTACCTGAGGCACTTTTTCCCATTACATAATAAATCTTTCCCATTATGTTTCCATCTTTCTCTTTCTTTTTAAACGGACCTGCCACCTGATAATGCCATTACCTGTATGGTGACAAGGTCTGTATCTTCCAGTCCCTGGACCGGCAGATCTTTTTTTATATAATCCTGTAATGTTTCCAGTATTTCTTCTGTGATCTGCTCTCCCGGCGCTAACAGCGGGATACCCGGCGGATAAATATAGGCAAATTCCCCACAGATGCGGCCGCAGCTTTCTTTTAAAGGCACTGCTTCCTTTTCCCCGTCCATTGCTTTAAAAACAGGCATCACCTGCTTTGCATGACGGCTGTAAACATTTTCATCAGGATCATCATTGCAGATATTTCCATTTTTTTCCAGTTCTTTGTCAATTTCAAGTAATGCCTTTTTCAGACGTTTCAGCCCCTTTTTGCTGTCTCCAATGGCTGCAATGGCCGTTACATAATCAGCACCGCACATTTCCATTTCCAGATGATACTTGTCCCTTAAGATCTGGGAAAGCATTTCTCCGGTAAGCCCGCTGCCTCTTACTGAAACAACGATCTTGGAAATATCCACATCAAAAATCCCTGCTGTTCCCCTCAGGTCCCGTTCTACCAGGCGCAGGGGCTTCATTTTTCCCAGTTTTTTTCGTATCTTAAGCAAAGCAGCTTCAAATTCAGCCACTTTACCTTCTTTTCTATACTGATCCATAAGAAAAATGCTGTTCTCAATGGACGCCATAAGCACATAAGAAGGACTACTGCTCTGATAGATCTGCAGATAACGCTCTACCTTTTTCACATCCAGATAGCATCCACCATCCGGCCTGTTATTTTTCACATGGAGCAGCGCCGTCTGGGTAAGACTTGGCAGTGTTTTATGCACACTCTGGATCACTGCATCTGCTCCCAGTTCAAGAGCTGACTTTGGAAATGCATCCCCATAGGCAAAGTGAGCACCATGGGCCTCATCTACGATCAGCGGAAGACCTGCTTTATGGACGATCTTTGCAATGGCTTCCACATCCGAAACGATCCCGTCATACGTAGGTGACACGATCAGCACTGCCTGGATATCAGGATCATTTTTTAATGCGTTTTCCACATCTTCCGGCAAAATTCCGCCCTGTATCCCCAATCCGGGAACTGGCTGTGGATAAACATAAACTGCTTCCAGATGATTTAAATAGATCCCATGATACACCGCCTTATGGCAGTTCCGGCTGACTAATATCTTTCCCCTGTGGGGAACGGCTGCGCTGATGGCCGACAGCAGCCCGCAGGTGCTTCCATTTACAAGATACCATGTGTGGTCCGAACCGTAAAGGCTGGATGCCCATTTCATGGACTCTTTTAAAATTCCTTCTGGATGATGGAGATTGTCAAAACCATCAATTTCTGTTATATCCACAGAAAATGGATCTGGAAAGGACAGTTTTATACCTTCTGCCCGCTTATGTCCCGGCATATGAAAGGGATACATATCCGATCTCCGGTACTTTTTTAAACGTTCAATGAGAAGTTCCTCTTTTTTCACCTTTTTCTGCTCCCGGTTCCCGCGTAAAGCCCTTTTTCATTTTGCAGCTGCAAAAGGCGGATCACTGTAGCACGCAGCTGACGGCGGTTTCTCACCTGGATGAATTTATCCGGATACTGTGCTCCCACCCGTTTATAATCTTCCTTCTTTTCCCGGCTGCGTCCATTTTTCAGGATCCATAAGATAAATTCTTTATCCATCTTTTCTATACAGCCATCTGCCATGCTTTTTCTGGTATGGCCTTTGTATCTGTAATAACGGCGCAGCGCCTGCCACAGACAGATCCATCTTGGATAATCCATAAAAATGATCAGGTCTGCTTCTTTCATCCGCCTTTTCTGACAGAATTTTTCGTAATTTCCGTCAATGACCCAGCCACGCTCTTTATTTTCCTCTAAAAACTGCTCACAAAGCCGGTTCCCTTCTGCTTCCTTTCGCTCCTTCCAGCCTGCTTCAAACTGAAGTTTGTCCAAATGGAGCACCGGACAGCCAAGGATCTTGCCCAGTTTTGCTGCCAGCACCGATTTACCGGAGCCGGTATATCCGATCACTGCAATTTTCATTTTTCCCTTCCCCGAATGTTAAAGCACTATTGAAAAAATCCCCTGCAAGGGCCTTATACCTGTTATAAAGTCTCTGCAGGGGATTGGCTGCCTAAAACAGCTTATTTATTATTTTGTTGCAGTTCTTGTTTTCATGAATATGGAAACAAGAAGATGTCATGGCTGAACTGTAACATTATTTTTCTCTTGTTTCAGTCATTTTCTTAACATCTGCGATAAATGTGCTAAGATCAGCAACACCAAGGTCGCCCTTGTCACGGCTTCTTACAGTGATCTTGCCTTCTGCTGCTTCCTTCTCACCTAATACCAGCATGAACGGAACTTTCTCTAACTGAGCCTGACGGATCTTGTATCCAACCTTCTCATCCTTACGGTCTAACTCTGTACGGATACCGGCTGCTTTTAACTGATCATACACACCCTGGGCATATTCCATGGACTTTTCTGATACAGGAATAACCTTAACCTGAACAGGAGCCAGCCATACTGGGAACTTGCCAGCGAAATGCTCGATCAGGATACCGATGAAACGCTCAATAGAACCGAAGCATACACGGTGGATCATAATAGGACGCTTCTTAGTACCGTCTTCTGCTACATACTCAGCCTCAAAACGCTGTGGAAGCTGGAAGTCAAGCTGAATGGTACCACACTGCCAGGTACGTCCGATAGAGTCTCTTAAGTGGAAGTCGATCTTAGGTCCGTAGAATGCGCCATCGCCTTCATTTACAATGTACTTTAAGCCCATTTCATCCAGTGCATTTCTCAGACCGTTTGTTGCCATCTCCCAATCTTCATCAGATCCCATGGAATCTTCCGGTCTGGTAGAAAGCTCTACGAAATAATCAAATCCAAACTGAGAGTAAACTTCATTGATCAGTCTTGTAACGCCCTTGATCTCGTCAGTGATCTGATCCTGGGTCATGAAGATATGTGCATCATCCTGGGTGAAGCAGCGTACACGCATCAGACCGTGAAGCTGTCCGCTCTTCTCATGACGATGTACCAGACCTAACTCACCAACTCTTAATGGCAGGTCGCGGTAGGAACGAGGCTGGGACTTGTATACCAGCATACCGCCTGGACAGTTCATTGGCTTAATAGCATAGTCTTCGTCATCAATAACGGTTGTATACATGTTCTCTTTGTAATGATCCCAGTGACCGGAGGTCTCCCACAGCTTACGGCTTAAGATAACAGGAGTAGAAACTTCCTGATAGCCTTCTCTTAAGTGGATCTCACGCCAGTAGTCGATCAGGGTATTCTTTAAGGTCATGCCCTTTGGAAGGAAGAATGGGAAACCAGGTCCTTCTTCTGCAAACATGAACAGTCCTAATTCCTTGCCTAATTTTCTGTGGTCACGCTTCTTAGCCTCTTCCATCATGGTTAAGTAAGCTTCCAGGTCTTCTTTCTTTGCAAATGCAGTACCATAAATTCTGGTCAGCATCTTGTTCTTCTCGCTGCCTCTCCAGTAAGCACCTGCAATGCTGGTCAGCTTAAATGCCTTGATGCCCTTTGTATACAGGATATGTGGTCCTGCGCACAGGTCTACGAAATCACCCTGCTGATAGAAGCTGATTGTCTCGCCTTCTGGAAGGTCTTCGATCAGCTCTACCTTGTAAGGCTCGCCCTTTTCCTGCATAAATTTAATTGCTTCGTCTCTAGGCAGAACGAATGGCTTTAATGCCAGGTTCTCCTTAACGATTTTCTTCATCTCAGCCTCTAACTTTTCCAGATCATCCGGGGTAAATCCGCCTTCTCTGTCAAAGTCATAGTAAAATCCGTCATCAATAGCCGGTCCGATTGCCAGCTTGGTCTCTGGATACAGTCTCTTTACTGCCTGTGCCAGTACATGGGAAGCAGTGTGGCGGATGGCTCTTAATTCGTCTTTTGCTTCTTCAACACTTCCGTCTGGTAAAATAATCTTCATGGTAAACTCCTTTCGCTTTAAAACGCGTTTTTAGATCTTTTGGATATGTCCTATAAGATTTTCAGGTATTAAAAAACCCCTGGACACATCTCTATGTCCAAGGGTGCATATACACGGTTCCACCTTGATTTTCACTCATTCATCCCTTAACGCGGGGTACGGTATCATTTCCCTTGTTCAAGTTCCCTGATACGGCTCAGGACTGGTCTTCATCTGTCTCCCACATGCGCCTTTCCACCAACCGGCTGCTCTCTGTCTGCTTTCATCAGATTACTGGTTCCTTCAATGCCTTTTGCATTTCTGCTAACCTTGATTATAACATTTAAGCCATTTTTGTCAAGATACAATCAATCCTCTTATTCCCTTTCCGCTGTATTTCTGATAAGATATACTCTGATTTATCATTTCTCCACTTTCCGAGAACAACAACCGTAATCCATAAAAGAGATTATAAAGGAGGAAGACAACCTATGAAGATCGTTATCATAGATGGCCAGGGCGGCCGAATGGGAAAAGCTGTGATCGAACAGTTAAAAAGCAGCTATCCCGAACTTGAACTTTACGCCATTGGCACCAACAGCATTGCAACCTCTGCCATGTTAAAAGCCGGTGCCTCTTATGGAGCCACCGGCGAAAATCCTGTGATCGTCAATGCCAGAAACGCAGACCTGATCATCGGGCCTATTGGTATTGTTATGGCAGACTCCCTGATGGGGGAGATCACCGCTGCTATGGCAACCGCTGTAAGCTCCAGCAGCGCCTACAAAATACTTATCCCCGTAAATCGCTGCAACCATTTTATCGCAGGCTGTCAGGGCGGCAGTTTAAGTGACTATATCCGCCAGGTCTGTGAAGAAGTGGGCAAACATTTATCCATTTAAACATCTAAAAGAAAGAAGGCTTGATCTTATCATGAGAACCGTTGAATTTAAAATGGAACGCCCCGGCCTTGTAAGCGCCGGTGACAAAGTAAAGATCATCGAACGGGAAGGAACCAGCAGCTACAGCTACATTATTGATCCTGCTGTAGCTATGTCCGGCTGCTTCGCCGCCAGAGACCGCATTAAATCCGAATATGGCATTGTAAAAGATGTCCGTGAAAATTCACGGGGATTTTACGTTGTAGTTGATTTTGATGAGGAAGATGTTCATTAAATTTTCTCCAAACTTGCTTCCGGTGCTTTTTATGATAACGGCACGATCTTAATTTCTTCTGCTGTTGTTTCAGCAGCCGTTGTCGCCGGTGCAATAGGCGCGGTCGCTACCGTAGTCTCTTCTACTCGTTTTCCAGGTGCATCTGTTCCGATCACAACTTCTGTTGGATTTACGGACGGATGCACCTTTCCTGTCTCTACAGGTGACACCGAACTATGTGTCGGCGTTACAGGAACGATTTTTTCTGCAGTTGTTGTAGTAGTTTCTTCTACGCTGGTCCCTGTTTCCTCTTCTTTGATCTCTTCCACTGTTTCAACTCTCGTTTTTGCCGAAACATCCAGGGAAACCGGTAAACTCCAAAGTACACTTGTGATCCCACCAGTTCTGCTCCAGTTGCAGTCATGCCAATAACCGATCATCTTCCCATCCTGAAGTGCCAGGATCTCGATCATATCATTTCCTGTAACTTTCTTTCCCGTTCTTTCCGAAGTGTCTTTTACTGCATAAATAGTACCATCCTGCTTTACATTGACCACTACACCATACGCATTTTCCCAGATCTTCGGATGATACTCTCCATATATTTCTCCCTGGCTTTCAAAATAGTAGAGATTAAAAACAGCTCCTGGAAAAATACCGCTGACTACCTTTTTCTCTTTGCCATTCAGATCCGTTTTATAAATACGGCTGTACCATTTTCCATCTGCAGTCTTTTCCACATAAGCGCTGAAAAAAATGGAATTATCCACAATGCAGTAACTTTGTACACCATAATCTGCTCTTGCAATAGTTTTGCTTCCAGAAGAACTCCGTCGTACAAGCTGCATCTGTGATCCTGTTCCCTGAAGTTCGTAAGAACTGTCATCTGCAGCAACCGGATTTTTCTTTACATAACTGATCTTACCATTTTCATCAACCTTGTATACACGATCTTCTACGGTAATACCTGCGCTTCCAGCAGATGTTACCGGCTTTCCAAGTGCATTTACAAGATAACATGCATCTCCGTCAATCTTTACCTGATATCCACCTTCAGAAAGTTCTGTCTCCGTACCGGAAGTGGCTGTATGGATCTTCCCCTCCTGGGCATAGTAAATAGTTTCATCCAATACAAGATATCCGTCTACATTTTCAGCAATGATCTCTTTTGTATTCTGTCCCGGTATCATACGTACCAGTACATCACACCGTTCCTTCTCCTCTTCTGAAAGAGAAGATCGTTTGCTTTCTGCCACCTTTAGGAG
>OJRF01001017.1_pt1 | contig 11293 bp, 7 predicted proteins | sample 1599141 | NCBI WGS metagenome assembly OJRF01 (sample SAMN03922529, study PRJEB24848) | human gut metagenome | isolation source: stool sample | host: Homo sapiens | place: Germany | collected 2010-05 | reverse complement strand
AAGCCATGCGCTGGCTGGCAGCTAAAGAAAATGTTCCGTTGATCGACCTCAACGAAATGACCCGTACGCTTTATGAAGCTTTGGGAACAGAAACGTCAAAGCGTGCTTTCGTACACTATCCGGCAGGGGCTTATCCGGGACAAAAACAAGATTTTGCCGATAATACCCATTTTAATCCTTACGGTGCCTATCAGATAGCCCAATGTGTGATTGAAGGAATGAAGAAAGCCGTACCTAACCTAGCGAAGCACCTAAAAATAGATCCGGCATACAATCCGGCATACCCGGACAATCCGGATACTTTCCACTGGAACAATTCACCTTTTACAGAGATAGAGAAGCCGGATGGTAACTGATATGTATATAAACTGATATAGTATATGAAAAATAAAAACATACTTGCCCTATGTGTAGCAGTACCTCTGTTTATCGCATGCACTCCTGCCAAACAAACCGGAAAAGACTTCCAATGGGGAGAACTTCCGCAACAGCCTGATTTATCATGGGTTGACAGTGTCGGTAGTCGGCAAGAACCTATCAATCATATAACCCTATCTGCCAATTCTTTAGGTGCGGTAGCAGACAGTACTGTACTCAGTACGGCAGCTATCCAAAAAGCAATCGACAGTTGTGCCGTCTCCGGCGGGGGAACCGTCACTCTCCAACCGGGATATTACCAGACAGGGGCACTCTTTATCAAAAGCGGAGTAAACCTCCATTTGGACAAGGGTGTGACTTTACTGGCCAGTCCTCAAATTCACCATTATCCGGAATTCCGTTCAAGAGTTGCAGGAATCGAAATGATATGGCCATCGGCAGTTATCAATATCATAGATGAGAAAAACGCATCTATCAGCGGAGAAGGGACACTGGACTGTCGGGGAAAGGTATTTTGGGATAAATATTGGGAAATGAGGAAAGAATATGAGGCGAAAGGACTGCGTTGGATTGTCGACTATGACTGCAAACGTGTACGGGGAATCCTCGTTGAACGCAGCTCGGATATCACATTAAGCGGATTCACTTTAATGCGTACCGGTTTCTGGGGATGTCAGATTCTTTATTCCGACCATTGCACCATCAACGGATTAACAATCAATAATAATATCGGAGGACACGGTCCCAGTACGGATGGCATCGATATCGACTCATCCACCCATGTATTAGTTGAAAATTGCGACATAGATTGCAATGACGATAATATCTGCATCAAATCCGGACGAGACGCAGATGGCCTGCGGGTGAACCGTCCTACCGAAAAAATTGTGATACGTAACTGTATAGCCCGCAAAGGCGCCGGCCTCATCACTTGCGGAAGTGAGACTTCAGGAAGTATCCGTAATATATTAGGATACAATCTGGATGCAGAAGGAACTTCTACGGTACTGAGACTGAAAAGTGCCATGAATCGCGGAGGAACAGTCGAAAACATCTACATGACCCGAATCAATGCTAAGAATGTGCAACAGGTTCTGGCGGCGGATCTAAACTGGAATCCCAATTACAGCTACAGCATCCTGCCCAAAGAATATGAAGGCAAAGAAATTCCCGAGCATTGGAAAGTAATGCTGACTCCCGTTAATCCGCCGGAAAAAGGATATCCACATTTCCGGAACGTGTATCTGTCTGATGTAAAAGCAGAAAACGTAAATGAATTTATCTCTGCTTCCGGATGGAACGATTCCTTACGCCTGGAGAATTTCTATCTCCATGCCATCAAGGCAACGACAAACAGTCCCGGAAAAATATGTTATACGAGAAACTTTAATTTATCTGACATTACATTGTATGCCAAAAACAGAAACGATATGGAACTGAAAGAAAATGAACAAAGCAATATCCAGTTCAGTTACGCCAATCCGACAAATTCTGACGACAGAACCGCCGAACACCTGTAATGGACAAGGGCAGTCAGATATCCGATAAAGTTCTTATCCATTATTGACTGCTCGTTCCAACTGCTTTAATGCCTGTTCCAATGTAGCACGCGGGCAGGCAACATTTAACCGCATGAAGCCTTCGCCCTCCTTGCCGAATGTTGTTCCGTCATTCAGTGCCAGATGCGCTCTTTCTACAAACAGGCGATTCAAACTCTCTTGGTTCAATCCCAGTTCCCGGCAATCCAAAAAGATAAGATAGGAAGCCTGCGGACGAATCATCTTGACGGCAGAAATATGTTCCCGCAAATAGTTTTCGGTAAAGTCTACATTGCCTTTGATATATGCTATCACCTGATCCAGCCATTCCGTACCATGGCTATAAGCCGCCGCCACACTCAGATAGGCAAACAGATGGCCTTCACAAAACTCACTCGCTTCCATGTAGGTACGGAAACGTCGAAGAAGTTCCTCATTTTCGATGATTACATAAGAGCTTGCCAGTCCCGGCATATTGAAAGCCTTGCTCGGAGACATAAAGACAAGTGAGTTCATCCGTGCTTTTTCTGAAGTCAAAGCAAAAGTGGGATGTTTATAAGGTGGCAAAGTCAGGTCTGCATGAATCTCGTCGGAGATAACCAAAGTACCGGTTTCCTGACAAATATCAGCAATCTGCGAAAGCTCTTCTTTCGTCCATACTCGTCCGCCCGGATTATGAGGATTACTTAAAATCAGTATTTTACAACCTTGTACATCCCGGCGGAAACGGTCGAAATCAATGTAATACTGTCCGTTCCTCAACACTAACGGGCTGAATACAACTTCGCGTTCATTTTTCTGCGCCACAAGGAAAAAAGGATGATAGACAGGCGGCATTACCATCACTTTATCTCCTTTTTCCGTGAAACAGTGGATAGCAAAAGCCAACCCGCGAACAATGCCGGGAGTAAACGTCAGCATTTCTTCGGTGACCGACCATCCGTGACGTTCTTTCAACCAATGGATAATGGAAGCCGCCCATTCCTTACAGGCGAATGTATATCCCAGCACTTCATGCTCCAACCGCTTTTTCAAAGCCTCTATCACAAACGGAGCCGTACGGAAATCCATATCGGCTACCCACATAGGAATCAGGTCATTGCGTCCCCAACGGCCTTCCACTCCATCCCATTTTACGGAATCCGTACCGTTACGGTTTATTATTTCATCAAAATTATAGTTCATACTGCATGATGTTTTTATGTTATATGAGACAAAAGTAGTACTTTTGTCTTCAATTCAAAAAGGAATCTATGACGAAAGCTTTATTTTTTGATATAGACGGTACACTGGTCAGCTTCCATACTCACCGTATCCCGTCTTCCACTATCGAGGCTCTGGAAGCCGCCCATACGAAAGGACATAAAATATTTATCGCTACCGGACGTCCGAAAGCCATTATCAACAATCTCTCCGAGCTACAGAAGCGGAATCTCATTGATGGATACATCACGATGAACGGAGCCTATTGTTTTGTCGGAGAACAAGTTATTTATAAGAACGCCATCCCCCAGGAAGAGGTAAAAGCAATGGGAGATTTCTGCGAAAAGAAAGGAGTACCCTGCATTTTTGTAGAGGAACATCATATTTCCGTTTGCCAGCCCAACGAGATGGTAAAGAAGATTTTTTATGATTTCCTACACGTGGGTGTTATCCCTACCGTCTCTTTTGCAGAAGCGACCGACAAGGAGATTATACAAATGACTCCTTTCATTACGGAGGAAGAAGAAAGAGAAATCCGCCCGTCAATCCCAACTTGCGAGATAGGCCGCTGGTATCCCGCCTTTGCCGATATAACCGCCAAAGGAGATACCAAACAAAAAGGAATAGACGAAATAATCCGTTATTTTGATATCAGACTGGAAGACACGATGGCATTCGGAGATGGGGGAAACGACATCAGCATGCTCCGTCATGCTGCTATCGGCGTGGCTATGGGGCAAGCTGAAAAGGACGTAAAAGCTGCCGCCGATTACGTAACGGCTCCGATCGACGAGGATGGTATCAGCAAAGCGATGATACATTTCGGAATTATTTAACAACAAGGGGGATTTACTCTATTTATCAACATGAGCGTAGACACTAACAACGCAGAGTTTCAAGATGCCTTGAACCTGATTCAATATACACGCCAATCTGTTTTTCTAACCGGAAAGGCGGGTACAGGAAAATCTACATTCTTGCGTTACGTCTGCGAAAACACCAAGAAGAAATATGTTGTACTTGCTCCGACGGGTATTGCCGCCATCAATGCCGGAGGAAGTACGATGCATAGTTTCTTCAAACTGCCTTTTCATCCACTGCCACCGGATGACCCGAATCTCAGTCTCCAACGGGGACGCATCCACGAATTCTTTAAATATACGAAACCGCATCGAAAGTTACTGGAACAGATAGAACTGGTGATTATCGACGAAATTTCAATGGTACGGGCGGATATTATTGATGCTATCGACCGTATTCTGCGTGTATATTCCCATAACTTACGCGAACCTTTCGGTGGAAAGCAGCTGTTATTGGTGGGTGATGTTTTTCAATTAGAACCGGTCGTAAAGAACGATGAACGGGATATATTGAACCGCTTCTATCCTACTCCCTATTTCTTCTCCGCACGAGTATTCGGTCAGATAGACTTGGTATCCATCGAGCTTCAGAAAGTATACAGACAGACCGATCCTGTTTTTGTCAGCGTTCTCGACCATATCCGTACGAATACGGCCGGAGCAGCCGATCTGCAACTGCTGAATACCCGATACGGGAGCCAGATTGAGGAATCGGAGGCCGATATGTACATCACTCTTGCTACAAGACGGGATACAGTAGACTCTATCAATGAGAAAAAGTTGGCGGAACTGCCGGGAAATCCAATCACTTTCGAGGGAGTTATCGAAGGAGACTTTCCCGAAAGCAGCCTGCCTACCTCGCAAGAACTTGTACTCAAACCCGGTGCCCAGATTATCTTTATCAAAAACGATTTCGACCGCCGATGGGTGAATGGAACGATCGGTGTCATATCCGGAATTGATGAGGAAGAAGAAACGATATACGTTATCACCGATGACGGAAAAGAATGTGATGTAAAACGGGAATCATGGCGGAACATCCGCTACCGTTACAATGAAAAGACCAAAGAAATAGAAGAAGAGGTATTGGGCAGCTTTACTCAATATCCTATTCGGCTGGCTTGGGCGATAACTGTTCATAAGAGTCAGGGGCTCACTTTCAGCCGGGTAGTCATCGATTTCACAGGTGGTGTATTTGCCGGAGGGCAAGCATACGTGGCACTCAGCCGGTGCACTTCTCTAGAGGGGATTCAGCTTAAAAAGCCCATCAGCCGGGCAGATGTTTTCGTCCGGCCCGAGATTGTGAACTTTGCCGGACGGTTTAATAATCGTCAGGCTATTGACAAGGCTTTGAAACAAGCACAGGCCGACGTACAATATGTTGCCGCTGCACGTGCTTTCGACAAAGGAGACATGGAGGAATGCCTGGAACAATTCTTCCGTGCTATTCATTCCCGTTATGATATAGAAAAACCTGCTCCCCGTCGGCTGATCCGTCGCAAACTGGGTATCATCAATACGCTGAAGGAACAGAATAGGAGACTCAAGGAACAATTACAGGAACAGCAGGAGCGTCTGCGGCAATATGCTCATGAATATTTATTGATGGGTAACGAATGTATTACCCAAGCCCACGATGCACGAGCCGCCATTGCCAATTATGACAAAGCGCTCAGCCTCGATCCCAATTATGTGGACGCCTGGATACGAAAAGGGATTACCCTCTTTAATAATAAAGAATATTTTGACGCGGAAAACTGCTTCAATACTGCCGTAAGCCTCCATCCCGCCAACTTCAAAGCTGTATATAACCGGGGAAAACTCCGTCTAAAACTTGAAAATATGGAAGGGGCTATTGCCGATTTGGATAAAGCCACCAGTCTGAAACCGGAACACGCAGGCGCACACGAACTTTTCGGAGATGCACTGATAAAAGCAGGAAAAGAAGGAGAAGCTGCACTGCAATGGAGAATTGCGGAAGAACTAAGGAAAAAGAAATCATAAAACTCCCCTTTTATCCTTTATTATCAAAAAGTTTTATTAGTTTTGTCTCTTGTATATTCGTCAAACTCTTAAAATAAAAGTAAATGAAAAAAGGTTTGAAAATCGCAGCTATCACTGTAGGAGTTATTATCATCCTCATGCTCCTTCTCCCTTTCGCCTTCCAAGGTAAGATAGCTGATATCGTAAAGACAGAAGGCAACAAAATGCTTAATGCACAATTTGATTTTGAGGGACTTAACATTAGCCTGTTCCGCAACTTTCCACAGGCTTCTGTCACACTCGAAGATTTCTGGCTGAAAGGTACAGGAGAATTCGCTAACGATACTCTCGTACAAGCCGGAGAGGTTACCGCAGCTATCAATCTATTTTCACTTTTCGGAGATAGTGGCTATGATATTTCTAAAATCTTCATTGAAGATACCCGGCTGCACGCTATTGTATTGCCGGACGGGCAAGTGAACTGGGATATCATGAAGCCGGACACCACAGCAACAGAGGAAACACCTACGGCAGAAGAGGAATCTTCTCCTTTCAAGGTGAAGCTACAACAGTTTGTCATCAAAAACATGAACTTGGTTTATGACGATCAGCAAGGAAAAATGTATGCTGACATCCGCGACTTCAATGCCGTTTGTTCCGGCGATTTGGGAAGTGACCGTACCACATTGCAACTGGAAGCGGAAACCCAATCTTTGACTTACAAGATGAACGGCATTCCTTTCTTGGCAGATGCCAATATTTCCGCTAAAATGGATATAGACGCCGACTTAGCCAATAATAAATATACATTGAAGGATAATACTATCCGCCTTAATGCCATTCAGGCAGGTATTGACGGCTGGGTTGCCCTACAAGATCCCGCTATCGACATGGATTTGAAACTTAATACGAATGATATCGGGTTTAAAGAAATTCTTTCGTTGATTCCGGCCATCTATGCTACTGAGTTCTCAAGTCTGAAAACTGACGGGACTGCTACTCTGACTGCCACTGCCAAAGGCGTTCTGCAGGGAGATACCGTACCCGCATTCAATATCGATATGCAGGTCAAGAATGCCATGTTTCGCTATCCGGCTCTACCGGCTGGTGTAGATCAAATCAACATCAGCGCCAATGTTCAGAATCCGGGAGGAAATATTGACTTGACTACCGTTACCATCAATCCGTTCAGCTTCCGTCTGGCAGGAAATCCGTTCAGTCTGACTGCCAACGTGAAAACTCCAATCAGCGACCCGGACTTTAAAGCGGAAGCAAAGGGCATCCTTAATTTAGGTATGATCAAACAAGTGTATCCACTCGGTGATATGGAGCTGAATGGAACGATCAATGCCGATATGCAGATGTCCGGCCGTCTTTCTTATATAGAAAAGGAACAATATGAACATATACAGGCTGCCGGTACGATCGGATTGACAGGCATGAAACTTCAGATGAAGGATATGCCGGATGTAGAAATCCAGAAATCCCTTTTCACTTTTACTCCGAAGTATCTTCAGTTGAGCGAAACGACCGTCAATATCGGAAAGAATGATATCACAGCCGATAGCCGCTTCGAGAACTATATCGGATATGTACTGAAAGGAACTACCTTGAAAGGAAATCTGAACATTCGCTCCAATCATTTTAATTTGAATGATTTCATGGGTGATTCCGCCGAAGGAACAGACGCAACACCGAATACCGCCACTACAGACTCGGTTGCTACTTCAACCGGAATCTTTGAAGTCCCCCGTAACATTGACTTCCAAATGGACGCTAATCTGAAAGAAGTATTGTTCGATAAGATGGTCTTCAACAACATGAATGGCAAACTCATTGTGAAAGACGGTAAGGTAGACATGAAAAACCTTTCCATGAATACAATGGGAGGAAATGTAGTAATGAATGGATATTATTCTACCGCCAACGTGAAGAAACCGGAGATGAAAGCCGGATTCAAACTGTCGAATATCGTTTTCGCACAGGCTTACAAAGAACTGGATATGATACAGAAGATGGCTCCTATCTTTGAAAACCTGAAAGGTAATTTCTCCGGCAGTATCAATGTATTGACTGATCTGGACGCAACTATGAGCCCTGTATTGGACACAATGCAAGGGGACGGCAGCCTCTCCACCCGCGACCTTAGCCTGAGTGGAGTAAAAGCGATTGACCAGATTGCCGACGCTGTGAAGCAGCCGAGCCTGAAGGAAATGAAAGTGAAAGATATGACGCTGGATTTCACTATCAAAGACGGACGTGTGGAAACAAAACCGTTTGATATCAAGATGGGTGACTACAACTTGAATCTTTCAGGTAGTACGGGACTCGACCAAACCATCGATTATACAGGAAAGATCAAGCTGCCCGCTTCTGCCGGTAACATTTCCAAGCTGATGACTCTTGACTTGAAGATCGGAGGCTCGTTTACCTCTCCTAAAGTCAGTGTTGATACAAAGAGCATGGCAAGTCAGGCTGTTGAGGCCGTAGCCGATGAGGCTATCAGCAAACTGGGACAAAAACTAGGTCTGGATTCAGCCGCTACCGCCAATAAAGATTCTGTCAAGCAGAAAGTGACGGAAAAGGCGGCAGAGAAAGCACTGGATTTCTTAAAGAAGAAACTCAAATAAAAAAGGAGAAAAAGGTTATGCTTCTGAAGCTATATGATAAAAATAATAACCCGCAGGATTTACAACGAATCATTGATATCCTGAATGATGGCGGACTTATTATCTATCCCACCGACACGATGTATGCTATCGGTTGTCATGGTTTGAAAGAACGTGCGATAGAACGGATATGTCGTATTAAAGAGATAGATCCGCGCAAGAATAATTTGTCAATTATCTGCTATGACCTGAGCAGTATCAGCGAATATGCCAAAGTCGACAATAATGTATTTAAGCTTATGAAGCATAACCTTCCGGGACCATTCACCTTTATTCTGAACGGAACAAATCGGTTGCCTAAGATTTTCCGTAACCGAAAGGAAGTAGGTATCCGCATGCCGGACAATCATATTATCCGAGAAATAGCACGGCTGCTGGACGCTCCCATCATGACTACCACCCTGCCTCATGAGGAAAACGAGGACTTGGAGTATATGACCGATCCGGAACTTATAGACGAAAAGTTCGGAGATATCGTGGATCTTGTTATTGATGGAGGTATCGGAGGCATAGAACCGTCAACTGTCGTAAAATGCACAGAAAACGAACCGGAAATCGTGCGTCAGGGAAAAGGCTGGCTAGAAGAGAATTGAACCATTTATAATTGTTCATACTCTGATTGTTCATATAGAAAACGGGCTGCATCAACGTTGAATTGATTGCAGCCCGTTTTTATAGAGTATATTCCACTTCTTACTAAATCAAAGACTCTGGATCCAGATGAGCGGATTCAATGTCTTTAAAGTAACGATAGGTACCTACTTTCAGTTCTACCGTAGCAGCATCGTCACAAACGATGATACCCTTTTCGTGCATCTGCAGAGCACTGATAGTCCACATCTGAGTGATAGCGCCTTCTACCGCATGATACAAAGCACGTGCCTTGTTATGACCATTAACGATAATCATCACTTCCTTTGCGGAAAGCACAGTACCGACTCCCACTGTCAATGAAGTCTTAGGCACTTTATTGATATCATTGTCAAAGAAACGGGAGTTAGCGATAATTGTATCCATTGTCAATGTTTTCTGACGAGTGCGTGAAGTCAGTGAGGATCCCGGTTCGTTGAAAGCAATATGTCCGTCAGGGCCGATACCACCCATAAACAGGTCTATGCCACCGTATGATTTAATCTTCTCTTCATAACGTGCACATTCCGCATCCAAATCAGGAGCGTTACCGTTCAAAATATTTGTATTCTCCGGCTTAATGTCAATATGGCTGAAGAAGTTATTCCACATAAAAGAATAGTAGCTTTCCGGATGTTCCTTCGGTAAACCTACATACTCATCCATATTGAACGTTACGACATTCTGGAAAGAAACAATGCCCTTCTTATTCAGGTCGATCAAAGCCTTATACATTCCAAGTGGGGAAGAACCGGTAGGACATCCTAATACAAATGGTTTTTCAGGAGTTGGATTAGCAGCTTTTATTTTTGCAGCAACATAATGTGCAGCCCACTGAGATACAGACTGATAGTCCGGTTGAATAATTAATCTCATAAGTCGATTGTTTTATAGGTTAGTTAATAAATAATATCTCATTCACTGTTTTATCGGTCTTTCTTCAAGCGGTCCGCCATTGCTCGTGCCAGATTTTCGCACTGAGTATAAGTGATATCCCTCATCGCCTGCTTCATCTCCACAGGATCGCCAACTAACTCGAATTTGCTTTTTTCCGCAAATTCAGCCAGACGTTTCACAGCAGCACCTGCCCATGTAAAGGAACCGAAGTAACCTAAATAGCGACCTTTCACCTCACGCAACAGAATCTTTGAAAGCAACGCATCTACTTCGGGGAATAGCTGATTGCTGTAAGTAGGCGAACCGATGATTAATCCTTTATAACGGAAAATATCTGCTATGATATAAGAAGGATGGCTCTTCGTCACATTGTGCATGACTATATTTTTGATTCCTTGTGCCGAAAGCTCTGCAGCGATAGCCTCAGCCATTTGTTCCGTATTTCCATACATACTTCCGTACACAATCACCACACCTTCATCCGCATCATAACGGCTTAGTCTGTCATAGATACCAATCACTTTGGCAATATTCTCTGTCCATACGGGTCCGTGAGTAGAGCAGATAGCAGAAATAGGAAGTCCGCCCAGTTTTTGCAAAGCCTTTTGTACAGGGCTTCCATACTTACCGACAATATTTGAATAATAACGTACCATTTCTCCCCAATATCTGTCTACATTCATGCCGGTATCCAGAAAACCGCCATCCAATGTACCAAAGCAGCCGAATCCGTCACCGGAGAAAAGAATTCCTTCCGTTTCATCAAAGGTCATCATCGTTTCAGGCCAATGCACCATCGGAGTCATATAAAATCGCAGTTTGTGATGTCCTAAAGCTAAGAAATCCCCATCCTTCACCAGATACTGTTCGCCAGTCACTCCGTAGAAGCCTTCAATCATACCAAAGGTCTGCTTATTACCCACAATAATAATTTCCGGGTAATGTTGCTTTATCAATCGGATAGAGCCGGAATGATCCGGTTCCATGTGATTTATAATCAAATAATTGATGGGACGTTCGCCAATCACCTGCTTTATTTTACGCAAGTAGACTTCAAAATAACAGATATCTACCGTATCCACCAATGCCACCATTTCATCATCAATCAGATAAGAGTTATATGAAACTCCATAGG
>OJRF01001013.1_pt1 | contig 11337 bp, 6 predicted proteins | sample 1599141 | NCBI WGS metagenome assembly OJRF01 (sample SAMN03922529, study PRJEB24848) | human gut metagenome | isolation source: stool sample | host: Homo sapiens | place: Germany | collected 2010-05 | reverse complement strand
GTCAACGCCAAACGGTACCAGCGATTCAATCTTTGCGAGATCGTGCACACTATCTCTGTGAAGTAGAGTTGCAGCGTGCACTTCGTCACTTGCACCATGGTGACTCACCCGAAGAAGTGTTGGAAATGTTCGCTCGTGGTCTGACAAATAAGTTGATTCACGACCCGACGATCCTCTTACGTAACGCAGATGGCTTGACTCCAGACGACCGAGAAGTGATGGAGCGTATGCTCAATCGTTTCTACCGCCGTCACGATCACTAGTCACCTTATAACGGTCACATTAGAAAAGGGGAGAAATCGACAGATTTCTCCCTTTTTACGCTATCCTTAACAGATCTTTTTTATTTATCTCTTTGCTTGCCATGATTACCGATAGCATCAGAGCAAAATTACGCCAACTCTCGCTTCGTCTTGAAGAAATTGATCAGACACTGGCATCGCCTGAAATTGCCAACGACATGAACCGCTTGCGTGATCTCTCGCAGGAACGCGCGGAAATTGAACCTGTCGTGATCAAAGCCAAAGAAATGAAAAGCGTTGAAGACGATCTTGCGGTAGCTGAAGAAATGCTCAACGACCCTGAGATGAAAGAGTTCGCTCAGGAAGAAATTCGTGCCCAAAACGAAAAGCTGGAAACTCTTGAACACGGTCTCCAACTCTTGCTCCTGCCAAAGGATCCTAACGACGAACGCAATATTTTCTTGGAAATTCGTGCAGGAACGGGTGGTGATGAGTCTGCACTCTTTGCTGGCGATTTACTCCGTATGTATCTGCGCTACGCAGAACGCGCTGGCTGGCAAAATGAAATCGTCTCCTCTAACACCTCTGAATTGGGTGGCTACAAAGAAGTGATCGTTCGTATTATCGGTCGCGGTGCCTATTCTCGTATGAAGTTTGAGTCGGGTGGTCATCGTGTGCAGCGCGTACCGGTCACTGAAAGTCAAGGACGCGTCCACACGTCTGCTTGTACTGTTGCGGTACTCCCAGAAATGGATGAAGTTGAAGAAGTACACTTAGATCCAGCCGATCTTCGTATCGACGTTTTCCGCGCATCGGGGGCGGGCGGTCAGCATATTCAAAAGACCGACTCCGCCGTTCGTATCACTCATTTGCCAACAGGACTTGTGGTTGAGTGTCAGGATGAACGTAGCCAGACCCAAAATAAAGCACGCGCAATGGCAATTTTGGCTTCTCGCATCTATGCAGCCCGCGTTGCAGAGCAACAAGCCAAAGAAGCAAGCGAACGTAAGAGCTTAGTGGGCTCTGGTGACCGCTCCGAGCGAATTCGCACGTATAATTTCCCTCAAGGACGTATCACTGACCACCGAATTAACCTCACACTTTATCGATTAGACGCTGTGCTTGATGGGGATTTGGACGAAATCATTACGGCCTTAATGACGCAATATCAAGCTGAGCTCTTAGCAAAGCTTGCCTAACCTGCACGTGTACGTATGATCGAAACTGAACGCAATACCATTCGACATCTCATCACTGAAGCTACACCGAAAGTCGGTCGCTTCGAGGCGATGATTTTGCTTGCCTTTGTTCTGGGTAAACCCAAAGAATATTTGGTGGCTCACGATGACGAGGCTGTCGATGAAATGTCGCAGATTAAGTTCGATCTCTACCTCTCGATGCGTATTGAGGGAATGCCTATTCCGTACCTTGTCGGTCAACAAGAATTCTTTGGTCGTTACTTTGCCGTCAACCCTAGCGTTCTTATTCCGCGCCCCGACACCGAAGTGCTAATTGAGCAAGCCCTCATTGTGGCAACGCCCAAGCCCAAGGTGCTTGATCTCGGGACTGGGAGTGGCTGTATTGGGCTTACGCTTGCCGCAGAGTGTGGTGCTGAAGTCGTGGCGACAGATTTCTCTGCTGAAGCTTTAGATGTTGCCAAGGAAAATGCCAAGCGTTTAAATCTCAACGTGGAATTTCGCGAAGGTTCCTGGTGGAAGCCGATTGCCTCTACCGAGGTTTTCGACCTGATTGTAAGCAACCCTCCCTATATCCGTCCTGATGACGAGCACCTTCGCAATCTCACGAATGAACCACTGCAAGCACTCACCGATGGTGACGACGGCCTTTCCGCCATTACAGAAATCGTTGCTCATGCAAAAAAACATTTGAAAGCGGGTGGGTGGCTGCTAATTGAGCACGGCTACGATCAAGGTGAGGCCGTTGATTGTCTTTTCCGCGTAGGAGGACTGGCAGGAGTGAGAACCGTGAAGGACTACGGTGGAAATGATCGCGTCACGATGGGACGTCGAGCTGATTAACCGACCAACACAGTTGAATTAAACGCACGGAGACTCTCGCAACGATTTTAGTTGCGGGAGTCTTTTTTTGACTGAGCTTTTTGCGGTTCAAAACACTCGCAAAGAGAACTCTGGAAGCAAAAACAAAAAAGGTCGAATTTGTCGACCTTTTCAGCAATATGTGAAGTGGTGCCCCTTGACCGCCACGGAGAAGCCACTGCGGGAAGTCGAACACGTAGCCCTCTTCTTGCTGAGCCAAGATAAAGCTCTCTAAGCTTGGCGCGTTCTCATCGACCGCGAAGTCGACAAAACCGAACCGCGCAGCGAGGTTCTCGATCTGCTCCATGAAGTCGCCCGCGATCGTCTTACTCTTCAAAGCGCGCTTAATCATCTTGATGCGCTTTTCGATGAGCACGAGCGCGTGGTCAGCTTCCTTAGCGAGTACGTGCTGAATGAACTGGTCTTTCTTGTGCTGGAAAGCTTCCTCGTATTGCCCATTCTTCCACGCTTCCTGTGCGTCTTTCCCTGCCTTGTGTTCGGCGCGGGTGTGCACCGTTGGGTGGAAGTCCAAGATCTTCGTCGCCTTGGTCTTCTGCTGAGCGTAGCGCGTGAGTACCTCACGAGCAGGTGCAGGGATCTTGAGGAGCTTCGCAATGGCGTTGAGCTCCCCAGCGATGGCGCGCGTGAACGCGTCGGTGTGTTGCACGAGCGAGTTAAGCGCCGCCGACCACATCCCACGCTCATCGGGGAAGTCCCCGTACTTGCGCGAGAAGGCGTCGACCGAACGGTCGGTCACTTCCTCATCGATGGGCTTTTGATTGGCGAGTGCTTCGGCGAAGTCGAGTACGTTTTCTGCGCCCACCATGTCGGCGAGTAACTCAATCGGCATCGTGTTTTCCGTCTCACCATCCCGCATGAGGTAGCCCTTTTCATCTAGCTTTTGGATCGTCTCTTCAGAGACGCCCACGCCTTCGAGGTTCTCACGGTGGAGCTTGTAGCGCGCGACCGTGTTCGCTTCAGAGGAGAGATACCCATAGCGGTCGATGTAGCGCCGAGCGATCTCTTCGGCGACCGTGCTCTTCTCGTCCTTGGAAAAGAGCGCTGTCTCGATCGCATCGATGAGCGCTTTATAGGTGACGCCGAGCTCTTTCTGCAGGTCGGACAAAGAGATGACCTCACCATCGTTATCGGTCAGTGCGACCAAGCCTTGCTCTTCGAGCGCGTCCATAGCGTGGTCAGAGAGTCCTGCTTCACCTGCGTTAAGGACATCATCGGGCGAGAGCTTCTTGCCACTGGCGAGCTTCTGGCGCACCTTGGCGACGGTATCGTTAGAGCGCTCTGCCTCGACCTCTTCGCGTGTCTGCGCTTCGATCGCTTCGTAGTCCTTCTCGATGCCACGCTTCTCGCGCTCATGCTTGTTGGTGAGGATCTTGAAGTTGCGCTCACGGCTAGCGTAGACCGTAGCGCGGACATCTGCGCCCGCGCGCTCGAAGTCATCGCGAATCTGCGCGAGATCAGCTTCCCCCACCTTGTCCTTATCCTCGTCCGAGAATAGAGGTCGCATACTCGCGTTGTTCTCGATGTAGCTTGCTTCAGCTTCAGTGATGAAAAGGCGGTCGTAGAGCGCAGAGACTTCGGGCGTGAGCTCTACATTGAGCTCAGCCGCCGTGCGGTAGAGTCGGACTAACCATGTTTTGAATTTCTTGAACGCGTTGCGCAAGCCCTTGGTCGGCGCTTTGCCTTGGCGCAAGTACGCCTCGAACCCGCGCGCGAAGGCTTCGTGCGTGTCGCGCTGTTGGTCAACGCTCATACTGGCGAAGTTTCGGATACGCTCTTCTGGGGTGGCTCCTTCTACGTTCTGCCATGTCAAGAAGCCATCGAGCGTGCGGATTAATTCGCGCTCCCCATCGGTCATATTGCCACGGTCGATTGCTTCTGTCGTGAGGTTGAGTAACGTGTTTAAGAAGTAATGCGCGGACTCATGCATGAAGGTCGATTCGTCCGCGGATTTGAAGAGTTTGAGAATCCCTGTTCCGGGATTGAAACTTCCTCGGGCGTCCCCTTTGTTCTGCTCGAACTCCTCGCCCATAGCCATGCGAGCTAGAATATCGCTCGCCTTATCAATCGGCGCATTGGCTTCTGCATACTGCTCTAAGCCTGCTTTCTGGAAAGATTCGCCGTAGTCTTCGGGAGTGGTTTTTGGGGCGTTCTTGATCTCGTCTTTACCAAACGATTCGCTTCTATTCCCGTCGAACACCATAAACGCAATGCTAGGCCTCCCATTTTCAAAGCGTTCGTAAAGGTCGTAGTCCCAACCTTCAGGTGCGTAATCTGGGTTAAATGGCAAAGAGGCGACAACCTGAAAGCCGTGCCGAGAATAGAACTTCGGGAGAATGGTGCTAAAGCAATCTAGACGGCGCCCCCCGGCTGCGACGGCGCATAGCATAAGCGCGTCTCCAGAAGGTTCACTTGGTGCGCTGAAGACGGAAACGATATCATCGCCATTCTTTAAGGCGAAACCACTTTGACGATCTTCAGAAAGGAATAGCCTAAATTTCGGGCTACCATCAGCATTGGTTTCGAGGAGTTCAGAGATTTCTTTAGATTCAACACAGGCACCGAACAGCAACTGTGCTTTAGCTTGGTCAATGGATTCTTTAAAGAGGGTGGCACTTTCGGGAGTTACTTCTAATTCGTTGAAGGTCGGCGCGCCCCCCTCTTTGTTCACGCGGTGGGTCGCGCCGTTGATCCCTCTGGCAAAGTCTTTAGAGTCTTGGCGAACAAATTCAACCAAAACTTGACTTACAATCTCTCCTGGTCGCCAGATATTTACTATCCGAATGTTCCCCAGCGGGACATTTCCTCGTCGTAGTCCGCTTGCGTCCAATCCGGGTAATCTCGTAGCATGGAATCCGTCATGGTTCGTATCACATGAGGGTAGATCTCCCACTGGTTGTTCTGCCAAATATACACATGCGCCCCATTCACTCGGCTTCTTACCGTTTTGAATGGCGTTTCGTAAGTTGGTTCGCAAATCACGAAGCACTCGATGGCGGTAGTCGGGTGAAGATTCTTGAGCTTGGCGTTGTAGATCTCTTGCAATTCGCTCTGATCTGCCATCGGGTACAAGCCAATCACTGGATCCTGCGTCTTGAACGGCGCGTCCTCCGCGGTCTCGCTCGGCAGATTCTTGTACTGCGCTCTCGCCTTGTTCAGGATTTCCTCGCGGGCTCTCTGCTTCGCTTCGTAGGAATTCTCGGGTTTTGGCGGCGTCGATTTCTTGTCGGAGATGAAGTTCAAGCCGTTCCTTGAGCCGATCATAATCCGGATGCCCAGTGGCCCCCATTCCTTGGGTCGCTCGGGGTACATTTTCACTGTCATGTGTCTGGTCCTCTTGTTGAGATTTAATTTCCGTGGGGAAAACGAGTTGAGAATATAAATCGGTCAACGAGACCGCAAACTCTCCCTCTAATCCACTAAGTGCTTCGCCTGCAAGCTGGTAAGCTTCCTGCGCGTCTATGCTCGAATCCAACCCTGATAATAACTCATTTTCATTGACAGAGAAGCCCTGAAATACACGTAATCCGTTCTTATCTTTGATCGGGTATAAGGTATTACGATAAAGCTCTCTCAACTGCTCTGTGGTGAACCCTTCGGGCAGTTTAATTGCCAATGCCTTCCCCTTAACCAGGCCTTTACCCGGACGGTCAGAACTCACATAAATAGCTTCTTGATTGAGCAGGTTCGCCATCAGCCCAGCAATACGCACCGCTTCATCGGGCTTATCACGGATCAAAATGCAAAGCGAATGATTCACTTCACCTTCCCATCCGCCGATCTGAAATATCAAATCGCTAAAATCAAGCCCTTCAATTCGGCGAACCTCTTTAATCACTTCGTTGCCAATTTTGCTCGTAATTTCATATTTGCCTTCTTCTGGCAAGGCGTTCCACTCGTCAGTGAGTGTCCGATTTTGCGGATTCGGCGCAATCTCAACGTTCAGCGCGGCGCCCGCCAGCTGCGCGAGATCTTCATCAGTTAGGCTATTTGCCGCCAAGCCTTGTACCACGCGTTGCACTTGTAGCGGATGGCGCTGGATTAACTCTTTCGGGCTCACCCCCGCAAGCGTGGAAAGATTGCCTAAGACGGCTTTAAAAGTCTTCATCTGAGACTTCACCACATCAGGCGTCATCTGCTCACTGCGCGCCCCCATCAGAGTACCCTCAATGGGCGCTAAAGCTTCATCGAGCTCTTGCTGAAACTCCTTTGACGCCTTAATCTGCTGAATAATCTCGCGCTGATTTTCTTTCGCGAACTGCTGATTTTTCTGGTTAGCCTTCCACGCGTCCACTTCCGCTGGGCTCATCAGGTCGGGCGTGCGCGATGCATTCTGGCGCACAAGCTCCGCGAGCTGTTGGTTCTGTCCGATCTCGGCCGCATAGAGCTGCAGGGGTACGGCGACCGTTGTCCCCATCTCGCGCGCTTCCTGCACGGCTTGCGCCATTGCGGGGGAGATCGAGGCGAGCCCGTTGGCGAGCTCCGCATTAGCGCGGATCACGTCCGCTTTGATGTAGAGGTTAGGCTCACCACTCATCTCGCCCACTTGCTTGGCGAACTCGCCAAAGGCGTCTGGGGCGCTCTGATGGAGCTGAGCATTCATCATTGCTGAGAGGGCGACTTTACTTGCCTCAGCTTGACGAGCCGACTTCTGCGCGCGAGCGCGCTCAGAGAAGTCGCCGAGCGCCTTGCCCGCACGAGCCGACATCATGTCCGCAGGCATGTTGGCGAAGTCCGCAATCGCTTCGAGGAAGATATCGCCAATGCTGATCTTCTGCCCTGCGTTCTTCTGCCCCAAGTACTCGCCCAAGCCACCGAGCGCGCCACCTGCGATCGAGCCCGTCAGCGTGTCGTCAAGAGTGGAGAGCCACCACCCCTGCTTACGTTCAGCTTCAGCGAATGCTTTCGTGAAGGCTCGACGCGCGAAGGGCAAGCTCTTACCGCCCGACCGCGCGATCACACGCCCTGCGCCAATCGCACTACGTGCGCCCGTGAGTACCCCCGCGACCTTACCCGCAACGCCCATACTGAGCGCATCGATAGCGGCCACAGGAGCCGCATGCGCGCTCGCCTGATCGAGGGCTTGCTGTAAGCGCGGAGTGTTGCTCAAAAACGCGTTAACAGCATCAGCATCGTTAAGGTCAACGCCCTGCGACGACATCGCTTCAAGAAGCGCGCTACGACGGTCGATCTCGTACGAGCCAGCACCAGCCACACCCATGGTGAGAACGGTGCCTAAACCGCCAGAGAAGAAGCCCGTCAGCCCCGCGACGGCCTGTGCGGCCATCAGTTCAGCTTGCGATGCCATTGACTTCCCTGCGGTGTAGTAGGCGATATCGAGCGGTTGCTCCAAGAAGGCGTCCATCACGTCACTAAAGGTATCCGCCTTAGAAAGACGCTCCAGGGCTTTCGGTTGTGCTATGGCGCGCTTACGCTTCATCGCGTCTTGCCACTCCATAAGGCGCTTTTCTTGCTCGGCACGCGCTCTCTCCCGCGCGCCATCAGAGATCGCACGGTCGATGTCTTCTTGCCCGTTAACGAGATCCTGCATCAAGTCCGCCTCGTGGCGCTCATCGCGCCCTTGCTCCCACACAGAGACGGCTTTCTCGAAGACGTTCATCTCTTCCCAGTCCTTGGGTTCGCGCGCAACGAGTGGACCATAGAGCGGGTCACTCGTGAACGCCTTAAACCCGGGTAACCCGCCAAAGCGTTCGGCGTCCTGATTAAGGCTCTGTTGCACGAGCTCGTCGCGGAAGTAGGGGACATCAAGCGGTGAACTATCCCCAGTTTGCGAGACAGATTTTTTGATTGCCCCGAGGGGCTTGAGTTAGGCTATCGCCTCCCTGAATTTCAGAGGGGTGCGGTAGCCTAATTTTGCTTGAATACGTTTAGTGTTGTAATAGCGGCAATAGGCCCTGACTTCCTTCATGGCCTGCTTGGCACTCAAAATCTTCTTGTCCCTACAGAATGAAGGATGGTACAGCCACTCGGTCTTGAGCATTCCATTCCAGTTCTCCATCACCGCATTGTCCCAGCAGTTGCCCTTCCGTGAGTAGCTCTGGGCAATCCCATATTTCTGCGCTTCTTTTCTAAACACAAGAGAGGTGTATAACGCGCCTTGGTCATTGTGCAGCATTGCCGGGCCGTCGATGATTTTGTTGAGCTTCCTGAGTGTTTTCAATGCCAAATTCAGGTCTTGGCAGATACTCATCTCACAGACGACGACCTCCCTCGTGCACAAGTCGATGACAGGTGATACGTACAGCCAGCCCTCCTTGACGGGTATGTACGTCACATCGGTCACAAAAGCCGTTCTTGGTTTCGGCTGCTCAAACTTTCGATCCAGCACGTTCTCCAAAACAGTGCCGTCCGGAAGTTGTCCCTTCTTGCAGCGGACTCGATAGGTACAAGCGCGTCTCACCACCGCCTGACAGCCAATTTCCCGCATTACACGAGCGACTTGGTTGTGCCCGGGCTTGCGTTCATGTCCGTCCTCCTTGAGGGCGGCAGTCATCCTCAGGATTCCGTATCGTCCGTCATGTGCCGCTTGGATGCGTTTGATGCGATCGCCGAGCTCCTGATCTTTTCGCACTCTCGATCCAGACTCTCCAAGACGTCGATAATAGGAGCACCTTGCAACTTTAAAAACATCGCAGGACTTGGTAAGGGGTAGCCCCGCTTGATGTGAGCGAGTAACCGCTTCGTCAAAAAGGACAACTTTTTTTTGAGCCCTCTGTTCCGCCAAGATTGTTGTCGATTGATTCAAGAAGACTTTTGAAAGCAATCTGTTGTTGACGAATCATTTTGTGAGAAGCCTCAAGATCCTTGGGCAATTCAGCGTCCGGATCCATGAGAGCGGATTTAATTTTTCGATTGGGCATGGCCTTGTCCTGTGTCGCAACACGGTGTCTGAGGGAAGAATGGCCATAGTTTGCCATATTCAAAACATACTGCCTAACCGAAGAGGCGCTGACGCCCCACGTCTTGGCCACAGCGTGATATGACTTAAATTCCAAATAGTCTTTAACGATTTCGATGCGTTCCGCCATGGAGGTTTTTCGTCTCCAAGAGGGATCAAGCCATCTCAGGTCGTTTATGTCAAACAAGCTCATCCAACGCCATGCGACCGTTCGATCGATTCCTAACTTCTTCGCTACTGTTTCGAAGCGGAATCCTGTAGTAAAAAGCTTCAATGCTTTCTTTCGTAATTCAGCTGATGCCTTCTTTTGCTTCATAAAACTATCCCCAGAAAGTTGTCTCACTTTCTGGGGACAGTTCAGTGTGTACGGGAATCGTGCGCCGGCCGGGGAGCGGTCCCGGCCCTTCTCTCACATCAAAGAAGCCTGTGGATTCTGTGTCAACGCCGAATTCACTCCGACGGGGCGCCCCCGTCGGGGAGCGCGTCCGGTTCAATCGCCTCGATCGCGCCCGCGCGGATCGTCACCAGGCGGGTGCAGACCCTCTTCAGGAAGCCTGGGTCATGGGAGACGACGATCTTGGCCTCGGGAAGTCCGTTCAGAAGCGAGATGAGGCGGTCGCGGGCAAGCGCGTCGAGGCCCGTCGTCGGTTCGTCAAGAAGTAGCACCGCGGGCTCCATCGCGAGAACGGAGGCGATCGCAACGAGACGCTTCTGCCCGCCCGAGAGGTCCAGGCTCTCGGAATACGCGAGGTCCTCGGCCTTCAGGGCCCTCAAGGCCTTCCACGCGGCGGCCTGTGCCTCCTCGTCGGTGGCGCCGAGGTTCTTCGGGCCGAACATCACGTCGTCGAAGACCTCCGGGAAGAAGAGCTGGTTCTCGGCGTTCTGGAGCACGAAGCCCACGCGGCGCCGGAGCGCCCGGAAGTCCTCGGGCGTCTCCACGGGACGCCCTTCAAGGAGGATGCGGCCCGAGGCCTTCACTTCGAGTCCCGTCACCAGTCTCAGAAGCGTCGTCTTCCCGCTGCCGTTTTCCGACCAGAGGCCGATGATCTCGCCCGGGTGAAGCGAGAGCGAGGCGTCGGTGAAGACCGGGGCGTCCGCCTTGTAGGAAAAGGCGAGGTGTTCAAGGGCGAGGAGCGGCGTTTGGTTGTCGTTCATGAGAGGGCTCCGGAAAGGAAGACGGCGGCCGACGGGGCGTGGCCGAAGAAGGCGGTCGCATCGCAGAGGGCGACCAGCACGGCGACGGCGGCCGAGACCGTCGTGAAGGCGATGTCGGAGGCGGAGAGCCGGTGGAAGTGCACCGCGGGCCACGTGCCGTTGAATCCACGGAGTTCAAGGGCCTCGGACAAAACGCGGCTCTTCCTGTAGGCGCGGATCATGAGGATCCTGACGAAGGCCGCGACGGTGCGGTACGTGTGCATGGAAAAGCGCAGCTCGAAGCCGCGCAGCCTCGCGGACTCCTCGAGGGCGTCCTTGATGCGCTTCAACCCGTCGATCTGACGGGCGGTCAATAAAAGGAGCGTCGTGAGCTTGGCCAGGCACCCGAGCCCCATCAGCCCTCTTGCGAGGTCGGTCGGACTCATCCGCGAGAGGAAGGCGTCGAAGGCGAGGAAGACGGCGTTGCACTTCAACGTGAGGAGCGCCATGAGGAGGACCCCTTCATGAGTGAAGGTAAACCAGCCCCAGCGCCACCACGTTTCGCCCGGCGTCGTCCACGGGGTGACGAGCCAGAGGAGCGCGACGAAGAGATTCACCGAGGCGAGTCTCGAGGCGAACCCCTTCCCGAAGGGCTGCGTCGACCGCCAGACAAGGGCGGTGACGAGAGCAAGGAGCGCCGCGTCCACGCGCGTCAGGAGCGCGAAGACGAAGACGACCGCGAGGCACGAGAGAAGCCTCGCCCTCGGGTCGACGGCGGCGAGCCCCCTGAGGCCGGGCGCCTGCATCAGGCCTCCTTCTTCCCGGCGTCCTCACGGCCGCGGCGGCGGTTCGAGAAGATGGCCGCCACGCCGAAGAGGCCGAAGATCCAACCGATGCCGCCGACGACGTCGCTCACCTTGATCGACGGGTCGAGCGCCTCGGCGAGCGTGCGCTTCATCGGATTGAG
>OJRF01000998.1_pt1 | contig 11468 bp, 7 predicted proteins | sample 1599141 | NCBI WGS metagenome assembly OJRF01 (sample SAMN03922529, study PRJEB24848) | human gut metagenome | isolation source: stool sample | host: Homo sapiens | place: Germany | collected 2010-05 | reverse complement strand
ACTATGTTTCAACTATTTCAAAGACCGACTTGCCCGCTTTTACGGGACAGTAGTGATTAAATATATTTATTTGTGAAAAAGGCTGTAAACTCGGTTCGCTCATGCGTTTAAAAAGAGAAAGCAATGAAGCCGGTATATAATTTAATTGCAAGATAATGGATCAAGAGGTAATATACAAAGCCCTGCGCGGCGAAGCGACCCCAGGTGAGCTGGAACAGGTAGCACGGTGGCATGCCGAAAATCCGGAGGAATTCCAGCGTTGTGCGGATGAGGTGCACATGCAGATCGACATGATGGAGCTGTACGGCGAGGAGATCCGGCCGGCAAGCTGGATCGTTGCGCACTGGAGGTCGGTAGTCCGTATTACCGTACAGGCCGCCGCCATGCTCGCCATCGGGCTGTTCGTCGGGGGATATATCAGTAAGGAGCGCACCTACGATATGCTTGCCGGGCAAATCAACACGTTGCAGGTTCCTTACGGCCAACGCCTGAAGTTCACGCTTCCGGACGGTTCGAGCGTTCAGCTCAATTCCGGCGCGAGGATCGAATACCCTACCGTGTTCAAGAAAAATCTCCGCAAAGTGAAGCTTTCCGGCGAGGCGGTGTTCGATGTCGAACACGACGAAGATCGTCCGTTCGTCGTAGAAACTTTCGCATCCGATATTCGGGTGTTGGGTACGAAATTCAATGTAATCGCCGATGAAAGGCACCAACGCTTTTCGACCGCATTGCTCCGGGGGCGGGTGCAAATTACAAACCGGCTCGACCCTATGCAAAAAGACCTTATCCTGAAACCCAATGATATTGCCAATCTCTCGAACGGTCATCTTTTCATCGAACCGATAACCGATCCGGAAATACTGTGCTGGACCGAAGGCCTTATCAGCATTTCGGGCCTGCCTTTCGACGAACTGATGGAGAAGTTCGAGCGGGCGTTCGACGTGAAGATCGACATCACCCTTACGACTCTTCCGAACATCAAGAACGTCAGCGGTAAAATCCGTGTGAACGACGGCATCGACAAAGCCCTTCACATTTTGCAATATACCGCCGATTTCTCTTACAGGAAAGATTCGGATACGAACGTAGTGACGATATACTGACGTGAAAACCTGATTGTCTAACCTTAAAAACGAATATTGCCTATGAAAACGTAGTCAGCCACTTATGCTGCTCGTTCAACGAAAAAAGCCTGCGGAGGTAGAGATCCGCAGGCCGGATAATAGATTGAATCGAGCTTTCTGAGATACTAATTAACCTATTATCTAAACTTTGCAAAGATATGAATAAAACAGTATTCTTCAACAAGTTTCGAAGACTGTTTGGGTTCGTATTGACAATCTCTTTGCTGGGAAGCGTACTTACGGCGTCCGCACAGAATGCCCGGGTTTCCATCAAAATGGAAAACGCTCCCATTTCGCAAGTCATGAAAGAGATTGAAAATCAAACTCGTTACTTGTTTATCAACAAAGGCGTCGATACCAAAAACAAAGTCAGTATCAACGCTGTCCAAAAAACGATCCAGGATGTGTTGGCACAACTGTTCGCCGGCACGGAAATCGCTTACCGGATCGATGAATCCTACATTATCCTGACCAAAAAGAACGATGCGGGGAATCCGGTTTCCGTGACCGGAAAAATCAGGGATGCGAACGGCAATCCGATCGTTGGGGCCAGCGTCCTCATTCAAGGGACTACGGTTGGTGTCAGCTCCGACGCCGATGGTGCGTTTGCGCTTCAGGTACCCCCCCCCGCAGCGGACAGACAGCTGGAAATCAGTTTTATCGGTTATAATCCTGTGTCTTTCGTCGTGGGCAGCCGGACTGCTTTCGATGTTACGCTTGAAGAGGCCGCTTCCGAAATCGAGTCGGTCGTGGTCACTGCTCTTGGTATTAAGCGTTCGGAGAAGGCCGTAGCCTACAACGTACAGCAGGTCAAGGCCGAGGACATCACGACCGTCAAGGATGCCAACTTCATCAACTCGCTGACGGGTAAGGTGGCGGGCGTCACGATCAACACCTCGTCATCGGGGGTCGGCGGCGCATCGAAGGTGACCTTGCGCGGTAACAAATCCATCAGCCAGTCGTCGAACGCACTCTACGTCATCGACGGCATTCCGATGTATAACTTCGGCGGTGGCGGCGGAACGGAGTTCGATTCGCGCGGTGCGACGGAGTCCATCGCCGACATCAATCCCGAGGATATCGAGTCGATGTCGGTGCTGACGGGCGCCGCAGCTGCGGCTCTCTACGGTTCGGAAGCCGCGAACGGAGCCGTGATGATTACGACGAAGAAAGGCCAGGCCGGAAGGTTGAAAGCTACGTTTTCGAGCAATACGGAATTCTTAAACCCTTTCGTGCTGCCTGATTTCCAGAACCGTTACGGTACGGGGCTGAACGGCCAGCGCAGCGGCTCGAGCATTTACAGCTGGGGTGAGAAATTGCGTCGGGAGGCCCGCTACGGTTATACGCCGAACGACTATTTCGAGACAGGGCATGTCTATACCAACGCCGTTACGGTTTCGGGCGGTACGGACAAGAACCAGACCTATTTTTCGGCAGCTTCGGTCAACTCGGACGGAATCATCCCCAACAACGAGTACGACCGTTACAATTTCACGTTCCGCAACACTTCATACTTTCTGAAAGACCGGCTCAAGCTCGATGCGAGCGCCAGCTACATCTATCAGAAAGACCAGAACATGACCAACCAGGGCGTTTATTCGAACCCGCTGGTTCCGGCCTACCTGTTCCCGCGGGGCGAGAATTTTGACCTTTACCGTCGCTTCGAGCGTTACAACGAAGGGACGAAACTCATGGAGCAATTCTGGAGTGCGGATATGGAAGGCGGTGATTTGCGCATGCAGAATCCCTACTGGATCAACTACCGCAACCTGCGCAATACGGACAAGAAGCGTTATATGCTGTCGTTCTCGGCCAGCTACGACATTCTTCCGTGGCTTAATGTTGCCGGACGTGTCCGCATTGATAATTCGAATTCGCTCTACACGCAAAAACTCTATGCCTCGTCGAACACCACGATTACGGAAGGCGGCAAAAACGGCCACTATACCGAAGCCCGTGCTTACGACACGCAGACCTACGCCGATCTGATGGTAAACATTAACAAGACTTTCGGCGAGGATTGGTCTCTGAACGCGAATATCGGCGCCTCGATCAACAATATCAAGACCGATGAGTTGTCATACCGTGGGCCGATTCAGGAGAACGGACTTCCCAACATATTCAATGTTTTCGATCTGGATGACACGAAAAAACGTGCCGAAAAGGTCGGCTGGCACGACCAGACGCAGTCGATTTTCGCCTCGGTCGAAGTAGGTTGGAAACAGATGCTTTACCTCACGGTGACGGGGCGTAACGACTGGGCTTCGCAACTGGCCAATTCGCCCGAGTCGTCGTTCTTCTATCCGTCAGTAGGCCTGTCTTGGGTGCCTTCTTCGACATGGGATCTGGGCAAGACGTTCAGCTATCTGAAGATCCGCGGTTCGATCGCCTCGGTAGGTATGCCTTTCCCGCGTCACCTGACGGTTCCGACCTACGAATACGACGCTACGAATAAAGTGTGGAAGGACAAGACGCACTATCCGATCGGCGACCTGAAGCCGGAGCGTACCATTACCTATGAGGTCGGTCTGGATGCCCGTCTGTGGCAGCATATCAACCTTTCGGCTTCGTGGTATCAGGCCGACACGAAAAACCAGACCTTCGACCCGTCACTTCCGCCCTCGTCGTCCTATACGACCATCTACCTGCAAACCGGACACGTTCGCAATACAGGTGTCGAGCTGTCGCTCGGGTATGACAATCAGTGGCGGAATTTCCGCTGGACGACGAACTTCACCTACTCATGGAACAAGAACGAGATCATCGAACTGGCAGCCAATGCCGTGAACCCGGTTACGGGCGAAGCGTTGAATCTTACCAAGTTGGACATCAAGGGGCTGGGTAAGGCGAAGTACATCCTCAAGGAAGGCGGTACGCTGGGCGACCTTTACACGACGTCCAACCTTCGCTTCAACGACAACGGTTATGTCGAGGTGGACAAGAACGGCAACCTGCTGATGACCGACGAAGGCGAGGACATCTATCTCGGATCGGTTTTCCCTAACCACAACCTCGCATGGCGCAATGACTTCAGCTATAAGGGTATTAACCTCGGCGTGCTGTTTACGGCCCGTCTGGGCGGTGTCTGCTATTCGGCGACGCAGGCCAACCTCGACCTGTACGGCGTCTCGGAGGCTTCGGCCGCGGCGCGCGATGCGGGCGGTGTTTTGATCAACGGCCGTGAGATGGTCGATGCCCAGAAATGGTATCAGGCGATCGGCTCGCAGTCGGGTTTGCCGCAGTATTATCTCTATTCGGCGACGAATGTCCGCTTGCAGGAGTTGTCGCTGGGTTACACTTTCCCGCGCAAGTGGTTCCGCAATAAGCTGGGGCTTACCGTGTCGTTCGTAGGGCGCAATCTGTGGATGATTTACTGCAAAGCGCCGTTCGACCCCGAAGCCGTCGCTTCGACGGGGCTGAACTATCAGGGTATCGACTACTTCATGATGCCCTCGGTGCGCAACCTCGGTTTCAATGTCAAATTCCAATTCTAAAGCGCAGCAACCATGAAAAAGATGAATAACAGATGGCAGTCGGTGCTGCTTTCACTGGCGCTGTTCGGATTGGCAGCCTGCACCGGCGATTTCGAAGACATCAACCGCAATCCCAATCAGGTTACGGACGACCAGATGGATGCCCTGAATTATAAGACCGGAACGAAGTTCAAAGCTCTTCAAAGTCTTGTGATTCCGGTGCAGGAGCATATGTATCAGTTCAACGAATCGCTTTCGGGCGGGCCGTTCGGCGGTTACATCGGTGCTACGGTCGATACATGGCAGACCAAGTTCGAGACCTATAATCCCTCGGCCGACTGGCGCAAATGGCCTTTCGCCAACGTCATCACCGAGACCTATACCCCCTATAAGGGCATCGTCAACGGCACGGAAGACGAAGTGGCCATCGCTTTCGCCCGCCTGTTGCGAGTGGCCATCATGCACCGTGTGACGGACTCCTACGGTCCGATTCCCTATTCGAAGCTGGAGAGCAACGAGTCGGTCTATGTGGAGTACGATTCGCAGGAGGCGGTCTATACGAAGATGTTCGAGGAGCTGGACGAGGCTATCGAGATACTGGGCCGCAACACGACGCTCCCGGCCGAAGCGTGGAGCCGCTACGACGGCGTCTACTACGGCAATATCGCGCAGTGGCTCAAATATGCCAATTCGCTCAAGTTGCGCATGGCCATGCGTTTGTCGTATGTGAAGTCCGACGTCGCCCGTGCGAAGGCCGCCGAGGCTATTGCCGGGGGTGTTATCGAGGCTAATGCCGACAATGCGGCGATGCACGCCGCGGAGAACCGCACGACGCTCATCTACAACGACTGGGGCGACCACCGTGTCGGAGCCGACATCCTCTGCTACATGAACGGCTACAAAGACCCGCGTATGGAGAAGATGTTCCTTGCGAACGATGTCGGCGACTATGTGGGTATCCGTATCGGCATCGATGTGACGAGCAAGTCGCAGGCCATGTCGAAGTATTCGAATATGATCGTTGCGAGCGATACGCCCTATTTATGGTTCAATGCCGCGGAAGCGACCTTCCTGCATGCAGAGTACGAACTGCGCTGGGGATCGGCCGAGACGGCGAAGACGCTCTATGAGCAGGCTGTCCGACTTTCGTTCGAGGAGCGGGGAGCATCGGGGGCCGACGCCTATTTGGTCGACGCCACGAAGAAGCCTGCACCCTATACCGATCCGCTGGGCAACTACAGCGCATCTGCCCGGAGCGAAATCACCGTTCCGTGGGAAACGGCGACGGACGGCAGCGATACGGAGGCCGTTCAGGAGCGCAACCTCGAACGCATCATCGTGCAGAAATGGATCGCTATCTTCCCGTTGGGAGTCGAAGCATGGTCGGAACACCGCCGTACGGGGTATCCGAAACTGCTGCCTGTACCTACCGACAAATCGGGAGGTTCCGTCAATGTGGAACAGGGCGCACGCCGTCTGCCTTACCCTGTCGAGGAGTACCAGCAGAACAACGCCAACCTTCAGGCGGCCATTCAAACGCTCGGTGCAGAGCAACAGAACGGCGACCGTTCGGGCGACGTCATGGGAACCCGCGTATGGTGGGATTGCAAACCGTATAACAAGTAATCGCTATGAATATGAAACCAAACCGAATGATACGTTTCCTCGCTTTTTGCGCTGCCGTCGCAACGTTTGCGGCCTGCAACGACTGGACGGAGATGGAAACGGTGGACAGCAAGGTGGAAAAGCCCTGGGAGCAGGATCCGGCACTATGGGCCGAATACACCGCGGCGCTGAGGGCCTATAAACAGTCAGAACATTTCATTGTTTATGCCCGTCTGCACAACTCGCCCGAGAAAGCATCGAGTGAGCAGGATTTCATGCGCTGCCTCCCGGATTCGCTGGACATCGTGACGCTGACCAACGCCGATAACTTCTCGAAGTTCGACGCCGAGGATATGGACGTCATGCGCGAGAAGGGGACGAAAGTACTTTATCAGGTCGATTATGCCGCACGCGCGGAAGAGTTCGCCGATATGCAGGCGCTCGATGCCTATCTGGATCAGGTTGTCGCCGCCGTCGCCGCCAACGGCATGGACGGCTACTCGTTTACGACCAACCCGCTGGCGACGGATGCCACAGCCCGCATCGTCGAGAAACTTGCTGCGGCGAAATCCGAGGGCCAGCTCCTCGTCTTCGAGGGCAACCCGCTGTCGCTTGCGGCCGCCGACCGTCCCAAGGTCGATTTTATTGCCCTCGATACGGAGAAACTCGAAAATGTGCAGGAGGTGAAGCTCCAGGTGCTGAATGCCACGGGGTATGCCGGTATCGCGCCGGAGAAGCTGCTGCTGGCGGCCGAGATCAGCGCACCCCTGCTGGATGAGGATCGCACGGAGTTCGCGGCCGTCGATGAGATGTCGCGCCGCGTCATCGAATTCGGCCCGCTGGGCGGTCTGGCAGCTTACAACATTTCCGGAGATTACTATCATGCGGAGATGAACTACCAGACGATCCGTGGGGCGATCCAGACGTTAAATCCCGCTAAATAGTGAACGCCATGAAAAAATACGGAAAATATCTGATTGCAGCCGTCGCGGGGCTCGTGTTTTTCGCGGCCTGCGATAATTATGAGGCCGACGACCACAAGTTCGGAAACGCCGTTTATCTCGACGTCGCGGAAACGAACGAGGTGCAGCTTACAACCTTCGGCAACAATAAACCGACTTACGACTGCGCCTTGCAGGCGGAGCTGACCTATCCTGCGGGACAGGATGTGGCGGTGACGCTCACGGTCGACCCGTCGCTCGTCGGGACGTACAACGCCCGCTACGGTACGGAGTGGACGATGCTCGATGCCAAATACTATGAGTTGTCGGCCGAGAGTGTCACGATCGCCGCGGGAAAAACAACCTCGGATGTCGTGACCCTGCAATTCAAGGAGCTGATGGGCCAAGGCGAGGAACAGACGGGAGCGCTTCCTATCGACGAAACCTATCTCGTTCCCGTGCGCATCGGCCATGCCTCGATGGACGTGCTTCACGGTTCCGACGTCGCCTATTATGTCGTGAAACGATCCTCGGCCATCACCGTCGCAGCGCAGCTCACCGACAACTGGATCGAGTTCCCGACCCTCGACAAGTATTCGGAAAGCAGCAAGGCTTGGAACGGTCTGACGGCCGTGACCTACGAGGCCCTTATCTACCTCGACGATTTTGCGACGAGCAACGCTACGGGCAGCCCCGTCAACATCTCGTCCATCATGGGTGTCGAGCAGTATCTGCTGCTGCGTATCGGCGACACGAATTTCGAGCGTCAGCAGTTGCAGTTCGACGGATCGGGCGCCGGCTCGTCCTTCGGGAAGATTCCCGGACGCGATGCGACGAAGAACCTCGAAAAGGGGCGCTGGTACCATGTCGCCTGCACATATGACCAAGCGGCGCGTACCGCACGCATCTATGTCGATGGCCAGATTCAGAGCGAAGCGACCGATGTCGGCATCTCGGCGCAGAGCAAGAAGAACCAGATCAATCTGGCCATGCGGGCGCTCTACGACCTGTGGAATACGGCTCCCGACAACGAAAAACCGCAGTACGAGACCGACGACACGGGTTACAACAAGCTGGGCGAGGCTTACCAGTTCTTCCTCGGCCGCTCCTACGACGATTACCGTCCTCTGAACGGCAAGATCGCCGAAGCACGTGTCTGGTCGGTGGCCCGTACGCCCGAACAGATCTGGGACAATATGTACGACATTCAAAACCCGCAGGACGATCCGACGCTTCTTGGCTATTGGAAGTGCAACGATGCCTCGGGCAATACGGTCAAGGACTATTCGATGTACCGCAATGACGGCGTAGCCAAGTACGATATTATCTGGCCGCAGGGCATCGAGATTCCGAAACTTAACGAAAACAACGAGTGATTATGAAGACGATTTTTAGTTTGCAAACGGGAATTGCGACGCTTCTCTGTACGGCGGCACTCGCAGGCCTTATGGCCTGCGACGCCGACACCGTAGAGCAGCAGGGCGGGAAACTTCCCGACAAGGAACCGTTGGAGAATATCTATGGAAGGTTGCGTAGCAGCAGTATGTCCGACGACAAGGTTCGTATTCGGATGACGGAAGGATCCGGGTTCGTAACTTCCAACTTCTATTACCAGTTTTCAAAAGCGCCGGCTTCGGAATTATCCCTCGACGCATGGATCGACGGTTCGTTGCTCGATGGGTGGAACGAGGCGAACGACGAGCAGCGAACGTTGCTGCCCGAAGGCAATTATGATTTTCCTGACGGCAAAACGCTTTCGCTCTCGGCAGAAAATCAGCGTTCTGCACTTAAACGCATCCGCTTCATGGCCGAGAATCTGGCTCCGGGCGAATATTATCTGCCGCTGACGGTGGCTGAAGAGGCCGGAACCGAGGAGCATCAGACAATCAATTATCTCATTTCAATTCGCGCACGACAACTCGGGGAGTACAAGCTCAATGCCGACCAGGTATTTGCCGTATTCTATCTCGACACGGAAAAATACCAGCCGTTGTTGGTGGATGAATACCTCATGTCCAAGCTCGATGCCAATACGTGGGAAAATGCGTGGAGCGAGCGGGAAGACGGCTTGCGGACGATCGGTAACATTGTCAATTTGAACAAGGTGGTATTGGATTACGATGCGGAGACGGGACGCGCCCTGTTGAATCTCGGAAACGACATGCGCTATGTCCTCGACCATATCGACAAATATATCAGGCCCTTGCAGGATAAAGGCCGTAAGGTCTGCATTTGTCTGGAAGGTGGCGGAACAGGGCTCGGATTCTGCAATCTGACCGACGCCCAGATTGTCGATTTCGTAGCCCAGGTGAAGACCGTTATCACGGAATACGCACTCGACGGTGTGAATTTCTGGGATCGCAATGCCGCCTACGGCAAGGAGGGAATGCCCGCCATGAACACGACCTCCTATCCGAAACTCATCAAAGCGATGCGGGAAGCGCTCGGCAATGACAAACTGGTGACGCTGACCGATTACGAAGCCCCCACCGAGTATTTCTGGGATACCGGGGCGACCGGAGGCATCGAAGTCGGGCAATACCTCGATTACGCATGGTCTGGGTATCTGGACAATGAGAAAAATGTTCAGATTGTCGATCCCTGGCATCAGGGGCAGCAATATGTCTCGACGGATCATCCCCGCAAGCCTATTGCCGGCCTCGATCCTGCGAAATACGGATGTATCAATATTCCGTGGTATCCGCAGGGCCCGAACACTATAAATGACTATTTCACCGATATTTTCTTCTGGCGTCAGGCAGGAAACAAGCAGAGCAATATTCTGGTTTTTGAAAGTCTGCGGACGCTTCTTCAGGATAATTTCGAAAGCACTTGGGCTAGCAGCATTCAGGTTGGATATACGTATTTTGCCGACGATGGCGCTTGGATGATCGAGGATACACCTTGGGGCCCCTCCATTATGAGCGATAATGAATATTCATTCGATACATCTCTTTTGGGCAAACTCCCGAATGGTGGTACAGGATATAACAAATGGTTAAAAGACTGGTAAACTTACAGGCATGCCTATTTCGGTCTAAACGACATATTCTTTAACCCTTAAAACTCATTGAATGACAGAAAAAACAAAAACCAAAACCCAAAATAAACCGATTAACCAGTTATTGATCCTTTAAAACTAAAAACGACTATGAAACGTTATTTTGAAATTTTTGCAGCCCTTTTCTTGGGTACTACGATGATGTTCTCGTGCCAGCAGGCCGAGGAGCCGACGATGGATCAGGGCACAGTTCCCCAAACCCGTGCTTACGGCGATACGCCCGTGGTGGCCATCTATGTCGAGACCAACGACACCAACCCGCTCAATGCCGGAGATTACATGCTCTCCAACGGCAAACCCTTTGCCGGTATCGTGGAGCTGTTTGCCTCGAACATCCACAAGCGGACGGTGAACGGAGTGGTAGAGCCTACGCTCTTCCTGAATGACAAGATGACCAACCTGCTCGAAAACGGCGGTTATCAGACTTACGTGAAACCGTTGCAGGACAAGGGCATCAAGGTGCTGCTGACCGTGCTGGGCGACTGGCAGGGCATCGGTGTCGCCAACATGAACGATACCCAGACCACACAGTTCGCCAAGATCCTGGCCCATGCTGTGGAAAAATACGGTCTGGACGGAATCGGATTCGATGATGAGTATGCTAATTATTCGTCTACCAATTCTACTTCGTACAGCGAAATCATCACCAAACTCCACGCGCTGATGCCGGCCGACAAACTCATCACCGTTTTCGACTGGGGGTATACCAACACGCTGAACAGCGAGGCTAAAGCCTGCATCGACTATGCGTATCATGGCTATTTCGGTTCGAGCTTCATGACATCCGGTCTGGTGGACAAAACCCGCTGGTCGCCGGTATCGACGAATCTCGGCTCTGCTCCCAACGCAGCGACGCTGAATTCGCTGGCCAAGCGTGCCAAAGCCCAGGGCTACGGCGCATTCATGTTCTTCAACCTGCGTCGCAGCAGCAACGTTAATCCGCTTAACGGATTCAACGCTACGGCAAGCGGGCTTTACGGTCTGACCGTTACCTGTGAGAACGGCGATCGCCCTCAAGACTGGACTTTTGTATCGTCGGGGTATGAGATCAACATGGACGAAGTGGAATAACTCCGCAAAGAGATATGTGCGAATAGACCGATTTAGGATGGTTATCTGCTTGTAAGCTATAACCAGTTTCCCGACCCGCACATCCTTCGGGGTGTGCGGGTTGTTTTAACTGAAGAAGGGATATAAAAACGTTCCCCCTATCCGAAAGACGAATGGGGAAACAGAAACTACCGCAAATACATTGACCGATTCG
>OJRF01000985.1_pt1 | contig 11557 bp, 6 predicted proteins | sample 1599141 | NCBI WGS metagenome assembly OJRF01 (sample SAMN03922529, study PRJEB24848) | human gut metagenome | isolation source: stool sample | host: Homo sapiens | place: Germany | collected 2010-05 | reverse complement strand
TTTCGAACTGAAGGATTACCTCCCGGCCGTACTGATCACCCTGATACTCTCGTCTCGGTGGTAAAATAGCGCTCCGCAGGGCTGCCCGGAGTGCGTTCCGATCTTTGTCTGAAAAAAATTGCATTTTTTACTACTTACCCCGTCCGTGTGTTTGTTATAACTATATAACACGAACACATGGACGATCTTTTATTGCAGAAATACTTGAGAAACGAGACCTCGGAGGAAGAACTCGCCGAGGTACTCGACTGGTTGGACGCGTCAACGGAAAACCAGCGGTATCTCGATCGGCTCGATTATATTTCCAATCTCAATATTCTGGCCGGAGAGGCGCAGCCCCGTGTCAGCAGACGCACTGTTTCGCTCTGGAAGAGGACGGCTCAATGGAGTGCCGCGGCCGCAGCCGCGCTGCTTGTATGCGCCGGGGTGAGCCACTATCTGGCCGACAGGATTCTCGAATACCGTACCCGGGACATGATGGCCATTACCGCGCCCAACGGGCAGAGCATGTCCGTCACCTTGAGCGACGGGACGACCGTATGGCTCAATTCGGGCGCCAAATTGGAATACCCTTCGATCTTTTCCAGAAAGACACGCCGGGTCAAGATTTCGGGCGAGGCCATGTTTGAGGTGAAGCACGATGCCAGCCGTCCGTTCATCGTGGAAACATTCGCCTGCGATGCTGAGGTGCTGGGTACGAAATTCAACATCCTGGCCGATGCCCGAACCGCCGATTTCTCGGCTGCGCTGCTCGAAGGACGGCTGAAAATCTTGAACCGCCTCGGCGGCGGCGAATCCTTCATTCTCTCCCCCAACGAGCAGATCGACCTGGTCGACGGACATCTCAAACTCAACCGGATAACCGATCCGGACGACTTCCGCTGGGTCGATGGGCTGATGAACCTGAACACGCTGTCGTTCGGGGAGGTGATCCGCAAATTCGAGAACTATTACGGTGTCCGGATCACGATCGACAATCCCGAGGATATGCCCGTGCTCAAGTACCACGGCAAAATCCGCGTGTCGGACGGTGTGGATCATGCGCTGAAGTTGCTCCAGATCACCAATAACTTCTCCTTTACGCGCGACGACGAGACGAACACGATACACATAAAAATAACAAAAATCTAAACCGACTCTATGGAATAAACCGACTTCTGCCTCAAGACACTTTTATGCTGCACCGCCGACGCGCTCGGGCACGCTCGTGTCCGCCGGCGGGAGATAAACAGTGATTCGATTGCTAACCTATTGATCTTAAATCAGCAAACTTATGAAAAATTTAAGTATTAGGCAGATAAAATGCCTGATTACTCTAATTCTCTCCGTGTTCCTGTGCGGTGTGCCTGCTGTGGCTCAAACGCAGAAAATCGCGGTGAAGCTCGACATGACGAAGGTTCCGATGAAGGTCGTCATGAACGAAATCGAAAAGCAGACCAAGTATCTTTTTCTTTATACGGACGAAATCGACACGGAACGCATTGTCTCGATCAAGGCCGATTCCAAGCCTCTCAACGAGGTGCTGCCGCTGTTGTTCAAGGACACGGACATCACCTATGAGATCACGGTTCCCAACATCGTGCTGTCGAAGCGCGTCTCCGCTGCAAGGCCGTCGGCCATCTCGGGCGTGGTGAAGGATTCCGGCGGTTTGGGCATTATCGGAGCCACCGTTCTGATCAAGGGGACGACCGTCGGAACGACCACCGGTATCGACGGAGACTTTACCCTGACGCTCCCCGCCTCGGTCGACAACCCCGAACTGTCGGTCAGTTTCATCGGCTACGAAACCCGTGTCGTGCCCATCGGCTCGCGCACGACTTTCGACATCACACTGTCCAATTCGTCCATCGAGGTCGAGCAGGTCGTTGTTACGGCCCTGGGCATTAAACGTGCCGAGAAGGCGCTGTCGTACAACGTACAGCAGGTGGATGCTGATGCCGTCATCGCTAACAAGGATGTCAACTTCATCAACTCGCTCAACGGTAAAGTTGCCGGCGTGAACATCAACGCCTCGTCGGCCGGCATGGGCGGAGCCTCGAAGGTTGTCATGCGAGGCACGAAATCCATTTCACAGTCTTCGAATGCTCTTTATGTAATCGACGGCGTGCCGATGTTTACCAAGGCGATGGACGGCGGCACGGAGTTCGCGTCGCAGGGTACGACCGATCCCATCGCCGACATCAACCCCGAGGACATCGAGTCGATTTCGGTGCTGACAGGTGCCGCGGCCGCGGCATTGTATGGCTCGGACGCCGCCAACGGTGCCATCGTCGTCACGACTAAGAAGGGACAGGTCGGACAGCTCTCCGTCACCGCGACGGCCGGTGTTGAGATCATGAGCCCGCTGGTGCTGCCTGAGTTCCAGAACCGTTATGGCACGGGCAACCTTACTACGCCGATCAACGTGGCCAGTTACAGCTGGGGCAAGCGGCTCAACCGCGCCAACCGATACGGCTACGATCCCCGCGAAGACTATTTCCGTGCTGGCGTAGTCAATTCCGAGAGCGTTTCGCTTTCGACCGGAACGGAGAAGAATCAGACCTATTTCTCAGCCGCGGCCATCAATTCCGACGGTATCGTGCCCAACAACAGCTATGACCGCTACAACTTCACTTTCCGCAACACCACCTCTTTTCTGAACGACAAGATGAGACTGGACGTAGGAGCCAGTTACGTACTGCAGGAAGACTGCAACATGATCAATCAGGGAACCTACAACAACCCTCTGACGGGAGCCTACCTCTTCCCGCGCGGCGATGACTGGGCGGATATCGAAATGTACGAGCGCTACGATCCCATAGACAAGATTTCGAAACAGTACTGGCCGATGGGCGACGGCTCCATCACCATGCAGAACCCCTACTGGGCGAACTACCGCAACCTGCGCGAGAACCGTAAGGATCGTTACATGCTCAACGCGGCGCTGTCGTACGACATCCTCGACTGGCTGAATGTCTCGGGTCGCATCCGTCTCGACAACTCGCACAACACCTATACCGAAAAGATGTATGCGTCGTCGAACGTGCAGCTCACCGAGCAGTCTGCCAACGGCCTTTACGGCGTCACCAAGACGATGGATCGTCAGGTTTACGGCGACGCCCTGCTCAATATCAACAAAACGTTCGGTGACGACTGGTCGTTGCAGGCCAACATCGGCGCTTCGTTCTCGGATATGAAGAACGACGCTCTGAAGATCCGCGGTCCCATCGCCGACGGTACGTCGGGCGAGAAGCAGGGGCTGGCCAACGTTTTCAACATTCAGAACCTAAGCAACTCGACCAAGACCGTCCGCAAGCAGGAGGGCTGGCGCGAACAGACGCAGTCGATCTTCGCTTCGGCCGAGGTGGGCTACAAGGGCACCTACTACCTGACCCTCACGGGCCGCAACGACTGGCCGTCGCAGCTGGCGGGTCCGCATTCGAATGCCAAGTCGTTCTTCTATCCTTCGGTCGGACTTTCGGTCGTGTTGTCGCAGCTCATTCCTAACATGCCCGAAAATCTCTCCTATATCAAGTTGCGCGGTTCGTTCGCCTCGGTGGGCGTCGCCTTCGAACGCTACATTGCCAACCCGCTCTATTCGTGGAACGAAAGCGGCCTGTCGTGGAACACGCAGACGCAGTATCCCGCCTACCACCTCAAGCCCGAGCGCACCAAGTCGTTCGAGGTGGGGTTGACGATGCGCTTCCTCAAGCACTTTAACCTCGATTTCACCTACTACAATTCGCATACGTCGAACCAGACCTTCGACCCGCAGATCTCGGGCGGCACGGGTTTCTCCAAGATCATCATCCAGTCGGGTAATGTCCGCAACCAGGGTATCGAATTGGCATTGGGCTACCGGAATACCTGGCGCGACTTCACGTGGGATACCAACTACACCTTGTCGACCAACCAGAATAAAATCGTCTCACTGGCCAACAACGTTATCAACTACGCCACGGGTGAGCGCTTCTCGATCGACCGGCTCAATATGGGCGGTCTGGGCGACGCGCTGTTCCTGTTGCAGGAGGGGGGTACGCTGGGTGATCTCTACTCCCGCCGCGATTTGCGCTACGACGAGAACAACGCCATTTACATCGACGAGAACGGAAATGTGGCTACGGAGACGATTCAGGATGTAAAAAAATACGTCAAGCTGGGCAGCGTGCTGCCCGACGCCAACATGTCGTGGCGCAACGACTTCCGGTGGAAGAACCTGAACTTCGGTTTTATGGTTGCGGCCCGTTTGGGCGGCATCGTCTATTCGCGTACGCAGGCTATGCTCGACCAGTACGGCGTGTCAGAGGCTACGGCCGCGGCGCGCGATGCCGGAGGTGTGACGCTCAACGGCGGCGACGTGGTGGATGCCTACACCTGGTATTCGGCCATCGCGGGCGGCAATTCCATCCCGCAGTTCTACACCTATTCGGCTACGAACGTGCGCTTGCAGGAGGCTTCAATCGGCTACACGATTCCCCGCGAAGTGCTGCGCAACGTCTGCGAGATCACGGTTTCGATCGTGGGCCGCAACTTGTGGATGCTCTACAACAAGGCTCCGTTCGATCCGGAAAGCATCGCGACGACGGGCAACTACTATCAAGGTATCGACTACTTCATGATGCCGTCATTGCGCAACGTGGGATTCAATCTCCGTTTCAAATTCTAAAACAGCGACACGATGAAAGACAAAATGATAAAAGCGGCGCTCTCCTTCGCAGTCTTGTGCGGGTTGGGCGCATGCACCAAGAATTACCTCGACATCAACAGCAATCCCTATGAGGTGGACAAGGAGCAGATGGAGGCCAAGGACTACGCCATCGCCTCGGGACTCTCTGCCATGTTCGGTACCGTCGTCTCGACGGATGTCAATACGGCGCAGTTCACTGACTGTCTGCTAGGCAGTACGCAGGGCGGTTATTACGCTGATGCGAACAACGGCTGGACGAACACCATTTCCAAATACAACCCGACCGACAACTGGACGAACGTGTTCATGTACAGCGACAAAGTCATCCCGCAGCTGTACAGCAACATGTCGAACGTAGAGGGTATTTCGGAGGATCCGCTCGTTCTGGCCATCCTCAAGATTGTGAAGGTCTGCGTCCTGAACCGTGTGACGGACACCTATGGGCCGATTCCTTATTCCGAGATCGGAAGCACCGGTAAGATCCAGGTGGCCTACGATGACCAGCCCAAGGTCTATTCGCAGATGTTCGATGAATTGGACGAGGCGATCGCCCTGTTGGACGAGAACATCGACCGGAGTATCACGAGTACGACCGACCAGGTCTTCGACGGCACAGCCGTGAAATGGTGCCGTTTTGCCAACTCGATGAAGCTGCGGCTGGCCATGCGGGTGGTATACACCGATTTCGTAAGCTCGAAGGGCCTCTCTCCGCAGCAGTTGGGCGAACAGGCCGTGGCGCACTCTGTCGGTGTCATGCAGTCGAACGCAGACAATGCGCAGCTTTCGTCCCTGGCCTTCGGCAAGGACGGCAATCCGCTCTATACGGCATGCATGTACAACTCCCCAGCTGGGTCGGTGACGGGCGGCGATTCGCATGCTGCAGCTGACATCATCTGCTACATGAACGGTTATGAGGATCCACGCCGCGAGAAATATTTCAGCAAGGCGCAGTTCTCCGGGGACAACGCTCCTGAGTATGTGGGCATGCGTCGTGGTATCGCCATTCCAGCGCTCAGCACTGTGGGGCTGCTCTATTCAGGCGTCAACTTCGTAGACGGCATGGCTACTCCGTTGCAGTGGATGAATGCCGCCGAGGTGGCCTTCCTGAAGGCGGAAGCCGTCGGCGTGTTCGGCTGGAACATGGGTGGCAGCGCCAAGACCTTCTACGAGCAGGGCGTCCGCCTCTCGTTCGAACAGTGGGGTGTTGCGGGCGTCGACGAATACCTTGCCGGCACCACTCTTCCGGAATCCTACACCGACCCCAACGGCGGTGCAACCTCCTATTCTACACAGCTCTCCCAGCTGGGGGTGGCTTGGAACGACGGCGCCTCGAAGGAGGAGATGCAGGAGCGCATCATCATCCAGAAGTGGATCGCCAACTTCCATCTTGGCAACGAGGCGTGGGCTGATTTCCGCCGTACAGGCTTCCCGCACCTGATTCCGGCCATGGAGTCCGCCGTGGGCAATAACTCGCAGGGCATCCGGAACCTTACGCTCGGCGCCCGTCGCATGTCCTATCCTGCGGACGAGGCGACCAACAACCCGGAGAACTACGCCAAAGCCGTGGAGATGCTTGGTGGCTCCGACAACATGGCGACCCGCATGTGGTGGGACTGCAATCCGGCCGTCAAATAATCGCACACGCCGTTTAACCCATTAAAACGAAATTTGACATGAAGCGCATATTTATTCCGTTTTTCGCCACGGCGGCCCTACTGGCCTCGTGCAGCGACTGGACGGAAGTCGAACACAGAGATCTTTTGCCGCAGATGAATCAGAGCGATCCGGTTTTTCTGGCATCGCTCCGGGATTTCAAGGCCGGCGAACACTTGGTGACGATGATGATCGTCCGAGGAACCTCGACTGCTCCGAATCGGCAGAACCAGCATCCTATGTCTATGCCTGACAGTGTGGATTACCTGCTCATGACCGACGTCGATAACCTACATCCGGCGCTGATGGATGAGATTGCCGAGGTGCGCTCGAAGAAGGGCACCCGCACGCTCAACGTCGTGGACTACACGACGATCCGCAGTGCATGGGTCGCTATGAAGGAGGAATCTTCCGGTACGGAGCACGAGGGGGACTTTACGGAGGATAAGTTCGCTGAATACTGCAAGATCGAGACCGAAAAGCAGCTTGCGGCCTGCTCCCGGTATGGATTCGACGGCATCGTCGTCTCCTATCTGGGCGGTTACGACAGCAGTGTCGCCGCTCCGTTTGTGCTGGCGGCAGACACGTGGCGCCGCGACAATCCCGACAAGCTGCTCTTCTTCCGCGGATACCCCGCCTTTATCACGAGCATCGAGAACCAGACGATTCTTTCGGAGTGTGACTACGTCATCATCCTGACCGAGGGTGCCTCGTCGTCGGTGGCTATCTCCCGTATGGTGCGCGATCAGCTCGAAGAGGGCGTTCCGAGTGACCGGATCGTGCTAGAAGCCTCTGTGCCGTCGATCGCCGACGGCGGCAGCGACGCTCAAGTGGGCGCTTCGCTTCAGGTGGCCGCCCAGTGGGTGATGGATCCGAAAACCTCCCAGACTGTACAGTGCGATAAGCTGGGGCTCTGCGCATCGAACGCACAGGAAGACTATTTCAATACGCCAACCTACAAGAGAATCCGCGAGGCGCTCGGCATCCTGAACCCCGAGCCCGAAGAGGAGTCCGAAAACAATCCTGAAAATAAAAACGACGATGAAAAATAAATTAGGATTCGCATTGTGCCTGCTCTTGGCGGCTGTATTCACGGGCTGCAAGGAGGATGAGGAGGGCAAACACCACTTCAGCAATCAGGTGTTCATCTCCGCAACGTCGTTCACCGACGACGTGTTTATCAAACGGGACAACCTCGACGTGACCCGGGAAGAGAGTTGCGACGTCACCGTCGCCATGGCCCAGCCCCGGGAGCGCGACATCACGGTCACGTTCGCCGAGGCTCCCGGTCTGTTGGAGCACTACCGGATGTTCTACGACGATCCGACGGCCGAATTGCTCCCCGCCAACGGCGGCTATTACGATTTCGCGGATATTTCGACTGTCATCACGGCCGGGATGGTGGAGAGTGCGCCGCTCACCTTCGCCTTTACGAATTTGGATAATCTGCCCATCGAGGAGAAGCAGCGCTACGTGTTGCCCGTACGCATCGTGTCGGCCGACGGCATGAATATCCTCGAAAGCGCCCGGACGGTCTATTTCGTCTTCTCGAAGGCCGCGCTCATTAACGTCGTGGCCGAGATGGAAAATAATTGCGCCTGGCCTGAGTGGACGGCCGACACCGAGGCGGTGAAGGACATGGAGACCTTCACGCTCGAAGCGCTCGTCTACGCCAACTCGTTTGACCGCAAGATCTCGACGATCATGGGCATCGAGGATACGTTCCTCATCCGTCTGGGCGACGATGGCCGTCCTACCAACCAGTTGCAGGTGGCCTTCGCCAAGAAGGTTTCGGAGGAGGAGACCTCGCCTGCACGCGGGAAGATTCCGGTCGAGGCCGACAGTCGTTACGACCTCAAGCAGTTCGTTTGGCATCATATCGCCGTCACGTTCGACCGCGGCACTATCTGCGTCTATATCGACGGCAAGCTGAAGGATACGGCCAAGGCCTCAGTATCCGGTACCGACGGGCAGGCAGTGATCATTGACAAGATCAACTTCGCCATTCCGCATTCCGATGAGACGGACGGCAAGGAGCGCTGCTTCTGGATTGGTCACTCGTACCGCCTCCAGTCGGACGGCGACTTGTTCTACGAGCGTCGTTTCGACGGCATGATGGGCGAAGTGCGCCTCTGGAACAAGGCCTTGACGTCCGAAGAGATCGCTTCCGAGAACCATTTCTACAAGATCGATCCCGCATCGGACGGACTGGTGGCCTACTGGAAGTTCGACGACAATACGAAGGGTAAAATCGTCAAGGATTATACCGGCAACGGCTTCGATCTGAAGACCGAGCGCGAAGTGAATTGGCAGAGCGTCGCGCTCCCCGAAGAGTGAGAGATTTATTACCTGAGGAATCGTAATACCTTAACTTTAATTTAACCTTTTTAATTAACCTAATCAACCAAACATGAAAAGAAAGTCATTTCTGATGCTTTTGGCGGGTATGTTCGCCATTTCATCGGGGGCTCTCGTCGGCTGCAACGATGACGACGATGATGTGAACAAAAAGAATTCTTTGTCGGTAACGCCCTCGTCTGCTATTGAGTTCAAGGCCGGCGACAATCAGGACGTTGTGCTGACTGTCAAGACCGACGCCAAGTCGTGGGCATTCGAGAAGAACGGCGAATGGATCGTCGCCAAGCAGGACGGTGACAAACTAACCGTGAACGCCCAGGCCAACACCACGGAGTCCGTACGTCCGGGCCGCATCACGATTACAGCCGGTAACGCCGAACCCGTCAACATCAACGTAAACCAGAAGGGGCTTGAAGTAGGTGAAATCGTACTGAGCGTTTCGCCGTCGGATCCCATTGGGTTCGAGGCTACTGGCAATAAGGCCGTTGAGCTGACCGTTACGACCAATGCACCCGACTGGACGTTCTCCTACCCCGAGGAGTGGATGACGGCCGAGAAGCAGGGCGACAAGCTGACGGTCAACGCCAAGGACAATACGGGAGACGCCCGTGTAGGGCAGATCGTCGTGACGTCCAGCGAGGGTGAGAAGACCGCGAAGATCGCCGTATCGCAGAAGGCCGGCAGCGAGAATCCCGCCCCGGGCGAGGAGATCGTCGGTTCGCTCTCGACGGCCGATGATTTGAACATCCAGTTTGCTCACGATGCCGTGGAGCCCGTCAAGAAAACCCTGACCTTCACGCTGGAGAAGACCGCTACGGCTGAGACCAAGGTGAAGCTCGTCTTCGACGAACGCCATGTCGATGAGTACAACTTCGACCACGCTACTGAGTACGTCGTATTCCCCGAGAAACTCTGCACCATTGCGAACGACGGCGTGATAACCATCCCTGCCGGCGAAACCTCTGCGCAGATCGAGGTAACGCTCTCGCCGAGTGCTTCCGATCTGGAGTATGTTACCACCTACATGGTTCCCCTTCAGGCCGTAGCCCAGACGGAGGGTATCGTCGTCAAAGATGAGGCTGAATACGTCGACTTCCTAGTTTCGCGCATTGGTTCGAAGAAGATCCGCAACATCTGTTACTTCGAGGTGAACGACTGCAACCCGCTCAACGCCATCGAGTACATTCTGGAGGACGGTCAGCCGTTCTTCGATGCCGTCGTGCTCTTCGCTGGCAACATCAACTGGGATGCTTCGAAACAGAAGGTTTACATGAACGCCAACCCCAACGTGCAGGCGCTACTCGACAACTCGGAGGAGCTGCTCCAGCCGCTGCGTAAGAAAGGTATCAAGGTGTTGCTCGACATCCTGGGCAACCATGACCAGGCCGGCATCGCTGGTTTGAGCGACTGGGGCTGTGAGCAGTTCGGCAAGGAGCTGGCTCAAATCTGTCTCGACTATAAGCTCGATGGTATAGGTTTCGATGACGAGTATTCGAGCTACTCCGGATCCGGAAAATGGTTCGCAGGCCCCAGCTCCCAGCAGGCCGCCCGTCTCTGCTACGAGACCAAAAAGGCGATGAAGGAATTGTGCCCCTGGGAGACCTGGGTACACCTCTATTACTTGGGCTATATCCAGTCCTCGCTGCCTTCGGTATTCATCGACGGTGTGGAGCATAAGCCGTCTGAATTCATTGACAACGTCTGCGCCGACTACGGCGGTGCAGCAAGACCGGTAAACGGTATGGGACTGAGCGGATGTGCCGGTAATTCCATCCAGCTCAACTATGGCAACTCCATTTCGTCTGAGAGTGCCAAGGTACTGATGAATCAGGGTTACGGCTGGATCATGTGGTTCGCATTCGATCCTTCCGGAACCGGAACAGTCAGCAACAACCGTTCGCACTCGCTCAAGCAGTTCCGCAACGTGGCACAGGGCTGCTACGAGCAGAACGTACTCGATCCCAAAAACGTCTACAACAAGATCGGCGAGGGGCAGTACGATCCCGCACCGCACCCGATCAACTAACCTGAAAACGAATGACGAGGTCGTGCGTCCCGGCTTTGGCCGGGATGCCGCCGACCGTTCGGCCGGAACCGGACGAAGCCGTTGTCCGGTTCGCCGGCAATGAACAAATCCTTAAAACCTGAATGACAAGATATGAAAATTTCGAAAATATTTCTTTTTACAGCTGCTGCGCTCGCACTCTGCGGAGCTTGCGATGACAGCGACGACAAGGTGGATCCTTCGACTACCGAAGACAAGATTTCCATTTCGCCGACGGAAGGCGTCGTGGGGAGCAAGGGCGGCGATGTTTCGACCATGGTTACCAGCTCGGGCGAGTGGACGCTCGAAGGCGCCGAGAACGCTTATGTGCTCCCTTCGGCCGCTAAGGGCAAGGACGGCGACATCGTGGCCTTCACGGTGAAGGCCAACGACAAGGAGGAAGACCAGGTCTTCACTTATACGTTCGCGTGCGGCAAGAAGACCGCTCCTTTCAAGATTACGCTTAAGAAAAAGGCCTCCGAGACCGAGGAGCAGCTCGAACTCTTCTATGCCGAGGAATCGAACATCATACCCCGCGAAGGCGGCAAGGTGACGGTGCTGGTTACCAGTTCGGGCGCGTGGACGCTCGAAGGCACGGCCGATTTTGTCCATCCTTCCTCAACCTCGGGCGAAGACGGCGCTGAAGTGGTCTTCGAGGTGGATCCCAACGAAACTGAGCAGGAGCGGAGCGCCGACTACGTCTTCAAGATGGGCAGCAAACAGGTCGAATTCCAGATCGTCGAGAAGGGCGAGGTGCCCGAGACCATCGAGATCACCTCGAAGGCGGAGATGCGTCTGTCTCTTATACACATCTCCGAGCCCACGAGACTCCTGAG
>OJRF01000968.1_pt1 | contig 11764 bp, 7 predicted proteins | sample 1599141 | NCBI WGS metagenome assembly OJRF01 (sample SAMN03922529, study PRJEB24848) | human gut metagenome | isolation source: stool sample | host: Homo sapiens | place: Germany | collected 2010-05 | reverse complement strand
AATGGAATAAAGAGTGCTTTAAATTATACGCTTCGTTTTGTGAAATGAACTTTTCATTTTGAAACGCGCGAACATTTCGATTTGCGGATTATATATGAGTATTGCAACTGCTATTAACCATAAATTTTTTAATTTCATATTTAGTGGTATATTATAAGGTTGATTACTGGTTGTTTGTATTACATATCAATACAGTCATATTGGTAGCAGGCGATGCCTCCATTAGAGAATACGAGATAAACGTATAGATAATAACCATTTTGGGCAACTTTAAATACGACATCTCCGGTTCCTTCGGTGTTCCGACCGGAATTCTCGAGACCTCCATATATCTTGTCCGGACATACTACTATCTGGTTATCGAATGAACCGCTGCTAAGGTCATACATACGGACAGCATCAGAACCTGTTACGGCATAGTTGAAACTATTTACTTGATTGTAAATGACATAAGGAACTTTGTTGAACACAGCATAGTCTACAGCATTGATAATTGTGTTACCCGGAGCACCTGTATTTGCAGCTTTTATGCTATTGTCTGTTCCTTTAAACCAGTAGAAATAACGTTTGGCAGAAGTATCTGTGACATGGCTGGCTAAGAAATAGTCACTTTGAGTATCGGTGTCATCAGCATAAATCACATCCGCCCATTTAATCCAGTTTGAAGTCAGTAGAGAGGAACTCATGATGACAAATTCCGGACTTTGTGATTGTAAAGTACCATTTATGACACGCCAACGGGCGAATTGCACTTTACTATCCTTTTGGAATACCGGAGTTGTGATAAGGGCATTGGCATCCAAATCTCCCTGGATAGAAATCTTCCAGCCGAATCTTATATTAGTGCCAGTTTTATATTCAATATATTTCTGTGGTTTCTCATTCACTCCATTAGCTTTCCATACAGTGAAAGTACCTCCTGATGGAGTATAGCTGCAGAATAAAATGTTATTTCCCCGATCTGCTGTTGCATGGAAATTTGAATTGTCACCGGCAAATTGGCTGATATCCATAGAACCTGCTATTTCTCCGGTCTGGCTATTTAAGTAAATGGCACGATCATTGGCACGTTCGTTGATGACAACATATTTGTCGACTACTGCAAGTCCGGTTACTTTACCCGGTAGCAGAATACCGCTTATTTCAGATAGTCTTTTAGACCATAATAGCTTACCGCTTCCTTGGCGAATACCTGCAACAGTTTTTTGCGGAATATCTTTTTTTACAGTATATGTTGCTTTATCTATACCATTCTGTGCTGTGACGATGATAGTCTGTTCTTGTTCATAATCTAGTGCTTCTGTTTCGGGGTTGGGACTGCAAGTTGCTCCATGTGAAATATCAATGTTAGCTATCTGCTCCCCTACATTATCTATGGTTACTAATGAAATTGTTTTTTCGTTTTCATTAATGACTCCCAATAGCCCTATGGCAGGAATATCGAATTTGGTGATACTACATTCGTTGCTCTTACGGATTTCACCTATTACTTTGAATTCGGTACTAGTCCCGGAGGTCTGATCTTTCACTGTGATATAGTTGTCTTGGGTAAGATCCATATAAAGTAATGGTGGAGTTACACTGACATTATTCGCTAAACTGGCACTCAATCTTACCCGTTTTAGTGCAGAGGTCGGCAATACATTATCCGACAATTTGGGATAATTGTATGGGAAAACAAATGTGATTGAATGATTGGTATAATCTATCTCACCTTTGAAACTATTTTCGCTGCTGTCATCGTTCGGAAACGATGCAGTGATGCTGTTGATACCTTCGCGTTGAATGTCAGAACCCAACTCTTCAGGACTGTGACAACTAGTTACTCCCCATAGAAGAACTAATGCCTGGATGATTGATATAATTTTGTTTTTCATTGTTCTAAGAGTTTTATTGTTATTTCCATTCATCATATTGCTCAATCAATGAGTTATTCTTCAATTCTTCAGACGGTACAGGAAGGACATATAATTTCTTTATAAACTTGCGGTCCTGTCCGTCGCAATCAACATATTCGTAGGTATTGGTAGCACCAATGATTTTAAAGCCATGTGTGCGATAGTTGTTGTATTCAATATGGGCTAATTCCCAACGACGCATATCCCAGAATAAATGACCTTCATAGGCTAGTTCAACCTTTCTTTCATTTCTGTAATCTTTGAACCAAGCCTCGCCTGTAGAGGATTTACCCGGTAAATTCACTTTTACTCTGGCGCGTACCTCATTCATTGCACTTTGGGCTTCCCCGATCTTATTGAGTCGATAAGCTGCTTCCGCTTTGTTCAATAAAACTTCGGCATAGCGAATTTCAACCCACGGTTGGGCGCTTTTCCCATTTTTGACGTCTGTCAGCGTTTCGTCTAACAATTTCCTTAAAAAATAACCGGTTGTGGTTTTGCCGTATGAAGTACCCTGTTCCCGGTAAGGCATAAACACACCATTCTTTCCGTCAAGACTGCAATCCATCTTTTTCCCTTTCCAGGTACATCCTCTATAGATTACAGTTGCGGCGAAGCGAGGTTCCAGTTGGTCGTATGGAGGAGTCTCATCAGTAATGCCATGCCAGGGTGTCCAGTCTATCTTTTCTCCATTTTTGCTTTCATAACATTCTACCATTTCCTGGGTAGGAGTTCCTGTTGAACCATTGTCATAACCATCACATTGTGGTACATAATACCGGTCGAAAAGATGATTAGGCCCGTTGGCAGCATCATAATCAAACTCCAGAATCGCTTCTTTATTATTCCCTTTCCATGCATCTTCATATTTGTCCGTCAGACCATATAGTTTGAGTGCAATTACATTATTAGCAGCATCATAGGCATCCTGCCAACGTTTGGCATATAACATTGCTCTCGATTTCAGAGCATAGGCTGCTCCTTTGGTGATACGCCCTTTATTTGCCGCATCCCACTCCTTGGGTAAATTATTGGCTGCAAAATCAAGATCGTCGGCTATGAATTGCCAGGTTTCTTCAGCACTGCTGCGGGCTTTATTAGTTGATACCGGCAGATCGTCATACAAGATGACACCTCCATGTCTTTTGGCTAACTGGAAATATACAAATGCGCGGAAAAAGCGTACTTGAGCTTCCCAAAGCTTATTTCTGTCTGCTGAAAATTCGGAATATTTTCTTTGTAGAGATAGAAATTGGTTTGTTTCTCGGATCTGTTTGTATGCTGTTGAACGTAGCCAGATACTGTATAGACAGTTATCCGGAGAGATAGCATCCGGTGTTAGCACATAAAGATTAGGATGGCCGGCTCTGTGTCCCAGCGTATATGAACCATACTTAAATGCGTCAGTCAGACTTTCTGTAAAACTTCCGTAGAATTGGGCCTCCCCGAATTGACCGTAATCATGCAGGAGGGGATAGAAACTATTCACATATTTGTCAACCTGGGTTTCATCTTGCCAGATGATTTCATCACTAACGGTAGTCGTTTGTTTTACTTCATCCAGCCAGTCGTTGCACGAACTTAAAGTCAGCAACACAAAGAAGAGTGATATATTAATAGATAACTTTTTCATATAGCGTATATTTTAGAATGTGATTTTAGCTCCAAGTGTATAAGTCCTTTGTTGCGGATAATATCCATTGTTTACAGCTGGAGATTCCGGGTCGATGTTGTACTTGGACACAGCGCTGAAAGTCAGAAGATTGTATCCCTCAACATAGAGGCGAAGAGCTTCCACTCCCAATGGACTCAACCATTTTTTAGGGAAATTGTATCCTATTTGCGCTGTTTTTATTCTCAAATAGTTTCCGTTACGATACCAGAATGTGGAGGCCAGCCCGTTATTCAAACTTCTCGGATTGATTTCCAGACAAGGGAACTCTGCATTTGTATTTTCGGGTGTCCAGGAGTTTGCCACCAGATAGACTGGTGCATTGCCATTCTGATAGAATGGACGCGTGAAGGCCGTAGCGCTTTGGATTCCGGATGAACCGGTTGCCGTATATACTCCGGTTAATGCAACATCGCTGCCAAGCCCCCATGATGCCAAAATATCAAAATCGAATCCTTTCCAGTTACCAAATAAATTAAAAGAACCTGTGTGGGTCGGTCTTGAACTTTTACCTACATACCCCTGATCTTGATTGACGGTTATAATACCGTCTCCATTTCTATCCATATACTTGATATATCCGGGATAAGCCGGTCGGTCGGGCATGGTAGCGGAGTTGGCTATCTCTTCCTCACTCTGGAACAATCCTTGGGCAATGAATCCCATTTTCGAACCGATTTGCTTTCCGGTCAGTCGTCTGTATTCCGGTGTGTTTTCAGAATCACCTGCATATTTGAGCCATCTTCCGTATGCGTATGACCAGATTAATTTGGCTCCATAACTGAAACTTCCAATTCTGTTCTGATGTGTAAAAGTGACATCAAAACCCTTATAATCTGCTTTGTTTACGTTTGCAGTTGAAAAATAATAGCCTCCCATGGAAGGAGTGTGCGAACCGGTTACGGAAGATAATTTGTCATATTCATATTTATAAAAAGCATCCAGTTCCATTCCTAATAATCCATTCCATAAAGTTACATCTACTCCGATATTATAGTTGAGGCATTGCGCCCATGTCAAATTGGGATTTCCCAATACGGACGGATAGATAGCTGTTTGACTGGCTCCGCCTATTACTACAGAATTGGGGGATGTGCTCATCGTATTTCTCCATTGGAAAGGCTGGATACCGCTGGTTGCAGTTTTTCCAATACCTGCTCTTAATTTCAGATTGTCTACCCAAGTAGCATGAAACCATTTTTCATTATTGATTCTCCAGGCAAGAGAGAGACCGGGCAGGGTGACCCAGCGTTTGTTCATACCACCAAACAGATAACTACCATCGTGGCGTAGTGAAGCCTCCAAATAATATTTGTCAGCGTAATTGTAGTTCAAACGACCTACAAAACCGGCTACACGTGTCTGGCTGCTGCTCCCCGAAGGTATAGCAGGTTGCTCTTTCCCCTCTTTGGTGAATCCTGTGATTTGGTTCAACTCATCCAACTGAATGAAATCTAATCCGGTTCCCGTTACACCGAGATTGTTGCTATTACGTTCCCGTGTTTCGGCCAGCAATAATACTCCGATCGAGTGATCTCCAAATTTGTTATCATACGTGATACTGGTTTGCGTAGTGAACTCTTGGGCGCGTGATGCCGATTCGGATAATATAGGTGTATCTTTCAACACACTGTAGTCCTTATGGTAGGTGAGTGTGGTAGTGGCTGCATTAGGCAAATCCATAATCATGACTTCATTCGGCTTGGTCAACTGTTTAGTCATCCCATGAACTAAGTCGTACGCTCCCTGAAATTTTAAACTTAATCCTTTAAGCCAAGGTGTGTCGTATTTCAGACTGAAATTAGACTGCATATATGATTGGTTGGACCTGTTATATCCTGAATCGTATATGGATGCGATAGGAGCTACCGGAGAACCGGAAGTCGGGGTTGAAACATCGTATATTTTCCCATTATATTCATAAGTATCCTGTACATATGGCAAAGCGTAGCATACCTGTTGGGGAATATTCATCCAATCGTCCGGATCGGCAGAAAATTTGGGAGCATCCCGTTTTTCTATACGCCCCGAAACACCTAATGACAGACTAAGTCCTTTAGCTAATTGTGCGTCAATATTAGAACGAAGATTCATTCGACGGTATTTGAACTTATCTATATTTCCTTTTTCTTCCAGATAACCGATAGATGTGAAGAAACGAACCTTTTCACTTCCTCCTGATGCTGAAATATTGTGATGTTGGCGAACACCGGTTCCATATACTTTATTGTACCAATTGGTATTTCCCCATCCGTCAACACCCTCGCGCATTTTGCGTACCATGTCGACGGTAAATACTTCCGTATCACCTTGTAGAAGACGGGCTTTATTATACCAATAAGCATATCCCGGTCCGTCGAGCCATTCTTGTTCTTCTGCATTCTGGCTGATACCCACAGTACCTGTATAGCTAATGGTGACTTTATCTGTTTGTCCCTTTTTGGTTGTGACAATGAATGCTCCATTTGCGTCCAGACCATAAACGGCTACGGCTGATGCATCCTTTAATACAGACACAGATTCTATTTCATTCGGATCGAGTCCGTTGAAGTCACTTGCGCTTCTTCTGATACCGTCAATAACATAGATAATACCACTTTGTCCGCGTATGGACAAGGAGGCATTATCCGCACCGGGTTGTCCACTGGCTTGTACGGCGGAAATACCGGCAACACGTGCACCGATGATATTACTGATTCCCATGGTTGGGGCTTTAAGGATTTCTTTATCGGAGACAGTAGATATGGCGGCGGTCAGACTACCGCGCTTTTGAGTTCCATAGCCTACCACTACGATTTCATCCAGCGAGGAAACATCTTCTTTAAGAGTGATATTGATATTCGTCTTATTACCTACTTTGACTTCCTGGCTGACCATTCCGATATAGGAGAATACCAATACGTCATTCTTATGGGCATTAATGCTATATTTGCCGTCAACATTTGTAATGGTACCGACATTCGTTGCACCCTTGACAGCTACAGATACGCCAGGTAATGGTTCATCATTACCATCTTTCACAAACCCCTTTATTACTTCTTGTGCAAGACAATCGAGAGTGCACATTAAAAGAATAATAAACAACGAGGTTACTAACCTTGGATTCCATCTGATTTTCTTCATTGCATGATAAGTTTTTAAATATTAGATCGTCGATTTGAAATTTTAATTTCTAACAATAGTCTCTTTAGACCGGTTAACTAGTTAATGATACAAAAGTATTCTGTTTCAAAGACATGTGCGGTGGCAAAAACGAAAAACTATCTTCAAAAAACGAAGAATAATGTATTGTTAATCTTCTTTTGGCGTTTTTCTTTTTAAGAACCATTCGAAGAACTTATATATAGTTTCATTTGATTCGGGAGTAGGATCATGCTTGGGCCTGTTCGTCATTGCCACTCGATGATGATAACCCAAAAGCCGGTTGACTGCGACAGAGTGATTTAATGGAATCCATCTGTCTACATTATCAGAATAACCTCCTGATACGAGAAATGGGCGAGGAGCCAATAAAGAATGGAGTTCATGTAAATCATGCCCCTCTTTACATAGTCTGGCATAGACACTTGTTGAAGAGTTATTGCCGTTGTTGCTCCAGATCTTTTTCCAGGGTGGGGGATAATACCCCAAGTACCAAGGTTCCCAATAATTGATATAATTATCTTTGGTTTCATCAAAGACGATACCCGGATCACTCCAGGCGGTGCAGGCAAACTTTTCATATAAACAAGAAGCAAACATAGCCCATTTAGCACCGTAAGAGTGTCCCATGATACCAATTCGGGTAGAGTCGACACTTTCGACTCTGGCTAATACTTCCCATGCATTGGCTGCCGCATAAGCAAGTACTGAAAGAGGTTGCATAGTGGAGTTGTTAATAGTCGGGTAATAGAGAGAGTAAGTCTTATCTTTGGTGGTCTGTCTAGTTCCTAATGAGAGAGTAACGAATCCTCTTTTGGTTAATTGGTAGGCGAAATCTCTATTAGCTTTTCCTCCCCATCCGATAGCTGTTTCCGGTTCGTAGAATACTGTGATAACGGCAGGATGTTTCCCTTTCTTATTTGGTTCCAGTAAATAGCCGTAAGTCTGTTCCAGAGGAGTCCAATAAAAACGCACTAAATGTTGTTTGAAATCTTCGCGTTCTGTGGTTTTTATAATCTCCAGTTTTTGATTGGTGATGATAGCCGGCCAATGACCGATCAGGTTCAACCATTTGTCTTTTATTTCTTTTCTTCGTTTTAGCCAATCGTCTGCGTTTTTGACTGTATCTCCATTGTAAAATAAAAGAGGATTGCGGTAAGTTCCAAATTTCTCCTGATACAGTGGTGGTGGGGTAAAGTAGGCGGATAGCTTCTCCCAGTTTCTTTTTGTCTGGTTAATCTCTAATCTTTTGCACCCCATTATTGAGGTGACTCCCAAATAAATAATAATAGGATAGATAATCGTTCTTGTTTTTCCTCTTATGGTATGTCTTTGCATAGTATTAATATCTAAAATGTATTTCGAAAGGTATGAAAACAAAGGTAGGTCATTCTCATGAATGATCTTAATGTCAAAACGAAAAACAGTCTTCAGAAAGCGTTTATTTTATCTTTGTCTAGTCTTTTTCTGCCGGTATTCAATAGGTGAACATCCTTTGAATTTCTTGAAAATCCGGGCAATGTTATTATAGTCTGTAAAGCCTACTTCCATTGCTAAATCGGCCAATGGACGGTCGGTTGTGAGCAGTAGATCTGCAAGATGATTACACCGGCAATTCAGAATATATTGGTATATAGAGGTATTCAGTGCGTTTTTGAATTTCACTTCGAAGTTTCTGCGGGATAGCGGAATGTTTGCAAGCAGAGACTCTATGGTCAAATCGGAACTGTAATGAGACTCTATATACTTCACTACTTCCAGAATATAAGGGTCTTTGATATTGTGTTTCTCCGTAGATTGCCGTAATTCGATGCGGATAGGATTGATAACAATATTGAAAGTACCTTCGTGTTCCTTTTTTATTTGTTGATGAATAAGTCTGCCGATAGAATATCCGCCTCTTTCTACTTCGAGCTCTATGGATGAAATGGGAGGGTCGGAAATATTACACATCAGTTCGTCATTGTCCACGCCTAATAAAGCAATTTCTTCCGGAATAGGAATATTCGTCATTTTGCAAGTTTCAGAAATGAATAGGGCGTGCGCATCATCACAACAAAATAGAGCGACTGGCTTGGGGAGTTGCTGCAACCATTGGCTGACTTCCATTCTTATCTCGTCTTCCTGCTTATCCGATTCGAAACTGAAAAATTCGCCTCCGATGCGTTTTACTTCCTGCCGATACCCTTCGCAACGTTCGTCAGACCAAACCACCCCTTTAACGCCGAAATAAGCAAAATTGCGAAACATTCTCTTGGCAAAAAACTGGGCTGCCATTCTTCCCGTTCCTTTATAGTCGCCTGTTAAATTAGAGTAAGTGACGCTCCGGTGATGGTAGTTTTGTAGTACTACCGGAATATTCAGCTCCTTCTGCAAATCGATCGTATCATTATTCCACTGACCGATAATGGCGTCGGCTTTCCATTCTTTCGCCCATCTTAAAATGCCTTGTTCACCATGCATTGCGCTATAATAAGAAGGTAGTCGGTAAAAGAGCCAGGGGCCGTTTTCTTTGGAGTATTGGACAAGTCCCCGTAGCAGTTTCCTGTCAAATTCGCTTGAATAGTCTATCAATAGAAGAATCTTAATCATAGTTCTATGTTTTTCTTTAGTATAATGTAGGGATGCACAAATATAGAAGAATTCCTTTGTTTTCCTATAATAAAAACTTAATTTTGTAGCAAGAAAAACTTGTATGACACCCGGGTCTCGTGCTGTACGACACCCGGGTGTTGTTGTGTTCGACACCCGGGTCTCAGTATGCACGACACCCGGGTGTCGTACAAATTATGATAACTAACTTAAAAAGAAAGGAGCGTAAGATTATGTCTATCCCTTATGTAGTGAGAAAGAAAGCGGATTTATCATCCGGAGAACGGAAAGAGTTATGGTATGGTGTACCTAGTAAAATGCAGCGAAGAGGAGGAGTGAAAAATAAAGAACTTGCAGTACGGATGGCAAAGACAACAGGCTTTCATCGTGGGCAGATAGAAGGAATCCTGTCGGAGTTGGTTGAAAGTATTCAAGACCTGCTTTCCTCCGGTCATTCGGTGACCATTGAGGGATTGGGAACCTTTCAAACGGCACTGACCAGTCAGGGATGTGTGCTGCCCGAACAGGTAACGCCGGGGAAAGTTGCTATTTCACGCGTATATTTTGTGGCAAACTCAAAATTCAGCAGGGAACTGAAGAAGACAAAGTGTACCCGCATACCTTTTAAATATTATATGCCCGAAAGTATGCTAACGAAAAATATGAAGAAAGCAGACCGGGAACTGGAACAAACAGAATACGACATAGAAGAGCCGGAAATCGACGAATAGTTGAATAAAAAACAATATTGTCTTGTTAATTGAACAGAATTAGATTATATTTGTTCAGTGGTTAGAACAATATCTTGAAATATGATTAGAAGAGAAATACTAAAAGAAGTTCTATTAGATAATAGAAATGAGGTGGTCAAACATCAAGTTATACCTCGTAGCTTTCAGTTTGAAGAGTTTGGAAATTATGTATTTGTAGGTATCCGGCGAGCAGGAAAATCATTTTTACTTTATCAACGGATACAGGAACTTTTGCATAATGGGCATACTTGGAATGAAATGCTATATGTGAACTTTGAAGATGAACGTTTGATTGGAATGACGGCGGCAGATTTAAATCTCATACTGGAAGTACATGCCGAGATGTCAACAGACAGGCCGATGCTTTTCTTGGATGAAATTCAGAATATTGATGGTTGGGACAAGTTTGTTCGGCGATTGGCTGATAATAAATATAGGGCTTATGTGACAGGAAGCAATGCTAAAATGCTTAGTCAGGATGTAGCTACCACTTTGGGGGGACGATACATTACAGTACATGTATACCCTTATGATTTTAAAGAGTTTCTTTATGCTAATGGGGTTGAAGTTACAGAGAATTCTTTGTTTGCAACAGAGAGCCGGGCAGAAATAAAGCGTATATTCAATGATTATTTTCGTTCCGGTGGTTTTCCGGAAGGGGCATCGCTTGCCGCAAAACGGGATTATCTGACAAGTGTTTACCAAAAGATATATTTAGGAGATATTGCTGCAAGACATTCCATCGAAAATACTTTTGCTTTACGCATCCTTTTCCGCAAATTGGCCGAAAGTATAAAGCAACCGGTTTCGTTTACTCGTATAACTAATATTGTTGCTTCAACCGGAGTGAAAATATCGAAGAATACTGTCATTAACTACATGGAATATGCCAAAGATGCTTGCTTGCTGATTCCTATACAAAATATTGCGGATAAATTGGTGGAGCGTGAAACTAATCCGAAATATTATTTTGCGGATAATGGCATTCTCAATTTGCTTCTTTTGGATGCTGATACCTCGTTGCTTGAGAATTTGGTTGCTGTGACACTATTGCGGCGTTATGGGACGGACGATGCTGTATTCTTTTATAATAGAAATGTAGAGGTTGATTTTTATTTGCCTGATACAGGAGTGGCTATACAGGTCTGTTATACCATGAATCTCTCTGATGAGACTTTCCAACGGGAAGTTCAGGCATTAGTAAAATTGAATAAGGTATTTGAATGTCGGCAGTTATTGATAATAACGTATGACGATGAAGAACGGATTGAGTTGGAAAAATGTGCGATTGAGGTAATACCGGTTTGGAAGTGGTTGTTGGGTAAATAAGATAAATTAATACCCTCCCTGTCTTATTTATGAGATAAATCCCTATCTTTGTGGCACTTTTTACGAAAAAAGCAAATTCAAATTAATAGATATAGAAAAGAAAATGGCACAAGAAGACGTTTTTAAGAAGCTTGTATCGCATTGTAAAGAGTACGGTTTCGTATTTCCTTCGAGCGATATCTACGACGGACTAGGCGCTGTGTATGACTACGGTCAGATGGGCGTTGAATTGAAAAATAACATCAAGAAATACTGGTGGGACAGCATGGTGCTGTTGCACGAGAACATTGTCGGTATCGACTCTGCCATCTTTATGCACCCTACTATCTGGAAGGCTTCCGGACACGTAGACGCATTCAATGACCCTTTGATTGACAATA
>OJRF01000940.1_pt1 | contig 11954 bp, 10 predicted proteins | sample 1599141 | NCBI WGS metagenome assembly OJRF01 (sample SAMN03922529, study PRJEB24848) | human gut metagenome | isolation source: stool sample | host: Homo sapiens | place: Germany | collected 2010-05 | reverse complement strand
CGGAGATGTGTATAAGAGACAGTCTCATAGGTCTGATTCCAGTACACTTCATCATTGGCGTCGGTATAAATTGCCCCATCGTTACTATATTTGATAAAACCATTTCCATATGCAAGAAACTGGCTTCCAGCAGTGTCCTGACGTTCCACGCTTTTTTCTACCGTGTAACTATTATATTTCCGCAATTTCTGAAAAAAGAAAATCCCCAATGCTGCAACAGCCGCCAGTGCCAGTAACAACAATATGATTTTTATTATTTTCAAACGATGTTTCCGTATTTTGGTATTCAGTTCTTCTTCGTCTGTTTCAATGGTACGAAACTGTGTTTTATCTGCCATTTCTGTTTCTTAACTCCTGCTGTTCTCTTCACTCTTCTATTGATTATAGCCTATATTCCATGTTTCGGCATTATTTTTTTCTTATGGAAGTATTAATTTTTCGCCAACCTTTATATTATCGACATTTTCAATCCCATTTGCCGCACACAAATCTGCCACATGGGAAGCATCCTGATATATCTTTTTACTGATGGAAATCATGCTGTCTCCCGGCTGCACGATATAATAGCCCTGCTGCAATATAATTTCCGCCTCGGACTGGGGCTGTGTACTTGCGGATGCTGCCTGGTCAGATGTATTATCCGGTGCTGCCGTATTATCCGGTGCTGCCGTGTTATCCGGTGCTGCCGTGTTATCCGGTGCTGCCGTGTTGTCCGCAACCTGTAAGTTTTCTGCATTCTCTTTTTCCGTTGGTTCTACCTGTCCCGCAAGGTCCTCGATGACCAGCTTTGTCTGGGTTTCCGTATCCAGTGCAGGGTCTGTTCCTGATGAATCATTTTTCTGTTCCATGACACTGACCGCAGTTTCTAATTTCTTCATTTTCTCATAATTATTGAACATGCTGATGCCTACAACTATGATTGCAATGACCACCAGAAGACCACTTCCATAAACCAATGAATGAAATGCCGGCAGTTGAAAATTCTTTTTTGGTCTGTTTAAAACCAGCTCCCGGTAGTTTTTTAATGCCTCATCCCGGACTTCCTCCGGTTTCACTTCCTGCGATGTGTCTTTCCGCGATACTATCATATACTCCTGCATCGCCTGGTTGCGTTCATAATAGATATAATAGCCTTCTTTTTTATGAACGGCTCCATCTTCATATATGTATAACGTTTCTTCCTTTTCCAGAGAATCCGACAGCAGCAGAAGTCTATTGTTTCCACCAAAGAAATTTTTCAGTATCCGTTCCAGTTCCGGTGTCAGGCAGGGTGCTGTCCCCTTCTCATCATAAAACCAGCCCAGCAGTGTGCTTCCGTCAAAATAGCGTTTAATTAAGGAGCATATTTCTGTCCGGATTTTCTCCTGAAAGACCGGAGCTGTCCCACAATATGCAATTTCCGGCAATTCAAATGCCCCATTTACATAGATATTCGTGTTTTTGCCATGGGTTTCGGTTCTGCCCACCAGAATGCATACCCTCCGTTCATTCATTCCGAGAAATGCCGGATGCAGATAGGTGTATACATAATCTTCTATGAAAATGTGTTTTTCACCCTCTGGCGTCCCTATCTGGCGGAAATTTCGTGGAAACGTTGCCGTATCCTCCGCCTTCTCGTTCGTTCTTCTATTTTCTGTCACTATATTTCCTGCCGGCGCATTTCCTGTTGCTGAATTTTCTATTTCCTTCCGTTGTATAATCTCTATCACGTCTGCCGCCCCTTTCCTCTTGTCTTGGGACAACCATAACACAGAGGCGGCGGATTTTTTGCCATATCATGGATGGCGAAAAATGAAGTTTTTGACAGGTTTTTACGAAAAAAGCTGCCACTTTTTCAGTGACAGCTTTCCTTTTTGTCCTTTTTAGTTTTCTTTTACAAAGGCTTTTACCTTTTTGTAGATACTTTCTGCATCCAGTCCGTATTTTGCAATCAGTTCCGGTGCCGGGCCTGACTCACCAAAGGTATCATTTACGCCAATACGGAGTACTTTGGCCGGTGCTTTCTCGCAAAGGACTTCACATACAGCACTTCCAAGTCCACCGATGATGGAATGCTCTTCTACGGTTACGACTTTGCCTGTCTTAGCGGCTGATGCAGCAACTAATTCTGCATCGATTGGCTTAATGGTATGGATGTTGATAATCTCTGCATCAATGCCATCTGCTGCCAACATTTTCTCTGCTGCTAATGTCTCGCTTACTTCCAGTCCGGTTGCAAAGATAGTAACATCTTTTCCTTCTTTTAAGACGATTCCTTTTCCGATTTCGAATTTGTAATCTTCGTTATCGTTAAATACAGGAATTGCAAGTCTGCCAAATCGGAGGTAAACCGGTCCTACATGTTCATATGCCGCTTTTACTGCAGCTTTTGCTTCAATATCATCACTCGGATTAATCACTACCATTCCAGGAATTTCACGCATCAGTGCAAGGTCTTCTAAGCACTGGTGGGTTGCACCGTCTTCTCCTACAGAGATTCCTGCATGAGTTGCACCGATTTTTACATTCAGGTGTGGATATCCGATTGCGTTACGCACCTGCTCATAAGCACGTCCTGCTGCAAACATTGCAAAGGAACTCATGAATGGAACTTTACCGCAGGTAGAAAGTCCTGCTGCGATTCCAGCCATATTTGCTTCTGCAATTCCACAGTCCAAGAAACGTTCCGGAAATGCTTTCTTGAAGATTTCCGTCTTGGTTGCACCTGCCAAATCGGCATCTAATACTACAAGGTCTGTGTGTTCCCTGCCCAGTTCTACTAAAGCATTACCGTAGCTTTCTCTTGTTGCAATCTTCTTTACTTCTGACATAATGCTTCACCTGCTTTCTTCAATTCTTCCATTGCCTGTTCGTACTGCTCGTCATTTGGAGCTTTTCCATGCCAGCCCACCTGATTTTCCATAAAGGAAACTCCTTTTCCTTTGGTGGTCTTTGCGATGATTGCAACCGGCATGCCTTTTACTTTCTTTGCTTCTGCAAAGGCATTACGGATTTCTTCCATATCATTTCCATTGATATTGATTACATGGAAATTGAATGCTTCAAATTTCTTATCAATCGGATATGGAGAACATACTTCTTCTACCGTTCCATCTATCTGAAGGTTATTGTTATCTACGATTACGGTCAGGTTGTCTAAGTGATGTGCGCCTGCCCACATAGCAGCTTCCCAGATTTGTCCTTCCTGAATCTCACCATCACCACACATTGCATATACCTGGTAATCCTTATCATCCATCTTACCAGCCTGTGCCATTCCTACTGCGCAGGACAATCCCTGTCCTAAGGAACCTGCAGACATATCAACACCCGGAATATGTTTCATATCCGGATGTCCCTGTAAATAAGAACCTGTATGACGCAGTGTCACAAGATCTTCTACCGGAAAATATCCTTTGTGTGCCAGTACAGAATATAATGCCGGAGCTACATGTCCTTTCGACAGCACAAATCTGTCGCGGTCTGCCATCTTCGGATTCTTCGGATCCACATTCATCTCTTCAAAATACAGATATGTCATAATATCTGCTGCGGAAAGTGATCCGCCTGGATGTCCGGATTTTGCACTGTGCAATGCCGTAACAATACTTTGTCTTACTTCATTTGCCTTTTTTTCCAACTCTGCATTCGTCATTTTACTTAACCTTTCTCATGAATAAGCTTGTTTGTATCCATTACAACTCCACACGTCCCTCTAACGCGCGAAGTAATGTTACCTCGTCAATGTATTCCAAATCCCCTCCCACAGGGACGCCGCTGGCAATTCTTGAGACCTTGATTCCGGTCGGTTTCACCAGCTTGCTGATATACATTGCTGTTGTCTCTCCCTCTAAACTTGAATTGGTGGCAATAATGACTTCTCTTACATCACCCTCCAGCCGATGTATCAGCTCCTTGAGCTTAATGTCATTTGGTCCGATTCCAAGCATCGGAGATATTGCCCCATGAAGTACATGATATACTCCTTCATATTTTCCAGTTTTCTCATAAGCTGCCAGATCCCTGGTGTCCTCTACTACCATGATTACGCTGTGATCCCGCTGGGGATTTTTGCATATCGGGCAGAGCTCATCATCGGTCAGGGTCAGGCACTCTTTGCAGTAGTGTATATTCTGTCTTGCATCTAATATGGAACGACTTAATTTTTCCACATTTTCTTCCGGCATATTCAAAATATGAAATGCCAGTCTCTGCGCCGACTTTGGTCCAATTCCCGGCAAGCCGGAAAGTTGTTCTATCAGACGGCTTATCTGGCTGCTGTAATAGTCCATTCTGTTTCCTCTTCTCCTTCAGCTGATTAGAATGGGAATCCACCGCCAAGTCCACCCATGCCGCCGGTAATCTTGGACATGGACTGCTGGGAATATTCTTCTATCTGGCGCAGTGCCTCATTGGTTGCTGCCATAATCATGTCTTCTAACATTTCTACATCATCCGGGTCAACTGCTTCCGGATCAATCTTTACTTTGGTTACTTCTTTCTTACCGGAGACTGTAACTTCTACTGCACCGCCACCTGCTGCGGCTGTTACTTCTTTCTCCTCTAACTCCTTGGATGCCTCTTCCATCTGGCGCTGCATCTTCTGTGCCTGTTTCATAAGGTTTCCCATATTTCCCGGCATTCCGCCTGGAAATCCTCCGCCTCTTTTTGCCATGTTTCCATTTCCTCCTGTATTTTATTCATCTTCAATGGTTATATCCATATTGATTATCTGTGACAAATCCACATAGGATTCTTCAAACGGACGATTCGACTGATTCTGCTGAATCTGAATCTCCACTTCTTTTTCTATATAATCAGAAATCACCTGTCGGATTTCATTTCTGTGGTCTTCCTCTTCCACGTAGCCTGCTGCAACCGGGTCATCCAATACAATCATCAGACGGTCATCTCCGCCAAGACTTAAATGTGCTGACTTAAGATAGGTGCGCACCACGCCGCTCATCTTCGGCAGAATGGAATTCCAGTTCTTTACAATCTGTTCCACATCTTCCGGGATTGCTTTTGGCATTGGCGGACGGCTGACCGGTGCTGCTGCCTCGGCCGGCTGTGTCGCGGTATTCACCGGTGCTGCCGTGGGAATTCCCTGCTCCATCTTCTTTTCTAACTTTGCTAACCGGTCTGTAATGGAATCCATGTTGGTCTCCATTGCAGGTTTACATAATTTAATTATTGCAATTTCAATTAAGATTCGTTTCTGGGAAGAATATTTTACCTGATTGGACAGTTCCGAGAAAATCCGGATATACCGCATCAGTACATCTGCTTCTACCAACCGGGCTTCTTCTTTTAAAAGTGCCATGTTCTCAGAAGACATATCTAAGACTTCTTCCATATCGTCTGAGCCTTTTAACAAAAGCAGGTTTCTTAAATACCAGGTAAAGTCATTGACAAACTGTCCTAAATCTCTTCCCTCGATGACCAGCTCTTCTAACTGTGAAATGGCTCCTGCCACATCTTCTGCCAGCACTTTCCGCAGTAATTTAGAAAAGACTTCCGTATCTACTGCACCCAGCACCTCTAACACATGGTCATAGGTCAGCTTCTGTCCCAGATAAAAGGCGATGCACTGGTCTAAAAGGCTTAAGGCATCCCGCATGGATCCGTCTGCCGCTTTGGCAATATAGCGGATTGCCCGTTCTTCCACTTCCACATTTTCCTTTTCCATCAGTTCCATCAGGCGGTCTGATATGGTCTCAATGGAAATTCTCCGAAAATCATACCGCTGACATCTCGAAAGAATCGTAATCGGTATCTTATGGGCTTCCGTAGTTGCCAGTATAAAAATGACATAGGAAGGCGGCTCTTCCAGGGTCTTCAACAATGCGTTAAAGGCTCCGATGGAGAGCATGTGCACCTCGTCTATGATATAAACTTTGTATTTTCCTTCTGTCGGGCGGTATGCTACCTCTTCCCGGATTTCACGGATATTATCTACGCCGTTATTGGATGCCGCATCAATTTCGATAACATTCATGGAACTTCCTGCCGCAATTGCTTTACAGCTTGCGCATTCTCCACAAGGGCTTCCATCTACGGGATGTTCGCAGTTGACTGCCTTGGCAAATATTTTTGCGATGGTTGTCTTACCGGTTCCTCTCGTTCCACAGAACAGATATGCATGGCCGATACGGTCTGCCTTTATCTGGTTCTTTAAGGTTGTTACTATATGCTCCTGTCCTTTGACATCCGCGAATTCCTGTGGGCGGAACTTACGGTAAAGTGCCATGTATGACATCTATTCCATCCTCGCTTCTCTTAATCTCCAAAGCTGATTCCAATGGTCTTTGCTTCTTTAATCATCTGACAATCCGGGTCAACAGTCTTTAACTTGCCAGCCACATCCTTCAGTGGAACACGCTTTGTCTTATCATTAATCATCGCAATCATGTATCCGTAATCTTCATCAATGATTGCCTGGGCTGCTGCTGCACCAAGTCGTGTACAGAGTGCACGGTCATATGGGCATGGGGTTCCGCCACGCTGGGTATGGCCCGGTACGGTTACACGTACTTCGGTGCCACTGCGTTTCTCAATCTGGTCTGCAATCTCATAGGATACAGACGGATATTTATAATTCTTTAGCTTCTCTTTGTATTCTTTCTTGGAAAGTGCTGCATCTTCCTTGGAAATAGCACCCTCTGCTACCGCAAGAATGGTAAAGCCTTTTCCATCCCTGGTTCTCTTATCTATTGCTTTGATGACTTTATCAATATCATATGGGATTTCCGGCAGTAATATGATATCTGCTCCACTGGCAACACCTGCGTACAGGGTCAGCCAGCCCACTTTATGTCCCATGACTTCTACGATAAAGACACGATTATGGGATGCTGCTGTTGTGTGTATACAATCAATGGCTGCACACGCCACGTTGATTGCACTGTAAAAGCCAAAGGTAATATCTGTTCCATAGATATCATTGTCGATGGTCTTCGGCAGATGGATGACATTTAATCCCTCTTCCCGAAGGAGATTGGCAGTCTTCTGTGTTCCGTTTCCGCCAAGGATTACCAGACAATCCAGTTTCAGTTTATGATAGGTCTGCTTCATTGCTTCCACCTTATCCAGCCCGTTCTCATCCGGCACACGCATCAGTTTAAATGGCTGTCTGGAAGAACCTAAGATGGTTCCGCCCTTGGTAAGGATTCCCGAAAAATCCTTTGATGTAAGCAGGCGGTAATCGCCATAAATCAATCCCTTGTAACCATTATAAAAACCGTAGATTTCCAACTCATCCACATTATGACTTAATCCTTTTACCACGCCGCGCATTGCTGCATTTAATGCCTGACAGTCTCCGCCGCTGGTCAACATACCTATTCTTTTCATTTGCTGCATCCCTTTCTTTGCTTATTGTTGTGCATACGCCCACACATCCAAAATATATTATAATATATTTTTTTTTAGGGTACAAGCTATAATGCCTGCTTAAGCAATTTATTTACAGGCAATTACTTTTAAGATATAATCCCATACTCTCTTTGTGGAAGAAATGCTTAATTTCTCCTCTGTGGTATGAATGGCAATCATATCCGGTCCGATGGAGACAGCATCCAGTCCGTCAATCTTACCTGCTAAAATGCCACACTCAAGTCCGGCATGAATTGCTTCTACGGTCGGCTCTTTTCCATACATTTCCTTGAAAATGCGGACCATATCATCCCGGAGTACAGAATCCCTGCGGTATTCCCACGCAGGATAATTACCGGTATTGGTGACTCTTCCGCCAAACTCTTCCACCAGCGCAGCAATACGTTTCAAAAGATATTCTTTTGCGGTTCCCACTGCACTTCTTACGGCATACTGCAGAGTCAGCTTGTCTTTTTCCAGAGTCAGAACGCCGAGGTTTAAAGAAGTCTCTACCAGTCCCTTGATGTCATCACTCATGCGAAGAATTCCATTTGGAAGCAGGTTGATTAAAAGCACTGTTTTTCTTGCCGCAGCTTCTGTTAATACTTCCTTCTCACAGTTTTCTTCTACTGCTACGGATATCTGGATATCCGGATCACTGGTGGAAAATTCATGGGTGATTTTCTCTGCAATTTCTTCTATTTTATGGACAAGCTGTGTGGCATCTTCCTGTACCATAAGCTCTGCTGCACTTTCTCTTGGAATGGCATTCTGCTTATTTCCGCCGGATAATGCTGCTATCTGATAATGATATTCATCTTTTAATTCTAAAAGAATTCTTCCCAATAAAATGTTGGAGTTGGCTCTTCCTTTGTCAATTTCCACGCCGGAATGTCCGCCCTTTAAGCCTGCCACATGAATAGAAACAAGATTTCCTGCGCTCTTTTCCCATTCCGCCGGAAGTTCACATACGGTGCTGCATCCACCGGCACAGCTTACCAGCATGATTCCTTCATTTTCAGAATCCAGATTCAGAAGCTTCTTTGCTTTCAAGTGGGAAACATCCAGTGCTACGGCACCTTCCATGCCAACCTCTTCGGACACGGTACAGATAAATTCGATACGCGGATGCGCAATACTGTCAGAGTCTAAGATTGCCAGTGCGTATGCAACTGCAATTCCATCGTCGCCGCCAAGGGTTGTTCCCTTTGCACTGATATAATCTCCGTTTACTTCCAGTGTCAGTCCGTCATTTTCAAAATCGATGGTGCTGCCCGGTTCTTTCTCGCACACCATATCCATATGTCCCTGAATCATCAGTGGTGCAACGTCTTCATAGCCCGGTGCTGCCTCTTTGATGATAATGACATTTTTTACTTCATCCTGATAATATTCTAAGTTCCGTTCCTTTGCGAAGTTTACCAGATAATTGCTGATTTTCTCCTCTTTATAGGATGGACGTGGAATATTGCTGATTTCTTCAAAATAATGAAATACCTCTTTTGGTTCTAAGCCTGCTAATGCGCTCATTATGATTCCTTCTTTCTTAATTTATTCTCATATACGATAAAATGGTTGTTATGCAGAATCTTGATATACTGGGACAGTCTCTCGTAAAGAGGTTCTGCCTTGTCACCGAATCTTTCTTTTACCAGTGTACCAATCTCATAGATGGTTTTCTTTCCATCCATCTGCTCCCACACGAAGCTGCCGAATTCATCCAGCTCGATATAGCTGTATTTCGGTTTCTTAAATAACACCTGTGCGATTTTGTTAAACACACCTTTGTTATGCATTTTTATTTCTATTTTGCCATCTTTGTTCTTATTACATTCAAATAATGTATTCGGACGTGGGATATAATCTAAATAATTGTCTTTTTTCTTTGCCATATTGCCTCCTGTTATCTTCGCTAGCAGTATAAAACATCTGCCGCCTTTTCGCAAGACGGCAGATGTAAGAACTACTTTATTCTGTTTTTAATTTTCTTTTTTCTTCTTTCCACGGATGAAAAGGATTAAAGTTACGGCAAGTAATGCAAAGAATACCAGTCCGCCAATGTTTCCTAAGCTGAAACCGAATATTGCAGATAAGTTAAATGCATCTGCAAAGGTCTCTCCCTTGAATGGAATGACTGCACAGACTGCAAGGAGAATTCCTACCAGTCCCTCTCCGGCAATCAGACCGGATGAGTAAAGCACTCCATTTTCCACTTTGCGTTTCTTCTCTTCCTCAGATTCACCCTTCTTCTTATCAAAGTATAAGCGGATTAATCCACCAACAATCATCGGTGTGCTTAAGTAAATCGGAAGGTAAAGACCTACTGCAAATGGCAATACCGGAATTCCAAGGATTTCTACTACTACTGCAATACCAACGCCTGCAAATACCAGTACCCAAGGAAGGTTTCCACCCATAACTCCTTCTACTACCATCTTCATCAAGGTTGCCTGCGGTGCAGGAATTGCTGAGGAACCGTAGCTCCATGCTGCACTTAACAGATATAATACTCCACCGATTGCAATAGCAGATGCTGCTACACCGATGATTTCACCAACCTGCTGTTTCCAAGGTGTTGCTCCTACCAGATAACCGGTCTTTAAATCCTGTGATGTATCTCCGGCGATTGCTGCGATGATACAGATGACAGAACCGATTGCAATAGAAGCTACCATTCCAGTCATTCCGATGGTTCCGGTTGCTTTTAAAATCATAGTTGTGATAAGCAGTGTTGCAATTGCCATTCCGGATACCGGGTTATTGGAACTTCCTACAATACCAACCATTCTGGATGATACGGTTGCAAAGAAGAATCCGAAGATTACAATAATAATTGCTCCAAGAAGGCTTACCGGAACTGCCGGAACCAGCCACATAATAATAGCCATGATTCCAATCGTAAGAATTACGATATTCATTGGAATATCTTTATTGAGGCGGCTGTTGTCACCATTTCCTTTGCTTCCGTAGCTCTTTAATGCCTGACGGAAGGTCTTTGCGATAAGTGGCAGATTCTTTACCAGGCTGATGATTCCGCCTGCTGCAACTGCTCCTGCTCCAATGTAACGGATATAGTTTGACCAGATTCCTGATGCGCCAAGTTCAGATACCGGAACGCTTGCCGGGAAAATGGTAAGGTCTGCACCAAAGAGTGCGATTAACGGCATCAGTACGAACCAGCCGATTACTCCACCCGCAAAAATGTAGGAAGATACTCTGGCTCCACAGATATAACCAACTCCAAGAAGTGCCGGAAGTACATCCATTCCGACTCCGGAACCCTTGTAAGATTTGATTTCATAAGTCACTTCACTCGGGAATACTTTCAAACCATCTGTGATGAATTTGTATGCTGCTGCAATTCCCAGACCGGCAAATACGGTACTTGCTTTTGCTCCGCCTTCTTCTCCGGCTACCAGTACTTCTGCACAGGCTTTTCCTTCCGGATAAGGAAGCTTTCCATGCTCCTGTACGATTAATGCACTACGAAGCGGAATCATGAACATAACTCCGATGACACCACCGATTAATGCAATCAATGCGATTTCCACTAAAGATGGCATGCTTGTACCACCTTCCTCTGCCCACATGAACAGAGCCGGGAGTGTAAAGATTGCTCCTGCTGCAAGAGACTCTCCGGCAGAACCGATGGTCTGTACCATGTTATTCTCCAGAATGGAGTCCCTTCTTAAAATTACGCGGATAATTCCCATGGAAATTACCGCTGCCGGTATGGATGCCGACACTGTCATTCCTACTCTAAGTCCTAAGTATGCGTTTGCCCCACCGAAAACTACGGCAAGCAGAATACCCAGAATAATAGAGACTGGCGTAAGTTCCGGCAAAACTTTGTCTGCCGGAATATACGGCTTGAACTCTTTTTCATTATTCATTTTTCTAATCCTCCTAGTTATGGTCACTATAACCAATATAAATATTATTATACGGGCATTTTCCAAGTCTGTCAATGAAATCTGCTTGCATCCGGCAGGAAAATATTGTATGATATATGTGTTATTGTGCAAAACACTTTACCACACGAATCCAACAAAGTGTATGCACTCTTTTTTATCTGGAGATGTATCGAAGTGGTCATAACGGGGCGCACTCGAAATGCGTTAGCCCTCCGGGGCACGCGGGTTCGAATCCCGCCATCTCCGTTTCATAAAAAGTGCCGGTGGAATATTCCATCGGCACTTTTTATACACTCCGGCACCTGTGTCCGGTATTATTTTTATTCCGGCAAATCCGGTATCAGTTCTACATAAATCTGGTCAAAGTTTTTCTTTAATTCTTCCCGGATTCCATTTCTGATTCTGGTGAGGGACTGCATTGTAATAATATCGTTGGGGCTGTCTATGTATATTTCCACCCAGGTTTTTCGTCCGGTCTGGATGACATCCAAAAATTCTATCGTATAGGAACAGGTCTGCATATATTGTTCTGCAATGGAACGTATCTGGTCCATCACTTCCTGCTCCGGTGCAAAGAGTACCAGCTCCCTGAGTCCATGCAATATCATTTTCACCGGTTCTACAATTAGGATTAATGCCATCACAATTGCTACTACCGGGTCTATATATGGTGCCAGCCATTCGCAC
>OJRF01000926.1_pt1 | contig 12028 bp, 3 predicted proteins | sample 1599141 | NCBI WGS metagenome assembly OJRF01 (sample SAMN03922529, study PRJEB24848) | human gut metagenome | isolation source: stool sample | host: Homo sapiens | place: Germany | collected 2010-05 | reverse complement strand
TATAAGAGACAGGCACATGGCTGCATCCGCTGCGCAGGAATGAGCGGTCGCGGGCGTTGCCGTTGGCCGCAGTGGCGGCCGGCATTACGCGGGTGCAGAGCGGGATGCGTGCACTCCAGCCGAACTGCGATGCGGCCGTGTTGGAGGTGTCCTGGGTTGAGCTGATGACGAATCCGCACTTGAATTCCCCTTCCTGCGAAGCGCGGAAATTCGTTGTCCAGTAATTGTTCATCAGCCACGGGAAGACATGCGGCTTTTCATAGGTGCGGGGCTGGCGATAAGGGTCGTCGAGCAGTTTCCCGAGCAGGTAGAGCGGCACCTCGCTGCCGCTTACGAGAATCTGGGCGTCGTCGTTGCGTGCCGCGACGAAATTCTGTACGGTGTTCCACGAGGCGCTCGTGCCGGGGATCTGGTCTTCGCCGGAACGGACTACGCCGCCCGGTACGTCGAACGTGAGTTTCGCATTTTCCAGCAGCCACGGCATGGCGACGTAGATCGCCGAAGGATCGGTTTCGGGGTTGCGGATGAAATCGTAGCCGAGCTCCACGCGTTTCACGTCGTTATACAGGCGTACTTCGACCTGCACGCTGAATTTTTCGTCGCATCCCTCGGCTTTGCCCGTGAAGCGGACGCTCTGGTAAATATCGCCCGACGTAACGCCCGGGCAGTGTACGTCGGAGAGCGAAGAGCGCCGGTAATTGTCGAATACTTTGCGTTCCATCTGGTGGCGGTCGCCGTTGAGCGATTCATAGACGAAAGCCCCCAGCTTCCATTCCGAGTCCGGGTCGACCATCTCCCGTCCCAGCTCCTTGTCGTAGAGCGAGGCGATCGTCCCCGAAGCCGGGTCGAAGACGATCCGGTAGAAATCGTTTTCGAGGCTGTTGTCCCGGAGTTCCGTGCGGCGGGGTGCCGCGGCCTTGCCGTCGCCGAGTACGATTTCGAAGGTCTTGTAACCCATGGCGGGGATTCCTTCCGCCCAGATGGCGTAATAGCGTCCTTCGCGGCGCGAGCGGATGGGCTGTACGCGCAGGGCTTTCCCGGCTGCATCGACGATCCGGAACTCGCGGTCTGCCGGGATCAGTTCGAAGTCTATGTAGACTGTCGCCAGTTCCGAGCGTTCCCAGCCGAGCGGGTTGAAGAACGTGAGCGTCGGGTGCGTCGAGCGGTAGAGGGCGCCTTGTAGGCGGCCTATGGCATCTTCATAGAGCAGTTGGGTGCTTTTGAGTGCCTCCCATACGTAGGAGCCCTTTTCGGCCCACTGTACCTGAGAATTCTCGCATCCGGGGTTCCAGATGCTTTCCGCGGCCCCGAAGGTGTGCTCGTCGTAGAAGAGCAGGTTTTCGTGGATGCGGCGCAGTTCTTCGTGTGTCCCGCCGCTCTGGCCTGTCCCCTCCATTTGGGCCATCGAGAGCATCGCTTCGATGGCGACCAGGTCGGATTGCGTTTTGCGTGAGGCTGCCGTCTCGCGTGCCGCCGACCCGAACCCGTCCGTCCACCAGTCGGGGTAGGCGGCCCGGTATACGGGCAGCTTGTCGCCGTACTGGGAGTCGATGCGCCCGAGGAATTCGTGTGCCGTGGCGCTGCGTAGCTTCGGCCATGCGTAGCGTTCGTTCCATGCGCGGATCAGGTCGCACTCGCGCATCGACGGGGGCGAGTTGTCGGTCAGGTATCCCGAGTATTGCACGGCGATGACCGGGAACGGGTAACCCGTGCGTTTGAGGTTGCGGATGTACCCGAATACGCCGTCTTCCAGGCGGGCCATGTCGCCCGTGTGGATGCCCCACGAGTTCCCGGTATGGTAGTGGTCGCTGCGGAACATCAGCAGCCCCTTGCCCGACGGGGATTCCCAGCGGTAGAGTGTCGGGCGGTCGAACGGGATGAGGGCGCGGTGGTTGTTCGATCCGATCGAAAAATATTTCACGCCCAGGTCGGGCAGATAGTCCGCCAGGCACCATGCGATGCCGTTCACGTCGTTCTGCATGGCTGTTTCGACCGGCAGCCCCAATTCGCGGAACCGGGCCACGGGCTCGAGGAACGTCTTGTAATTGTTCTCGCCCGACAGCTCGGACATGTTGAAGAACATGGCCGTCACCTCGATCTGCCCTGCCTTGACGTACCTGATGAATTTGTCCACCTGTGCCTTGGGACGTATGCGCAACCACTCGCGTACGGGCCACGAGGCTTCGCATGTCCAGCGGAACTTCGCGTCGTCCGGGTAGTCGGCCGTCAGGTCGCAGTATTCCACGGCATAGTCGATATAGCGCAGGTGCTCGGTGAGTATTTCGGTCTGCGGTTTGGTATAGCCGATGTCCGTGTGCGTGTGCTGCACCAGGTAGACGGTGTATTTGTCCGCCGGGGCGATTTCCACCGCTGCCGACAGGGCTTTCCCGCGGTTGGGATGCACTTCGAAATCCACCGTGCGGCCTTCGTACCCTTCGGGAATGTTGACCTCGACGGTGTTTATCCCGCGAGACAGTGTGACCGTCCCGCCCGGTTTGCCGTCGTAGTTCCATCCGGCACGCTGGGGCTTGCCCCAGTTGACGAGGGTCAGCGTCACCGGGTGCAGCAGCTCCCCTTCGGCGCGGCCGTAAATCAGCCCCGGCTGCGAGTGGCTTCTGATGAGCGCGATGCCGTCGCCGGGGCGTGTGCATTTCACGCTGCGGTCGGCTTCGAGGACGATGGCGTCCCAGACGAGCCAGCTGCCGCCGGCATTGCGGATCGTGAGGAGGTTTTCCCCGGCGCCGAATGTCCCGGCCGGCAATAGGGCCTCGATCGCAAGGCCGCGTGCCGAGGTGCGTTTGGTATCCGGGTAGTTGATGTCGTCCCCGGCAGGCGCCTGCACCGAGGTGCGGAACCCGCCTGCGGAGATTTCGATCGTCGGGGGTGACGAGGCCTGCGATTCGACCAGGTAGAGTGTCAGCCGCATCTCCGCCCGGGAGGCTTGCGCATCGGCTCCGAAGCGGATCAGCAGCGATCCGTTGCCGTTGCCGGCCCAGCCGTCCTGGGGCCCGGGCAGGATGTAGGGGATTTCTCCCGGTGTGCTGCGCCCTACGTCGTACGCGGCCGCCGCGCCGGGGAACCGGCCCAGAAGGTCGGAATACGCGCCGTCGTACAACGCGAACTCGGCGGCCGAACCGTCTTTGCGGCCGATTTCCCATACGGGCCTGTAGGGTGTTGCCGACAGGCTGCCCCATAGCAGGGCCGCCAATACGGCGAGGATGGAATGCTTGTGTCTTTTCATATCGGAATTTTTGGGTTATTCGGGGTCAGTCCATTTTACGTCGGTCATTTTTGCCACATGCCTGCCGGTCATGTCGGTGATCTCCGAGCCGACGTTGAGCGTCAGCGGCCAGTAGGCTTTCAGCCCTTCCTCAGTCCCGGAGAAGTCGCATGCCACATCGGCTGCGGCCTCGGCCTCGGTGCGGACGTCCGCCCAGATCGAAACGTGCTGGATGTTGCCGCGCATGTAGCGGTTCGAGTAGGAGGGGGCGGTGCCCAGCTGCAGGTTGCAGGTCGGCTCCACGATGGCCTTGCCGCACGCGAAGCTCTTTACCAGCCGTCCGTCCAGATAGAAGTGCATCTTGTCGTTGGCCTTGTACGTGGCTGTGATGTGGTACCACTTGTTCAGCTCGATCGTGCAGCAGGTGCCGCCCTTCCAGCTCCCGTCGTTGACGTAGAACTGCAGGTTCGCGCCGTTGTTGCGGATCATGATGGCACCCTTGCCCTGTTCGCACGAGATGACGTTCTGGTCGCCCGCCGCGAATTCGTCGAAACGTATTTTCATCTCCCACGTCAGCTCTTCCGTGAGATCCCAGTCGCCTGCGGGCCCGAGGTTCATCTTCGACCCGGCGTTGAAATAGGGGATTCCGGCCTTGACGATGTTCTCCCGGAAGGCTTTTATCGCTTCTTCGAGCTGTTTGCAGGCGTTCCGGTAGCCTTCGTCCCGCGAGGTGTTGTTCATGATGTAATAGGCTTGGTCGATGCGGGCCTGCAATGCCTTCTTCGATCCGGGGGCCGTGTCGCCCTCTTCGATCCCTTCCGTCGACTCTTCGACGAGCGATTCCGCCTGGCGGATCAGCGCCATGAGTGACTGGTGCGCTTCGGAATAGTCATCGTCGCTGCATGCGCACAATACCAGTGCCGCGCAGAGGAAGGTCGCGAATTTTTTCAGTATGGTTTTCATGGTCGTTTTACTGCGTTAGGTGTTTAATATCCTTCGTTTTGTCCCAGGGTTGTCCAGTCGGGCATACCGTCGAACTGCGTCTGCGGGATGGGGCGTACGACGTGGTACTCCTTGATGTTGTCCTTTGCGTCGGGGTTGTAGATCCTCACCTGGTCGATGAGCCTGCCGAAGCGTTTCAGGTCGAGCCGTCGCTGCCACTCGCCGAAGAGCTCGCGGGCGCGTTCCTCGAGGATGAAATCGAGCGTCATGTCCTCCTCGGTGACCTTCATGGCCTCTTCGTATTCGGGCTTTTCGTGGTTGACGGCGCGTTTGCGCAGCTCGGTAATATCCTCGGCGGCGCCCTTCAGATCCTGGTTCGTCGTGCTCCGGATACGCGCCTCGGCACGGATCAGGTAGAGTTCGCCCAGCCGGATCACGGGGTAGCTGCGATCCGACAGCTCCGACATGTTGCCCGGCCGGGTGTGGTCGTAGAACTTGGTCATGCCGATGAACGTCCAGCGATCCTGCGGGATGCCGTCGGCGTCGAACATGTCGTTGCGGTCGAAGACCGTGAAGGTCTTCTCCATGCGTTTATGCGCGGCCAGCGGCAGCACGTCGGGGCAGAGGTAGAGCGCCGTGTCGATGTATTCGCGCCACTGGTTGAGCGGGAAGGCCGAGCGGTCGTCGGCCGGGTCGTTGTAGTACCATACCCATTGGTGCAGGTCGCTCCAGCGTTTGTCGGCGTCGCGGTCGAACAGATCCATGAAGTAGGTCGAGGGGATCGCCTGGCAGCCGCCGTAGCCCGTCCATTTGAGCATGGTCTGCACGCCCGGGAAACGGTCGATATACATGGCATACCACGACCAGTAGCCGTTGGCCTGGCGGAAGGCGTCGTCCTCGGTGAATTCCGTCGTCCAGATGAATTCGTTGTTGGTTTTGTCGTCGGCCCACAGGTCTTTGAGCGAGGGGCAGAGCTCCAGCCCGTAGTGGCCGATCACCTGCGATGCCATGTCGGCGGCCTCGTCCCACTGTTCGTTGTAGAGGTACATGCGTGCGAGCAGCGCCTTGGCTGCGGGCATGTCGATGCGCCCCGATTCCGTGGTGCGCGTGTCGGGGAATAGCCCGATGGCTGCCTCGAGTGCGCCGATGATCTCTTCGTAGAACTTCGCGCGGGGCGAACGGCGGGCTTCGGTGCCCTCGGTCTCGTCGGTTGTCATCGGCAGGTAGCTGTCGCCCCACGTCTCGGTGACGATCCACAGGAACAGAGCCCGCATGACATACATCTCCGCTTTGAACTGGCTCTTTTCGTCCTCGTCGGCAAAGGGCGTCTGGTCGATCGTTTCGAAGAACAGGTTGATGTTGAACAGCGCCTTGTAGCAGTGGTTCCACAGCCATGCCACATTGCCGTTGGTGGCGTCGAGCCCGTAGTAGTCGCACAGGCCCACATCGCCCTGGTTCTTGCCGCGCAGGTAGATGTCCGTCCCCAGCTCGGTCATCAGCGGCCACTGTCCGTCGCCGCCGTAGAGGTTGTTGATCTTGGTGTAGCTCTGGTATACCAGCGCCTTGATGCCGTTTTCCTCCTTGAATATCTCGGTCGTCGACCCGTAGGTTTCTTCTTCGAGGAAGCTCTGGCATCCGGTCAGCCCTATCGTAAGTGCCGCCGCAAACAGGATGAATATCTTTTTCATGGTCTGGTTTTCGAATTTTTAAGTTAGAACTGGACATTCGCGCCGAAGATATAGAACGACTCCCACCACGAGATGCCGCCCGTGTTCTGGAACTGGCTGTAACGCCACGGGGTGTTCATGGTCACATAGAAGCGCGTCTTCTTCACCACGCGCCCCATCCATGCCCGGGGCAGGGTGTAGCCGAGCGTGATGTTGCGGATGTTTACGTAGCTGTTCTTGTAGTAGCCCGTGGCGTCGAGGTATTTGATCGACTGTCCTTCGACCGGGCGTGGATGTCGGTCGGAGGGTTTTTCGGGTGTCCAGTAGTCGATCTTGTAGGTGTTCCAGCGCCCGAGCTGGTTCGCCCATTCGCTCGTGCTGCGGCCGTCGTGGGCCAGCGAGCCGAACTCGCCGTATACGTCGACCGAAAAGTCGATGTTCTTCCACTCCGCATTGATCTGCAGGCCGCCGACCCAGTCGGGGCGTGTCGTGCCGAGGATCGTGCGGTCGTTGCCGTCGATCTTGCCGTTGCCGTCCAGGTCGGCGACCTTGACCTCGCCGGGTTTCTGTCCGTAGATCGCGGCCAGGTCGGCTTCGTTTTCCTGCCAGATGCCTACCTGTTTGTAATTATAGTGTACGCCGTTGACCGGATAGCCTACGAACAGGCCGTTGTTGATGTCTTCCTTCATCTTGGGATCCTGCAGGCGTATGAGCTCCTCCTTGTTGCGGTAATACGAGAGGTTCACCCCCAGGTGGAAGTCCTTCGTTTCCACGGGGACGGTCGAGAGGCTTACCTCCCAGCCGCGGTTGCGGGTGTCGCCGATATTCGTCCACGCCCGGTTGAAGCCCGAAGTATAGGGCAGCACCTTGAGGTAGAGCAGGTCGTAGCTCTTCGAATCGTAATAGTCGATCGTACCGTGGATACGTCCCTTGAGGAACCCGAAGTCGAGGCCGATGTCGAGCATCTTGTTGCGCTCCCACTCCAGGTCGGGCGTCGGGCGGGTTTCGGGCTCCAGCCCCGGGCGGTGCAGCTCACCGCCGTTGAAATTGGCGTATTTGCCGTGCAGCGTACCTGCCGTGGCATAGGCCGCGATCGAGTAGTTGCCCGTCATGCCGTACGAGGCGCGCAGCTTGAGGTTCGAAATCCACTCCACGTCCTTGAGGAAGGGCTCTTCCGAAATGCGCCACGCGATGGCCCCCGAAGGGAAGAAAGCCCATTTATGCCCCGGCGAGAGCTGCGACGCACCGTCCTCGCGGAACGACGCGGTGACGATGTACCGGTCGTCGTAGGAGTATTGCACGCGCCCGACGACCGAGACCATCTGGCTGCGGACGAAGCCCGAGGACAGGCTTTTCGAGTCGGTCAGGCGCCCCATGTTGTACCACAGGTAGGCGGGCGATTCCTGGTCTTTGCCCGACATGGATGCGTTGACCGTCTGGCGGTTCTGCATTTCATAGACGGCTGTCAGGTCGATATTGTGCCTGTCGAACTGGCGTTTGTAGCTGAGCACGTTGTTCCAGACCCAGTCGGCCTTGCGGTTGTTGTGCATGAAGGCCACGTTGCGCTCGTCGGTATACGATACCGAGCGGTTGTCGTAGTAATAGCCGCGCGACGAGAAGGCGGGGCTGTATGCGAAGTTGGTATTGAACGTGAGCCCCTTCGCCAGGTCGATCTGGGCGAAGAAGCGCAGGAAGAGTTTCCACTCCTCGGTCTTGTCCTTATATACGTCGTCGCTCTCGTTCATGTAGGGGTTCTTCACGAACGGGTCGCCGAAGGGGTAGACGTTGTAGCTGCCGTCCTCGTTGCGGGTCTGTGTGAGCGGGGACATGTGCAGGAACTGGTTGAACATATCCGGCTTGTCGTTCTTGACGATGTAGTATGCGCGGCTCGAAAGTCCTACCTTGAGGAACGGCAGCACCTTGTGCGAGAGGTCTGCGGTCAGGTAAAAGTGGTCGTGCCCCGCGTTTTTGTAGCGGCTGTCTTCGTTCTTGTAGTTGAATGCGATTTTGTAGGCGCTTTTGTCCGTTGCCGCCGAAATGGTCAGCGAGTGGCTTGTCCACAGGCGTTTCTTGTTGAAATACTTTCCCATCCAGTCATTGTCGACCTTGCCCATGTTGGCCAGTTCGATCCCGAAAAACGCCTTTGCGTCGTCGGCTTCGCTGTGCCAGGTGCCTGCCGCACGGCTCGCCTCGCGCTGGAATGCGATGTATTCGTCGGCGTCCATTACGTCGAGCGACCCCCAGTTGTTGACGCCTGCACCCACGAACCCGTCGTAGGTTACCGTCGTCTTGCCCTGTCTGGCCTGTTTGGTCGTAATCAGGATAACGCCGTTGGCGCCGCGGGCGCCGTAGATGGCCGTCGAGGACGCGTCTTTCAGCACGTCGATCGACTCGATGTCCCCGGGGTTGATCGAGGCCAGCGTTTCGTCGTAGGGAATGCCGTCGAGAACGATCAGCGGGTCGTTGCTGGCATTGCGCGAGCGGGTGCCGCGTATGCGGATCGAACCCCCGTCCATTCGGATCCCGGCGATGCCGGTCAATGCCGTGGTGATGTTGTAGGCGGGGATACGCTCGATACGGTCTGCCGAGATCGAGCTGACGGAACCTGTGATGTCCTTGCGTTTCATCGTCGTATAGCCGGTCACGACGACATCCTCCAGTCCGATCATGTCCTCCGACAGGACTACGTCCACCGAAGTGCGCCCGGCTCCTACCTTGACGGTCTGCGGCAGCATACCGAGGAACGATATTTCCAGCAGGTCACCGTCTTCCACCCCTTCGAGTGCATAGTGTCCCGCGTTGTCGGTCAGCGTGCCGCGGGACGATCCTTTTATTACGACCGAAGCGCCTGCAACGGCTGCCCCGTGCGTGTCCTCGACGATACCGGATACCGTACGCCGAATTCCCCCCCCCTTGTATCCTGGGGGCTGATGGTTACTGTTACGGAACTTTCTGCGGTCGCATTTGCCGCCGCCGGCAACATCAGGGCCGACAGCACCAGGACAAAACCGCCTCTCATAATGCCCGATAGCCTGTGCCGGGGACGCCGGCCGGCCTGGATGATTGGATAGAAACGTTGCATGGTTCAGTAGTTTAGGTTAGTGTGGTTTGGGTTGGACGATTAATATTTGAACATTTTTAATAATGTATGAACATTAATGCCTACTGCAAATTTATACATAGATTTTTAAAATACAACTTTTTTCAGCTCTTTTTTTATGATAATTTGTGAACATCCGCTGTATTTCCCATATTCGGAGGATTTCCGGTATCTCTGTGGATAGTACCTGTTTGCCTGCATGATTTTTGCCGGAGCCGAGTCTGCACGGTTCCGAAGCGATCCCCGATTCCCTGTGCCCGGGACTGCCGCCGTGCCGGTGTGTGCATCGTGCGGCCGTTGCGGGCTGTTTGTATGTACATGAAATCTTCTCGATGCGCGATGCTGCCGCCTGCCCGACGGATTGCTGCCCGCCCGCTTTCTGCCGTGTGCTGCCTGCCCGGCAGGTTACCGCCGCCTGCTTTCTGCCGCCTGTCCGGCAGGTTGACGCCACTTGCCGGATTGCGTGGCGTGCGGCGTTGTCTGGCATTTCTGGCATTGCGGTACCCGCATTGTTCCCGGCTCCTTCCGTTGCTCCCGGCTTTTTCGCGTTGTTCCCGGCCCCTCCCTCCCCGGGCGGGGACGCCCCGAAAAAGTAACGGCGCAGCCGTTGTCCGGATGCGCCGCCGATGGGGGATATGCCTGCCGCTATTCGGGGAGTTTCCCGGTTCCCCAGCGGGTGTTGGGCTCGGGCCCCAGCCATAGCTCGAGCAGGCCGCCGCGTGCGAATTCTTCGTGCGGGAACCAGAAGTTGTTGAGCACCCGGCCGTTGAGGCGTGCGCGTTGGATATAACAGTTCTTGTCCGAATTGCCGTAGGTGCGGATGACGAACCGGTCGGAACGGTCGGCCGGGTAATAACGCTTGTCGAGCTGGATCGACACCTCGTCGAAGACCGGCGAGGTGATCTCGTATACGGGGCGGGCAGCGGCCGTGCCCCGCGTACTGAACAACCCGATCGACATCAGTGCGCTCACGCCGCCCATTTGCCCTTGGTCTTCGTCGTGCCCGCCATACCCCCGGTCGGGCGTGATGGCCCCGTAAGCCTGTTCGTTCACCCGGCGAACCCAGTATTGCGTGAGCCAGGGTTTCCCGCCCCAGCTGAATACGTGTGCATTGGAGCATCCGGGCTGGTTGGCGTAGCTGACGTAGCCTTGTCCGTAGCCGAACACGAAATCCTGCGGTGCGGCCTGCTCGAATGCATAATTGAGCTTCTCGCAGAATTTGTCATAACCGCCCATGAGCGTTGCGAGGGCCGGTAGTTCGTGCGAAACGCCCCAGGTGGCCTGCCAGGCATTGGCCTCGATCCAGCCGGTGCCCCTGAGCGGATCGTCGTGCAGCCATTGGCCCTGTTCGTCCTTGGGGAAGAGCAACTGCTGGTCGGGGCGGTATAGCTTGCGCCATCCGTGGGATCGGTTGCCGAAGTAGGCGGCTTCATCCTCCAGCCCCAGACGCACGGCCATTTGTGCGAGCGCCCAATCCTGGAAGTTCGACTCGATCGTCATCCCGGCGTTTTTCGGCTGGTAGCCGTGTTCGAGGTAAAATTCCCCGATTCCCTGCATGCCGCCCGGCATATGGTTGCGTTGCATCGTCCGGAAAGCGTGCATCGGGTCGCATTTGCGCATCAGCCCTTTGTTATAGGCCGAGACGATGAGTGGCGTGGCCGGACATCCGGACATGATGTAGGTATACCCTCCGGCGCAGGGCCCCCGGGGAATCAGCCCGCCGTTGTCGGCATAGCGGATGAGCGAGGCCGACATTTCGTCGGGCATTTCGGGCCATCCCAGCCCCCACAGGACGTTGAGGTTCCACTGCGTGAGCCAGAAGGCGTCGGAATTATACATGTGATGCACGACGCGGCCTGCCGCATCGCGCGGGAGCGTGCGGGTCTTGACCCGGATGTCGCGCGTGAACGAACCTGCGCGCTGGCCGTCCGTCAGGTCGGGGTATTCGCCGTTCACGTCGTCGATCTTGTGGCGGCCCAGCAGGACATGCCACAGGTCGGTGTAGAATTTTGTCCGTTGTTGCTGCGTGCCGCCTTTTACCTCGATGCGTCCCAGCCATTCGTTCCATTCGTCCTGTGCCGCGCGGCGCACGGCGTCGAAGTCCCAGGTCGTGGCGTCATGCGTGAGGTTCTCCCGTGCATTTTCCGTACTGACGTACGATACGACCGTGCGGACATGGATGCGGTCGCCCGTACGGACGCCGTAATATGCCGCGACGCCCGATGTGGGGGAGTCCAGGTAACTCAGTGCTTCGCGCGGGTGGCGCCTGGTGATTTCGGAGGAGCCTTCGAGCGAGTCTATTCCGGAATAACGGCGTGTGCCTGCCCATCCGTCGAGCCGGTCGAACGGCCGGTCGAAACGGACGACGAAGTAAACCCTGACGTTCTCGGGGCCGCCCCAGTGGCGGCCGTAGGTGTCGAAGCTGCCCTCGATTTCGTGCTCCCCGACCCGCCGCACGCGGGCGTTGCACATGGTCGTCGACGCCAGGTAACCGCCCAGGTTCAGGAGTATGCCGGCTTCGGCGTCGCGGGTGAAGGTCAGGCGGTAGAACCCCGTGCGGTCAGTGGCCGTCTGCTCGACCCAGATGCCGTAATCCTCCAGGAAGAGGCGGTGGTAACCCGGCTGGGCGATTTCGCCCTCGTGCCGGAAGTGCGATTTCCAGTGCCCTTCGCCGAGGGTGGGATCGACGTTGCCGGTCGTCGGCATGAGCGTAAGCCCGGCCAGCACCCAGTTGTGTATCTGCGGGAAGCCGAGCACCTCGGTCGAATTGTAGTTGTAGCCCCCGCCGTACTGGTTGCGGTTGCGGGTCAGCGGTGCGGCGCCGATCATGCCGAACGGCTGGTTGCCCGTGATGAAGAAGAAATAGCGCCCCTTGGTCGTTTCGATGAACGGGTTGACCTGCGAGACGAAGTCGCCTCCGGCCCCGGCGGGCGGGAATGCCTCGATCTCGGAGAGCCCGACATGGGAACCCACGGCGTCGTTGACCTCGAATTTCACCCATCTGACCCGTTTGGGCGCGAATTCCACGACCTTGGGCTCCCCGTTGTCCGGGATCCCGACTACTCCGATACGTGTACCGTCGCTGAAAAAGAGGTCGCC
>OJRF01000913.1_pt1 | contig 12123 bp, 10 predicted proteins | sample 1599141 | NCBI WGS metagenome assembly OJRF01 (sample SAMN03922529, study PRJEB24848) | human gut metagenome | isolation source: stool sample | host: Homo sapiens | place: Germany | collected 2010-05 | reverse complement strand
TCTATTCGTCGGCAGCGTCAGATGTGTATAAGAGACAGGGTCATGTATTTCACGCCGTAGGATGCCGGGCGTCCCGGCATCGTGCCCGCCCGCAGCGCCGGGGCGAGGAATGCCGCCTCCCAGTCTGCGAAATCGTCGAGCAGGACGAATACGATCTCCTTTTCCATATCTCTATTTATAGATGAGTCTCGACATGCCGGAGAAAACCTCTTCGGCGACCTCGGTGAGCTGTGCGGCGGTCAGTGCGCGCACTTTGGCGTAGACCTGTTCCATGGTATCCACGTCGTCGTGCGTCAGGAAACTTTTTCCGGCCCCCAGCATGTACCCTTCGTTGCTCTCGCTCGATATGGCCAGCTGTGCGATGAACTGTTTTTTCGCCATCGACAGCTGGCGTGCGGTGAGCGGCGTCGTGCGCAGCCTGTGCAGTTCCCCTTCGATCAGGTCGATGCACTGCGCCGTATTGCCGTTTTCGGAGCTGAAGTAGATCGCCACGATGCCCGAGTCGCTGTACGGCGTGTAGCTGGCTTCGATGTTGTACGACAGCCCGTTCTTCTCGCGCACCACGACGTTGAGTAGCGAGTTGGCGCACGGGCCGCCGAGGATGTTAATCAGCAGTGCCAGCGGCAGCCGCTTTTCCTCGCCGATGCCGTAGGCGCGGTTGCCGATGATGCAGTGCGTCTGGTGCGTGTGCTTCACGACCGTCTTTTCGAAGGCCGCGCAGGGTGCCGGGGCTACCCTGCCGAAACCGCGTGCCGAAGCCGCCTGCCCGGCGAAATAACGTGCCGCGACGGCTTCGGCGGTTTTGGCCGAGAAGTTTCCGATCGACGAGAATACCATCTGGTCGGTGGTGTGCGTGCGGCCCGTGAAGGCGCGTATCGCCTCCCCGTCGTAGCGTGCGAGCGCATTCTTGCGCCCCAGGATGTTGTGCCCCAGCTCCGACCCTGCGAAGAGCATGTCCTCGAACGTATCGTAGATCAGGTCGGCAGGCGAATCCTTGTAGGTGTTTATCTCGTCTGCGATCACCTCCTTTTCGCGTTCCAGTTCCCGCTCGGGGAAGGTCGAGCGGAAGGCTACGTCGGCGATCAGTTCGGCCGCCCTGGGGAAGTCGCCGCGCAGCGTCGTGGCGTGTATGGTCGTGTCCTCCTTGGTGGTGAAGGCGTTGAGTTCCCCGCCGAGGTTTTCCAGCCGGCAGTTGACCTGCCAGGCACGGCGGCGCTGCGTGCCTTTGAAAAACGCATGTTCGGTCAGATGCGCTAGCCCGTACTGGTCGGGATGCTCGTCGCGGCTGCCGGCGTTGATGACCAGCGCACAGTGCGCCACGTTGCTTTTCACCTGGCGGTGGATGCCCCTGATGCCGTTGGGGAGTCGGTATGTGAAGAATTCCATTGTTGTTGCTTGTCGGGGAATTTCCGCCTTTACAGGGGCGGTGTTCGTTATAATTTCGTACGCAGGCGGAGGTATTTTCCCGTGTAACTCGCCGGGCATTGCTCCAGGTTGCGGGGCGTGCCCTCGAATACGACCCTGCCGCCGCCCGTGCCGGCTTCGGGCCCGAGGTCGACGACCCAGTCGGCGCATTTGATGACGTCCATGTTGTGCTCCACGATGACGATCGTGTGCCCCCGTTCCATTAGGGCGTTGAACGCCGCCAGCAGCTTGTTGATGTCGTGGAAATGCAGCCCCGTCGTCGGCTCGTCGAAAATGAACATCACGCCGCCCTGGGCGCTGTCCTTGGTCAGGAACGATGCCAGCTTCACGCGCTGGCTCTCGCCGCCCGAAAGGGTCGACGACGACTGCCCGAGCCTGATGTATCCCAGCCCCACGTCCTGCAATGGTTTGAGCCGTTCGACGATGCGTTTGCAGGTCGGGTCTTTTTTGTTCTCGCCGAAAAACGCGATGGCGTCGTCGACGGTCATCTCCAGCACGTCGTAGATCGACTTGCCGCGGTATTTCACTTCGAGTATCTCGTCGCGGAAACGCTTGCCGCCGCAGGCCTCGCACACTAGTTCGACGTCGGCCATGAACTGCATCGAGACCTTGATGACCCCCTCGCCCTGGCACTCTTCGCAGCGGCCTCCCGCGATGTTGAACGAGAAGGACGACGCCCCCAGTCCCGTATGCTGGGCGTAGGGCTGGTCGGCGAACAGCTTGCGGATCTCGTCATAGGCCTTGATATAGGTCACGGGATTCGACCGCGATGACTTGCCGATCGGGTTCTGGTCGATCATCTCGACCGACCTGAGCAGCTGCACGTCGCCGCCGATGCCGTCGAAGTCGCCGGGCTTGACGCCCGTGTCGAAGAGCAGGCGCCGCAGCGCCGGGTAAAGGATGCCCTTGGCCAGCGACGACTTGCCGCTGCCGCTCACGCCCGTGATGCAGGTCATGACGCCCAGCGGAATCCGCACGTCGATGTTGCGCAGGTTGTTCTCACGCGCCCCTTCGATGAGGATCGAGTTGCTCCAGCCGCGTTCGGTGGCGGGGGGCGCTATCGCGCGGCGCCCGGTCAGGTAGTCGGCCGTGAGGCTCTTCCTGCTTTTGAGCAGTTGGGGCAGCGTGCCGCTGAAGACCACCTCGCCGCCGTTGTAGCCCGCCTTGGGGCCGATGTCGACGATGTAGTCGGCGGCGCGGATCACCTCCTCCTCGTGCTCCACGACGATCACCGTGTTGCCCAGGTCGCGCAATTGCTGCAAGACCTTGATCAGGCGGTTCGTGTCGCGCGGGTGCAGGCCGATCGAAGGCTCGTCGAGGATGTAGAGCGACCCCGTGAGGTTGCTGCCCAGCGACGTCGAGAGGTTGATGCGCTGGCTTTCGCCGCCCGATAGGGTCGACGAAAGGCGGTCGAGCGTCAGGTAGCCCAGCCCCACGTCGGCCAGGTATTGCAGGCGGTTGCGGATTTCCACGAGGATTCGCGCCGCGGTCTTCGTGTCGTGCCCGTCCAGTTCCAGCCCGGCGAAGAACGCGATCAGTTCGTCGACCGGCATCACCACCAGGTCGGCGACGGTCTTGCCGCCCACCTTCACGTAGAGCGCCTCCCTGCGCAGGCGGCTGCCGCCGCATTCGGGGCAGGTGGTCTTGCCCGTATAGCGGGCTTTCATTACGCGGAACTGAATCTTGCGGCGTTCCGAGTCGATGTAGGCGAAAAAGTCGTCCAGCCCGTGGAAATATTCGTTGCCGCGCCACAACAGGCGTTTCTGCTCCTGCGTCAGTTCATGGAACGGCGTATGGATCGGGAAATCGAACTTGTAGGCGTTCTCCACCAGCTGCTCCTTCCACTTGCGCATCGTCTCGCCGCGCCAGCAGGCCACGGCGTCCTCGTAGATGGTCTTGCTCTTGTCGGGGATCACCAGGTCTTCGTCGATGCCGATCACCTTGCCGTACCCCTCGCACCGGGGACATGCCCCCAGCGGGTTGTTGAAGCTGAAAAGGTGTTCCGAGGGGTGCTCGAACTGGATGCCGTCGGCCTCGAAGCGCGACGAGAACTCCGTGGCGCCCTTGTCGGTGATGACCGTGCAGATCCCCTCGCCGTAGGAGAACGCCCGGGCTACGGAGTCCCGCATGCGGGTCTGCGTATCGTCGTCTGCGGCGATGCGTGCCCGGTCTATGACCACGAGGATCTCCTCCGCCCGGGTCTTTTCGTCGACCTGGGGCAGGATATCCTCGATGAGCCGCGTTTCGCCCTTCGTCCAGACGCGCATCAGGCCGTCGGAGAGCAGCAGCGTGAGTTTCTCGATGATCCCCTGCCCCCTGCCCAGCGTGAGCGGCGCCGCGATCACGACGCGCCCGCCCTCGCCCTGCTGCTGGATGTAGGCCGCCACGTCGTCCACGCTGTAACAGCGCACCTCCTGCCCCGACACGGGCGAAAAAGTGTGCCCGATGCGGGCGTAGAGCAGCTTCAGGTAGTCGTATATTTCGGTCGTGGTACCCACTGTCGAACGGGGATTGCGCGTGTTGACTTTCTGTTCGATGGCGATGGCCGGCGCGATGCCCGTGATGATGTCCACGTCGGGCTTGCTGATCTTCCCGAGGAACTGCCGGGCGTAGGCCGAGAGGCTCTCGACATAGCGGCGCTGTCCTTCGGCGAAGATCGTGTCGAAGGCCAGCGTCGATTTTCCCGAGCCCGACAGGCCCGTGACGACGACCAGCTTTTCGTGCGGGATCTCCACCTCGATATTCTTGAGGTTGTGCACCCGCGCACCTTTGATATAGATGGATTTTTCGTGTGCCATTTATTGCTCTTCGGGGACGGAGCCCCCGGCTTTTTTCAGTTTTTCAATCAGTTCCGCCGCACGGCCTTCGCGGATGGCGAAGACCATCGTGCACAGGTTGTCGAACTCCTGCGATACGATTTTCGGCTGCTGCTCCTTCACGACGCGCATGATGTTGTTCAGGACGATGTAGGGGAAATCCACGCGGACGGTGCGGTCGACGGTGCGCTCCACGATCCGGGCGGCCCCGATCGCCGCGGCCGCCGACTCCCGGTAGGCTGCGATCAGCCCCGGGACGCCCAGTTTCGTGCCGCCGAAATAGCGGACGACCACCACCAGGCAGTCCGTCAGCGAGTTCGCGAGCAACTGTCCGAGGATCGGCCGCCCGGCCGTCCCCGAAGGCTCCCCGTCGTCATTGGCGCGGAAATGCTCACCCCCGGGCCCGAGCCTCCACGCATAGCAATGGTGTGTGGCGTCGTAGTATCTCTTGCGCAGGGCGTCGAGTATTTCGCGTATCTGTCCCTCGTCCTGCACGGGATAGGCATAGGCGAGGAATTTGCTGCTCCGCTCCCTCGATGCCGCCTCGGCGGGCGCCGCGATCGTCAGATAGCTGTCCCCTGCTTCCACCCTTTAGCGTACTTTCTTGAAGAGGCGCTCCCAGCGGATATTCGACGGGAACGACTTGTTCGCGTCGAGCGACAGCCAGACGAACGAAGCCTTGCCGACGATGTGGTCTTCGGGCACGAAGCCCCAGAAGCGCGAGTCGGCCGAGTTGTGGCGGTTGTCGCCCATCATCCAGTAGTAATCCATGCCGAACGTGTAACTGCCGGCCTCGGCGCCGTCGATGTAGATGCGCCCGTCGCGTTCTTCGAGCTCATGCCCTTCGTAGGTTTCGATGATGCGGCGGTACAGGGGCAGGTTTTCGGCCGTGAGCTGCACCGTGGCGCCCTTCTGCGGAATCCAGATCGGCCCGTAGTTGTCCTGGCTCCAGCGCGGTTCCGCCCACTGCGGGAACACGTCCGTGTTGGGCGTGTAGATATAACGGCGCACGGAGAGCACGTTGCCGAGCGCCCTGACCTTTTCGGCCGCCTCGTCCGTGAGGAACATGTAGTACATCGAGCCGTTGCCCGTGTATTCGGTGATGCCGAGGTTGTCGAGGGCATATTGCGTCAGGGGCGAAGTGACCTGTACGACATACTGGTACTGGATGCCGGGGAACGGCTCCTGCGGCGATCCGTTGACCCACACCTGCCCGTCGCGCACTTCGAGCGAATCGCCCGCGATGGCGACGCAGCGCTTGATGTAGTTCTCGCGCTTGTCCACCGGGCGGCTGACGATGGTGTACTTCTCCGCGAGGCGCTTGCGTCCCTCCTCCTTGCCGAACGACTCTTCGTAGCCGCGCAGCACGTCGTAGTAGGTCACGGCCTGGTTTTCGAGCAGTACGGTGTCGCCCGCCGGGAAATTGAAGACCACCACGTCGTTGCGTTTGATCCTGCGCAATCCCTTGAGCCGGTGGTAGGGCCACTTGACCGCCTCGGAAAACGATTTTTTCGTCTGCGAAAAGGGCATCGTGTGGTGTACGAACGGGAACGACAGCGGCGTGTTGGGCATCTGCGGACCGTAGGTCACCTTGCTCACGTAGAGGTAGTCGCCGATCAGCAGCGACTTTTCCATCGACGAGGTGGGGATGACGTACATCTGGAAGATGAAGATGTGCACCAGCGACGCCACCACCGTGGCGAAGATGATGGCGTTGATCCATTCGTAGACGGTCTTGTAGGTCTTGCTCCGCTGGCAGAGGCGCACGTTGTGGCACCACACGTAGCGGTAGAAGAACTTCGAAATGTAGAGGTCGAAGATCACCACCAGCCCCAGCAGCATCCATAGGTTGCCCGTCCATACGACGAACCACAGCGTGTAGAGCAGCGAGGCGAGCGTGAAGCCGACCCATTTGTTACGGAAGAATGCCTTGATCTTTCCCATGTCCTAATCTTATCTTATTTCAGCAGGTCGTCCATCGAGTAGACGCCCTGTTTGCCGCAAAGGAACTCGGCGGCTATTACGGCCCCCATTGCTAACGTGCGGCGGTTCTTAATCGTATGTTTCAGCTCGAGAATATCGTCCTCCGACTCGTAGGTCACGGTGTGTATGCCCGGTACCATGCCCTCGCGTACGGAGCCGATCACGACTTGTTCCGGCGTCGCTTCCGCGGGGCTTCCGATGCGGTTCGCGGCGTGTTCGATCCCCGGGGCGTAGTTCACCCACTCCGTCTTGGCGGGCAGGCCGGCGATGACGCCCTCGGCCAGCGTGATGGCCGTACCGCTCGGCGCATCCTTCTTCTGGGTGTGGTGTACCTCCCCGATGCGTACGCCGTAGCCGCCCACGCGGCCGATCATCTCCGCCAGTTGGCGGTTGAGGCGGAACATCAGGTTTACCCCCAGGCAGTAGTTCGAGGCGTAGAACAGCGCCCCGCCCTTCTCGCGGCACAGTTCCTGGAGCTCCGGCAGACGATCCGTCCAGCCCGTCGTGCCGCTCACCACGGGGGTGGCGTTCTCGATGCAGGTGCGGATATTGCCGTAGGCGGTCGTGGGCATGGTGAATTCCAGCGCCACGTCCGCCTGTGCGAGGTTGGCGGCGTTCAGGTCGGACGCGTTGTCCGTGTCGATCACGAGCGCTACGCTGTGGCCGCGTTCGAGGAGTATCTTCTCGATCTCGCGCCCCATCTTGCCGTAACCTATGATAGCTGCTTTCATATTTTTCCGGATTATAAAGTCGTGCAAATCCCGTACGGGGGCTGCGGAGCCGGGCGCAGGTGCAGACTTTGCCTGCACGCTGCCGGGGCCGCCTGCCTAAGCGGGAATTTATTGTTCGCAAAGATAATACAAGCTGCGCCGACTGCCAAATTTATTTGGCGGTTGTGGCCGTGCGGTTTATTTTTCGGGGGAATCGGCGCCCGCACGGCATACCTCCGCCCTGCTTCTCCTCCGTCCTTCCCGTCGATTTTGGCACGAAAATGCGAAATACTTCTTTATTTGAGAAATAATTGTTAACTTTCTGCTGCTTTCAGCTTTTAATGTGAAATAGAAACAAGTCGAAATATTTTTATATTGTAAGGGATATGAAAAACGAATCAAAGAAAACACGCACCGAATGCGACCTGCTCGGTTGCGTAGAAGTGCCGGACAACGTATTGTACGGCGTGCAGACCATGCGCGGACTGGAGAATTTCGCCATCAGCAAATTTCGCCTGTGCGAATACCCGCGTTTCATCGAGGGGCTGGCCATCGTCAAACTGGGTGCCGCCATCGCCAACCACGCGATGGGGCTTCTCTCCGACGAACTTTTCGGAGCCATATCGCAGGCCTGCCGCGAAATCATGGCGGGCAGGTTCCACGAGTTTTTCCCCGTGGATATGATTCAGGGCGGCGCGGGCACCACGACCAACATGAACGCCAACGAGGTCATCGCCAACCGTGCGCTGGAGATCATGGGGCACGCGCGCGGCGAATATCAGTACTGCTCGCCCAACGACCACGTCAACTGTTCGCAGTCGACCAACGACGCCTACCCTTCGGCCATCCACCTCGGGCTCTACGCCACGCACCTCGAACTGCGCCGGCACCTCGAAGCGCTGATCGCAGCCTTTGCCCGCAAGGGCGACGAGTTCGCCCGCGTGCTCAAGATGGGGCGCACGCAGTTGCAGGACGCCGTACCCATGACCCTCGGGCAGACGTTCCACGGTTTTGCGAGCGTCCTGCGGGGCGAGGTCGACAACCTCGACCACGCGGCACAGGAGTTCCTGTCGATCAACATGGGCGCCACGGCCATCGGCACGGGCATCTGCGCCGAGCCGGGCTATGCCGAGCGCTGTACGGCGGCCATCCGGGAGATCACCGGCTGGGACGTGACGCTGGCCGAAGACCTCGTCGGGGCGACGTCCGACACGGTCTGCATGGTCGGCTACTCCTCGGCGATGAAGCGCATCGCGTCGAAGATGAACAAGATCTGCAACGACCTGCGGCTGCTGTCGTCGGGGCCCCGCTGCGGGCTGGGCGAGTTCAACCTCCCGGCACGCCAGCCCGGTTCGTCGATCATGCCCGGCAAGGTCAACCCCGTGATTCCCGAGGTGATGAACCAGATCGCCTTCAAGGTCATCGGCAACGAGTTGTGCGTGACGATGGCCGACGAGGCGGCGCAGATGGAGCTCAACGCCATGGAGCCGGTGATGGCGCAGTGCTGTTTCGAGTCGGCCGAACTGCTGATCAACGGCTTCGACACGCTGCGCATCCGCTGCGTTGACGGCATTACGGCCAACGAGGAGAAGTGCCTGCAATATGTCCGTAACAGCATCGGCGTGGTGACGGCGCTCAACCCGATCATCGGCTACAAGAACTCCACGAAGATCGCCAAGGAGGCGCTGGAAACCGGGCGCGGCGTCTACGAGCTGGTGCTCGAACACGGCATCCTGAACCGCGACGAACTGGACGAGGTGCTCCGCCCCGAGAATATGATCCATCCCGTAAAACTGGACATAAAACCGCGGCGCTAACCGATTTTTTTGTATTTTTGCGCAAACCACTCCGATCGCGATGCGCTATTTTCTGGAACTCAGGTACAACGGGGCCGCCTATTGCGGCTGGCAGCGGCAGCCCGACATGCCGTCGGTGCAGCAGACGCTCGAGCGGGCGCTCGCTACCCTGTTGCGCGAGAAAATCGAGGTGACAGGGGCGGGGCGTACCGATACGGGTGTCAACGCCTCCTATTATGTGGCGCATTTCGATTGTGCGGCGCCCGTGCCCGATCCGGCGCAGACGGTCTACAAACTGAATTTCCTGCTGCCGGGGGACATTGCCGTGGGAAGCATGACGCCCGTGGACGACGGTGCGCACGCCCGTTTCGCAGCGCGCGAGCGCGAATACCGCTACTACATCGAGCCGCGCAAGAACCCCTTTACGCGGGGCACGACGTGGCAGTATTACGTGCCGCTGGATGTCGGGCGGATGAACGAGGCGGCGGCCTGGCTGCTGTGCTACGACGATTTTACGTCGTTCGCCAAGCTCAATTCGAACAACAAGACCAACATCTGCCGCGTCATGCACGCGTCATGGACGGCCGACGGGCAGGGCGTGCTCTGCTTTACGATCCGTGCCGACCGTTTCCTGCGCAACATGGTGCGGTCGCTGGTCGGGACGCTGGTCGACGTGGGGCGCGGGCGCTATACCCCGCAGCAGTTCCGCGAGATCGTTGAAAGCCGCGACCTGTCGCGCTCGAGTGGCGGCGCCCCTGCGCAGGGGCTTTTCCTGAGCGATGTGGTCTATCCGGCGGACGTGTTTGAACGTAAGGTATTTTACTGATTTTAATAAATAAATATTATCGACTATGATTGGGACTATTATTTGGCTTATCGGTGTCTTCTGCGCAATATGGTGCGTGATGGACATCTTCAAGAAAAACATTTCGACCGCGGGCAAGGTGATCGCTTCGATCGTGGTGCTGCTCACCAGCTGGCTGGGTTTTGCGGTGTATTACTTCTACGCCAAAGACCACTTGCAGGAGTGGTTCAGGTAAAAAACTGAAAGGATTCGAAATGAGGGAGGTTCCGCCAGGAAACCTCCCTCGTTTTTTTGATATTGGGAATTAAATAGCTATATTTGGAAGCCAATTCCAACTTGTATGAAAAAATCCCTGTGGACGCTGTTGGCTGTCGGATGGATGGCCGCTTCTTCCGCGACACCTCCGGCGCATCTCGTAGATTCGCTGAAATCTGCTTGCCAATCGGAGCCGGATGCCCGCAAACGGGTCGATATCCTGCTGAACCTGAAAGACCTGAACGACTCGTCGGAAGACGAATTGTATTACAGCCGCAAACTGTTCGACGAGGCCGCCGCCGTCGGGGACGGATTTGCCGTCGGGGCGTCGCTGGGGTCGCTCGCTTCGTATTACATCTCTTCGCCCGGTGCCGGGGATTCGCTCGCCCGGGTGCTGGCGCAGGCGGAGCCGCTGATGCAGGGCAGCGGCATGGAGGGGCTCGGGGCTTATTACCGCATGGTGGAGCTGGCACGCAGGATACAGGTTGCCGGGGCGGAGGAGTCCGCGCGGCTGTGCCGTGAATACATCGACTCGGTACGGACATTGCCCCCGGGCGATGTATACGAAGAGGCGTCGCGGCTCTTCCTGAAAGGCATAGCCGCCTTCAGGCTGGTCTCGGCCGAAGGAAACCTGCAGATGGAGCGCGGCCTGCCTTTCTGGAACGACGAACTCGCCCTGCTGGGGCGGATGTGTCCCACGGCACGCCGGAATTTCCATGCCAACCTGATCACCTGCCTGATCGCGGCTTACAGCAGTTTGGAAGACCAAAGCGGGCTGGTACATGCGGCCGACGGTTACCTTGCGATGCTCGACGAGTATTACCGCGATCCGGAGATCGTACGGCGCAGACCCTATATTTCCAAGGAGATGTCCTACTTGGTCTGTTACTATTCGATGTGCACCTCGCCGCTGCTCGACGAGCGCAACTTGCAGGCGTATTACGAGCGTTACCGCCGTTTCGCGGACTCCGCGGCGGCGGATGCGGGCAACCTGCTGACCAACAGGCAGGGATTCTATACGATCAGCGCAGAGTATTACAACCGCCGGGGCGATTACCCCAGGGCGCTGGCTTACCTCGATTCGCTGACGGTGCAGTTGCGTCCGGGCGGTGTCACGTCGCAGTTGGTGGCGATATCCGCTAACAAGGCCAAGATCCTCGAACGCATGGGACGCTACAAGGAGGCGTGCGGGGTTTATAACGAAGTGGTCGGCCTGCGCGACTCGCTCTCGTCGCACAGGTATGCCGAGAAGGTGGGCGAACTGGAAGTGCAGTACGGACTGGACAAGGCCGAGCGTGATAAAGCGTTGCTACTGGCGCAGAAACGGCAGAACTCGCTCTACTTCGCCCTGACGATCCTGCTGCTGGCCGTCATCGCCGTTGTCTACCTGTGGCGGAACCTGCTGCGCATCAAGCACCTGCAGCACAACCTGTCGGTCGAATCGCAGCGCGCGCAGGAGAGCGAGCGGCTCAAGCGGGATTTCATGGGTTCGATGAGCCACGAAATACGCACGCCGCTCAATGCCATAAGCGGCTTTGCCGAGCTGATTGCCGGGGAGGACCTCACGGAGGAAGAGCGCCGGGAGTTCGTACAGATCATCCGCGACAATACGCAGCTCTTCACTTCGCTCATCAACGATATGCTCGAAGTGTCGCAGCTGGATAATACGAGTGCCGAACTGCCCCGGAAGCTGCTCGACATCAGCAAGATCATCCGTGCCGAAATGGAACACCTGCCCGTAAAGGAGGGCGTGGAATACCGGCTGAAGCTCGCGGCCCCGGAGATCGTATTCCCGTTGCACCGGAGTTATGTGTCGCTGCTCGTACGCGAGTTGCTGAAGAATGCCGTCAAATTCACCGAACAGGGATCCGTGACGGTCAAATGCGGCCTGACGGGATCCGATACGCTGACCTTGTCGGTCACCGACACGGGCTGCGGCGTGGAACCCGGGCTGGCGGAAAAGATTTTCGATCGCTTCTACAAGGGCGATCCCTTTGCGCAGGGGCTGGGATTGGGCTTGAGCCTCTGCCGGCTGATCGTGGAGAAATTGGGCGGTACGATCGCCCTCGACACCTCCTATACCGGGGGTGCACGGTTCGTGGTGACGCTCCGGGATGCCTGACCTGCGGTTCCCGGAACGGGTTTCTGACGTCGTACGGCGTTTGTGAACCTGCAGCCGGATCGGTGTGTCGCCCTGTGGAAATACCGTTATAACAAAACGCCCCTCGTTACCAGAGGGGCGTTTAGTCTGCCAGGCGGGTTAGAGGTGTATCGCCTCCCCCAATGCCGCTTCGGCGGCCTCCATGACCCCTTCATTCATCGTGGGGTGTGCA
>OJRF01000910.1_pt1 | contig 12139 bp, 8 predicted proteins | sample 1599141 | NCBI WGS metagenome assembly OJRF01 (sample SAMN03922529, study PRJEB24848) | human gut metagenome | isolation source: stool sample | host: Homo sapiens | place: Germany | collected 2010-05 | reverse complement strand
TCGGCAGCGTCAGATGTGTATAAGAGACAGGTTGGGGCGAAAGATCCGGCGCGGGGTTGCCGTCCGGCAGATGCGCACCGAAAGCCGGCACAAAGAAAAACTTCCGCACGATAAAGATCAGCGCAATGGCGCCGACGCTCAGCAGATTTTCCAGTGCCGAGTCATGGCCGACCACCAGATGCCGGGCAATGGCGTAGAGCAGCACTTCCAGACTGCTGCCGGGGCTGTGCTTGGCCAGCATCTTGATAAACTCGATGCCGATGACGATGTCCAGGCTGCGCTCCAAAAAGGTGCGGATTTCCGTGTCGTTGCCGTCCACCAACAGCCCCGGCATCCACCGGATCAGCGGTACGGCGCTGAAAACCAGCCCCACCAGCACCAGGCCGGACAGCAGTACCTCCAATAGACTGGAAGCTTGTATGATCCGGTTGCGCAGGTCGGTGCGCCATTTTTTCTCGTTCAGGGAGGAGCGGTTGGCAGGGGAGTCCATCGGCTTCGGCCTCACTTTCTTCAGGCCCTGGTCCAGCAGGAGCCTTTTGTCAAAAAGGAGAAAAACGTGGGATTTATTGCCTGTATTTTAGCAGAAGAGACAGGGCTTGTCAACGCAGCCGGGTTTGGAACGGAAGGGGGGCAGTGCCGCCCCTATGATTTACAAAACACAGCAAAATCAGTATACTATAAAGGATCGGAAAGGCGGTGGGTGTATTGGAAGAGGAACGTCAGCTGGAGCAGCTGGAAGGCACAGTAGAGGATATCATCTTTGAAAATTCAGACAGCGGCTATACCGTGTTTGAGGTCTCCGGCGGGGGTGTGGTCACGGTGGTGTGCGGCGTGGTGGGAGAACTGCATGCTGGAGAGACCGTGATCTGCCGCGGCCGGTACGAGAACCACTCTACCTATGGCCGCCAGTTCCACGCCCAGGAGTGTCAGACCGATATGCCCCGGGATCTGGAGGCGGTCTATGCCTTTTTGGCCAGCCGCTCTCTGCCGTATATTGGAGCCAGAACCGCGGATAAGATCATCAATGCCTTTGGCGCATCGGCTTTGGATGTCATTGCAAATGACCCTGCCCGTCTGGCGACCATCCCCGGTATATCGGCGGACAAAGCAGACCGCATCCAGCAGGAGTTCAAGCGGATGTTTGGCATGCGGGAGCTGATCGCCTATCTTGCTCAGTTCGAGATCCGCCCCCGCCGGGCTATGGAGGTGTTCCGGGCTTTTGGGCCGGGGGCGATGCAGGCGATCCAGCAAAACCCCTATCTGCTCTGCGGCGAGCCTTTGCAGCTGGATTTCCGGCATGCGGACAGCATTGCCCAGTATTACCAGATGGCAGGGGACTGCGACCAACGTCTGGAGGCCGCTTTGCTGCGCACGCTGCGCCATAACGCAGGCAACGGACATACCTGCCTGCCCCGGGCTCAGCTGCTGGCAACGGCGGCGCGGTTTATCCATCAGCCGGAGGAAAAACTGTCCCAGGCGCTGGAACAATGTTTGGCAGATGGTCAGCTGGATCAGCAGACCTTTGATGGGACCGAGTATATCTATCTGCCGGATCTGCTGGCGGCCGAGCAGGATATTGCCCACCGGCTGTCGCTGCTGGTCAGGCGGGGCAAGCAGACCGCCCGCAGCCTGGATAAGAGCATCCAAGTGCTGGAGCTGACCCAGGGGTTTGCCTATGCGCCCCGTCAGAAGGATGCCATCCGTATGGCAATGACCGAAAACTGCCTGGTGCTCACCGGCGGCCCTGGCACCGGCAAGACCACCACGGTCAATGCCATTTTGCAGCTGCTGGAGCAGCAAGCGGAGCGAGTGGCGCTGTGCGCCCCCACCGGCCGGGCCGCCAAGCGTCTCAGTGAGCTGACCGGGCGCAAGGCCAGCACCATCCATCGCCTGCTGGAGGTGGATTACTCCGGCGGGGTGGTGCGCTTTATCCATAACGACAAAAACCAGCTTCCGTGTGACGTGGTCATCCTGGATGAGATGAGTATGGTGGATGTAAAGCTGTTTCAGGCGCTGCTCACAGCGCTGCGGTACAGCTGCCGGGTCATCATGGTGGGCGATGCGGACCAGCTGCCCAGTGTAGGGGCGGGCAATATTTTGGGAGAGACCATCCGTTCCGGGCTGATCCCTACAGTCTGCCTGGACCAGATCTTCCGCCAGGCAGAGCGCAGCCTGATCGTAGAAAATGCCCATAACATCGTGGATGGTAAACCGCTGCAGAAGGGGACCCGCACGGACGACTTCTTTTTTCTGGAAGCGGACGGCGAGGCGGCCCAGCGCCTGGTGTGCGACCTGGTCACGACCCGGCTGCCCCGCAGCTATGGGTTTGACCCCATCAAGGATATTCAGGTGCTGTGCCCGACAAAACTGGGCATGACCGGCACCCAGGCGCTGAACACTGAGCTGCAGAACCTGCTCAACCCGCCCGCCCCCGGCAAGCCGCAGCTGCAAAGCGCTGCCCGTGTGTTCCGTGTGGGGGACAAGGTGATGCAGGTGCGCAACAACTATGAGCTGGTGTGGCACCGCATTGGCGGCGAACAGGGTGTGGGCGCATACAATGGCGATATCGGCATCGTGGAGTCCATTAACCTGCGGGACCGCTCGATGGTGGTGCGGATGGATGACCGGCGGCTGGTTTACCCTGCGGAGAATCTCTCGGAACTGGAGATCGCCTATGCGATCACCGTACACAAAAGCCAGGGCAGCGAGTTCCCGGCGGTGATCCTGCCGGCGGCTCAGGTGCCGCCCCGGCTGTGCTATCGCAACCTGCTGTACACCGGTGTGACCCGTGCCCGGAAGCTGTGTGTCCTGGCCGGGCGGCGGGATACAGTGAACCAGATGATGTCCAATATCCGCCAGAATCTGCGGTACAGCGGTTTGGCAGCACTGCTGCAGGCTGAGCTTCCGCCGGAACAGCTCCGCACAGAGTAAACCGGCCGCAGGGCAAGTTGAGTCCGGTCCTCTTTCTGCCGGGGAGCGGGCAAGGTCTGCAAAAGGCCAAAACCACCCGCAAGGGCGAAAAAACGCAGGGCGTTTCTATACTTTTGCACCGAACTGTGCTATACTATCCCAAGATACGGATTTTTACGGTGCAGGGCGGGTGCGTTCTGCCCGTGCAGGATAGAGGCGCACAGAAAGGAATAGGGATCTTTATGGCACAAAACGATATTGGCATCGACCTGGGTACTACCACCATCATCATTGCTCAGCAGGGCACCGGTGTAGTGCTTAACCAGCCCAGCGTAGTAGCGGTGGATACCCGCAAGAATACGGTGCTGGAGGTGGGAGATAAGGCGTTGGCCATGGTGGGCCGTACCCCCAACTATATCTCGGCGACCTTCCCCCTGAAAGAGGGCGTCATCAGCGACCATACCATGACCCGGGAGCTGATCGGCCGTTTTGTCAACAAGGTGTACAGCTCGCATATGGTCAAACCCCGGGTGGCAGTCTGCGTACCGGCGGCTATTACGGGCATTGAGAGCGATGCAGTGGTGGAGGCTGTGGTGGCCGCCGGCGCCCGGCAGGTCTACCTGATCGACGAGCCCATTGCCGCAGCGCTGGGTTCCGGCGTGGATATCACGGTGCCGGATGGACATATGATCATTGATATCGGCGGCGGCACCACCGATATCGCCGTGCTGAGCCTGGGCGGCAAGGTCAAGGCCACCAGTGTGCGGGTGGCGGGCAACCACTACGATGACGAGATCCTGAAGCACGTGCGGACAAAATACAGCATCGCCATTGGTCAGCGCACCGCAGAGGAGCTGAAGAAAAACGTGGCCTGCTGCCCCCAGAAGAAGGATTTCCACGAGACGATGGAGATCAAGGGCCGCAGCCTGCTCACCGGTCTGCCGGTGCGGGTCAATGTTTCTACCAGCGATCTGTATGAGCCGGTGATGATGCTCAGCGAGCAGATCGGCACGGCAGCCCATCAGGTGCTGGAGAAAACGCCTCCGGAGCTGGCGGGCGATATCTACCGCAATGGCGTGATGCTGACCGGCGGCGGTGCGCTGCTGCACGGTCTGCCGGAGTACCTCAGCCAGGAGCTGAAAGTGGAGGTCACGGTCTCGCCGGACCCCATCCATTGTGTTGCGCTGGGCACGGCTATGAGCCTGGGCCTGGGGGATAAGCTGGAGACCGGCTTCACCGATGCGACTCCCCGCATCGGCCGCCGCTGATCGGCAACAATCGTCCAGCAAAACGCAACAAGAGAATGGTTCTTATTTCGGCTGGGTTTGTTGAATCTGGCTGAAAAATAAGGTATAATAAATTCAAATCTGCTTTTTGCGGGGGCTTTTGCGGCCCGGCCGCAAAATCCAAAAACGTTAGGAGGATACCTATGGATTTGGGCTATGATGTCATCGTTACCCTCACCGGCATTGTACTCGTATTTCTGATCCTTGTGCTGCTGATGCTCATCATCAAGCTCGAGGGCAAGCTGTTCGATTCGATGTCCGGTAAAAAGTCGGCCCCGAAACCGGCTGCAAAGCCGGCTGCAAAGCCGGCTCCGAAGCCTGCGGCAAAGCCCGCAGCTCCGGCGGCTCCCGCTGCTGCACCGGTGGTGGAGCAGGGTGTGCCTGGCGAGGTCGTGGCTGCCATTATGGCGGCGATCACTGCGATGGGCGGCGGCAAGTACACCCTCAAGGCAGTGCGCCGCGGCCACAATAACTGGGGCAGAGCTGGCGTCAACGACACCACCGCGCCGTTTTAACACAGGAGGAAGAGCATGACACAGTTTGTAGATACTCTGGCTGGGATCTTCCAAAGCTCGGGCTTTGCACGCTTTGCAGAGCCGGGCGGCTGGCTGTACGCAGTGATGATCTGCGTGGGCTGCTTTTTGCTGTACCTGGCCATCGTAAAAGAGTTTGAGCCGCTGATCCTTTTGCCTATGGCATTTGGCATGATCCTGGCCAACCTGCCCGGCAGCGGTGTGATCCATATGCAGTACTTTGTGGGTGACGGATTGGAACACCCCATGTGGCTTGAGATCCTGAACAACGGCGGCCTTGCGGATATGCTGTATTTGGGCGTCAAGCTGGGCATCTACCCGCCGCTGATCTTCCTGGGCATCGGTACGATGACCGACTTTGCCCCCCTGATCTCCAACCCCAAGAGCTTGCTGCTGGGCGCTGCCGCTCAGTTTGGTATCTTTGGCACCTACATGGGCGCCCGTCTGCTCAGCGCTACTGGCATTGTGGACTTCAGCCAGGCACAGAGCGCGGCTATCGCCATCATCGGCGGCGCCGACGGCCCCACGGCTATCTTTGTTACCTCGGTGCTGGCGCCGGAGCTGCTGGGCAGCATTGCGGTGGCCGCATATAGCTACATGGCACTGGTGCCGGTCATCCAGCCGCCCATCATGAAGGCGCTGACCAGCAAAAAGGAGCGTACTGTGGTCATGACCCAGCTGCGCACGGTCTCCAAGACGGAGAAGATCGTGTTCCCGGTCATGGTCACCATCATCGTTTCCCTGATCGTTCCGGATGCAGCTGTCCTGGTGGGCATGCTGATGCTGGGCAACCTGATGAAGGAGTGCGGTGTTGTGGACCGCATCCAGAAGACGGCCGGCAATGAGCTGATGAATATCATCACCATCTTCCTGGCTCTGTCTGTGGGCTGCACCACCAGCGCAGATACCTTCCTGAACTTCCGCACCCTGTTCATCATCGTGCTGGGCCTCATCGCCTTCTCCTTCGGCACTGCTGCTGGCGTGCTGTGCGGCAAGGTGATGTACATGGTCACCGGCGGCCAGGTCAACCCGCTGATCGGTTCGGCAGGCGTGTCCGCTGTGCCCATGGCAGCCCGTGTTTCCCAGAAGGTGGGTCAGAGCGAGAACCCCCAGAACTTCCTGCTGATGCACGCCATGGGCCCCAACGTGGCCGGCGTAATCGGCTCGGCTGTTGCGGCTGGCATCCTGATCAACATCTTCGGCTGATCGCATAGCTGTATATCTGTCATTCGCCGCCCGGCGATGGCCTTTTGGCCGTCTGCCGGGCGGTTTGCTTTTGGCGGCTCCGGGCAGAACATGGGCCCCGCTGCGGGGGGATATTCTGTGGTTTTTTGGTGCAAAACGCCCCGGAATGTGTTATACTATTTCTATATGTTTGACTGAATGTTATAAAAAGGGAGTAAACGACAGCAGATATGGCAAGGACTCTGGAACAGGAATTCTGCACGCTGCGGGATACCTATATTGAAAAACAGTTTGGCCGACTGAACGATATGCAGCGCCGTGCGGTGTTTACCACCGAAGGCCCGCTGCTGATCCTGGCTGGTGCAGGCAGCGGCAAAACCACGGTGCTGGTCAACCGCATCGCCAATTTGATCCGCTTTGGCAGCGCTCACGGCTCGGACTGGACCCCGCGTCCGGTGACCGAGGAAGATGTAAAAGCCCTGCGCACCGCGATCATGACCGGTACCGATGCCCCCGCCAGCCTGGATGGGATGCTGCGCCGCAGCGCCCCCCGCAGCTGGAACATTATGGCCATCACCTTTACCAACAAGGCCGCTGGGGAGCTGAAGGAACGCCTGCGCAATATGCTGGGTGGCGAAGAGGGAGACGAGGTGTTTGCCTCCACCTTCCACTCTGCCTGCGTGCGCATTTTGCGCCGGTATGCAGAAGAGATCGGCTACCCCCGCAGCTTCACCATCTACGATACCGATGATTCCCAGCGGGTGATGAAAGCGGTGTATAAGGAGCTGAGCGTGGACGATAAGTTCCTGCCCATCAAGACGGCGACCAACCAGATGAGCCGCTGGAAGGACCAGCTCGTTGGCCCTGCCGATGCCCTGAACGCCCCCGCCCGGGATACAAAGGCGGCCATGTGCGCCCGCATCTATGCAGCGTATGAGAAAAAGCTGAAAGATGCCGGTGCGTTCGACTTTGACGACCTCATCTACTACACCGTGCAGCTGCTGGCAAACCATGAGGATGTGCGGGAGTATTACCAGAACCGCTACCGCTACCTGCTGGTGGACGAATACCAGGATACCAGCGTGGCCCAGTTCCGGCTGGTCAGCCTGCTTACCGGCCCGGAACAGAAGCTGTGCGTGGTGGGCGATGATGACCAGAGCATCTACCGCTTCCGGGGGGCGACCATTGAAAACATCCTGAACTTTGAGCGCTATTACCCCGGGGCCCAGACCATCCGCCTGGAGCAGAACTACCGCTCTACCTCCAACATCCTCAATGCGGCCAACTGCGTGATCCAGCACAACACCGAGCGCAAGGGCAAGACCCTGTGGACCGACAACGGTGCGGGCGACAAAGTGCAGCTCTATACCGCCCAGGATGAGCGGGAGGAGGCTGCCCATATTGCGGAGATCATTGGTCAGCACCTGCGGGAGGGGGCACATCTGTCCGACCATGCGGTGCTTTACCGGATGAATGCCCAGTCCAACCCCGTGGAAAATTATTTTACCCGGGCGGGCATCCCCCACAAGATCGTGGGCGGCCAGCGCTTTAACGACCGTAAAGAGGTCAAGGACATCCACTCTTATTTTTCCATCCTGGCCAACCCCCGGGATGACGTGAGGCTGCGGCGGATCATCAACGAGCCTGCCCGTAAGATCGGACAGACCACCGTGGATCTGATCGGTGAGCTGGCAGGGCAGGAGGGGGTATCCATGCTGGATATCATCTCCCAGGCGGATCAGTACGCCCGGCTCTCCCGCGCGGTGATGCCGCTGCTGAAGTTCTGGCAGATCTATCAGCGTTTGCAGGATTCTCTGGAGAACCGGCCGCTGGACGAATTTGCACAGGATGTGATCGAACTGACCGGGTATAAGCAGATGCTGGAGCAGGATGCCGCTAAGGGGCATGAGGATGCAGCAGACCGTCTGCAAAACCTGGGCCAGCTGGTCAGCAACGTGAAAAGCTACTGCGACCAGCATGGCGAGGAGGCCAGCCTGGAAGGCTACCTGGAGGATGTGGCCCTGATCAGCGACATTGACAACTACAACGAAAGTGCGGACCAGGTGGTGCTGATGACCATCCACTCGGCCAAGGGACTGGAGTTCCCCTATGTATTCCTGATCGGAATGGAGGAGGGGGTGTTCCCCAGCGAGATGAGCCGCTACTCGGAGGACGATCTGGAGGAGGAACGCCGCCTGGCCTATGTGGGCATCACCCGGGCCAAAAAGGAACTGTACCTCTCCAACAGCGTTACCCGTCAGCTGTATGGGCGCACGCAGCGCCATGAGGCCAGCCGCTTTGTGCGGGAGATCGAGCCGGAGTACCTGTCCCAGTCCGCCAGCCCTCTGGCAGAAGCTGGCCGCAGCATGGGATGGGGCAGCAGCTATTCCGATACGGTGCCCGGCGGGCGCTCTGGATATTCCGGTCCTTCCGGCGGACGCCCGGGCGGCTTTGGCCAGAGCTACAGCCAAAGCTATGGCCAGAGTTATGGCGGAGGCCGGGCTTCTGGTTATCTGAGCCGGGATTATAACGCCCCGGAGAATCCGGCCCCTCGTTCCAGCGGATTTGGCGCTGGATACAGCCGCCCCGCACCGGCAAAGCCGGTGGCTCCGCCGGTCTCCCGTCCGGCTGCCGCCGCAGCAAAACAGTACCAGCCCGGCGATATCGTGGAACACAAGGTGTTTGGCCGGGGAACGGTGCTGCGGGTCAAGCCTGCTGCCGGAGATCAGATCGTAGAGATCCAATTTGATAAGGTCGGCGTTAAAAAGACGATGGCAAACTTTGCCCCGCTGACCAAGCTCACAACGGAGGAATAAATCCATGATGACCGTCCGATTGATCGCCCATACCCCCGAGCCGGAGAAGGTGGTGGCCGCTGCGGCCAAGCTCTGCTACTCGGATGCCCATATCCCAGACCTGCTGGATGGCCTGGATGAGGAAAAGACCGCGCGTTTTCTGGAAATGCTCAGCGACTTGGGCCATGCCAGCCCCATCGAGCACGCCAGCTTTACCTTTGGCATCGAGGGGGTCAGCCGCACCCTGCTGGCACAGATCACCCGCCACCGCATTGCCTCCTTCAGCGTACAGAGCCAGCGCTATGTGCGTCTGGATGACTTCCGCTATGTGGTGCCCCCTGAGATCGAGGCAGTGCCTGCTGCAAAGCAGGCTTTTCTGGAGAGTATGCAGGAGGATGCCCGCCGGTATCTGGACCTGGTGGAGAAGCTGGAGCAGAGCCATACCCAGCGTTTGATGGAGGAGGGCCTGCCGGAAAAACAGGCGCGGGCCAAGGCTGCAAAGCTGGCCAATGAGGATGCCCGCTTTGTGCTGCCCAACGCCTGCGAGACCAAGCTGGTGATGACCATGAACGCCCGCAGCCTGCACAACTTCTTCCGGCTGCGGTGCTGCCGCCGTGCCCAGTGGGAGATCCGGGCCTTGGCAGAGGAGATGCTGCGTCTGGTGCTGCCGGTAGCCCCCCATCTGTTTGGCAAGGCGGGGCCTGCCTGCCTGGAAGGCCCCTGCCCGGAGGGGCGGATGTGCTGCGGCCAGACTGCCCAGGTGCGGGCAGAGTACGAAGCCCTGCGGGAGGCGAGCATCCATGTCTGAGGGAAAGCTGATCGTGCTGGAAGGGCTGGATGGCAGCGGAAAAGCTACCCAGGCAAAACTGCTGGCAGAACGCCTGGAACGGGAAGGGGTGCCGGTGCGCAAGATCACCTTCCCGGATTATGAGAGCCAGGCCAGCGCTCTGGTGCGGATGTACCTGGCCGGGGAGTTCGGCGCAAAGCCGGAGGATGTAAATGCCTATGCCGCCTCCAGCTTTTTTGCGGTGGACCGCTACGCCAGCTATAAAAAAGATTGGGGCAGCTTTTATCAGGCAGGAGGTGTGCTGATCGCGGATCGGTATACCACCTCCAATGGAGTGCATCAGTGCTCCAAGCTGCCGCCGGAGCAGTGGCCGTCTTTTTTGGATTGGCTGTTTGATTACGAGTTCCGGCTGCTGGGGCTGCCTGCCCCGGACAGCGTGATCTATCTGGAAGTCGATCCGGCCGTAAGTCAGCGCCTGATGGACCAGCGCTACCATGGGGACCAAAGCAAAAAGGACCTGCACGAGAAGGACCGGGAGTACCTGGCCCGCAGCCGCCAGGCAGCAGAGTTCTGCGCCCAGCGCCTGGGTTGGCAGACCGTGCACTGCACCCAGCAGGGGCAGATGCGTTCGATCCAGGAGATCGAGGCCCAGGTGTGGGCGCTGGCCCAGCAGACCTTGGCTCAGCAGCGGACCGAGAAAAGGGAGGGTGGAAGATGTACCGTTTGATGCAGCCCCAGGAGCTGCCCGCCGTTCAGGCACTGTGGCAGCAGCAGGGACAGGTGAGCGCTGCGTTTGCCCGCCAGGCATTGGAACACTTTGCCGGGCTGGAGAATGTCTATGTGGCGGTAGAGAATGACCAGCTGACAGCAATGGCGCTGGCTGTGCCGGTCAGTCTGAAAGGCCGCCCCGGCAGCTATCTCTATGGCCTGTGCGGAGAGGGCAGCCTGATCCGTGCGGGCCTGCTGGACTACCTGTGTGCGCAGCAGAAGCTGCGGGGCGCAGGCTTTACCGTGGCTGTGCCGCAGACCCCGGCAGAGGCAGAATTGCTGCGGGAAAAAGGCTTTGAGCGGGCCTTTGCCCTGCGCTGCCTGCCCCGGTCGGTGTCCCGCAATCTGTGGGCCCAGGCAGAGTTTGACACTGTGACCGCCAAAAAGCTCTGTGAACTGCGGGCAAGATTTTGGCCGGATACCGTTCAGCTGCCGCCGGAGCGGATGGCGGTGGTGCTGGGGGATCTGTATGCCAGGGGTGCGACACTGGTATCCAGCGATCAGGGATACGGAGTGTACTTCCGGTCAGAGGATACGCTGTATTTTGTGGAGATGATGGCCGAGGACGACCGGGCTGCGGAGAAGCTGATGGAAGCCGCCCGAGAGAAGGAGGTCATTGTAGAAAAAGCGGTGATCACCGTGGGCGCTGCCCAGACTCTGTTTTTGGGAGAAGGCACCCGTCAGGACTACGGGATGATCCGCTTTGATGCAGAGCCGTTTGATGTGAGCGAGAGCTACATGCGGCTGATGATGGAACACTGAACAAAGGAAGGTGCATATGGCACAAAAACAGTCCCATACGAAGCCGCGGAAAAAAGCAGGAGCAGCCAAAGTGCTGCTGATCCTGCTGGTGGTGCTGCTCCTGGCTGCAGGGGCAGCTGTGCTGGCCGCCCGGGCCGAGATCCATGGCAAGGGGCGAGCCAGCCGCACAGTGACCGTCACCATTGAAAAAGGCAGCGGTGTGGCGGCCATTGCAGACCAGCTCAAGCAGGAGGGGGTCATTCGCTCCTCGCTGCTGTTCCGCTACTATGTCAAAAACACGGATTCCGCCAGCCGTCTGCAATACGGCACCTTTACGCTGGATGCCGGGTGGCCGTATGTTGACCTGGTGGATGCCTTGTCCCAGTATGCAAAAGCGGAGTCGGTGCGCCTGACCTTCCCGGAGGGGACCACCGCACAGGCGATCGCACAGAAGATGGAGCAGGCTGGCCTGTGTACTGCGCAGGAGTTCTTGGACGAGGCCAATAACGGCGATTTCTCTCAGTATCGGTTCTGGCAGTATGTGCCGGAGCAGGTGCCCGGCCGCTTTATGAAGTGCGAAGGATATCTGTTTCCGGATACCTACGACTTTTTGATGGAGGATACGGTCCACAACTATGTGGCGACCTTCTATGCCCATTTTGATGCCCAGATCACGGAGGAGATGTACGCTGCGCTGGAAGCGCAGGAGATGAGCCTGCCGCAGCTGGTCACGCTGGCTTCCTTTGTACAGGAGGAGGCGGGCAATGCCCAGGATTCCAACGTGGCGCAGGTGTTCCGCAACCGGCTGGCCCCCTCCTCGCCCTACCGCCGCCTGCAAAGCAATGCCTCCAGCTATATCCAGAACGATGCAGACAACAATTATCTGTGGAACTGGGTGGCGCCTTACTATGGCGGATGGGATAAGATCCCCCCGGAGATCCTGGCGGCATACGATACCTACGCCCTGGAGGGGCTGCCCGCAGGCCCCATCTCCAACCCGGGCCTTGCAGCGATCCAGGCTTCCCTGTCGCCGCAGCCGGACCCGGAAGTAAAGGACTGCTATTTCTTTGTTACGGACCTGGCGGGTACATATTATTACTGTCTCTTATACACATCTGACGCTGCCGACGAATA
>OJRF01000895.1_pt1 | contig 12250 bp, 9 predicted proteins | sample 1599141 | NCBI WGS metagenome assembly OJRF01 (sample SAMN03922529, study PRJEB24848) | human gut metagenome | isolation source: stool sample | host: Homo sapiens | place: Germany | collected 2010-05 | reverse complement strand
CACCTCTCTATTCGTCGGCAGCGTCAGATGTGTATAAGAGACAGGCCATTGTCAGCCTGCTCACGAATCTTCGCAGAAAGCGGCAATTCGCCCAAGAGTGGCGTGCCATATTTTTCGCACATGCTCTTTGCGCCACCTTCACCAAAGATATGTTCAACCTCACCACAATGCGGGCAAATGAAGACCGACATATTTTCGACTACACCAAGAATCGGCACATTCACCTTTTGGAACATGCGTAACCCTTTCTTCGCATCAATCAATGCGATGTCCTGCGGGGTAGTCACGACCACTGCCCCGGTCAGCGGAACCTGCTGAGAAAGAGTCAATTGAATATCACCCGTTCCTGGAGGCATATCAACGATCAAATAGTCCAACTCTTGCCATTTGGTCTGCTGAATAAGTTGCTGAAGAGCGCCAGAGGCCATCGGACCACGCCAAATCATTGGCTCATCATCGCCAACCATGAAGCCAATGGAGTTAATCTGCAAACCTAAAGAGGTAATGGGCTCCATCGTCTTACCGTCGGTACTGACTGGCTTGCCACTAGCCGCGCCCAACATCTGGGGCTGGCTAGGACCATAAATATCTGCATCCAACACACCTACGCTAGCACCTTCATAAGCGAGCGCAAGAGCCAAATTAGCAGAAACCGTAGATTTACCCACACCCCCCTTACCAGAGCTCACTGCGATAATGTTTTTCACATTGGGAAGAACTCGCAAGGTGCCTTGAACCTTGTGCGCAATGATGTTTTGAGTGATGTTCACGTTAACCGTTTTGGCACCAGTGTGGTTTTTCACCGCTAAGCCAATCGTTTCGCCTACGCTTTCTGCATAGGTACGGGCTGGATAACCCAACTCGATATTAAGGGTTACGTTACCCTCCGCATCGGTCTCGGCGCTCTTAAACATCTTGCCCGATACGTAGTCCACACCGACAACAGGATCAATGAGGCCCGAAAGCGCTTCCTTGATTGCTTCTGTGGTAATTGCCATAAATTTATCTCCCGCTTGAAGTAGCGCACTTTGTCGTGTGATATAAATTCCGCACGCTACAAATCTTGGTAATTTCTTGATTGTAACTGATGTAGCCCCTTCAGGAACACCCTTCTTCGACCTAACACTCTGGAATGAGGTAATTTTCTTTGGTGGTATCTTTACGCAAAATCGCTTAGTTTCTAACGCGGTTGCCATTTACTGAGACAGCCTTCCATTGCTCGAGTAAAATAATGAGTTCGCTGGCATAAGTTTCAGCGCTTTTTATTGCACAATTTCCAAAGAGATATACGCGACATCATGAGTCAACGAAATATTTTTGTTACGTCGGCATTACCCTACGCTAACGGTCCTTTCCACATTGGTCACATCATGGAATATATCCAGGCTGACATCTGGGTTCGTCACGAACGAATGGCTGGAAATACCGTCCATTTCGTGAGTGCCGATGATGTGCACGGCGCTCCGATCATGATTGCTGCGCAAAAGCGTGGCATCTCGCCACAAGAATTTGTGGCTGAAATTGCTGCAGGCCGTAAGCAGTACTTTGACGGTTTCCATATCAGTTTTGACCACTGGCACAGCACTGATGCGCCAGAAAATCATGAACTGAGTCAAGAAATTTACCGCCGTCTCAAAGACGCTGGGCTTATCTACACGAAAGAAATCGAACAGTTCTACGACACCGTCAAGGGTATGTTCTTGGCGGACCGCTTCATTAAGGGTACCTGCCCGCGTTGCGGCGCTCAAAACCAGTATGGGGACAACTGCGAAGTTTGCTCTTCTGTATACACTCCGATGGAAGTGATTAACCCCTATTCCACGCTTTCTGGCTCTCGTCCTGAAATCCGCAAGTCCACCCACTACTTCTTTCGCTTATCGGATCCGAAGTGTGTTGAATTCTTGCGCGAATGGTCTAAGGGCAATGGTCCCGATGGCACGCCGCGTGTTCAACCTGAAGTTTTAGCTAAAGATAACGAGTGGTTGGGCGAAGACGGCAATTTGAACGACTGGGATATTTCGCGTGATGAGCCTTACTTTGGTATCGCCATTCCGGATGCTCCAGGTAAATATTTCTACGTGTGGCTTGACGCTCCTGTGGGCTACCTTGCCTCTTTCAAAGCCTACTGCGACAAGAAGGGTTTGAATTTTGAGGAAATTCTCCAGGACGAAAAGACTGAACAGATTCACTTCATCGGTAAGGACATCATCTACTTCCACACGCTCTTCTGGCCTGCCATGTTGCACTTTGCTGGCAAGCCGTTCCGCGTCCCCGATCACATTAACGCCCATGGCTTCATGACCGTCAATGGCGAAAAAATGAGTAAGAGCCGCGGCACTGGTATTTCTCCGTTACAGTATCTGGAATTGGGGATGAACGCTGAATGGTTACGCTACTACCTCGCCGCTAAAATGAACTCTCGCGTGGAAGACGTGGACTTCACAAAAGCTGACTTCGCTCAGCGTGTCAACTCTGACCTAATCGGTAAGTACGTCAATATCGCTAGCCGTGCTGCTGGCTTCATCGTAAAACGCTTTGACGGGAAAGTGGATGAAAGCGTGATGAACCACGAATTACTTCAGGGTATTCGTGCTCGCGCTGAGGAAATTCAAGCCTACTATGAAGCACGCGAATACGCTCGCGCCACTCGGCTCGTGATGGAATTGGCTGACCAGATCAATGAATTCGTGGATCGCGAAAAGCCCTGGGAATTGGCCAAAGAAGAAGGCAAGGAAAAGGAACTCCAGCAGATTTCCTCGATTGCTCTTGAAGGCTTCCGCTTGCTAACGCTCTTCCTGAAACCAGTACTTCCTGCTACTGCCGAACGCGTAGAAAGCTTCTTGTCGATCGAACCGCTCGTCTGGAAAGACGTAAACAATCATTTGACCGCCTCTCATCAGGTTCAGCCGTTTAAGCATCTGATGCAACGCGTTGATATGGAAAAACAGTTGGATGTGCTTGTTCCCGAAATTGCGGTTGAAGAAGCCGCCCCTGTACCAGGCAACGAACCTATCGAGGCCGAATGCACGATCGAGGACTTCAGCAAGGTTGACCTTCGCGTTGCCAAAATTGTGAAGTGCAATCGCGTTGAGGGCTCTACCAAGTTACTTCAATTGTCGCTCGATCTTGGAGAAGGTCGTTTGCGTAATGTCTTCTCTGGTATCCAGTCTGCTTACTCTCCAGAAGATCTTGAAGGTCGTTTGACCATCGTGGTGGCTAATTTGGCTCCGCGCAAGATGCGTTTTGGGGTTTCTGAGGGCATGGTCTTATCCGCTTCGGATGCCAAGAACAAGGAAGCCGGTCTCTTCTTGCTCTCACCCGACTCTGGTGCCGTGCCAGGTATGCGCGTTCACTAAGAGCGGCTTACTTTTTAGGCAAAATACCGTGGGGAACCCTCCAAGCAATTCCTCACGAAGAAAAAACTTTACATCTATGTCCACAAGCAGGTACACTGTTTGTGGACATTCCCATGATTAGATGGGAAAAATATTCCAATAAAAACTTTACGCGAGTGACCATCTGTTCGCACGCGATACCACAACCAGTTAGACAGACCTCAATGCGCATCTCTGAGTCCACCAAAGAGTTTTTTGCCCATCTTCCATTGGCAAAATTCCACCCAGTGCTTGTCGACACACTGTCGGAGTACTCTCACCATAAATTTGTTCGTGACATCTCTGCCGGTATCACTGTTGGAATGGTGGCATTACCACTTGCCATGGCATTTGGTATCGCGTCTGGCGTTCCTCCCGAAGCAGGGCTCTATACCGCAATCGTTGCAGGCTTCTTGATTTCTCTTCTGGGTGGTTGTCGGGTTCAGATCGGCGGTCCCGCTGGCGCCTTCGTGGTCATCATCTATGGCATTATCGCTCAGTACGGTCTCCCCAACTTATTAATTGCAACCCTGGGCTCTGGGCTTATCCTCTTTCTCATGGGGCTCTTTAAGCTTGGGGGACTCGTCAAATTCATCCCCATTTCCATCGTGGTTGGCTTCACCAATGGTATTGCCGTCATGATCGGACTACAACAAGTAAAAGACTTCTTAGGGCTCAGTATCGCGAAGATGCCTGCAGACTTTTTTGGTCAAATTCGCGAAATTGTGGCTCATATTGACTCGTTTAATCCCTGGGCATTTGGTGTTGCACTAGTGAGTTTTGTTCTTCTGAAATTCTGGCCTAAAGGCTACCTCAACAACAGCCCACAATGGAAGCGTTGGATGGCAAAATGGCCTGGGACCGTCGTCGTGCTTATTTTGGCAACGGTCGCGGTGAGCGTCTTCCAGCTTCCCATGGACACAATTGGCTCAAAATTCGGCGGCATCCCACAAACACTACCGAGCTTTGCGTTGCCTGAATTTGAATGGGTTAGTGCCAAGAGCTTAATTGGACCAATGTTGACTCTCGCAATTTTAGGGTCGATTGAAAGTTTGCTTTGCGCCCGTGTCGCCGATACGATGACGGATGATCGCCATAACCCCAATCAAGAGTTGATGGCTCAAGGCGTTGCCAATATGATGAGCCCTCTTTTTGGTGGAATTCCTGCAACAGGCACAATTGCGCGTACAGTTACGAACATTAAATCAGGTGCCTTCTCGCCTATTGCAGGTATCGTACATGCAGTCACGCTCTTGATCGTGATTCTTGCCGCCGCTCCGCTTGCCAGCAATATTCCTCTAGCTGCCTTGGCTGCGATTCTAGTTTATGTCGCGGCAAATATGGGAAATTGGAAAGAATTCTTCCGCCTAAAGCAACGCTCTTTCTCCCACGGTCTGACGTTTCTCATCACCTTCTTCTTGACTGTGATTTTTGACTTGACAGTTGCCGTTCAAGTGGGACTGGTTTTTGCGTGTATTGCATTCTTAGTGCGTATGAATACCCTGACTGCAGTGGACCAAGTGACCTTGCCTTTTGATATGCCTAGCAGTGTTGAAGCCTGGCATATTCGTGGTGCGCTCTTTTTTGGCTCCATTTCAAAACTTGAAAACCTCACTAATCCAGCCCGTTTATCTGGACCTGAGGCCGCACAGATTGTGATTCTTGACTTCACAGATCTACTCAACATCGATAACTCTGCACTAGACCAGCTAGAGCTCTTTGCGAAAACCTTGCACCGCTATGGACATGAACTCATCATTGCAGGAGCAACGGGCTATGCGCACCGTCAGTTGCAGCGCTGCGGCATGTTAGAAACATTGGGTGAGAATGCCGTCCCCAATATGGAATTTGCTTATGCCAGAGCGAAATTCTTGATCACGGGACAAAATACTTTGCAGGAGGCACAGTCTGTAGCGACTTTCTAAGTTGCCGAATTTTTACGCCTCACCTCCAAAAATTCTGTCAACTTGTTCAATAAAAATCTCACCAAACGCATTAGCCTGTGTAAGCTTCACTAGCCCTTCTTTACCTAGTTCTAGAAGGGCTAGAAACCATACCGTAATCTGATACTTACTTGCCCCTGCCTCCCATAGCTCTGAGAAATAGAGCCGTTCACACGCAGATAAGCGCTTTAATATCTCGCTCATATGCTCTCTCACCGAAAGCTCTTCACGAGAAACTTTATGATGAGTCACGAGCTTCATCCTTTCCTGAATAGCTGACCACGCCTCCTGTAAATCACTCTTTTCGATATCAGGGTAACTAATATCATTTTCGTTTTGCACTACCTCTGCTATCCAGAAATCTCGCCCTTCTCTTGGTTGTTCATTTAAGAGCTTGGCTACCTCTCGAATCTTTTCATATTCCAACAGCCGACGCATCAACTCTGCACGCGGATCTTCTGCTTCCGCGCCATCTTCCTTGGGCGGTGCCGGCAACATCAGGCGACTCTTAATTTGCATTAGTGTTGCCGACATCACCAGATAAGCAACGGCGAGTTCTAAATTATTTTCTCTGACTAGTTCCACATAACGCATGTACTGTTCTGTGAGCTTAGCCATAGGGATATCCATCACATCAAACTTTTGTTTGCGAATGAGATAGAGGAGCAGGTCGAGCGGTCCTTCAAAACTCTCCAAGAAGATGCGCAGGGCTTCAGGGGGAATGTAGAGTTCGTCTGGGCATCCCACCATAGACTCGCCATAGAGACGTGCAAATACAGTCTCTTTGGTCGAATCCTCCGAATCTAACACAAGTTGTTCAAATTCAGACATGGTGAGAAAAACCGGGCTCAAAAAACGTTGTGAAGTATTAAAAAGCCCCCAAAACTAAATCGCTTGGAGGCTTTTCTAAGCTATCTCTATGTAATCATACACAGATCATGAAGAGATCACCTTATTGCGGGTGATACATAAATTCGCGAATAGCTTTGTCTAAATCTGCAGGACGTGGATTCTGAGCGAGGCCGTGCTCGTAAGCATATTCGGCCACAGCAATAGCGATCTTGATAGACACTTCGCGAACCTGATCGAGAGACGGATAGAGGGATCCTTGAGCCAAGTCGGCTTCACTCACCGTTTCAGCCAATTCACGAGCAGCAGCCAAAAACATACCAGTCGGCATCCACTTGGCACGAGCAAACACTGCGCCCAAACCTAAACCAGGGAACACATAGCTGTTGTTACCCTGACGCGGGACAAAGTGCTGGCCATTGACGTCCACTGGAGCAAACGGGGAACCAGAAGCAAAGAGAGCCTTACCGTTGGTGAACTTATAAGCTTCTTCTGCGGTACATTCAGCACGAGAAGTCGGATTAGAAAGGGCAAAAACTATCGGACGTTCGTTGAGGTTAGCCATTTCCTGCAAGACTTCTTCGTTGAACATCTTCGGCTGAGCAGACACACCTACGATACCAGTCGGCTTATAGGTCTTCACTGCCTCGACAAATGTCTTGCAATTCGGAAGGTCGTGTGCAAAAGGCACCTTGTTGTGCGCAAGCACATCGCCACGATTGCTAGAGACCAAGCCTTTGGAGTCAAAGAGAGCGCAGTGCTTATAAGCTTCAGCGCGATCCATGCCTTCAGCGACGAGAGCATCGACGATCAATTCAGCGATACCAGTGGCGGCTTCACCCGCCCCCATGAAGAGGAAACGTTGATCGGCGAGTTTTTCACCCTTGGCACGCAAAGCCGTGTAAACGCCAGTCACAGCCACAGCTGCCGTACCCTGGATGTCGTCATTGAAGCACAGGAAGTTGTCCTGATACTTCGCGAGAATCGGGAAGGCATTGGCATTACCAAAGTCTTCAAACTGGATCAATACATTGGGCCAACGCTTACGAGCGGCGTGCATGAATTCGTCAACAAACTCGAAGTATTCATCCCCTGTTACACGTTTCTGGCGCAAACCCATGTAGAGCGGGTCGTCAAGGTATTCTTGGGTGTTCGTACCAACGTCGAGCACCACTGGCAACGTCTTATCAGGGTGAATACCAGCGCAAGCCGTGTAGAGGGACAACTTACCGCATGGGATACCCATACCGTTCACACCAAGGTCACCAAGGCCCAAAATACGCTGACCGTCGGTCACCACAATCACGTCCACTTCTTCGTTCGGGAGATTATTGATCAACTCTTCCAAATGGCCCTTATCCTTAATGGACAAGAAAGCACCATGCGGATGCATGAGGATATGACTAAAGCGCTGGCAGACTTCACCCACTGTCGGGGTGTACACCACCGGCATATATTCATCGATATACGAGATCAGCAACTTGTAGAAGAGATCTTGGTCGGTAGAGAGAATGCTGTCAAGCATCAAATACTTGTTGAGCGGGTTTGTGAACCGATCCAACAAGGCGTGCATACGATGCACTTGAGTTTCACGCTTCTCAGACGTCGGGGGTAAAAGACCTTTCAAGCCATAACGGGCCTGTTCTTCATCATTGAACGACGTACCATGATTAATACGTGGATCATGCAAGATGTCCACTCCACGCATTTGATTGCTATTTTTCATAAGACCTTCTTCAAGAAAAACTCCACGGGTTACGAAAGGAGCCGGGCAGTTATAAAAAGGATAAGGTGCCAGCCAGTGCCAACACCTTTAAAAGATTTTATCAAAACCAATATCGCGTCTGGGATGAAAATCTTTAACAAATCTTTTATGGGAGTAGTAAAGGAAAACCCCTTAACGCATTTTGTTAGCGAGAAATCGCCTTAATGCGAAGCTTCGCTGTCTTTGCAGCATCGCTTTGCGGGAAGCGAGTAATCACCTTATTGAAGGTCGCTGTAGCGGCCTTTAAGTTACCTAGAGACGCTTGGGCTGAGCCTACGCTCACCATGGCATCGGGCACTCGACCGTTATTTGGGAATTCTCGGATCAATTGATTCTGTATGTTGATTGTCCCCTTGTAATCTTCAGCGGCAAAACTTGCCGCGCCCTGCCAGTAGAGAGCATCTGGGCGGTACGGTGATTTCTTCCACTTACGATTGAATTCTATAAAGAGTTTCAACGCTTTTTTGTAATCTTCGCTGGAAATCGCGTTTTGAGCTTCTTCATAAGCAGCTTTTTCTTCTGGCTGAACGACAACGCTCTGACCGTCAATTTCTATAGTCTGCGGTTCAAACTTGTTGAGACGCTGATCCATGTTTTGGTAGAGATCGCGGCTCGACTTCTGTTCGTTCTTCAACGCATTCGTTAATTCTTCAATGCGCCCTGTCAGACGACGATTCTGTTCTTGCAAGCTTGAGATATGGTTAGCAAAATTTAACTGTGCCTGTTGCTGCACATCCAACTGCTGCTGCAAGTCTTTGACTTGTTCGCGCAGCTGCAAAATCGCGGTACGTGCTTCATCATCGGCAAAAGCCATTGCTTGCCCAGCAAAGACGCTAGCCAATGCCATGCCAATCAAAAGTCGCTTTGTCAATGTCATCGTCAACTTCCTTTTTTATGAGCGATAAAAATAAACGGCGACCGCTTCTCTTAGTTAAGAGCAGAGTCGCCGTTCGTCATGCTTAAGCCTACTCTACCACAAAGCTAGAGGAGACATTACTTAGATAATCCGTTGATAACTTCAGCAGGGTAGACGATATCAGCACGGCGGTTCTGGGCCCAAGCTTCTTCAGTGTGACCCGTAGCCATCGGCTTTTCCTTACCGTAGGAAACGGCTTCAACACGATCGGCCGGAACACCCAACATCTGCAAGCGCTGCTTCACAGCTTCAGAACGCTTTTGACCCAAAGCAAGGTTGTATTCACGACCACCACGTTCGTCGGTGTTACCCTGAATCTGAATGCTCACATCAGGATGAACCTTGAGGAACTGAGCGTGAGCCTGAACAGCAGGAGCATACTTCTGTTCGACTTCATAGGAGTCAAAGCCGAAGTACACGGAACGCTGGGAGAGAGGATTGGATGGATCAGCAAACGGGTTAGTGATACCGTTACCGTTAGCAGAAGCGACATTTTCACCAGACAAGGCACCTGCCTTATCAGCGTCGTCGAGAGAAACACTCGAACAACCAGTCAACACTAAAGCCAAAGCAAGAGCGGAAGCGCCCACTTTCAATGCGAAAGTCATGATTAATAAACTCCTTGTTTATTTATCATTGAACGCCAGTCCCCAATACGAGAACAGTTTTAGCGTTCAAAAAAGATGTTATTTTGATCAATATTCTTGATCATGTTTTGTTGAAAAATCTTTCGTCTCTAACGGATCTTGAGTCCGTTTTCGTCCAGATTATTTCAGGATTGGTCCCCAACTCGGTTCACGAATGTTACCCTCGCTCGTGATACGTGTATTGAGTCGTCCATCCCTGGAAGCTGTGCCTAAAACACCGCGTCCGCCTTCTTCTGTGGCGTACACCAAGAAGCGGCCGTTGGGAGCAAACGAAGGCGATTCATCGTACTTTGAGTTCGTCACATAAATCGACTGACCAGTTTGAAGATCCATCACTGCTGTACGGAATTGACGATCGACACGCGAAATATAAGCCAAATAGCGCCCGTCTGCACTAATATCTGGACTAATTGCGTAACTAGATCCAAAGGTTACTCGCTCAACATTGTCCCCAGACAAAGTTTGACGGTAAATTTGCGGAGATCCCCCGCGATCACTCGTGAAATAGACGTACTGACCATCCTTCGAGAAGGCTGGTTCGGTGTCGATACCGTAGCTATGCGTGAAGCGACGTAGGCCCGTACCATCTGCATTCATCAAATAGATCTGAGTGAGACCGTCGCGAGAAAGCGCAACGGCAAGCTCGCTACCCGTACTCGAGAACGCTGGAGCGGAATTATTACCTGAGAAAGCCGCGACCGCACGACGCTGTCCCGTAGCAAGATTCTGCACAAAAACGATCGGCTTCTTACGTTCAAAGCTCACATAGGCCAGACGAGTACCATCTGGAGACCAAACAGGCGAAATAATCGGTTCCGCAGACTGTAGAGCAATACGAGCGTTATAGCCATCGGACTCACTAACCACCAATTGGTAGCTACGTTTTCCGACTTGAGAAACATAGACAAGCTGAGAAGCAAAGAACGGACCATTGCCCGTCAAGTTGCTATAAATACGGTCAGCAATGCGATGAGCCGTCAAACGTAACTGTTGGTCACCCGATACCAAACCAAAAGTATCCAACGACGTCCCAGAAATCGAGTCATACAAATAGTAATGGACGTCCCAACGGTCTCCCTGACGCGTCACCGCACCAACAACGACAGCATTTGCGCCATTTTGGGCGAACTGTGTCAGGTTGGACGGTTTTGCCAATTCCTCTGGCTTGATCGTCAAGCCATTGTTCACAATACGAAACGCACCAGAGCGTTCTAAATCAGCCGCAATAATGCTGTGAACGGATTCAGGCGCCACGTCTCCTCCCGCAAAGGGCACAACGGCAATCGGATACTGATTGCCGCCCACTCCAATAATGGAAATATTCAACTGACCCATGGCTGGGAATGAGGCGGCTAGTCCTAAAAGTCCACCTGCTTGCAATACTGTGCGGCGTTTGAAATTCAAGCTATGCACACAAACTCCTTCAACTAATCGTTCAATGAGTTTCGAAAAAAAGTTTAAATTCGCTTCAATTTACAACAAAGGGAGCGACTTAGCGCTCCCTACAGCTGTGTTTTTTGAAAACAAACACTACTTAGCGTATCTGTTTTCTAAGATCTGTTTTCTAAGCATAGAAAAGTCGGTTAGTGACGGAAGTGGCGTTCGCCCGTAAAGACCATCACGATACCACGTTCATCAGCAGCGGCAATCACCTCGTCGTCTCGGATCGAACCACCTGGCTGAATAACAGCAGTTGCACCAGCATCCACCACCACATCGAGGCCGTCTCGGAATGGGAAGAATGCATCCGAAGCTGCCACAGAACCTTCAAGCGAGAGACCTGCTTCTTCAGCCTTGATAGCGGCGATACGAGCGGAGTCCACGCGGCTCATCTGACCAGCCCCAACACCTAAAGTCATTCCGCCCTTGGCGTACACTATGGTGTTGGACTTCACAAAGCGAGCCACATTCCAGGCAAACATCATGTCAGCAATCTGCTCAGAGGTCGGCTGACGCTTCGTCACAACGCGCAAATCAGCTTCTGAGCAAAGCTGAATATCAGGTGTCTGCACCAAAATACCACCACCAACGCGCTTGAAGTCAAAGTCATTCTGAGCCTTACCGTTAGCCACAGTCAGCAAACGAAGATTCTTCTTTTCTTCGAGCACTGCACGAGCTGCTGGTTCAAAAGACGGAGCAATGACAACTTCAGCAAACTGATTGATGATATGTTGAGCAGCCTCCTCGGTCACCTCTCGGTTAAAAGCGATAATGCCACCGAAGGCAGACTTACTATCGGTCAAGAAAGCCTTCTGATAAGCTTCTGCTACATCAACACCGATACCTACACCACAAGGGTTGGCGTGCTTGATAATCACGCAGGCTGGAGAAGTGAAGGAACGAACGCATTCCCAAGCTGCATCACTGTCGGCAATATTATTGTAAGAAAGCTCTTTCCCATGAAGCTGGGTATAGCCCGCCAAGAGACCAGGAGCCACAGAAACTTCACGATAAAAGGCGGCACTCTGGTGCGGATTTTCCCCGTATCGCATGTCCTGTACTTTCGTCCATTGACGCGTCAAAACAGCAGGATATGGCGTAGCCACTGCGCCCGCATCATCCAAACGCGTAAGGTAGTTGGTGATCATGCCATCATAGCGAGCGGTATGAGCAAAAACCTTTTTTGCCAAAACTAAACGAGTAGCGGCAGTTACTTCGCCCTTCTCCTTGATTTCGTCAACGATAGCACGATAATCAGTCGGATCGACGACCACAGCCACAGATTCATGGTTCTTAGCGGCGGCACGGATCATCGT
>OJRF01000879.1_pt1 | contig 12400 bp, 8 predicted proteins | sample 1599141 | NCBI WGS metagenome assembly OJRF01 (sample SAMN03922529, study PRJEB24848) | human gut metagenome | isolation source: stool sample | host: Homo sapiens | place: Germany | collected 2010-05 | reverse complement strand
TTTCAGTTCTTAGGCAAGAGAAAGAAAAAGCCAATCCTGTTAGTTTTAAAGAAAGGTATGCTGTAAAGATCTTGAATTCTTTGCCGGATATGTTGACTGTTTTCGATCATAACGAGATAGGCATCGAAGTGGTATCCAATGAAGAAACGAATCATGTCGGAGTGACAAACGAGGATTTTGTAGGGATGCATATGCGTAATATGGTTCCTCCGGAAGCCTATCAGAACATACATTCCAATATGCAGCACGCAGTCGCAACGGGGACTGTCTCTGCCGCACATCACGAATTGGATTTCAACGGCAAGCGTCACTATTACGAAAACCGCATTTTCCCATTGGACGAAAAGTATGTACTGATCATGTGCCGTGACATATCGGAGAGAGTGGCTACTCAACGGCAATTGGAAGTTTTTAAGAGTGTGCTTGATAAAGTGAGCGATAGTATTCTTGCCGTGTCGAAGGATGGGACATTGGTGTATGCCAACAAACAATTCATAGAAGAATACGGAGTGACTAAGGAATTGGGGATCCAGAAGGTATATGATTTGCCTGTTTCCATGACCACGAAAGAGGCTTGGGAAAAACGACTTCAGGAAATACGGGATAATGATGGCAGTTTTGCCTACCGTGCCGCTTACGTACGTATGGGAGAGACGAAGAAGCGGGTGCACCAGGTGTCTTCTTTCCTGACACATGAGAATGAACAGGAGCTGATCTGGTTCTTTACGCAGGATATTACCGATGTCATAAAGAAACGGGATGAACTCCGTGAGCTGAATCAGTTGTTGGACGGCATTCTGAATAATATTCCAGTCTATCTGTTTGTGAAAGATCCGGCAGATGAGTTCAAGTATTTGTATTGGAACAAAGCATTTGCCGAACATTCCGGTATCCCTGCTTCCAAAGCGATAGGGCATACGGATTACGAGATTTTCCAGTCAGAGGAAGCTGAGAAGTTCCGTAAGGATGACCTGGAATTGCTTCGTACCCACCAAAGGATTGATATACAGGAAACGTATCTGACAGCTAACGGTGAAGCGCGTATTGTGCAGACGCTTAAAGCACTTGTTCCGATGGAAGACCGTGAACCGTTGCTGATCGGTATTTCTTGGGATACCACGAATCTCCAGAATATAGAACAGGAATTGATTAAAGCCAGAATCAAAGCAGAGCAGTCTGACAGGTTGAAGAGTGCTTTTTTGGCGAATATGAGTCATGAAATCAGGACACCGCTCAATGCGATTGTCGGGTTTTCGCAGTTGTTGCCTACTGCGGATACCCCCGAAGAACAGAAACTTTATTCGGATATTATCAACCAGAATTCGGACATCTTGTTGCAGCTTATTAATGATATATTGGATTTGTCGAAGATAGAAGCGGGCACGTTGGAATATGTGAAACGTCCGATGAATCTGGGGGAAGTCTGCAGGACAATCTATGCTGTTCACAAGGAACGTATAAAAGGAGGTGTGGACTTCATCTTTAATAATGGAGAAGAGGACTTGCAGATGGAGGGCGATCCGAATCGTATTATGCAGGTCATTACGAATTTTATCACTAACGCTACCAAGTTTACCCATACGGGAGAGATACGTTTCGGATTTGAACGAGAAGGGGAGAATGTCCGTGTATATGTGAAAGATACGGGAATAGGAATAGAAAAAGAAAAGGTGGGACATATTTTTGAACGCTTTGTCAAACTGAACAGCTTTGTGCAGGGCACAGGCTTGGGGCTTTCCATTTGTCGGATGATTATTGAGAAGATCGGTGGAGAAATAGGGGTGACTTCCGAACTGGGTAAAGGTTCGACTTTTTATTTCATAATACCGTGTACGGAAGTTGATTGAACTTCCGTACATATACAGTTAGTTTGCAGTCTGACAGTTTAGAACTCTATTTCAGGAACTAATATGAACTTTGTCTCCGGGAAGTGTTTCTCCAACCATGTCCGGACGAAGTTCATCGTGTCGTTCTGAATCGTCTTGTCTTCTACCGTAGGATACATATTATAGAGAACGGTATCCAGCACAATCCCCCTTTTTTGTATGGCTTCAAGGCTAAGCAAGGTGTGATTGATACTCCCCAGTTTGCCGGAAGTGACAAAGATAAGCGGATATTTCTCTTGGGCAATGTAGTCTATCGTCAGCAGTCCGGTGGTTAGCGGGACCATGAGGCCGCCTGCTCCTTCAAGTAAAACATAGTCGTATCGTTCGCTCAGTTTCTTCGTAGCCCGTTTGATTTTATTGAAGTCGATAGGGCGGTTATCCAACTGCGAGGCGAGGTGGGGGGAAGCGGGATAAGAGAAAATTTCCGGCATAGTCAGTCCTTCTTCATCTTCTTTGGTGAAGGAGATTCCCATAATGCGACGATGCAGGTCGATGTCTTCGGAATGACCTACATTTCCCGTTTGAATAAATTTCTGGGTGATGGTACGTTGTCCGTTCTTGTTCCATTCACGGGCTAGAAAGCCGGTGGCATAACTCTTTCCGGCATCGGTGTCGATACCGGAAACGAAAAATACATTCTGTTTCATGCTTCTTTCTTTTTTGCGATGATATAAATAGGGTGATAGGTCAGAGACACGGAAGTGCCCCGTGTGAATTCTTGGGTATAACGCTCGCTGAATCGCTGTAAATCACGACGGGTCCGCAGTTGCCCGGAAGATTGTCCGGATATTCCGGTTACTCCCGTTTGCTTCAAGTGATAAAGAACTTTTATGGGATTGTCGAACGAAAGAGGAATGAGTTCTTCTTCCGAATGGAGGATGTCAAAGTCGGCCGACAAGGCGGTTACGAGTTCTTCTCGTGAGCGGTAGGGAAGACCGTTACCTGTTAGTCGACGTATCTCTTTCATATTCTTTTTGCCAAAGGTGCTGAAAGCGAAATAGCCTTGTTTGTTGAGCAACGCGTTACATCTCTTGAAAAAGTTTTCGGGAGATTCGAACCATTGCAAGGCGGAACAGGAAGTAATCAGGGTACTTTCGGCAGGAAAGGGCGCTGTTTCCGCATCTCCCGGCAGGAAAGACACTTGCTCTTTCTTTAGCAAATCTTCGCAGCAATATTTCATCTCCGGGCAGAGGTCGTTCAATAAGAGCATTTCCGGATGAAGAGTCTGAAACAACATACGGGAATAGATTCCCGTGCCGCAACCGAACTCAATCACTTTCGGGCAGGGAGAAGGTAGATGTTCCGTAAGCAGGTGAATCATTTTGTCCGCTATTTGTCTTTGTACGTTTGCTTCTTGCGGATAAGTGGCGATGGCTTTGGTGAAACGTTCTGCGATTAGTTGTTTGTTCATAATCGGTATTTATTTGGTTTGTAGGATTACGCTCTCAAAGAGTTCCTGTTGGTAATGGGCAGCTTCTGAGTATTCAAGAATATCTGCCTTGTTTTTCCATGCAAGCCGTTGATTGTCCGGTAGGAAGATACGGTCATTCTTTCCTATGATGGCTTTTTGCCATACGAAGTCAGAAGGCGGTAATGACAAGTATTGTTGTTGTATGGCGGCTAGTTCTTCCTTGAGCTCATCGGCCGGACGTTGCGGAGCTACTGTTTGAAATACTTTGTATTCGGCTGCCGAACCGCACATCCTTCTTTGAAACTTTTGCAGTGTTTGTTCATTCAACCCTTGCAGTGTTCCTTCGAATATAGCGGGTTCAATCCCTTTCGTTTCGTGTATGGGATAGGGAGTCCCATTGATAGCGATACTATGCGAGATGGGCAGTGACGGGTATTGTTTCATGAGTTGAGAAGCTACCCATATCCCCATCGACCATGCGATGAGACGGATTTCGGAATACTCTTGTAATAAGTCGGTATCGAACTCCAAAGAACGATAGTCATAACAAACCATCCAATCAGTATCTGTCGGGCGGATTTGCAGGAAAGGAGTTTCATCCATTCCCCAGCCTGCGAAGAAAAGCAAGAGGCGCTTGGAATTATTCTTTATGATAAAATGTTGTTTCATCCGTTAATCAAAGCTATAAGTTGGTCGATTTCATGTTCTGTGATGTCCGCTGTCAATGAGAAGCGGATACGGGAAGTTCCTTCAGGTACGGTAGGTGGACGGACAGGCAATGCGTAGAATCCTTTACGTTGGAGTTCTTCCGCTTGCAGTATGGCATCTTCGCTCGCTCCTATAATCATGGGGACAATGTGGCTTACTGAAGGGCAATGGTATCCTTTGCCGGTAAGTGCTGTCTTTAGTTTCTCACTGATGCGCAGGAGGTGGGTTCGCTTATATTGAAGAGCGGAGAGATGTTGCAATACCCATGCTGTCCATTGAATATTGACAGGTGGAAGGGCAGTGGTGAATATAAAGGTACGCATCTTGTTAATCAGGTATTCCCGAATAACCTGGCGGCAGACAATGTAAGCTCCTGCTGAGGCGATTGCCTTTCCGAACGTGCCTACCAGGAAATCTATATCGTTGATACAGTTTTGTTCTTCGGCACATCCTAGTCCTTTTTCTCCCCGTACACCGAAGGCATGAGCTTCGTCTACATAAAGAAGAACATTGGAATAGCTCTTTTTCAATCGGACGAGAGCGCGAAGATCGGCTTTATCTCCATCCATACTGAAAATACTTTCGGTAACAATGATGATTTGTGCATAAAGATTGTGATTCTCGGAAACCAAACGTTGCAGTTGGGAGGCGTCATTGTGGCGATAACGGATACATTTGGCGGACGACAATCTGATTCCGTCTATCAGGCTGGCGTGCACCAGCTTATCGGCAAGAATCAGTGTTTGCGCATTGCTGACGGCAGGAAGAATCCCTGTATTGGCATGATAACCACTGTTGAATATGAGTGCGCTTTCTGCTCCGAACATAGTTGACAGCTGTTGTTCCAATGCTTGATAATCGGAAAAGTTACCTGTCAGCAATCGGGAAGAAGAGGAAGTAGGCAGAAATGTTTCGGGAGTCATTGTCTTTAAGAATTCCTCTCTTAATGATACATCATTAGCCAGTCCGAGATAATCATTGGAGGAAAGATTCAACATCCGTTGTCCATTCAGAATAACCTCCCGTCCATCGTGAATCAATGGCGGGAGAGAACGGTAGTTTTTCTTTTCTTTGAGAACAAGCAGTTCTTGGTTGATAGAGTCTAATATCATTATTTATGATTTTGGGTAACTACTAATTTTGAATAACGTTGAGTAATCCGGAGGTCAGTTTACTTAGTTGTTCGGGAGTAATGATGAAAGGTGGCATCAGATAAACCAATTTACCGAATGGACGTACCCAAATACCCTCTTCTACAAATCGCTGTTGCAGGTATGCCATATTCACCGGACGCTTCATCTCAATTACTCCGATAGCGCCCAATACCCGTACATCGGCTACTTGCGGGAACTCCCGTGCAGGAGCCAGCTCTTCTTTGAGTTGGCTTTCGATTCGTTGCACATTCTTCTGCCAGCCGGATTCGAGCAGCAGGCGAACGGACGCGCAAGCCACCGCACAGGCAAGCGGATTGCCCATGAAAGTGGGGCCGTGCATGAAAGCTCCCGGTGCATGATTGGAAATGGTGTCTGCTACCTGATTGCTTGCCAAGACTGCGGAAAGTGTCATATATCCGCCGGTCAACGCTTTACCGATACACATAATATCGGGCTCTACTCCGGCGTGTTCCCAAGCAAAAAGTTTCCCGGTCCGTCCGAATCCTGTCGCTATCTCATCGAAAATCAGAAGAAGGCCATGCTTCCGGCAGAGTTTTTCCGCTTCATGCAAGTATTGCGGATGGTAGAACCACATACCGCCTGCCCCTTGCACAATTGGTTCAAGAATCAGTGCCGCCAACTCTCTGGAATGTTTTTCAATGGTTTCCCGTAAAGGGATGATATCTTCCGGATTCCATTCTCCATCAAAACGGGAAGCGGGGGACGGGACAAAATAACGTACAGGCAATGCCGAACCAAAAAGACTGTGCATACCCGTCACCGGATCACATACAGACATGGCATTCCACGTATCACCGTGATAACCGGAACGGATGGTCACGAAATTATTCTTTTCGGGCTGTCCTGCCGCATACCAATATTGTACGGCCATTTTTAAGGCCACTTCTACGGCTACCGAGCCGGAATCTGCATAGAATATTTTTTGCATGGAGGAAGGAACTAAAGGTAATAGCAATTTTCCCAGTTCGATGGCGGGGTTGTGTGTCAGACCACCGAACATTACATGGGACATCTTGTCTAATTGTTCCTTTGCCGCTTGGTTCAGCACGGGATGGTTGTACCCGTGTACGGCGCACCACCATGAAGACATTCCTTCAATCAACACCCGTCCGTCTTCGAGAGTGATGGTTGCGCCGTCCGCCCGTTTTACTTTGTAAACAGGGAGCGGATCGGTTGTGGAAGTATATGGATGCCAAAGATGTTCACGGTCAAATTGGGAGCTGGCAAAATGATAACCTTCTTCTTGAATCATTTTCTTGTCCTCCGAAACTTTAGAACCGAGTGTGGTAAGCAAGTCGCCTACGATAGCCGAGTTGATACCGATATACAGTGCCTTGTGCATAGCTTCGGGAGAGAGTTGAGAGCGTCCGCCGGCAAAACGGAGAAAAGCCGTCGGATTGATGAAACGGAACAGGACGATTGTCCGGAGAATTTCTTCTTCGTTCAAAGGCTTTTCGTTTTCCAATGGTGTACCGGGAATCGGGCTTAGCAGATTTATGGGGATGGATTGGACATTCAGTTCCTTCAGAATAAAAGCGAATTCAATCCGTTGTTCCATCGTTTCTCCCATGCCGATGATACCTCCGCAGCAGATATCCATTCCTACACGGCAGGCGGCGGCAAGTGTGGCAAGTTTCTGCTTTTGTGTGTGGGTGGAACAAAGTTGGGGAAAATAAGAAGGAGCAGTTTCCAGATTGCAATGATAACGGGTAATTCCCGCTTCGTGCAGGGAACGCAGTTCTTCTTCATTAAGTAGTCCCAATGAGGCGCAAAGTTGGATAGACGAATGTCGCCGTATATGGCGGACTGTGTCGCAAAGTTGGGTAATCTGTTTGGGAGAGGGTTTCCGTCCGCTGGTGACGAGGGAGAAACGGTTGATGTCCTGGGCTTCATTATACTGTGCCTGTCGGAGACATTCTTCAGCGGGGAGGAGGTCATAGACTTCGGCTTGCGTCTTGTAGTGGGAGGATTGTGCGCACCATTTACAGTTTTCGGGGCATCTGCCGGATTTGGCGTTGATGATGGAGCACAGGTCGAACTCGTGCGAAGCACGCGCGACGGTAATCTCATGTGCGGCGGCGTAAAGCGCCTCGCTGTCGGCCATATTGGCCAGCCAAGCGGCTTGCTCGGGCGATATATCAATGCCTGCCAGCACTTGGTCTTTAATTTCTTGAAGTGTCATAAATGTATGATAAGGGATAGTTTGTGCAGCATTCTGCTTACGAAGGGCAACATCGACTACATTGGTATGCAGATGCCCGATACATACTTCGCGTCCTAAGCTCGCAAAAGCGGCATAGTTCTTTCTTCCCCAATAGCGGAAACGGGAAAGAAGGGCACGTGTGGGCTGTATGTGACGTTGTTGCTTCACTGATTTTCTATTTTTGTTCTTTTAAAACGGGGCAAATGTACAAAGATTCTTTGGATAAGCAAGCAAGTTGCCTATTTCTAATACTCCCGCTTTGTTTCCTTTTTCCTGTATTCTTTGCGCAGGTGGAAGTTGAAGCCGACATATACCTGAAGAGTGCCGAACCCATTGTCCAAGGAGAAATTGTTGCGATGATAGTTATAGTTCTTTCCGACGAATGAAGTGCCGACAAAATATTTTCCATTGTTATAGACAACGCCTGCCCGAAGCAGAAAATCCAGATTGAACTTACTATACCATGCTTTCCCTTCCTGCGTTTCTGCATCCACATCGGAGGCCTTGTAAGCAATGGCGGGAGTGAGCGACAGACAAGCCAGACAGTTGCGTGCGAATACCCAGTTATAAGCATAGCCGAAACTGATGTTGGCGTTGGTGTATTTTATCTTGTTGACTTTCATGCCGGGATTCATTCTCTCTTGAATATATGCCGGAAGTTGCTGGTAGTCAAAGTCGAGATTATGTTTTGAGATGGAGAACCCGGCTATGAATGTTCCTGCATTGCGCCGTTGGTTGGTGGACTGGCTGAACGCGGCCGGATAAGAAAACTTCCGGTTGTTGAATATATAGTATAAGTTCAGTCCTTTGATGTCTACCTTCAAGCCGCTGAAATCTTCGGAGTAGTCGGAAGGTATTTCATCATAGAAACCTCTGATCTTGTGAATTTTATAATTGTTTCCCGTGCGGCGGTAGAAGATGTCCACGCCTAATTTGGAACTATACAGGCTCAAATCAAACTCTGTCCCTTTGTTTTTCCGGTTTGTTTTGCGGTAAATATCATCAATGTCGACAGACCATCCTAAGAAGATCCATCTCCAACCGAAATACAATCCTATCTTGTTGTGGGGATTGGGAGAAAAGCTAAGCTTCTGCGGTTGAGGAAATTCGCTGGTGACCGAGTAATACTCAAAGTTGCTGAAATGCGTAGCCATTAACGCGTAGTTATAGCGGTTGGGGCTGATGTAGAGCGTGTCGAAGTCACTGAAATTCATAAATTTTTTAATCGCTCTCTTGAAGGCACTTGGCTTGGGGGGGGGGACAGAATCTTCCTGTATGCTGTCGTTTACGGTTATACCCGCCTTTTCAGACTGTGCCTGCAAGGAGAACGACACTAACAAAGAGATATATAAAACAAGCTGTCTTACCATACGGTTCCTTATAACTGTTGGGAATGTCTTTTGTTTCACGAATGTACGACCTTTCATTGATTTATGCTAGTAATCTTCTAAAAAATGTTTTGTTTCCTAAACAATAAACTTCTATGTACTGTTAGTATAACTCGCAAATATATTTAAAGTCACAGAAAATTATGAGAATCTATTTACGTTTATTAGCAGTGTTTCTTTTGCTTTTTGCAGGAAACATATTGTATGCGGAAGCGCAACAGGAAAAACGCGTGACGGGTACGGTCATCTCTGAGGGGGAACCTCTCCCCGGTGTCTCTGTACAATTGAAAGGAGCTTCCTCCGGAACTATTACCGATATTGATGGAAACTATTCTATTGAGGCTCCCGGCTCCGGAACTTTGGTGTTCCGTTTTGTAGGAATGCGCACGGTGGAACAACCGGTCAACAACCGGAGTGTGATTAATGTTACGCTGGAAGCGGAAAGTAAGGAGTTGGATGAGGTTATGGTAGTCGCTTACGCTACCGCAAAGAAATATAGCTTTACCGGAGCTGCTTCGACCATGAAAGCAGGGGAAATTGAGAAGTTGCAGACTTCCAGTGTATCCCGTGTATTGGAAGGTACGGTGTCCGGTGTGCAGGCAAGTGCGGCAAGCGGTCAGCCGGGAACGGATGCGGAAATCCGTATTCGTGGTATCGGCTCTATCAATGCCTCCAGTGCTCCGCTTTATGTGGTGGACGGTGTGCCATTTGACGGTAGCGTCAATGCTATCAACCCAGACGATATCGCTTCGATGACTGTGTTGAAAGATGCGGCTTCGGCTGCTCTGTATGGTTCACGTGGTGCTAATGGAGTGATTATCATCACTACCAAGCAAGGAGAACAGAACTCGAAAGCAACGGTGAAAGTGAAGGCTTCGTTAGGAGGTTCCAATCGAGCCGTTCGTGATTATGATCGTGTCAGTACCAATCAATATTTTGAATTGTATTGGGAAGCACTCCGTAACCGGTATGCCGGAAGTCCGGATTATACTCCGGCGACCGCTGCAGCGCAGGCCTCCAAAGATTTGGTTACCAAATTGATGGGAGGCGGTCCCAATCCTTATGGTCCGCAATATGCGCAACCGGTGGGCACGGATGGCAAATTGGTGGAGGGTGCACGTCCGTTGTGGGATTCCGATTGGAGCGATGCTATGGAGCAACAGGCACTCCGTACGGAACTGAACCTGAGTGTTTCCGGTGGTGGTAAAGCCAATCAGTATTTCTTCTCTGCCGGTTATCTGAATGATAAAGGAATTGCGCTTGAATCCGGCTATCAGCGTTTCAATATCCGCTCCAACGTTACCAGTGAAATGACTTCCTGGTTGAAAGGGGGTGTCAATCTGAGTTTTGCCCATTCCATGCAGAATTATCCGGTTTCTTCCGACTCTAAAGTCAGTAACGTGATAACTGCCGGACGTACCATGCCGGGTTTTTATCCGATTTATGAGATGAATACCGACGGCAGTTATAAATTGGATGAGAACGGAGACCGTATCTATGATTTCGGCTCTTACCGTCCTTCCGGTTCGATGGCAAACTGGAACTTGCCCGCTACGTTGCCTTTGGATAAGTCGGAACGTATGAAAGATGAAATTTCCGGCCGTACCTTTTTGGAAGCTACGATTATCGAGGGATTGAAGTTTAAGACAAGTTTCAATTTCGATTTGATAAACTATAATACTTTGGATTATACGAATCCCAAGATCGGTCCGGCTAAGGAGAACGGGGGAAGTGTCAGTCGGATGAATACCCGTACTTTCTCTTGGACGTGGAATAATATTGCTACGTATGACAAGACGATTGGGGAACATCATTTCAATGTTCTTGCCGGTATTGAGGCGTATTCGTATCGTTACGATGAACTGACTGCGTCACGTTCAAAGATGGCGCAACCTGATATGCCGGAACTGGTAGTCGGCTCTCAGTTAACGGGAGGATCGGGATATCGCATTGATTATGCATTGGTGGGGTATCTCACGCAATTGTTATATGATTATCGGAACAAATACTTCTTCTCGGCTTCTTACCGCCGTGACGGTTCTTCACGCTTTGCACCGGAAACCCGTTGGGGTAATTTCTGGTCGTTGGGTACTTCTTGGCGTGTAGACCGGGAAGAGTTTATGGCAAGTACTTCCGACTGGCTTTCCGCACTGACTTTGAAAATGAGCTACGGTGCGCAGGGAAATGATAACTTGGGTACGTATTACGCAAGTAAGGGACTTTATTCCATCGTTTCCAATTTGGGAGAGAATGCGTTGGTATCCGACCGTATGGCAACTCCTAATCTGAAATGGGAAACGAATCTGAACTTTAATTTGGGAATGGATTTCTCACTGTTCAATAATCGTTTCTCCGGTTCGTTCGATTTCTTTACACGCCGTTCAAAAGATTTGCTTTATTCCCGTCCGATTGCTCCCTCTCTGGGATATGGTTTTATTGACGAGAATGTGGGAGCTTTGAAGAATACGGGTATCGAATTGGTGCTTAACGGAACGGTTATCAATCAGAACGGCTGGGTTTGGAAGCTGGGTATGAACCTGACTCACTATAAGAATAAGGTAACGGAACTTCCATTGAAAGATATGCCGCAGAGTGGAGTAAATAAACTTCAGGTAGGGCGCTCGGTATATGATTTCTATATGAAAGAGTGGGCGGGCGTAGATCCGGACAATGGAAAGCCGTTGTGGTATGCAGATGAACTGGACGCTGATGATAATCCGACGGGCAAACGTGTGACAACGAGTGATTATGCTTCAGCCGATTATTATTATGTCAATAAATCCTCGCTTCCTAAAGTGTATGGCGGGTTCAATACGTCGCTTTCCTGGAAAGGGTTCGACTTGTCTGCTATTTTTGCTTATAGTATCGGAGGGTATATCTACAATCGTGATATAACGATGATTCTACATAACGGTAGCCTGGAAGGACGTGCTTGGTCGACTGAAATCCTAAGACGTTGGACACCGGACAACCGCTACACAGACGTGCCTGCTCTAAGTACGACTTCCAATAACTGGAACTCGGCGTCTACTCGGTTCTTGCAGAATAATTCTTATATGCGGCTGAAAAACCTGACGCTCTCTTACAACCTGCCCAAACCGTGGGTCAGTAAGCTGGCATTGAGCAGTGTGCAGGTGTATGTGCAAGGAGATAATTTATTTACCATTCACGAGAATCAAGGATTGGACCCCGAACAGGGAATTACCGGAATTACCTATTATCGTTATCCGGCTATGCGGACTATTTCCGGAGGTATTAACATTGCTTTCTAAATCAGACTAAATTATGAGAAAAATAAAAATACAATCTATTCTGGCAGCCATTGCCGGACTTCTTCTGGCAACGGGTTGCAGTAGCAGTTTCCTGGATACAGATCCTACAGATGCGGTGAGTTCCGAGAAAGTACCTGTGCCCGAAAATGCGGAGGCGCTTGTGAACGGTGCCTGGTATAATCTGTTTGACTATTCGAGTACTTATGCCAATATCGGTTATCGTGCGCTTCAGTGTTTGGATGACATGATGGCAAGTGATGTCGTTTCCCGTCCGAAATACGGTTTCAATTCTTCGTATCAGTTTAAAGACTGTCTCTTATACACATCTGACGCTGCCGACGAATAGAGAGGTGTAGA
>OJRF01000833.1_pt1 | contig 12769 bp, 5 predicted proteins | sample 1599141 | NCBI WGS metagenome assembly OJRF01 (sample SAMN03922529, study PRJEB24848) | human gut metagenome | isolation source: stool sample | host: Homo sapiens | place: Germany | collected 2010-05 | reverse complement strand
GTATCATAGACCTGTTGTTCAATATGGGACCGGAAAGTCTGTTGGTACTAAGCGGTGAAAGATATACAAATGGATGAAAGTCTTATCAAAAGAAGTCCTACAAGATTAAAACATAAAGCTAAATCCTTTATTGTGAGAAGCTTTATATTTTTGAATTTCCAAAGACAGTGATTTTTTCAATTGCACCGCCATGAAATCCAAAAAAGGCTGGTTGGTTTCATCATCTTGCGCCTGTTGTAAAGAAAGGATATAATCTGCCCTATCCTCCTTAAAAATCTTAACGGGGAAAATTAGGCAATAAAAAACGCTAAGTCAATTTGTTGCAATCACTTAGCGTTTTCCGAGTACCCAGACTCTCTGTCATCTCCTTAAAAAATCTCTAACCAAACATCTACCTATTTCAACTCAAATGGTACAATACCTTTAGTATCCCTGGATGAACTACCGATAATTGCTTCAAACTTGCCCGGTTCGGCCACCCATTCGTGTTTGGCATCATCAAAGAAGCTCAATGCTTTCTTATCAATCGTCAGCGTTACCGCTTTCTCTTCTCCCGGAGCCAGTTTCACTTTCTGGAAACCTTTCAACTCTTTGATCGGACGAGGGAGAGAGGATTTCTTATCGCTGATATAAAGCTGAACAACTTCTTGCCCCTCACGAGTTCCTGTATTCTTCACATTGACCGTGAAAGAGATAGTATCATCTGCTGTCATTGTTTTCTTGTCAGCCGAAGGCTTTCCATAGGCGAAAGTAGTGTAGCTCAATCCGTGTCCGAACGGGAACAACGGTTTGATTTTTTCTTTATCCGCCCAACGATAACCTACAAAGATATCCTCACGATAGATTTCATTAATAGTATCTCCCTTATGTTTAGACTGTGCCAGTTCTTCCTTATTGCCCGGATATTCGCCCAATTTATGAGCCCCTACATCTTCCAGTTTTGCCGGGAAGGTGAAAGGAAGTTTTCCCGAAGGATTGGCGTCTCCTACTAATACGGAGGCAAGAGCCGTTCCGGCTTCCGAACCTAGAAACCATCCCTGAACAATAGCAGGCACTTCATTCACCCAGGGCATGGCTACCGCATTACCGGAAATATTAACCACAATCAGGTTTTTATTTACCTTTGCAAGTTCACTAATCACTCTATCCTGTGCGTATGGCAAACCTAAAGAAACACGGTCCGAATCTTCACAGTCCTGATGGCTACTCTTATTCAGACCACCGAAAAAGATTACATAATCAGCATCTTTAGCCACCTGCAGAGCCTCAGCAAGGAGTTCATCTTCCGAACGGTCATCTTTCAAGTTCTGTCCGGTCTTCACTCCATTATATTCTCCTGTCGGATCACCGACATACCCACGGGCATATACAACCTCTGCCTGCGATCCCACTCGATTTTTCAATCCATCCAACGGAGAAACCTCATATTTCACTTTCAAAGAAGAACTACCACCGCCCACTGTCATCATCTTAATCGCATTCTCACCGATAACAGCAATCTTCTTCGCTTTGTTCAGATCGATAGGCAACACGTTATTATTATTCTGCAAAAGAACAATTCCCTCCTCGCCAATCTTTCGTCCGGCTTGTCCGTGCTCGGGAGAGCCTAAAGAACCGAACGGTTTATTCGGATCCATTGAGGTGCGGAAAATCAGACGAAGGACATTGCTTACCTTTTCATCCAACTCTTTTGTACCGACTTTCCCTTCCTTTATCAACCGCAGATAAGGGAAAGCCAAATAGTAATTATCGTAAGCGTTTCTCGTTCCGGCAGATAATCCGTTTGTCCACGAACCAAACTCCAGATCCATACCGTTATAGATGGCCTGTTCGGTATGATGCACACCTCCCCAGTCAGACACCACTACTCCGTCGAAACCCCATTCATCCCGAAGAATGTCTTTGAGCAAACGTTTATTGTGGCAACCATGTTGTCCTTGATAAAGGTTATAGGAACCCATTATCGACCAAGTTCCCCCTTTCTGAACAGCAGCTTTAAAGGCCGGCAGATATATCTCATAAAGAGCACGGTCGCTTACTTCAACATTAGTTGTATGCCGGTTGAACTCCTGATTATTCAACGCATAATGTTTCACACAGGCAGCCACTCCGTTTTCCTGTACCCCCTTGATGTAAGGAACTACCATAATGGAAGACAAATAAGGATCTTCGCCCATATATTCAAAATTACGTCCGTTCAAAGGGGTACGATAAATATTCACACCGGGGCCTAACAGAATGTCTTTCTTCCGGTAGCGTGCTTCTTCACCGATACTTTTTCCATAAAGGTAGGACATTTCGGGATTCCATGTCGCGGCAAGGCATGTGAGTGCGGGATAAGCAATACAAGAATCGTTTGTCCATCCTGCCTGATTCCATTCATCCCATAATACTTCCGGACGGATACCGTGAGGCCCATCGGTAGCCCATACTTCCGGAATACCGAGACGGGGTACGCCTGCCGAACTAAATTTAGACTGTGCATGAATCATCCTGACCTTTTCTTCAAGAGTCATCCGGTTCAACGCATCTTTCACTCGCTCTTCGATTGGCTTGTTTGTATCCAAATATACCGGTTTCTGCGCACAGACAGGCAATGCGGTCATTATGGACAGGCCAAGCAACATTGCTTTGAATTTCATATTCATATAATTTCTATTCTTATTCAGACTTTACTACCACAGTATTCATACTTTGAGCCAGATTCTCAATTGTTGATTTCGAACCATCCAACGGAGCATAGATTTCCAAACTGGACTTCAACATACTTCCATCACAAAGTTTGTTTATTTCTTCCTCATTCATTGCCGAACGGTAGAAGAACAGTTCACTGTACTCTCTGCCCTCTGTAGAACTATTATCACCGATAATAAACTTACCTACAGTCAGTCTCTCGTTCAATTCTCCTGCTAAACTCTTATCGGTGTATAGCAATGTACGTCCTTGTGCATAATAATGTGTCAAAGATACTACATGCCATTGATTATCCGTAACATTTCCACCTACTATTTTACCTTGCGATGGAGAGTTATATACTACCTTTCCCTCCTGAATCTTCAAAGTTCCCATAGTATTGCCACCATTTGTAAAAGTGGCAATCGTTCCATCTGTAACACCTTTCACCTTAAAAGAGATTGTAAACGGATGTACTGTTTCTTCCGGAGTAAATTCCAAAACCTTTCCCGCCAAAGTGTATGAAGTTCCGGAGACACGTGCAGGAAGGGTCTTGCCAGCTTCTATTGCATCAAACAACGAAGGAACCATAGCATAAAGGAACTCACGGTGTCCTTCTGTATTCGGATGATAAAGATCCGTACCATTCTGATAACCGTCTGCCCATTTACCACTACCGTTATCTATTGCACCTAACATATTGACAGAAGGAAGATCCCACTCATGAATCAGCAGATTCATCTGTTTTACATATCTATAATCGCTCTCCTCAAAATCTCCACGAGTATAATTATTCATCATCACGGGATATTTACCGTCTTCACGCGCTTTACTAATCAAAGTCTGCATATTGTCCTTGAATTGATTATAGATAGCCTGCTGATCGGCAGCCCCATGTATTCCCTCATTACCCAAAGAAAGTCCGAAGATAACATACTTGCCGCAGTCATACAACAAATCATTGTAACGAGCCAACAAATTCAATGTACTGTTTCCACCAATAGAAATACCAGATGTATACCATGGCAGACGGGTCTCCTGATTCTTGAAACGCTCGTCCTGCAATTCACCGAACATATAGGCATAACCATGATTACTGTCTGCCCCCTGTCCGTTAGCGACAGAAGATCCCATTACAGAAATCTTAAAAGGATCTATACCTTCTTCACCACAATCAATATAGAAAGCGAAACGACGGAGATCTAAAGTGATATTATACGTACCATGATTCAAATTTATATCACTGGTAGAATAGCCAGAATTGGAGAAAGCCACTTCATTAGAAGTATCAGAAATACGTTTCATTGTATAATCCCAACTTTTGTTCATAATAAAGTTGAAGCGGGCACGGTCACTTGCCGTACCAAGTCCGGTCAGTTTTACCCGTCCACCCCATACACCTTTACCTTGATAGGCAAGCGGTACACCAGTTCCGGCATTCCAACCTCCTTCCGTAACACTCCCAACAATACTCCATTCTTCTACCGGAGTAATGGTATAACTCTTCTTTGACATATCCACTACAATATATACCGGACCTGTCACCTCTGCCGAGATACCGTAACTATTCATCGCCACAACACCAGGTTCATGTCCCTTTCCAATATCAGTAGATACACCCTCCGATGTTACCCCCTTGAAAGAAAACTTACCCGATTGAAGTGACAAAAAAGCTTCAAACTTATTACTTACCTTGTCTGTCGGAGAAATCATGTGCATAGGCACTTCTCCTTCTTCTACCGCACTACCGGTTATTGTCAATGAAGTAAATGTTTGGGGACGTTTTACATCGGTATATTCTTCTAGCTTCAAAGCATTTATTGCCATATATGCTCCCGTACTACGAGAAACAGCAAAGGTCAGGGTGCCTTCTTCATCCGGATAGACTAATCCGGACTCACAGATATTAGCAATATTCTGGTTAACCCCTTCTCCGCCTAAATTTGTTCCGGCAATCTGCAACTCACCTTGATAACTGTTCAACCCGGACATCGTATAATAAGCAACACGTTTCTCTGTGGCACTTCGGCTACCGAACGCATAGAACTTATATGCCTTCTCCTTATCCAAGCCGGAAATGGTAAAGTTATTGCCATTCTCCCCACTCTCTATATAGAAATAATCTTCTGTAGCTGTAGATACGGCAAAATCTTTCAACAACTCTGCGTCAGGAGTTAACAAACCACCTCCGCCAGAACCTCCATTAGTAGAAAAACGGGTATTCAACGTCAGTTTATAGCCTACGGAAGTACCTTCCGAGTTAACAAAGTCTTCAAATACAGAGTTAACAGCAGCATAAATCCCATCATTATTATAAATGTTATTCCAATAGTGTCCGTTCTCATCCGGACTTTCAGTTTGAGACCCTCTCGTTCCCCCTCCTACCGAACCAAAATCAAAATAAAGAGTTTGTACCAATACAGGATTGATAGGCTCCGGCGCAGGTATCACTACCTCTTCGTCTTCCCCCGGTATGGGAGAAACAACAGGCTCATCGTCATTGCAAGACCCAACAGTAAGCACTCCAAAGAGTGCCATAACCAAAAGTATATGTTTTTTCATGTCCCTTCTTTTTATAGATTAATATATGATATAGTTATCGTATGCCGGACCATTCTTCCATTTTCATGATATTCAAAGGGATATAATCACCTGTCGCACGGGAGACTGTAAACAAAATCTTTCCTTCTTCATCCGGATACACCCAATCCGATTCACAGATATTCTCTACATTATGATTCTTCCCAGTACCTCCACAATCGGCGCCGGCCGCCTGTAATTCTCCTGCCCATTCGTTTGTACCAGCTATCGTGTAGCGTGCTGTACGAATCTGAGTTGCGTCTCGACTAGCAAACATATAAAATTTGTACCCTTTATTTTTATCCAAGCCCGAAAGAGTAAAGTTACCATTATCTTCCAACTTTTCTAAGAAGAAATAATCACCGGTGGCTGTAATCACTGCTAAATCACCTAATTTGTCTTTATCCGGATTCGTCAAACCACCTGCTTTATTAGCCGTAAAACGTGAATTCAACGTCAATGAAAAGCCTGTCTGATCATTCCTTGAATTTACAAAATTGGTATAAACAGAGCCCTTCTTTGCATAAAATCCATCATTATTAATAATATTATTCCAGTAATTTCCATTATTATCCGGGGAGACTGTCGGTTCCCCGCGAGTTCCACTTTCATTACCACCGAAATCAAAATACAATGTCTGTACTAGTGTCGGTTGCGGTTTCACCTCTCCATCTGAAATCTTCTTGAAAGAAATTACTGCCTTATCATTTCCGGCTGTCAAATCAACAGTAAGTACATAGGTCGCTCCCTCTTCCAGCTTTACATCATTAGCAAGTTCAAAATTTTTGCTATCTGTCAACTTCAACAATGCTTCTGTACCGGAAGCCAATGTTATCTGAGAAAATTCTCCTCCATAACCATTCTGGAAGAAGAACTTAGCACTTATATAATCAAAACGGAAACGCTGTCCTATTGATGAACCATGTTCAGGGCCTACTACTCCGGTAAACTGATATTTCTTTGATGAAATTTCCGGCATACAATAGTTGCTTCCGATATTCCACCCAAACTGGCTATCCAATGAAGGAGAGCCGACTCCCCAACCCATTAACCAAATAGCACCATGTCCGTCATCAGAAAGAGTAGCTTCTTTATCACCGTTCATACGAGTCACACTAAAATATTTCTGTTTCATATTAGCTACTACACGATACTTGCCATCCACCGGTAAGAAAGTCAATGTGCCATTGGATTCTTTCCTGAAATAATCCGGATTAATCCACCAGCCATCCAGATCTATACCCACAACTACTATGGACTGTCCCTGAGTAAATGATTTCTGTATCAGATAAGTATTCGCATCCTGTGCTATCATCTTCTCTCCGTCAAACAATACATTGACCAATGGAGAAACTGCGTATGTAAGAACATTGAAAGTTACCTCATAAGGTTCTGCCTCCGTACCGGAGAAAGTGATGGGATCCACATTCTTCCCTTCCGAAAGCTGATTCTCATTATCCCATCCGAAAGTCAGTTCGTTACCGTTTTCACCGACTTTCGGGGTTTTAAAATAAGCCTTCATATCCTGAGGAAATCTACCGGTCACACTATAATTATACAGAGACTGCCTCTTCATCAGATATTCTTCACCCATTTCGTCAACCAAAGTGACATAAGGGAAGTCCGGTCGGGACAAAACAACCTCCCGCTCCATTTCCGTAGTAGTGAAATGGATATTCTGAAGGACAAACTTCAAAGTAGCCCTACCATCAATCACGTTGGGATAATAAGGCACAAAGACTTTGCCCGTATAATCGCTACCACTTGTCTTGGTGCGAATCACAGTTTCCGACACCAATTCCTCTCCATAAAAAAGTTTCGCTTTCAAAGTAGAAAGAGGTACATCCACATCCGAAGCCTTAATGGTGAACGGGAGACTATCGCCATAAAGCGCACTTACTTTCCCAGTTCCGAGTTCCATATCCGGATTACCCGAAAGGAATTCATCGTCACTACAGGAATTCATGACCAGTATTCCTACCAATGCCAATATTATATAGATACTTTTATTCATGTCTTTATACTTTTAAGGTTCTTATTTCAACTTCGCCCAACGGTAAGAGGTCACAGACTTGCCAGGAACATCATAAGCAAAATGACGTTTACCATCACTGATAGTTATCCTCTTTGTCTTCTCATTGTTATTCATCAAAACAAAGGCGTATGTACCATCCGTATTCTCGAAAGCAGAATACATAATATTGCTGTCGGAATAGCCGGATGCACCGATACGTACTGCGCCCGGTTTCACTACACTTGAAAGATGAGCAATGATATAATAATGTGAGTTACGAATGATTGTCTTATAGTCACTATTGCTGATATCCACCGCTCCATAGCAAGTCTGGCAACCGCCTTCACGATTGGGAGCACGGTCATTATCAAGCATCAGATTCCATACAATCACCCCTTTACACCAATTGTTCACTGTTCCCAATGCAACTTCTTTCATATCTTCCAGCAATCGCTTTGACAAGTCACGTCCGCTATTCCATGTACCGATAGAAGTTTCCGTAAACAGTAGTTCTTTCTCGGGATAAGCTTTATGGATTTCCAGCAGTTCCTCACGATCGCCGCCATAATTGTGATATGCTGCACCGGCTATATACTGGGATGCATCGCTATCACCGTAAATCTTGACCGGATACTGTTTCTCTGCCTCAAGATTGCTGTAATCATAATTATGATCATAGGCATAAATCTTTGTATCCAATCCCGCAGCCTTGAACTGAGGTCCGAGTGCAGTTTTCACAAAGTCTCTCTGTTCTTCCCAACTCATGTACATCGAAGCCGAATTGCCATGATTCAATGGCTCATTTTGAGGAGTCACAGCATAGATATCAATACCTTCGGCCTTAAATGCCTGTACCCATTTTACGAAATAGGTAGCATAGTCTTGATAATAAGCAGGATTCAGCTGTCCGCTTGTCCACGTCGTCAGCGGGGTAAGATCTTCCAAACTCTTTACCTTCATCCACAAAGGGCAAGTCCAGGGGGCTGCAATAATCTTAATAGAAGGATTAATAGACAGAATCTCTTTCAGAATCGGCAAGATATAGTTTTTCTCTTCACTCTGCAAAGCAAAGTTCTCTATTCCTTTCGTATCGCAACAAGTATATTCGCTCAACGAAAAGTCCGAACAACCAATCGAAATACGAATATAACTAAACCCGAAACCACTATTATCAGAGAATGTTTCGGTCAGGAAATCATGGCGGTCCGTCGGCTGCATCTGTAAAAGATTAAAGCAGGTAGCTCCCGTTATGGCTGCCCCGAAACCATCCATTGTTTGATATTGTTCTGTAGGATCCAGCGTGATAGAAGTAGGTGCTAGGTTATCCTTCGAGCTGAAATTAACCGCATCACGGGTTAAATCACGTGTCAGGCTGTTGGTCGTTGCATAAATCGTTACATCTCCGGTTGGAACAGGTGCTACCGGTTTTTCTGCGTCGTCACTGTTGCTGCATGCAGCTAATATGGTGAAGCATCCTAAAAAAGTCAATGCTATATTTCTCATGTTTATCATAATCTTAAGTTTCTAATATATTAATAACCCGGATTCTGTTGAATCTTATCATTCGCATCAATTACTGACTGCGGGATAGGCAAGCGATAGGAGTTCTTATCGAAAGCATAAACCTGTGCCTTGCGTCCTGAATCTTTCGCATACACAGCATTCATCACTTCTTCTACCTTGTCCAGACGTACTAAATCAAACCACCGTTGTCCTTCAAAAGCCAGCTCCAACCGACGTTCTTTAAGCAAAGCGTCAATCATGGAATTCTTGTTTTCACGGATAGATGAAGGAAGTTTCCCCAAACCGGCACGTTTCCGTATTTCATCAATAATACCGGCAGCCGCTTCCAAATCAGGTGTATCCTGCATTATCAATGCCTCTGCCTTCAGCAACAACACATCAGCATAACGATATTTTATGATACTACTATTGGCCGAACGGCATTTATACATGAACGGATAATTATCCGACGGATAATAATTGCTCCACGAACAGTCATAATAAACAACCGACTCTTTAAAACGAACCTCATCACCTTCTTTCTTGAAAGCATTAATCAAGTCACGTGACGGAGTTACCCATTTCGCCCATGTGAAGTTGGTATTCCAGTTCACCAAATCGCGTCCGAACATCCATGAACACCAATTGCCCGCTCCGGGAGTAAACTGTGCTTCAAGAATAGCTTCCTTTGTGTTACGTACCTTCGCATCCGTATTAGCATCATTCATGCCAAACAAATCGCTGAAGTCTTCTACCAAATCGAAGCCATCCGCTTTCACTTCATCACAATATTGGATTACCTTCGTATAGTCACGTAACGGCTTTTCTGCATAAATTTTAGCTAATAATGTACGTGCCACCGATTTGGTGAATAATGTCTTATTGCCCGGTGTATTGTCCGGTGCATACTTCACAGCGTCCAACAAGTCTCTCTCAATCTGCTGGTAAGCTTCAAGCTCCGTATTCTGCTCAGGGAAATACTGGGAATATACATCTTCAATATTATCCGAAGTAATATCATCCGCCACAGTTGTAATCACCGGAAAGTCTCCCCAAAGACGCACCATATCAAACATAATCATAGCACGGAATATCTCCGCTTCCGCTTTATACTGTGCCCGTTCGTCGACAGTCAATGAATTATCTTTCACCAGGTCGATGTTGCAAATCAGCTTATTGGCACGGGCAATATCCTCCAAATACCGGTTCCAGTCACGCTCCAATACAGAATTCGATCCTTCAATAGAATTATTTTCAAACGGAACAACTTCCGCTCCCGTAGTACCTGCATAGGCATTGTCTGAATGAGAATCCGCAATCAGCAGCAAATCCACATACCAATGTTCCTGACGATCACGCATCTGATTGTAAAGCGTAGTCAGATGGCTTTCAACAGCTGCCTTATCCTTGAACACAATCTTCGTTCCGTTATCCGTTATTCCTTCTGTCACATCCGAATAGGTGTCTAATGGCTCATAATCCAGTGAACAGGAAGAAATCCCCAATAACAAACCGGACGTCAATCCACAAAATATAGTTCTTAGTTTCATAATCTTTCCTTTCATTAGAATTCAACATTAATACCAAACACGTATGATCTGCAATGCGGGTAAGTTCCCCAGTCGATACCCTGCACCGTACCGCTATTACCCCATTGGTTCACTTCCGGATCCATACCGGAGTAACTGGTCCACGTCAGCAGGTTGGTAGCTGTAAAATAAGGTTGCAGACGGGTGATTCCCCATTTCTTCAAGAGTTTGCCTTTCACGTTGTATGACAAAGAGACGTCTTTCAACCGCAGATAACTGCCATCCTCCACGAAATAAGTAGAATTCAACAGTTTAAAATTGGCTTTCGGCACATCCGTTATCTGTCCGGGTATTCTCCAGCGTCCCAGCACGCGGGTCGACTGATTCTTACCATCATACATACCTTCCGTTTCGATACGTGAAGCGTTATAAACATCATTTCCGTACGAACCTTGTATAAAGATACTCAGATTAAAACCTTTCCAAGAGAATGTGTTGGTCATACCGTAAGTGAAATCCGGATTCGGGTCACCGATATAAGTACGGTCGGAAGATGAGATCTTACCATCATGATTCAAGTCACGATACATCAGCTCACCGGTTTCCGGGTCCACACCGTCGCTAATATAGCCATAGAAACCTCCCAAAGCACGCCCCGGCTCATTACGTACGACATAATCATTGACTACATCCGCTGTCTTCGCATCATAATACACTTTTTGCAGTTCCAGCTTCGTCAGTTTATTCCGGTTGAAAGAAATATTGAAATCCGTATCCCAAGTAAATGCTCCGCCACGGAAGTTCTTCGAACTGATAGAAAATTCAAAACCCTTGTTCACCATTTCACCTTCGTTTCTGGCTATCGAAGTGGCTGCGGCAGCGCCGGCAGGCAGAGATACATTCATCAGCATATTCTTTGTTTTCTTATAGTAGTAGTCCGCATTGAACGTCAAACGTCCATTCAAGACTGTCAAATCCAAACCTATATTTGTCTGTGTGGTTGTCTCCCAAGTTAAATCGGATGTACGTAAGTTTGCCTGACTGATGGTTGGTACGGCATTGGCATAATCCGTCTTATCCCCTTCCTCACCTTTCTTAAACCATTCGATACGACCGATGTTATAACGTTGCAGATAAGCATAGTCTCCGATACCCGATTGGTTACCCGTTTGTCCCCAACCTCCACGCAGCTTCAAGTCATCAATCCAAGTCAGATCTTCCATAAACTTTTCTGAAGAGATACGCCAAGCGGCAGAAAATGATGGGAATACCCCCCAGCGATGGTCAGGATGCAGTTTAGAGGAACCATCAGCACGGATATTGGCAGTCAGCAGATACTTACTGTCGAAATTATAGGCTACACGTCCGAAGAATGACATGATACCCCATTGGGAAGCCCCTGTTCCGGTATTATCCCAAGAAATCTTATTGGCCGCATTCAAGGTCTGGATCTGGTCATCACGATAATGAGAGCCGTTAATCCAACTGTTTGAATAGTCGGAATCCGTCCACGACGAACCGGCCATGACTTCCAGTCCATGCTTTTTGAAGTTCTTATTATAAGTCAAGACATTATCAAATGTCAGGACCGTATTCATGTTCCGATTATCCGAAGCCTCTCCATATTGGTTGCGTCCCCAAGTAGTGGAAATAGGATCAAGGAAAGTAGTATTGACAGCATTACGGCGGTCAAGAGTAAGTGTCGATTTGAATTTCAACTCAGGAAGAATCGTCAGCAACACGTTACCGGAAGCCAATAAACGATTTTCTTTATCTTTATTGTTCTTTGCACGTGCCATATTCTCCAGTGGATTGGTGATATTGCCCACTCCATAAAAATTATTATAATACTGGTTAGGGTTCAAAGCGTCCCAAACCGGAGCATACGTCGGAGTATTGATAACCGCCAGAATAACACCTCCCCGATTCGCTCCTGTACCCATAGCGCCTCCTCCATTGCTTGTATAGTCGGAATAAGAGATATTAGCACTAACAGTCAACCATTTACGAACCTGATTTTCGAGATTCACACGGAAGTTATAACGTTTGTAGTAAGAGATATCCAACACACCTTGTTCATTCAGATATCCGGCAGAAAGATAGTATTTCATCTTCTCGTTGCCATTGGATACAGCAATCTGATAATTCTGGGTCTTCCCTGTCTGGTATGTCTCGTCAAACCAATCGGTGCGGTCGGGCAATCCGTCAGGCAGAGACACCAGTCCGATCTCGTCCTGCAATTCTTTGTACTGTGATGCATTCAAGGACTCCACTTTATCGGCCACTTTATTCAGTCCGAACTGGGCAGTCAGAGAAACTTTCGCATTTCCCGTCGCACCTGCTTTTGTCGTAATAAGAATCACACCGTTAGCGGCACGCGAACCGTATATAGATGCGGAAGAAGCATCTTTCAAGATCTGCATACTCTCAATATCATTCGGAGAAAGGAACTTGATATTGTCTACCGGCA
>OJRF01000822.1_pt1 | contig 12879 bp, 10 predicted proteins | sample 1599141 | NCBI WGS metagenome assembly OJRF01 (sample SAMN03922529, study PRJEB24848) | human gut metagenome | isolation source: stool sample | host: Homo sapiens | place: Germany | collected 2010-05 | reverse complement strand
CTCTATTCGTCGGCAGCGTCAGATGTGTATAAGAGACAGGCTTATACCCTGCAGGAGATCCTGACCGTCAAGTCCGACGACGTGGAGGGCCGTGTCAAGACCTACGAGGCCATCGTCAAGGGCGAGCCGGTGCCGCAGCCGGGTATTCCGGAGTCCTTCCGCGTTATGCTCAAGGAGCTGCAGTCCCTGGGTCTGGACGTGGTGGTCCAGGACAAGGAAGGCAACGAGATCGATATGCGCCAGAACTTTGACGACGAGGAGACCGGCTTTGATATGCGCGATGTTGCCGGTACCGAGACTGTCACTAACGAGAACGAGCTGGCAGGCGACTACACCATCAAGGACGCAGGCTCCAGCTTCGATGATCCTTCTGTGCTGGAGGACAGCTCCAGCGAAGCGGCTCCCGCTTCTTTTGACGAAGTGGACATTGAATGACCCCTCAGGGTCGCCCGGTGCGGCGGCCGGCAGAAAAGCCGGTGACCCGCCGCAGCCGGTGCGGACCCGCACAGCCGCGTGTTATCATCGAGACAACTAGAGATTAAGGAAGGGTTCGTTTCATGGAAAACAACGTTTTCGATTCGATCAAAATCGGCCTTGCCTCTCCCGATCAGATCCGCAAGTGGAGCTACGGCGAGGTGAAGAAGCCGGAGACCATCAACTACCGCACCCTGAAGCCGGAGCGCGACGGCCTGTACTGCGAGCGCATTTTTGGACCTACCAAGGACTGGGAGTGCCACTGCGGTAAGTACAAGCGCATCCGTTATAAGGGCAAGGTCTGCGACCGCTGCGGCGTTGAGGTCACCAAGGCAAAGGTCCGCCGCGAGCGTATGGGCCACATCGAGCTGGCCGCTCCGGTCAGCCACATCTGGTACTTCAAGGGCATCCCCAGCCGCATTGGCCTGATGCTGGACATCAGCCCCCGCCTGCTGGAGAAGGTGCTGTACTTTGCCAGCTATATCGTCACCAACCCCGGCCTGACCCCGCTGGAGAAAAAGCAGCTGCTGACTGAGAAGGAATACCGGGAGATGCAGGAGCGCTACGGCGATGAGTTCGAGGCATCGATGGGTGCTGAGGCCATCCAGGAGCTGCTGCGGGAGATCGACCTGGATCAGCTCAGTGCGGAGCTGACCGCTGAGGTGGAGAAGTCCTCCGGCCAGAAGCGTGTCCGCATCCTGAAGCGCCTGGAGGTCGTGGAGGCTTTCCGCATCTCCGGCAACCGCCCCGAGTGGATGGTCATGGACGTTCTGCCGGTGCTGCCGCCGGATCTGCGCCCCATGGTCCAGCTGGATGGCGGCCGCTTTGCTACCTCTGACCTGAACGATCTGTATCGCCGGGTCATCAACCGCAACAACCGTCTGCGCCGTCTGCTGGAGCTGGGCGCACCGGATATCATCGTCCGCAACGAGAAGCGGATGCTGCAGGAGGCTGTGGACAGCCTGATCGACAACGGCCGCCGCGGCCGTCCGGTCACCGGCCCCAACAACCGTGCCCTGAAGAGCCTGTCTGATATGCTCAAGGGCAAGCAGGGCCGCTTCCGTCAGAACCTGCTGGGCAAGCGCGTGGACTACTCCGGCCGTTCCGTTATCGTTGTCGGCCCTGAGCTGCGTATGGACCAGTGTGGTCTGCCCAAGGAGATGGCTCTGGAGCTGTTCAAGCCCTTTGTCATGAAGGACCTGGTGGAAAAGGGTATTGCCAACAACATCAAGTCCGCCCGCAAGATGGTGGAGCGTGCAAAGCCGGAAGTCTGGGACAGCCTGGAGACTGTGATCCAGGGACATCCTGTGCTGCTGAACCGTGCACCTACCCTGCACCGTCTGGGCATCCAGGCATTCAACCCGGTGCTGGTGGAGGGCCGTGCCATCAAGCTGCACCCCCTGTCCTGTACCGCATTCAACGCGGACTTCGACGGCGACCAGATGGCTGTCCACCTGCCGCTGAGCGAGGACGCCTGCCGTGAGGCCAAGATGCTGATGCTGGCTTCCGGCAACCTGCTGAAGCCCTCCGACGGCGCCCCCGTCACCGTGCCTACGCAGGATATGATCCTGGGCAGCTACTACCTGACCACCGTCCGTGAGGACGAAGTTGGCGCCGGCAAGGTGTTCCGTGATGAGAACGAGGCCCTGATGGCCTATGCCGAGCACGTCATCTCCCTGCACGCTCCCATCAAGGTGCGCCGCACCATGGTGCTGGATGGCGTGGAGCGTAGCGGTCTGGTGGATGCCACCGCGGGCCGGATCATCTTCAATAACCCGATCCCCCAGAACCTGGGCTATATCGACCGTACCGATCCGGAGCACTGGCTGGAGTACGAGGTCAGCTTCCGTGTGACCAAAAAGACCCTGCCGGACATCATCTCCCGCTGCATGACCCGCAATGGCACCCGCGCCTGTGCAAAGATGCTGGATGCCATCAAGAGCCAGGGCTATAAGTATTCCACCCTGTCTGCGATCTCTGTGGCCGTCTGTGATGCGGTGATCCCGCCCCAGAAGGCAGAGCTGATCGCAGAGGCAGATAAGCAGGTCTCCCAGGTGGGCAAGCTGTTCAACCGCGGCCTGATCTCCGAGGGCGAGCGCTACAAGCAGACCATCGACATCTGGCAGGCGACCACCGACAGAGTCTCCAAGGCTCTGGCGGACAACCTGCCCAAGGACAACGAGATCTATATGATGGCGGACTCTGGTGCTCGTGGTTCTATGAACCAGATCAAGCAGCTGGCCGGCATGCGCGGCCTGCTGGCAAACACCGCCGGCCACACCATCGAGATGCCCATTCGTGCGAACTACCGCGAAGGTCTGAACATTCTGGAATACTTCGTTTCCGCTCGTGGTGCTCGTAAGGGTCTGGCAGATACCGCTCTGCGTACCGCAGACTCCGGCTACCTGACCCGCCGCATGGTCGACGTCTCTCAGGACGTTATCGTCCGCGAGATCGACTGCGGCACCACCGACGGCCTGTGGGTCTCTGAGATCCACGAGGGCAAGGAGAAGATCGAGAGCTTCCGCGAGCGTCTCATCGGCCGTTATGCCGTGGGCGACGTGGTGAATCCGGTCACCGGCAAGGTCATCGTGCCGGAAGGCAAGATGATCGACCTGTACGATGCAGACGAGATCGAGTCGGCTGGCATCACCAAGCTGAAGATCCGCAGCCTGCTGACCTGCCGTGCAAAGATCGGTGTCTGCGCCCGCTGCTATGGCTCCGACATGGCCAATGGTGAGCCGGTCCAGCTGGGCGAGTCCATCGGCGTTATTGCAGCTGAGTCCATCGGCGAGCCGGGCACCCAGCTGACCATGCGTACCTTCCATACCGGCGGTATCGCATCGGCCGAGGATATTACCCAGGGTCTGCCTCGTGTTGAGGAGCTGTTCGAGAGCCGCCGTCCCAAGAGCATGGCCATCATGAGCGAGATCTCTGGTGTGGTCTCTCAGGACGATACCAAGAAGAACGTGGTCATCAAGGTCACCGGCAAGGACGAAGAGACCGGTGCAGAGGTGGTCAAGAGCTACTCCATCCCCTTTACCCAGCATGCACGCGTTGTGCCGGGTGACCGTGTGGAGAAGGGCGACATCATCACCCGTGAGGGCGTGCTCTATCCCCAGGATATCCTGGCGATCAAGGGCCTGAGCGATGTGCAGAACTACCTGATCAGCGAGGTCCAGAAGGTCTACCGTCTGCAGGGTGTTGAGATCAACGATAAGCATATCGAGGTCATCGTCCGTCAGATGTGCCGTAAGGTCCGGGTCACCGACTCCGGCTCTTCTGACCTGATCGGCGGCGCACTGGCAAACCGCCTGGATGTGGAGAACATCAATGCAGATCTGCAGAAGCGGATCGACGCAGGCGAGCAGGGCCTCAAGCTGGTGGAGTACCAGCAGGTCCTGCTGGGCATCACCAAGGCTGCCCTGGCCAATGAGTCCTTCCTGTCTGCTGCATCCTTCCAGGAGACCACCCGCGTGCTGACCGAGGCTGCCATCAAGGGCAAGACCGACCCGCTGGCTGGCCTGAAGGAGAACGTCATCATCGGTAAGCTGATCCCCGCAGGTACCGGCCTGCCGGAGGTCCGTGAGGACCTGATCCGCCGCGAGGCGGAGCGGGATGAGCAGGTGGCTGCTGAACTGGCCGCTGCCCAGCTGTAAACCCTTCGTTTTCCGGATAAAAGCATAAAAAGCCCCCGCAGAGCACATACTCTGCGGGGGCTTTTGTGCTTTGGAGCAGGGGAGAGGGCTGTTCGAGAAAAAATCAGCGGAAAGTACAAAAAAACTTTGCAAAAACTGTTGACATTACGCCCCAGAACGAGTATTATATAACTGTTGCGCATCCCTTTAGGGGGAAGTGCGGCAAAAAATCCGGGCGGTTGCCCGGTTATCACTCTACGAAAGGAGAAACCAAATGCCTACTTTTAACCAGCTTGTACGCAAAGGCCGTGAGGTCCTGGCTACGAAGAGCGCTTCTCCTGCTCTGCTGAAGAGCTACAACTCTCAGAAGAAGCAGTACTCTGATCTGAGCAGCCCCCAGAAGCGTGGTGTCTGCACTGCAGTCCGTACCATGACCCCCAAGAAGCCGAACTCTGCTCTGCGTAAGGTCGCCCGTGTCCGCCTGACGAATGGTATTGAGGTCACCTCTTACATTCCCGGCATCGGCCATAACCTGCAGGAGCACTCCGTCGTTCTGATCCGCGGCGGCCGTGTCAAGGACCTGCCCGGTGTTCGTTACCACATCATCCGTGGTACTCTGGATACCCAGGGTGTTGCAGGTCGTGGCCAGGCCCGCTCCAAGTACGGCGCAAAGCGTCCTAAGGCCGGTGCAGCGAAGAAGTAATTGAGGAACGACCGCCATAAACGGCTTTCCATTATATAAATAACAAGTCCGCCCTGAGCGGATGGTCAACAGTTTATGTAAGGTCAGCTCTTTGTGACACAACGGGAGTTTAATTACTTTCGAGTACCGATGATATCATTCTGTGAAGGAGGGAAGAAAGATGCCTAGAAGAGGTAACATTGCTAAGCGCGATGTCTTAGCTGATCCTATTTACAATTCCAAGATGGTCACCCGCCTGGTCAACAGCGTGATGCTGGATGGCAAGAAGGGCGTCGCCCAGAAGATTGTGTATGATGCTTTCACCATGATCCAGGAGAAGACCGGCAACGATCCCCTGGAGACCTTTGAGAAGGCCATGGAGAACATTATGCCCAGCCTCGAGTGCAAGACCCGCCGCGTGGGTGGTGCTAACTACCAGGTTCCCCTGGAGGTCAGCCCCGCTCGTCGTGAGACCCTGGGCCTGCGCTGGCTGACTGCTTACAGCCGCAGCCGTGGCGAGAAGACCATGAGCCAGCGTCTGGCTGCTGAGATCATGGACGCTGCCAATAACACTGGCAACGCCGTGAAGAAGCGCGAGGATACCCACAAGATGGCCGAGGCCAACAAGGCTTTCGCACATTTCCGTTATTGATCTGATCGGTAGGAGGTTCATTTCATGGCTACATCCAGAGAAGTTTCTCTTCAGATGACGAGAAATATCGGCATCATGGCTCATATCGATGCTGGTAAGACCACCACTACCGAGCGTATCCTGTACTACACCGGCATCAACCACAAGATCGGTGAGACCCACGACGGCAGCGCTACCATGGACTGGATGGCCCAGGAGCAGGAGCGTGGCATCACCATCACTTCCGCGGCGACCACTTGCTACTGGAGCCATTCTGAGACCCAGAAGGACCCCGCAGCATTCAAGAAGAACCGTCACCGCATCAACATCATCGACACCCCGGGCCACGTGGACTTCACCGTTGAGGTCCAGCGTTCCCTGCGCGTGCTGGACGGTTCTGTGACCGTTCTGGCTGCTAAGGGCGGTGTCGAGCCTCAGTCTGAGACTGTCTGGCGCCAGGCGGACGAGTACAAGGTTCCCCGTATGGTCTACGTCAACAAGATGGATACCATGGGTGCCGACTTCTTCCGCTGCATTCAGATGATGCACGATCGTCTGCACGCTAATGGCGTGGCTATCCAGCTGCCCATCGGCCAGGAAGATACCTTCCGCGGCATCGTTGACCTGGTGGAGATGAACGCCGAGGTCTACTACGACGACCTGGGAAATGATATGCGCACCGAGGATATCCCCGAGGATATGCGTGAGCAGGCCGAGGAGTACCACAACATCCTGGTCGAGGCTGTGGCCGAGAACGACGAGGAGCTGATGGAGAAGTACCTCGAGGGCGAGGAGATCACCAAGGAAGAGCTGAAGGCTGCGATCCGCAAGGAGACCATCGCCAACACTCTGGTTCCCGTGGTCTGCGGTTCTTCTTACAAGAACCGTGGCGTCCAGAAGCTGCTGGATGCTATCGTGGACTATATGCCCGCTCCCACCGACGTGCCTGATATCAAGGGCGTCAACCCCGAGACTGAGGAAGAGGAGACCCGTCCGTCTAGCGACAACGCTCCCTTCGCAGCTCTGGCATTCAAGATCGCTACCGACCCGTTTGTTGGTAAGCTGGCTTACTTCCGTGTGTACTCAGGTGAGGTCGAGTCCGGCACCACCGTGTACAACTCGGTGAAGGACACCAACGAGCGTATGGGCCGCATCCTGCAGATGCACTCTAACCACCGCAAGGATATCGACTGCTGCTACGCAGGTGATATCGCTGCTGTCGTGGGTCTGAAGAACACCACCACTGGTGATACTCTGTGTGACGAGAAGCATCCCATCATCCTGGAGTCCATGAAGTTCCCCGAGCCCGTTATCCGCGTTGCTATCGAGCCTAAGACCAAGGCTGGTAACGAGAAGATGGGCATTGCGCTGGCAAAGCTGGCTGAGGAGGACCCCACCTTCAAGACCTACACCGATGAGGAGACCGGCCAGACCATCATCGCCGGCATGGGCGAGCTGCACCTGGAGATCATCGTGGACCGTCTGCTGCGTGAGTTCAAGGTCGAGGCTAACGTGGGCGCACCTCAGGTCGCTTACCGTGAGACCATCCGCAAGGAAGCTAACCAGGATACCAAGTATGCTCGTCAGTCTGGCGGTAAGGGCCAGTATGGTCACGTCAAGATCAAGATCGAGCCCAACGAGGCTGGCAAGGGTTACGAGTTCGTCAACGCTGTTGTTGGCGGCGCGATCCCCAAGGAGTATATCCCGGCTATTGACAATGGTATCCAGGGCGCAATGAAGAGCGGTGTTCTGGCCGGCTATCCCGTGGTTGACGTCAAGGTCACCCTGTGGGATGGTTCTTATCACGAGGTCGACTCCTCTGAAATGGCCTTCTCCATCGCTGGTTCTATGGCCTTCAAGGAGGCTATGCGCAAGGCTGATCCCATCATCACTGAGCCCATCATGAAGGTTGCTGTTGTCGTTCCCGATGAGTATCTGGGCGATGTTATCGGTGACCTGAACTCCCGCCGTGGTCAGATCCAGGGCATGGAGGCTATGGCTGGCACTCAGCGCGTCAATGCGTTCGTGCCTCTGGCTCAGATGTTCGGCTACGCTACCGACCTGCGTTCCAAGACCCAGGGCCGTGGCCAGTATGTCATGGAGCCGTCTCACTACGAGCCGGTGCCCAAGAACATCGCCGAGCAGATCATCGCAGGCCGCACCAAGGCCTAATTGCTGAAAAAGCAAAGGATTTTGCCGGGGCAAGGATGCTTCGGCAAAATTTCCTGTAAAATCACTTGATTTTATGGGTAGAATTTAGTAGAATAGCCTTGCAGTACATTTTTGTAGATGCAGAGCTGTTGTAACCAAAATCAAACCGATACAAGGGAGGATATTCCAATGGCTGAAAAGGCAAAATTTGACCGTTCTAAGCCGCATGTTAACATCGGCACCATCGGTCACGTTGACCACGGCAAGACCACTCTGACTGCTGCGATCACCAAGTACCTGTCCCTGTGCGGCGGCGCCGACTTCACCGACTACGCCAACATCGACAAGGCTCCCGAGGAGCGCGCTCGTGGTATCACGATCAACTCTTCTCACGTTGAGTATCAGACCGAGAACCGTCACTACGCTCACGTTGACTGCCCGGGCCACGCTGACTACGTCAAGAACATGATCACTGGTGCTGCCCAGATGGACGGCGCTATCCTGGTCGTCGCTTCTACCGACGGTCCCATGCCCCAGACTCGCGAGCACATCCTGCTGGCTCGTCAGGTCGGCGTGCCCTATATCGTTGTCTTCATGAACAAGGTTGACATGGTCGACGACGAGGAGCTGCTGGATCTGGTCGAGATGGAGATCCGTGAGCTGCTGAACGAGTACAACTTCCCCGGTGATGACACCCCCATCATCCGTGGTTCTGCTCTGAAGGCTCTGGAGTGCACTTCTAACGATCCCAGCGATCCCGCTTACGCTCCCATCAAGGAGCTGATGGACGCTGTCGACGAGTATATCCCCACTCCCGACCGTCTGGCTGACAAGGACTTCCTGATGCCCATCGAGGACGTCATGACCATCTCTGGCCGTGGCACCGTCGCTACCGGCCGTGTCGAGCGCGGCACTGCTAAGGTTGGCGATCAGATGGAGATCGTCGGCATCAAGCCCGATCGTCTGAGCACCACCATCACCGGCCTGGAGATGTTCCGTAAGTCTCTGGACTTCACTCAGGCTGGCGATAACATCGGCGCTCTGCTGCGTGGTATCGACCGCACCCAGATCGAGCGTGGCCAGGTCCTGGCTAAGCCCGGTTCCGTGCACCCCCACAACGTCTTTGAGGCTCAGGTCTATGTCCTGAACAAGGACGAGGGCGGCCGTCACACCCCCTTCTTCTCCAACTATCGTCCTCAGTTCTACTTCCGCACCACCGACGTGACCGGCATCATCACCCTGCCCGAGGGCACCGAGATGTGCATGCCCGGCGATAACGTCATGATGCACGTTGAGCTGCTGACCCCCGTCGCCATGGAGGAAGGCCTGCGTTTCGCTATCCGTGAGGGTGGCCGTACCGTTGGTTCCGGCGTCGTCGGCAAGATCATTGAGTGATCTGTTCTGACTTCCTGACAGCCTGATAGAAGGCACTATTGCTTAAATTTCCCCTCTGTCCGTAAGGGCAGGGGGGATTTTTTTGTTTTCTTTACAAAATACCCTCCGTATGCTATACTGAAACTGATAAACATTAGGTTGTTCTTTTCTGGAGATAGCACACCTAAAATGCGGCACAAAAAACAGTCTAGGAGTAAGATCGAGGGTAAGGGAGAGTGCAGAATGGCTTCGGATGCGAGCATTGCGCAGTATATAGCAGATCAGTTTGCCGCGGCAGGAGAGATCCGCTGCCGTAAAATGTTTGGGGAGTATGGGCTTTACCTCAATGAAAAGTTTTTTGCTATGGTTTGCGATGATCAACTTTTTGTTAAGGAGACATTGGAGGGGAAAAACGCATTTCCCCAGTTGCCATTGGCACCGCCTTATAAAGGCGCAAAGCCCTGTCTGCTGGTAGAGGATGTGGATGATCGAGAGCTGCTGGTTCGCCTGGCACAGATCACATGGGCGGCGCTGCCGCCATCAAAGCCTAAAAAATCCAAAAAGGAGGGCTGAACGATGCCGTTTGATTTCAAGAAAGAGGAGAGGGCGCTGTATCAACCGCCGAGGACTCCGGGCATTTTGACAGTGCCACCAATGAATTTTCTAGCGGTGCGGGGGAGGGGAGACCCAAACCAAGAGGGCGGGGCGTATCAACAGGCCATCCAGCAGCTGTATGGTATTGCTTATACATTAAAAATGAGCGAGAAAGCCGGGTATCATATTCCGGGGGCCTTTGCCTATGTTGTGCCGCCCTTAGAGGGGCTCTGGTGGCAGCCAGGAAAAACAGAGCTGGATCTGCGTCATAAGGAGCAGCTGGCCTGGATCTCCATGATCTGTGTGCCGGATTTTGTGGATTAGGCCGCCTTTCATTGGGCAGTGGAACAGGCCACCGCGAAAAAGAAAATGGACTTTTCCAAGGTGGAATTTTTCTGTTATGAGGAGGGGCTTTGTGTTCAGTGTATGCATGTTGGCCCGTATGATACCGAACCGGAGACCATCCGCCAAATGGAAACCTATGCTGCGGAGCAGGGGTATCAGCCAGACCTTACAGTACAGCGTCTCCATCACGAGATCTATCTCAGCGACCCAAGGCGTACTGCACCTGAAAAAATGCGCACGGTCCTGCGTCATCCGGTGCGCAAAGAGGAACGCGCGCTCTAAACAGATGCTGTGAGCAGAGACATATGCACGGCAAAAGAGGGGGGACGTGCGAACTTCCCCTAAAAAAAGCAACAAAATCTGTCGCTTTTTCTTGTGAGATGTGCTATACTATTCTCAGGAGTATACGCTTGTCCGGGTGACCGGAGCTGCAGCCCCTGCGGTGAAAAATGGGCGGGTTCGGGTGTCCGGTATAAGCATCGATCATGAGAAATTGGGAGGCAAGATAATGAAGCAGGACATGATTCTGATTTTGGATCTGGGCAGTGATGAGAACCCCCGCCTGGCTCGTGAGATCCGGGCTCTGGGTGTTTACAGCGAGATCTATCCCCATGACATCACTGCAGCAGAGCTGGCTGCTCTGCCGAATGTGAAGGGTATTATCCTGAACGGCGGCCCCAACCGTATTGTAGATGGCGTGGAGATCGACGCCGCAAAGGAGATCTATAATGCGCCGGTTCCGGTGCTGCTGGTGGACCATAAGGGGGATAAGCCCTGGCCCCAGGACGAGGCAGCCCGCAAGGAAGCTCTGAGCAACTTCGTTTTTGGCATCTGCGGCGCAGAGGCCAACTGGAATATGGAAAACTTCATTGCCGACCAGGTTGAGCTGATCCGTCAGCAGGTAGGGGATAAGAAGGTGCTGCTGGCGCTGTCCGGCGGCGTGGATTCCTCTGTGGTGGCTGCGCTGCTGGTCAAGGCAGTGGGCAAGCAGCTGACTTGTGTCCATGTCAACCACGGCCTGCTGCGTAAGGGCGAGCCGGAGGAAGTCGTTCGCGTCTTCCGGGACGAGATGGATGCAAACCTGGTGTATGTGGACGCTGTGGACCGCTTCCTGGATAAGCTGGCTGGCGTGGCAGATCCCGAGACCAAGCGTAAGGTCATCGGCGCTGAGTTCATCCGTGTGTTTGAGGAAGAGGCCCGCAAGCTGGATGGCATCGCCTTCCTGGGACAGGGCACCATCTATCCCGATATCATCGAGTCCGGCACCAAGACTGTGAAGGCAGTCAAGAGCCACCACAATGTGGGCGGCCTGCCGGAGGATCTGGATTTTGAGCTGGTAGAGCCGCTGAAGATGCTGTTTAAGGACGAGGTGCGTGCCTGCGGCAAGGCTCTGGGTCTGCCGGATTCTATGGTCTACCGTCAGCCGTTCCCCGGCCCTGGTCTGGGCGTGCGCTGCCTGGGTGCGATCACCCGCGACCGTCTGGAGGCTGTGCGGGAGTCCGACGCCATCCTGCGGGAGGAATTCGCTGCAAATGGCCTGGAGGGCAAGGTATGGCAGTACTTTACGGTCGTGCCGGATATCAAATCTGTGGGCGTCCGGGATGGCAAGCGTGCCGATGAGTGGCCCTGCATCCTCCGCGCTGTGAACACCGTGGATGCGATGACCGCTACTGTGGAGGATGTTCCTTTTGCTCTGCTGCAGAAGATCACCGCCCGTATCACCAATGAGGTCAAGGGCATTAACCGCGTGCTGTATGACCTGACCCCGAAGCCCACTGGAACCATTGAGTGGGAATAATTTCAGAGACCAGAAAAAGCCTGGAATGACTGGGCTTTCTAAGGTTTGATGCCCTTTGTGGCAACGAAATGGCAACATTTTTTCATTATTCATAAAAAGAGAGCTAACTGATTTTGATTAGTCAGTTGGCTCTCTTTTTCTTTTTATTATTATTCTGTGCAACAAACGGCCTCTCCCGTGGCCTACAAGTGAGAGGGTCAAGCGAGATCCTGGGGCTGCATCTTCACATAGTTCTGGGTCCTGTCAAACTTTGGATAGTGGTAGCGCCACTTGTCGTAATCCTCTTTGGAAATCTCGCCCGCCTCCAGCATAGCGGCGGCCTGCTGCCAAGAGCAGAGCATTTCATGCAGCTGGGCAGCATCCTTGTTCTTCCGAACATCGACCTTCAAGCAGACTTCTCCATCCATCTCGCTGACCTTGAGCCCATAGTTGTCCTCCAAGGTAAACAGAGTATGCATGAGACCCACATAGGAGTCTATGTCCGGAACAGAGAGTGCATGGGGCGAGACATCCAGCACCTCAGCCAGGGCAGCGGTCAGGTCTGACTTTGGGGTTCTTGATCCTGTTTCGTACTGTGCAAGGCGCACATCAGCAGACTTCTCTGGGAAGCCCAGTGACATGCCGAGATATTTTTGTGTCATCCCACGCAGGAGACGGAAAAAGTGAATTCGTTCACCAATCGCCATATCATCAACTCCAATCGTTGGTTGTCTTTATAAAAAGCGTAGCAGAAATGCTTAGGAAAGTCAAGAGGATACTAAACAATTTTATTTAATTTATTTTTCGCATGTCGATTGACATAAGCTATTATGCTTAGTATAATGACGATGGACAAAGCATATTTGCTTAGTTAAAATAACTGAAGAAACTTTTTTCAAAATTCTTGGGTGCAAAATCTGAAAAAAGTGGCAGTAGAGAGTAAGGAGGTCTTTATGAAAAACAAAATTGGCAGGCAGAAACAATCAACAAGGAAAGGAAGGTATTTTATTTATGCAGAAACGGAGTTTTATGCGAGCAGACGAAGTTGCTCAGGAATTGGGCATCTCCAAATCCCATGCCTACAAGGTAATCCATGAGCTTAACGAAGAATTGCAGGAGAAAGGATATCTGACCATCTCCGGCCGTGTCAATCGAGAATTCTTCAGGGAGAAGTATTACTATACCAAAACAGCAAAGGAGAAGTCATAATGGC
>OJRF01000818.1_pt1 | contig 12908 bp, 9 predicted proteins | sample 1599141 | NCBI WGS metagenome assembly OJRF01 (sample SAMN03922529, study PRJEB24848) | human gut metagenome | isolation source: stool sample | host: Homo sapiens | place: Germany | collected 2010-05 | reverse complement strand
TGGCCAGAGCACGTGATTTGTAATCTCGGGGTCGTTGGTTCGAATCCGACAAGAGGCTCAGAAAGACAAAAGGAATGGAGTAAGTCTTCATTCCTTTTTTTATTTATAATCATCTAGCTAATTTTTTCTTCATGAAGGAAACAAATATTGCAACTGCATCTTTACCACAGCAATGTCGCCCGGCCGTAAAAGAACTTTTAAAGGAAATATATGGCTATACTGATTTTCGTGATTTTGAAGTCTATAATGATTTGTCTTCCGGCAAAGATAAACTAAAAATTTCCCAAGGACAATTGATAGAAGAGGTTATTGAAGAGTCTGAAAAGTCGATGAAGACGGATTCGGTTTATAATTTCTTGTTGACAGCGCCAACGGGAGCCGGTAAATCTTTATTGTTCCAGCTTCCTGCCATTTATTTGGGACAAGAATATAAGTTACTTACAATTGTGATTTCTCCTTTGAAGGCTTTGATTGTTGATCAAGTGGAAAATCTGCGTGATTTGGGATATGAAAAGGTGTCTTATGCATCTTCCGATCTTTCACCTGAAGAAAAAAATGAGGCATACCGTCAGGTGCGCGAGGGAGAGACGGATTTATTTTATCTTTCTCCCGAATTATTGTTGGCTTATGATATTAAACATTTTATAGGTGACCGTCGGATAGGATTGATTGTGGTGGATGAGGCGCATACGGTAACTACATGGGGGAAGGAATTCCGTGTGGATTATTGGTTCCTGGGTCGTCACTTGGATAATTTGAAGAAGAACTTGGGCTATGCTTTTCCGGTTTTTGCATTGACTGCAACTGCCGTTTGGAATCCTCGCGGGGGGAATGATATGGTTTTTGAAACCATCCGCTCTTTGCGTATAGACCCTTGCAGACTGTTTGTGGGAACAGTGAAGCGCGAAAATATCGGCTTTGATATTCGTTTGCTTACTATTGAAGAAGATGAGAATTATGATAAGGCGAAACAACGTGTCATTATCGGACGTACCGATGATTTTCTGGATGAACATAAAACTATCATGTATTATCCTTTTGCCGGCAGCATAGACACCCGGATTAAAATGTGGGTGCGTTCTACTAACTGGCGATTGGTGTCTTCTTATTATGGAAAGAAGGACAAGGCTCAGAAGGCAGCGATTGTTGAAGCTTTTAAGGAAGGTGACAAACGGATGATTATTGCGACAAAAGCATTCGGTATGGGTATTGACATCAGTGATATTGACCGGGTGTATCATGTGGCTCCTTCGAGTACATTTGTTGACTATATTCAGGAGATAGGACGTGCGGCACGTGATAAAAGTATTAAAGGTATTGCGGCCACCGACTTTCATGAACGAGATTTCTATTTTATGAAACGCTTACACTCTGCCGGAGCCATTACGCAAAATCAGTTGGGGATGATTTTGAAGAAGCTTTGGGAAATCTATTTGATGAAGGGCAAAAGCAAGGAGATGCAAGTGTCTTTGTCGGATTTTGAGTTTGCAGTGAAACTTCCTCGTAAGCAGAACAAGTTGGAATATGAATCGGATTTGGGACAAGTGATAAAAACGGCTTTGTTATGGATAGAGGAAGATTTATCCAGCCGTTTTGGAGGACAGCCCATTGAGATAAATTCCCGAACCCTCTTTACAGATGGATATGTACAGGAAAAAACAGGGGATACTGCTTTCAGGGAAACGTATAAAAAGTTTATGACTCCCGTGGTCGGTGCGGAAGGTATTTATAAGGTATCTTTTGAAGCATTGTGGGAAAGCTGTTTTTCGGAAATGGGTTATCGGGAGTTTAAGCGCGATTTATATAATGGTAATTTGTTTGAAGGAGTCCGTGCGGCGGCTGTCGGCAAACATGAGGTATTGCTGAAAGAAGATGCAGGAGATATATGCACAAAACTGGCGAGTCTGCTGAAACGGTTGAAAGATTTGCTGACTGTTAGTTTGTATGGCAATAAGGGCAAGTTTGAAGAAGATGATTTGCGCAGTATCTTTGCCGAATATGATATGGATGTTCCTTCGGCAAAACGTTTCCTTTCTTCTTTGCTGGAATCGAGAGTGGAGGAGGGAAGAAGCGTCAGCTATATCAGTAGCACGAAGAAAAAGGATGAAGACAAGTTGATTTTTACTGTTACCCGAGGCTTTGACTTGTTGCTCTCACGTTATCAGAAGCTCTGCTCTCAGCGTATTACAGGAGTGAAAGGAGATTTGTTGCTGTTTTACACCACGCCTTTTTCAGACCTAAACATGCTTCTCAATCTTTTGTCAATGCTCAATGTGGTCGATTTTACTGTCGAAGGTGGTGTGCCTTCGGTAGAGGTGACTGTTAATATGCCTGAAGTGCTGGAGAAAGAGGTGACATCGGAAGCTTATAAAAACTTCGTGCTTGAAAATAATGAAAAGATATTCCTTGAACAGATAGAGCTGTTCCAATTGTTTTTTGGTAATACTTCCTTGGATGATGAGCAGAGATGGGAGTTTATAGAAGACTATTTCACGGGAATGAATGTGGAAGAAATGAAGAAAAAATATAGCCCCTTGGGATAGGACTAAAAGGGAGTATGTCAAAACTAAACCGGGCTATCCCATCGTCAGGCTGTAGGGGCAGCATTATCCATGTTTTGACACACTCCCGAAATGCTATGTCAGGCGGTGACTTTACATGCCTTCTTATACTTTGAAATCATGTGCAATTTTCTTGTATCCGTAAACGGCACGGCTTCCCAATTCTTCTTCTATGCGTAGCAGTTGGTTGTATTTGGCCATACGGTCACTGCGACTTAATGAACCGGTCTTGATTTGTCCGCTGTTGGTAGCAACGGCGATGTCGGCAATAGTTGCATCCTCCGTCTCACCCGAACGGTGACTGGTAACAGTGGTATAGCCATTACGTTGAGCCATTTCGATGGCGTCCAATGTTTCGGTCAGCGAACCGATTTGGTTTACTTTAATCAGGATAGAATTGGCACAACCTTCGCTGATTCCTTTCTCCAGGAATTTCACGTTTGTTACGAACAGGTCATCACCTACCAGTTGACAGCGATTTCCAAGACGTTCGGTCAGCATACGCCAGCCTTCCCAGTCATTTTCTGCCATACCGTCTTCAATGGAGTCGATAGGATAATCCCAACACAGTTTTTCCAGATAAGCCACTTGCTCTGATGCAGTACGCTTTTCACCTTTTGTTCCTTCAAATTTCGTATAATCATAGATTCCATCATGGTAGAACTCTGAAGAAGCGCAGTCCAAACCGATAGTGATGTGTTTGAATGGCTCATAACCGGCTGCTTCAATGGCTGCCAAAATGCAATTCAATGCATCCTCGGTTCCATCCAACACAGGAGCGAAACCTCCTTCGTCGCCAACAGCAGTGCTCAGTCCGCGCTTCTTTAATACGGTTTTCAGTGCGTGGAAAACTTCTGCTCCCATGCGCAATGCTTCGTGAAATGATTTGGCACCGACAGGGCGAATCATAAATTCCTGAAAAGCGATGGGAGAATCGGAATGCGAACCTCCGTTGATGATATTCATCATGGGCACGGGCAATACGTACGTGTTTGTTCCTCCTATATATCTATATAAAGGTATATCCAGATAATTTGCCGCTGCCTTTGCCACAGCCAGTGATACGCCCAGAATGGCATTGGCTCCGAGTTTGGACTTAGTGGGGGTACCGTCTAAAGCTAGCATAGCCATATCAATGCCGCGTTGGTCTGATGAGTCCATGCCGGTCAATGCCGGAGCAATGATATTATTAATGTTGTCTATGGCTTTCAGAACTCCTTTTCCTCCATAACGGGTCTTGTCTCCGTCGCGTAATTCCAAAGCTTCATGTTCACCGGTGGATGCACCCGACGGAACAGATGCACGTCCCATGATACCGGATTCTAATGTTACGTCTACTTCTACAGTGGGGTTGCCACGTGAGTCAAGAATCTCTCTTCCTTTAATCTTTGCTATTTTCATATTGATTCTAAAATTTAATTGGGTGGTTTTATGATAATAACAAAAAAGGAAGAGATTTTGTTCTATTCACTCATCCAAACTCCGAGCATGACTCCGATAATTCCTAAAACCACGCTGCCAATCACGTATGCAAAGAAGGTGGGATAAAAACCTGATTTTAATAATTGAAGGCTTTCATTGCTGAAAGTAGAGAAAGTGGTGAACCCGCCGCAAAGTCCGATAGTGAGCAATAGACGTAATTCATTGGTGATATGAATGCGTGAGGTGAGCGTATAAAAAACACCTATCAGTATGCAACCCAGGAAGTTGACGGCAAAAGTCCCCCATGGGAAAGCCGTCCCTGTCTGGCGCTGAATGGCAATGGTAAGTAAGTAACGAAGCACGCTTCCTGTTCCTCCTCCGATAAAGATATATAATAATGATTTCATAACTGCTGCATTTTGATGCAAAAATAACAAGGATTATTCATTCGGAGAGAAATTTTTTCTGTAATTCTGGAAAGTTTTTCTTATCGGCTTATAATAAAGGCTTTGGGAGTAGATGCCCGATTGTGAGGTAATGACTTAGCAACTATTATGTTTACAGCATTCTGCTGATGTAGTAGCTGTCTTAACGGATAGTGTTGATGCAACGGCCTATTGGCGTAAGTTAAAACAAAGGTTAAAGAAGGAAGGTAATGAAACCGTGACAAATTGTCACGGTTTGAAAATGTTTGCGGCTGACGGCGAAATGTGCCTGACTGATGTGGCTGACACACAGCAACTTCTCCGCCTCATTCAATCTATTCCATCGCCCAAAGCAGAACCTTTTAAGCTATGGATGACGCAAGTGGCTGCCGAACGTCTTGACCAAATGCAAGATCCCGAACTTTCCATTAACCAAGCATTAATGGACTACAAACGGTTGGGTTATTCGAATAGTTGGATTAACCGGCGACTCAAATCTATAGAGATTCGCAAAGACCTTACACACGAATGGAAACGGCACGGACTGCAAGAGGGAGTGCAATTTGCTACCCTCACTGACATTATTTATCAGACATGGAGTGATATGACCGCCAAGAAATATAAACAATTCAAAGGACTGAAAAAGGAAAATTTGCGAGATAATATGACCAATAAGGAGTTGGTGCTCAATATGCTGGCAGAACTTTCCACCAAAGAAATCACGGAAAGTAAAAATCCCGCGACTTTTAAAGAACACATGGAGGTGGCGGAAGAGGGTGGAGAAAATAAACAGTAATCGTGAAATACCCAAAGTGGCTTGCCGTGCAATGACTGAATTCATAAAAAAATAACTGTGTTTTTCGCCATACAAACGGAAAAATCTGTCTCTTCCTTCCTCCTTTCATTAGTCGTTGAAACGCCCTGTTATGGCGGATTTCGGTAGTGAATGGACATCTCGTATTGTCTTTTCAGCCTCCTTTCATCTGTAAGACTTTTTTTGATACAGATAAATACTGAAGGCAGATTTGAAAGCAGCTTGGGAAGCACGACTGAAAGGAGAATGAATGGATATCCTGTCATTATTAATCGATTGATTGATAATGTGTTTTGGCTAATATGTAAGGATGAACGGAAAGAAGGAATGATCGGCTTAGTGAGGGGATGATTCCATCTGCCCCTATGTGAAAAAGATGCCGAGCTTTTTGAAAAAGGTCGGTGTGTTTCCGTAAAACCTCGGCATCTTTTTAATAAACTTACCGAGCTTTTTTGAAAACCTCAAGGTCTTTTTGCAGCACTCAGCCTGATCATAGGTCTATACATACGGTGGCATCAGCCTACACATATATATGCGTAAGCCTACACATATATATGCGTAAGCCTACACATATATATGCGTAAGCCTACATGTACGTACGCATCGGGGCACACGTACGTACGCATTGTATCGGGTGGTGGAATGTTAGGTCGGATTTGTCACAGCAAACATTTTATTCATAAGCTGTTCGGTACCATTTTGTTTTTTTTTGTTCGTTTATTCCAGAGATTTTAGTAATTTTGCACCCTAAACAAAAAACAGCAAAAAGGAATGGGTGGTTTTTTTGGAACAGTCTCAAAGACTGAGTGCGTTACCGATTTATTTTACGGAACGGACTATAATTCACATTTAGGTACAAAAAGAGGAGGCTTGGCTACTTATGCCAAGGGAGAAGGATTTATGAGGTCTATCCATAATTTGGAAAACTCTTATTTCCGCACAAAGTTTGAATTGGAACTCCCGAAGTTTAAAGGTAACTCGGGTATAGGTATTATTAGTGATACAGATCCTCAGCCGATAGTAATCAATTCGCATTTGGGTAAATTTGCCATTGTTACAGTAGCCAAGATTCAGAATATTTCGGAACTGGAGCGTGACTTGCTGGCTGCGAATATGCATTTTTCCGAAATGAGTTTGGGGAAGACAAACCCAACGGAATTGATAGCATTGCTTATTGTTCAGGGCAAGGACTTTGTAGATGGCATCGAAAATGTATTTAATAAGATAAAAGGGTCGTGCTCCATGTTGCTGCTGACCGAAGACGGTATTATTGTGGCGCGTGATAAATGGGGACGTACTCCCATCGTGATTGGTAAGAAAGAGGGGGCTTATGCTGCGACCAGCGAGTCGAGCAGTCTGCCGAATCTGGATTATGAAATTGAAAAATATGTGGGCCCCGGCGAAATTATCCGCTTGCGTGCCGATGGAATGGAACAAATGCGCAAGCCGAATGAAGGAATGCAGATTTGTTCTTTTTTGTGGGTGTATTATGGTTTCCCGGTTTCTTGCTATGAGGGTAGGAATGTGGAGGAAGTGCGTTTTATGAGTGGTTATAAAATGGGGCAGAAGGATAATTCGGAAGTGGATTGTGCCTGTGGTATTCCTGATTCCGGCGTAGGTATGGCGCTGGGGTATGCCGAAGGAAAAGGCATTCCTTATCATCGTGCCATAACCAAATATACTCCCACATGGCCCCGCAGCTTTACTCCTGCCAATCAGGAAATGCGTTCGTTGGTAGCAAAAATGAAGCTGATTCCCAATCGTGCCATGCTGGAAGGAAAACGTGTTTTGTTTTGTGATGATTCCATTGTACGTGGAACTCAACTTCGTGATAATGTGAAGATTTTATATGATTATGGAGCAAAAGAGGTTCACATGCGTATTGCGTGCCCGCCGTTGATTTACAGTTGTCCTTTCCTTGGCTTTACTGCATCAAAAGGTGACTTGGAGTTGATAACACGCCGCATGATTAAGGAAATAGAAGGAGATGAGAATAAAGATCTTGAAAAATATGCTGCAACAGATTCACCTCAATACCAAAAGATGGTGCAAATGATTGCCGACCGTTTCGGATTGACTTCGTTGAAGTTCAATACATTGGAAACCTTAATTGAAGCTATCGGTTTGCCAAAGTGCAAAGTTTGTACGCATTGTTTTGATGGTTCCAGTTGTTTCTGATATCAAAATAATAAGATAGAATGAAAAAAGAGCCGTGAATTGTTTGGCAATTCACGGCTCTTTTCCTATTTTTACAGCATTGAATATTAAAAATAGGAAGATAAAATGACACTGATAGAACGATTTTTAAAGTATGTAAGTTTCGATACTCAATCAGACGATAATAGTGGTGTGACGCCCAGTACACCCAAACAAATGGTATTTGCACAATACTTGAGATCTGAATTGGAACAACTGGGCTTTGAAGAAATTTCATTGGACGAGAATGGTTATCTTTTTGCTACCTTGCCGGCAAATACCGACAAACCGGTACCAACGATAGGATTTATTGCTCACATGGATACCAGTCCTGATATGACCGGTGCAGGAGTGACTCCGCGTATCGTTTATGGTTATGACGGTTCGGATATTGTCTTGTGTGAGGAAGAGAATGTTGTTCTTTCTCCTAATCGGTTCCCTGAATTGCTGGACCACAAAGGAGAAGATTTGATTGTAACCAATGGAAAGACGCTGCTGGGAGCTGACGATAAGGCCGGTATTGCAGAAATCATTACTGCGATGGTTTATTTGAAAGAGCATCCCGAAATTAAACATGGAAAGATTCGGGTAGGTTTCAATCCGGATGAAGAAATTGGGTTGGGTGCTCATAAGTTTGATGTGGAAAAGTTTGGTTGTGAATGGGCTTATACAATGGATGGAGGAGAGGTAGGTGAGCTGGAATTTGAAAATTTCAATGCAGCCTCTGCCAAAGTAGTTGTAAAGGGTCGTAACGTGCATCCGGGATATGCCAAGAATAAGATGATAAATTCCATGTGTGTGGCCAATCAGTTTATGAATTTATTGCCGGATGGAGAGACTCCCCAGTGTACAGAAAACTATGAAGGATTCTATCATTTGGTAGGTATTACCGGTGAGGTGGAACAAACTACGCTGTCTTACATCATTCGTGACCATGACCGTGCCAAATTTGAAGCGCGTAAAGAGAATATGTTGAAGTGGGCAGCTGAGATTAATAAGAAATATGGTGAAGAAACAGTGACAGTAGAATTGAAAGATCAGTATTATAATATGCGTGAAAAGATTGAACCGGTCATGCATATTATCGATATAGCTTTCAAGGCGATGGAAGAAGCCGGTGTGACTCCGAAGGTGAAAGCGATTCGTGGCGGAACGGATGGCGCACAACTTTCTTTCAAAGGACTGCCTTGTCCGAACATTTTTGCCGGCGGTCTGAATTTCCACGGCAGATATGAGTTTGCTCCTATTCAGTCATTGGAAAAAGCCATGATGGTAGTGGTGAAGATTTCAGAATTGGTGGCAAGATAAGACGAATATAATAACCTTAAAAAATAATTGAATAATAACATGAAAACGACTCCGTTTACCGAGAAACACATTGCTCTGGGAGCAAAGATGCACGAATTTGCCGGCTATAATATGCCTATCGAATATTCGGGAATTATCGATGAACATCTCACTGTATGCAATGCAGTGGGTGTATTTGATGTTTCCCACATGGGAGAATTTTGGGTAAAAGGCCCGAATGCATTGGCTTTCTTGCAGCAAGTGACTTCTAATAATGTAGCTGTTTTGCCTATTGGTAAGGCTCAGTATACTTGTTTCCCCAACGAAGAGGGAGGTATTGTAGATGATTTATTGGTATATCATTACGAACCGGAAAAATACTTGTTGGTTGTGAATGCTGCCAATATAGAGAAAGACTGGAATTGGTGTGTCAGCCATAACACGGCGGGTGCTGAATTGGAAAATGCTTCCGATCGCATGGCGCAGTTGGCTATCCAGGGTCCGAAAGCAATGGAGGTTTTGCAGAAACTCACTTCGGTGAATCTGTCTGAAATACCTTATTATGCGTTTACTACCGGAGAATTTGCCGGTCAGAAAGACGTGATTATTTCTAATACCGGATATACCGGAGCCGGAGGCTTTGAGCTTTATTTCTATCCTGAAGCCGGTGAAGCGATTTGGAATGCCATCTTTGAAGCCGGTGCTCCTGAAGGTATCAAGCCTATAGGATTGGGTGCACGCGATACTTTGCGCCTGGAGATGGGATTCTGTCTTTATGGTAATGATCTGAGTGATACCACTTCTCCATTGGAGGCGGGCTTAGGTTGGATTACCAAGTTTGTTGAAGGAAAGGATTTTACAGCACGTGCTATTCTTGAAAAGCAGAAAGCAGAAGGTTTGAATCGCAAATTGGTTGGTTTTGAAATGATTGATCGCGGTATACCTCGCCATGGTTATGAGTTGGTAAATGCAGAGGGAGGAAAGGTTGGTGAAGTAACCAGTGGAACGATGTCTCCGATTCGTAAAATCGGCATCGGTATGGGATATATTCAAACTGCTTATGCTACACCGGGCACAGAGGTTTTCATTGATGTGCGTGGACGCAAATTAAAGGCGATGGTTGTCAAACCACCGTTCAGAAAGTAATATTATTCATTTTTTTATCTCCTTCATCTTGCCTGTGGTATGGGTGGAGGAGATTTTTTTTGCCAACCTGCCATAATATTTATCGTTATGCAGACAATGAGTTAAAACAAAGTACTTATCACAAAATAAGCAGGTGAAAGACTCCACAGTTGATAGATAATTTATAATTTTGCAGGCAAAAAAAAATATTGTTATGTCAGAATTGGCTCCCCTTATAAGTGACCTTGCCTTGATTCTTATTTGCGCTGGTATTATGACGCTGATATTTAAACGGTTGAGGCAGCCTTTAGTCTTGGGCTATATTGTAGCCGGGTTTTTGGCAAGCCCGCATATGCCTTATACACCATCAGTAATAGATACGGCAAATATTCATACTTGGTCTGATATCGGTGTTATTTTCCTACTTTTTGCTTTAGGATTGGAGTTTAGTTTCAAAAAGCTTATGAAAGTCGGAGGTACTGCTATTATAGCGGCGTGTACCATTATATTTTGTATGATATTGGTCGGGATGGTAGCCGGTTGGTCTTTTGGATGGAAACACATGGACTGCCTTTATCTGGGCGGTATGCTGGCAATGTCTTCAACGACCATTATTTATAAGGCATTCGATGATTTGGGGTTACGGCAGCAACGGTTTGCCGGGTTGGTGCTTAGCATTTTGATACTGGAAGACATTCTTGCCATTGTGTTGATGGTGATGCTGAGTACAATGGCTGTAAGTAAGAATTTTGAGGGTACGGAGATGATTTACAGTATTGGTAAGTTAGTATTCTTTCTGATTCTTTGGTTTGTAGTAGGAATATATCTTATTCCTATTTTTCTGAAACGTTCACGTAAGTGGATGGGGAGTGAAACATTACTTATCGTTTCTTTGGCTATGTGCTTTGGAATGGTAGTACTGGCGGCAAAAGTTGGTTTTTCTCCGGCTTTCGGTGCTTTCATCATGGGTTCTATTTTGGCGGAGACGGTAGAGGCAGAGAGTATAGAGAAACTGGTGGCGCCGGTTAAGGATTTGTTTGGCGCAATATTCTTTGTTTCGGTCGGTATGATGGTGGACCCTGCCATGATTGTGGAGTATGCATGGCCCATTGTTGCCATTACTTTATCTATTCTTTTGGGACAGGTTATATTTGGAACCGGAGGTGTGATTCTTGCAGGTCAGCCACTAAAGGTGGCAATGCAGTGTGGTTTTAGCCTGACGCAGATTGGAGAGTTTGCTTTCATTATCGCTTCATTGGGAGTAAGCCTGCATGTAACCAGTGATTTTCTGTATCCTATAGTGGTAGCGGTTTCGGTTATTACTACGTTCCTTACTCCTTATATGATTCGTCTTGCTGTTCCCGCTTATCATCGGGTAGAGAAGGTTTTGCCAAACAAATGGAGAAAAATTTTAGATCGCTACTCTTCGGGTTCGCAGACGGTGAACCATGAGAATAATTGGAGAAAACTATTGACCGCTATTATTCGCATTGTCGCCATCTATTCGGTGCTTTGCATTGCGGTAATTGTCCTTTCTTTCCATTTCATCATTCCTCTGTTTCGGGCAAGTTTACCTTTGTTTTGGGCGAATTTGGCGGGTGCAGTGTTTACAATTGTATGTATATCGCCATTTTTGCGTGCTATTATTATGAAGAAGAATCATTCAGTTGAGTTTCAGGCATTGTGGCAGGATAATCGTTATAACCGTGCTCCGTTATTATCTACCATTTTATTGCGCATGGTGATAGCTGTGGCTTTTGTTTTGTTTATTATCGAGAATATTTTCAAGGCATCTACTGCATTGATGGTTGGTATTGCTATTATTTTGGTTTGTATGATGATGCTTTCGCGCTGGTTGAAGAAACAGTCCATTTTTATGGAACGTACTTTTATACAGAATTTACGCTTCCGTGATATGCATGCTGAATTTACGGGACAGAAGCGGCCGGAATATGAGGGACATTTATTGTCACGTGATATTCATCTTTCGGATTTCGAGGTGCCGGCGGATTCTCTTTGGGCAGGACATACACTGAAAGAGTTGAATTTGGGATATAAATATGGGGTGCATGTTGCTTCTATTATTCGCGGGATGCATCGTATCAACATTCCGGGTGCCAATGTCCGTTTGTTTCCCGGCGATACAATTCAGGTTATCGGTACGGATGAGCAGTTGGGGGAATTTGCCCGTCAGGTGGAGCGAGTCTCTTCTGCTGCTGAAGAAGAGGATATTGAGAAGCGTGAGATGAACTTGAAGCAGTTTATGGTGGATGGTAATTCTCTTTTCTTGGGTAAGAGTATTAAGGAGAGCGGTATTCGTGATGATTATAGATGTTTGGTGGTAGGGGTAGAACGAGGCGATGGTAATTTGATCCGACCGGATGTTAATATGATTTTTTGTGAAGGTGATGTAGTATGGGTAGTGGGCGAGAGAGATGATGTTTATCATTTGTTGGGTAAGAAGAAAGAGATACAATATTAATATATAAGTTGTGAAGTATTTATATCCCTGTGATTAGCATGTATGGCCTTGCACGTATACGTGTAGGCTCATACATATTTTCACTTCGTTCTGATGGAAAACAAGGGGGATATTAATACTTATTAGTATCTATTCCTCTTCAAAGTCAAAATCGAAATCAAAGTCATCATCGTCCGGCAAATATTCCGGTGTGATAAACTCATCCATACTGCGTCGGTCTTTCTTTGTAGGACGTCCGGTGCCACGGGCACGATCGACAAAACCGCTGATTTTACTCATTTCCAATAGTTCATATTGTTCCGGTGAAGTAACATTCTCCAGAATTTCAGGAATAAGTTTTGCACCGACACGTTTTTCTATTGCTTGTAAAACTTTGAAAGAATAAGTGATAGGCGGTTTGCGTACCTCTATCACATCTCCCGGTTTCACCGTACGTGCCGGTTTGACTTGTGAACCGTTTATGCTTACACGGCCCTTTTTACAAGCTTCTGCAGCTATTGTGCGCGTTTTAAAGATGCGTGACGCCCACATCCATTTATCTATTCTTGCTTCAGCCATTACTTTTTATTGTATTGGTTCATTGTTATACTGATGCC
>OJRF01000806.1_pt1 | contig 13066 bp, 8 predicted proteins | sample 1599141 | NCBI WGS metagenome assembly OJRF01 (sample SAMN03922529, study PRJEB24848) | human gut metagenome | isolation source: stool sample | host: Homo sapiens | place: Germany | collected 2010-05 | reverse complement strand
TTCAACCATATTATCAGATATAAGAATAAAATCCTTGCTAAGTTTATAAACGAGAGATTGGCCAGGAAGAAAGACAGTCAGTCATTGGATATTGATGAACAGCTTATGATCTCGCAAGATATAGAAGATGAAAGTATTTTGTTTGGCGACCAAGAGGAGATATCTGATGAAACCGGCAAAGCGAGCGGGGAAGAAGAAGAGAATAAAAAAATATTTATTGAACTGAACCGTATTGTTGTTCAAGACCAGTTATATCTTTCTTCAGAATTGTCGAGAGAAGATTTGGCACAACTCGTGCATTTGAATAACGCACGTTTTGCCCGAATGATAAAAGAATGTACCGGTACTAATTTTAATGGATACATCAATGATTTGCGTATAGATTATGCAATTAAATTATTAAAACTGCATCCTAATTATACGATACGTGCCATAGCTGATGAAGTCGGATTCAACAGTACCCCGATATTATATAATCTTTTCAAGAAAAAGACGGGCATGACTCCGTACGAGTTTAAGAAAGCGCAAGAATCTCTTTAAGAATTAGGTCGTACAATGTTCTTGTATGGTTAAACAATTTCCAGCCTTATCGGTTTATTCTAATAAGTAATCAATATAAATAATCATGATACAGGTTAGGATAAAGCGAGTATACGAAGACTTTTCGGAGGCAGACGGATATAGGGTATTGGTTGACAAATTATGGCCGCGCGGAATAAAAAAGGAATGGTTGAGATATGATTATTGGGCAAAAGATATCACTCCATCCGCTGCTTTGCGTAAATGGTTTCACGATGATATACCGGGACACTGGAATGACTTCGTCGTACTGTATCAGAAAGAGCTGGATGCTTCTCTGGCAGCGACCGATTTTCTGGCCCTTATCAAGCCGCGTCCGGTAGTAACACTCATTTACGCTTCTAAAGAACCTGTATATAATCATGCCCGAATACTCCGCGATTATCTGGAAATGCGTTTGAAAGAGTGAAATTAAAGTAATTTTTATCTGCTTACGCTTTCTGTCGTTCACTCAATTTCCTACCTTTGTAATCTAAATCAAAATCGTGTAGCCATGAAGTATAAATTATTGGTCTTGGATGTAGACGGAACACTACTGAATGATGCGAAAGAAATTAGTAAACGTACGCTGGCCGCTTTGTTGAAGATTCAACAGATGGGAGTACGTATTGTTTTGGCTTCCGGCAGGCCGACCTATGGTTTGCTGCCGTTGGCAAAATCTCTTGAACTTGGAAATTACGGAGGTTTTATCCTTTCCTATAATGGTTGTCAGATTATCAATGCACAGAACGGAGAGATTCTGTTTGAACGTCGCATAAATCCGGAAATGCTGCCTTATCTGGAAAAGAAAGCCCGTAAGAATGGATTTGCGCTGTTCACGTACCACGATGACACCATTATAACCGATTCTTCCGAGAATAAACATATCCGGGATGAAGCCGAATTGAATAATTTGCGGGTGATAAAGGAAGAAGAATTCTCCTCAGCCATTGACTTTGCTCCTTGCAAATGTATGCTTGTCAGTGATGATGAAGAAGCACTTGTCGGTTTGGAAGATCATTGGAAAAGACGGCTGAACGGAGCATTGGATGTTTTCCGTTCCGAACCCTATTTCCTTGAGGTCGTTCCGTGTGCTATCGACAAGGCGAATACTTTGGGAGCTTTGTTGGAAGCGTTGAACCTGACACGTGATGAGGTCATTGCTATTGGTGACGGTGTATGCGATGTGACTATGATTCAGTTAGCGGGGTTGGGAATAGCTATGGGGCATTCTCAAGACTCGGTGAAAGCGTGTGCCGATTATGTGACAGCGTCGAATGAAGAAGACGGGGTAGCCCTTGCCGTTGAAAAAGCAATCATAGCCGAAGTCCGTGCGGCGGAAATTCCGTTAGACCAACTGAATGCGCAGGCGCGTCACGCATTGATGGGAAATCTGGGTATCCAATATACGTATGCGTCTGAGGACAGAGTAGAGGCGACAATGCCTGTCGATCACCGTACTCGCCAGCCTTTCGGCATTCTACATGGCGGTGCTACGCTTGCATTGGCTGAAACGGTTGCAGGACTGGGTTCTATGATTCTTTGCCAGCCTGATGAAATAGTAGTGGGAATGCAGGTCAGCGGAAATCATATATCTTCCGCCCACGAAGGAGATACCGTGCGGGCAGTGGGAACCATTGTACACAAAGGACGCTCATCTCATGTATGGAATGTGGATGTCTTTACTTCAACAAACAAACTGGTGTCTTCCGTACGGGTAGTCAACAGTGTTATGAAAAAAAGATGATTGACGAAGAAATAAGTAATCTGACAGTTATTGATGCGCTTATCCGGCAAAAGCGACCTTTTGTGGTATACCGTATTCCCGGAGAGAAACTTCCCCGTCTGTTGACACAGGCGGAGGAGGAGATCCGTTTGATATACGATTTGCAAGAGTTGAACGGACAGAAAGGATTTGTTATCGCTCCCTTTCGGGTGAGTGAGATGTGTCCGGTTGTACTGATACAATCTGATGGCTGGGGGCAATCCCTTTCTCTTGACGATGATACGGAGGAAGAATATGAGGCTTCTTTGCAAATACAAGAGCAAGAAAATTTTCAGACCTCTTACACGAAGGAGTATGCCGACTGTTTTCAAGCATTTATCAATGCCTTACGTGACGGGACTTTTGACAAGTTGGTACTTTCCCGGCGTATTACGATGGATAAGGGGGCGGACTTTTCTCTTTCATCCGTATTTCGTGCGGCCTGCAAGCGTTATATTCATTCATATATATACCTATGTTACACTCCCCAGACCGGCATTTGGTTGGGAAGTACTCCCGAAATTATTTTATCGGGTGAGAAAGATGAATGGAATACGGTTGCACTGGCCGGAACACAGCCTTTGCAGGATGGCAAATTGCCGCAAGTATGGGATGAAAAAAACAGGAAAGAGCAGGATTACGTAACTGCTTATATCCGTAGCCGACTTCTTTCTTTGGGCATCCATTCTACTGAAAGCGGACCTTATCCTGCATACGCCGGAGCTTTGTCACATTTGAAAACAGATTTTCATTTCTCTTTGAGAGATAATAATGGTTTGGGAGATCTCTTGAAAGTGTTGCATCCGACGCCTGCGGTGTGTGGTTTGCCAAAGGAAGAGGCCTATCGCTTTATATTGGAAAACGAAGGGTATGACCGTCGTTATTATTCCGGTTTTATCGGATGGCTGGATCCGAATGGAAGGACTGATTTATATGTGAATTTACGTTGTATGCATATCGAGGATGAACGACTGACTCTTTATGCCGGTGGCGGACTATTGGCCTCTTCGGAGCTGAATGATGAATGGCTGGAAACGGAAAAAAAGTTGCAGACAATGAAACGTCTGATTACTTCCACCTCCATTATCGCTAATTACTAATCATTAACAAGCTAATCACTAATCATCATGTATACAGACAAGAAAAACATACTCCAACTGGTTGCGTTGCTTGAGGCGCACGGCATTACTAAGGTTGTGTTGTGTCCCGGTAGCCGTAACGCGCCTATTGTGCATACTTTGTCCAATCATCCGGGCTTTACCTGTTATGCGATGACTGATGAACGGAGTGCGGGTTATTTTGCTATCGGGCTTACGTTGAATGGTGGCAAACCTGCTGCAATCTGCTGTACTTCCGGTACGGCGTTGCTGAATCTTCACCCGGCTGTTGCGGAAGCTTTTTATCAGAATGTTCCTTTGGTTGTCATTTCTGCGGATCGTCCCGCTGCCTGGATCGGGCAGATGGACGGACAGACTTTGCCGCAGCCTGATGTATTCCGGACGTTGGTCAAGAAGTCCGTGAATCTTCCCGAGATTCATACAGAGGAAGACGAATGGTATTGTAATCGTCTGGTTAATGAGGCTTTATTGGAGACACATCATCATGGGAAAGGACCGGTACATATCAATGTGCCTGTTTCCGAACCGCTGTTTCAGTTTACAGTGGACAAATTGCCGGAAGTGCGTGTTATCACCCGTTATCAGGGATTGAATGTTTATGACCGTGATTATAACGGTCTGGTTGAACGGATGAATAAATACCAGAAGCGGATGGTCATTGTCGGGCAGATGAATCTTATTTATTTGTTTGAGAAACGGCATACCAAACTATTATACAGACATTTTGCCTGGTTGACGGAGCATATAGGCAATCAGACCATACCTGGCATTCCGGTCAAGAATTTCGATGCGGCACTTTATGCTGTTCCGGAAGATAAGATGGAACAGATGGTTCCCGAATTGCTGATTACTTATGGGGGGCATATTGTTTCCAAACGACTGAAGAAATTTCTCCGCCAACACCCGCCTAAAGAACATTGGCATGTGTCGCCGGATGGTGAGGTGGTTGATTTATACGGTTCGTTGACTACCGTGATTGAAATGGACCCGTTTGAATTTCTGGAGAAGATAGCAAGTTTGCTGGATAATCGTGTGCCCGGATATCCCCGTGTGTGGGAGAATTATTGCAACACTATTCCCGAACCGGACTTTGCTTATTCCGAAATGTCGGTTGTCGGTGCATTGGTGAAAGCTTTGCCAAAGTCGTGCGCATTGCACTTGGCAAATAGTTCGGTAGTTCGTTATGCCCAGCTTTATTCGATACCTTCAACTATTGAAGTTTGCTGTAATAGGGGTACGAGTGGTATTGAAGGGTCTTTGTCTACAACGGTCGGTTATGCGGCAGCTTCCGATAAACTGAATTTTATCGCTATCGGGGATTTGAGTTTCTTCTATGATATGAATGCTTTGTGGAATGTCAATGTTCGTCCCAACCTGCGTATCCTTTTGTTGAATAATGGCGGAGGAGAGATTTTTCATACATTGCCGGGATTGGATATGTCGGGCACATCCCATAAGTTTATCGCAGCCGTTCATAAGACTTCCGCCAAAGGCTGGGCGGAGGAGCGCGGATTTCTCTATATGAAAGTTGAAGATGGGGATGAACTGACGGAGGCGATGAAAACTTTTACTCAGCCCGAAGAGATGGAACAACCTGTGTTGTTGGAGGTGTTTACCAACAAAAACAAGGATGCGCGTATGTTGAAGAATTATTATTATCAAATAAAAGAAAAATAGGTTATGTCAACACAAAGAGAGTGGACTACGATCAGAGAATACGATGATATTCTTTTTGATTATTATAATGGAATTGCCCGTATCACGATTAACCGTGAACGCTATCGGAATGCGTTTACTCCGACTACTACTGCCGAAATGAGTGATGCGCTACGCATTTGTCGCGAGGAAGCGGATATTGATGTGATTGTTATTACCGGTGCAGGTGATAAGGCTTTCTGTTCGGGAGGTGACCAGAATGTGAAAGGACGTGGCGGATATATCGGAAAAGACGGGGTTCCCCGCTTGAGTGTACTGGATGTGCAAAAGCAGATACGCAGTATCCCGAAGCCGGTGATTGCTGCCGTGAACGGATTTGCGATTGGTGGCGGGCACGTGCTTCATGTGGTATGTGATTTGTCCATAGCTTCCGAGAATGCTATTTTCGGTCAGACGGGACCTCGTGTGGGAAGTTTTGATGCCGGATTCGGTGCTTCTTATCTGGCACGTGTGGTAGGTCAGAAGAAAGCCAGGGAAATCTGGTTCCTCTGCCGGAAATACAATGCGCAGGAAGCGTTGGATATGGGACTGGTCAATAAAGTAGTTCCTTTGGAACAATTGGAAGACGAATATGTGCAATGGGCAGAAGAGATGATGTTGCTTAGTCCGTTGGCTTTGCGTATGATTAAGGCAGGACTGAATGCCGAATTGGACGGTCAGGCCGGAATTCAGGAACTGGCGGGAGATGCGACATTGCTTTATTATCTGACGGATGAGGCTCAGGAAGGAAAGAATGCCTTTTTGGAAAAGCGTAAACCGAACTTCAAGCAATATCCGAAGTTCCCCTAAAAATGATACTTTGATATATTATTTACATTCAATGGATTGCAAGATTAAGATCATTCCCCGATTGCTCCATTTCAAGCAGCCGGCAGGAACTTCGCGAGGTACATACTCCACCCGGAAAGTGTGGTATCTCCATTTTACCTCTTCCGAATTTCCCGGTCGGGTGGGAATAGGGGAGTGTGCTCCTCTGCCTGCACTGAGCTGTGACGATCTTCCCGATTATGAAGATATATTAGGAGCAGCCTGTCGGGAAGTGGAAAAGCAAAATGGGAGATTGGATGTGGGCGCTTTGTGTAAGTATCCTTCTATCCTTTTCGGACTTGAAACCGCCATCCGTCACTATCATACGGGAGATTGGGCTTTGTGGAATACCGCTTTCTCTCGCGGAGAAACAGGGATTCCTATTAACGGCCTTATCTGGATGGGCGACTTCAATAAAATGCTGGCGCAGATAGAAACGAAAATGAATGTAGGTTTCCGTTGTATCAAACTCAAAATCGGTGCGATCAACTTTGAAGAAGAATTGGCTCTGCTCCGTCATATCCGTGCGCACTTTTCTTCCAATGAGATTGAGCTCCGTGTAGATGCGAATGGGGCTTTTGCTCCGGCTGACGCTATGGAGAAACTGAAACGGTTGTCTGAATTGGATTTGCATTCCATTGAGCAGCCTATCCGTGCCGGACAATGGGAGGAGATGGCGCGTCTTACCTCCGAGTCTCCTTTGCCGATAGCTTTGGATGAAGAGTTGATAGGGTGTAATACTCTGGTAGAGAAACGGAAACTGCTTTCTGCCATTCGACCGCAGTATATCATCCTCAAACCTTCGTTGCATGGTGGAATAAGTGGTGGAAACGAATGGATTGCGGAGGCCAGACGTCAGCATATCGGTTGGTGGATTACATCTGCTTTGGAGTCTAATATCGGTCTGAACGCCATTGCACAATGGTGCGCTACTTTCGACAATCCGTTGCCTCAGGGATTAGGGACAGGATTGCTTTTTACTGATAACGTAGAAATGCCGCTTGAAATAAGAAAAGATTGTTTGTGGTTTGACAGATGATGGTATTCAATCGACAAAAGCAACGCTTGCTGCTGGAAGGAAAGGAATATACACCTGATGATATACGCAGATGTATGGTGCGGGGAGTAGAAAACTATCCTTCCGCCATATGGGATTTATTCCTTTTTCTACAGGAGTGGTTCAACGATTCCCCTTTACTTGCGGTTCATACATCCGGGTCTACCGGTATGCCGAAAAAATTAATGGTACGTAAAGAACAAATGATGCAGAGTGCGCGTCTGACTTGTGAATACCTGAATTTGCAGGCGGGAGATACGGCCTTGTTATGTATGAACCTCCGTTATATCGGAGCAATGATGGTAGTGGTGCGCTCTTTAGTTGCAGGTTTGAATTTGATTGTGCGTCCTGCTTCCGGTCATCCATTGTCCGATATACACGAACCGTTGAAGTTTGCGGCAATGGTTCCGCTACAAGTTTATAATACTCTTCAGGTTCTTGAAGAAAAGGAACGGTTGAAGCAAACGGATATTTTGATAATAGGCGGGGGAGCGGTTGATGTCGGACTGGAAGCGGACATTCAATCTCTTCCGGGAGCTGTCTATTCTACTTACGGGATGACTGAAACTTTATCCCATATAGCTCTTCGCCGTCTGAACGGTCCTGCGGCTTCCGAACACTATCATCCTTTCTCTTCGGTGCATTTGTCTTTGTCTCCAGAAAATACTTTAGTGATTGAAGCACCTTTGGTTTGCGCTGATATTCTGCAAACCAATGATATTGCACGCATGAAGCACCTTTGGTTTGCACTGATATTCTGCAAACCAATGACATTGCACGCATCCATCCCGATGGAAGTTTTTCTATTCTGGGACGGAAAGATAATGTGATAAATAGCGGGGGAATTAAAATTCAAGCGGAAGAAATAGAAAAAAAACTTCGCCTGTTGATTCCGATACCGTTTGTTATTACCTCTGTTCCGGACAAGCGCTTGGGGCAGGCTGTGGTTTTATTGCTGGCGGAACAGCCGGATATACAAGAGATGGAAAAAGGAATACAAACGATATTGGAACCATATTATCGTCCCAAGCACATTCTGGTAGCGGATTGTATTCCGCAAACGGGAAATGGAAAAGTCAATCGTGCGGATTGTCGTATTTTGGCACAGCGCCTGCTACAACTTCTGAATGATTCATCCTGTTAAAAGTAATACCCTAGATTCACAAAACAACTTGCTTTATCCGTCTGGTTGGAGTAGCCCAATGAGATTTCCAATGGCCCGAAGACGCTGTCCATTCCATAACCGGCACTGATACCGAACAATTGCTTGCCTTTTAATATTTTGAAAAAATGACTGTCCGTCAGTCCGTAGTTTCCGGTCAGGATGAGGTAATGGATGGCTCCCATCCGTTGTCTTAATTTTAAAGACGCAATCATAATTGCATTATCCATCAGTTCTATATTGTTGACTCCGGCAAATGGTAATTGCTGAGGTATATAGAAGCCGGGAACTTCACCTCCGATTGCATTTTGCAGAGGATAGGGAAAGTTTCTCCCGATCAGGATACGTCCATAGATGGAAGGAATGACGGAGAAGCGGCGGGTGATGGGAAGAACACTTGCCCATGAAGCACTCAATGCAGAGAAAGGAGCGTGTTCGTTATATTGCGCCATATTATCCGTATAGAGGGAATAGGCAGCCTTAAAGTCGCTGCCTTTGGCGGGGAAATATCCTTTATCGTATGTGTTGTAATGTATTTGGGCAAAATAACTCAGAAAATGTTCCGATTCTACTTTCAAATCAATCAGTTCCGGTTGTTTAAACAGGAAATCTTTGTATTTGTAGTATTCAAAACGGAGTCCGAGCCCGAAACGGAAGTTTTTGTACCATACATCCGAGAAGCCGAATTCGGCTAAGTGATATTTATAGGTTGTATTGTAGGCACGGTTTCCCTTCTCGTAGATGTTGATGTCGTTGTATTGGAACATATATGAGAAGTTGAAATTACGCTGCTGCATGGGTTCGAGTGTATAGTCGATGCGTGCGGCATATCGCTTACCCAACCGTCCGGTGAGGGATAGGCGGGAAGGAATATGAGTCTTGAGGTCTGCAGTGGCATTAAGCAACAGAGAGGCAATCTCTTCCGAATCGAAGCGGATACCCAGATTGATTCTTCTTTCATATTTCTCTTGCAGCAGGAAGTTGAGATGGTAGCCTTCGGGAGTATCTGTCAGTGTATAACTGGCACTAGAGTAAGACTGGCTACCGCGTAACAGGTCTAAGGCCTGTTCTATTTGCTGCGTCGTAATGTTACTGTTTTCTTTTAAGTTACATTTCTTCATTAACCATTTTTTGTCGTCAGTCTCTACTCCGGAGAAAGAAATATCTGTGACGTAAATGGTGCGCACATTGGAGAGGGAAGAGTAGGGGCCATGCTGCTTGGGCTTATAATCTTCCGGTATCCCTATTCTCTTTTTTAAGGCAAGCAGGGATTCCCATTGCGATCTTGCCGCCTCTTCACCCCTTCGCATCAAACTGTCAATGGCGGTCGGAGTAAAGCTGGCGGAGGAATATCCTTCCACATTCACACGGATATAGGTATCTGTGATATCTACATTTTTCTCATGATTGGACTGGCAGGTAAGGTCGACAATCTGTCCCAGAATATCGGGTGCACTGTTCAGCTTGTCTGCCTTTTTTAAAGCATTCTGCACATCTACTCCGATAATAATATCCGCCCCCATAGCTTTCACTACATCTGCCGGATAATTGTTTACGATTCCACCGTCCACTAATACCATACTGTCTTTCCGTACCGGAGTAAATACCCCGGGAATGGCCATACTGGCACGCATGGCGGTGGAGAGTATTCCGTCATGGAATACAATAGGTTCTCCGTTCACTACATTGGCTGCCACACAGGCAAAGGGAATGGGCAGTTTATTAAAGTTGATGGAGTCATGATACCCCATTGTCAAATCCGAGAATAGATTGGCTAGATTCTGCCCTTTTACGATTCCTCCTGAAGCTGCGTCTTTGGGTGTTTTTGTAAAAGGGATGGAAACGATAAATCTTTCGGAACGTTCACGGTCCGTTAGTGACATGGAACTCCGTTTTACCCGGTCGCTCAACAAGAATGTCCAATTTTGCTTTCGCACCATGCTGTCCAACTGCTCAGGTGTGTAGCCTATGGCGTAAAGCCCTCCTACGATGGCTCCCATACTGGTCCCGGCTATATAATCAATAGGAATTCCGGCCTCCTCAATCACTTTCAAGGCTTTGATATGAGCCATACCTTTGGCACCTCCGCCGCTTAGGACTACTCCTACTTTTTTGCGTTGTTGCTCTTGAGAATGCAAAGAAAAAGGAAATATTAAGCAGGTTAATAAAACCAATGTTGAAAGTATTTGTTTTTTCATCAGACAGGTGTTTATATATACTACAAATGTAGGGTATAATTTGTTTAGTTGTTGAATTGGGAAATGGAAAAAATGTTCCAAAAGTCGGAATTGTGGATTATTTCTACATATTTCCGATAAATTCTACATTTCCGCATTTAGCATGACAAAGTATAATGAGCTGATAGACAGTGAATAATAAATGTAATGATTTTGGCATACTATTTGCTTGAGAGGAAGATAGAACAAGCATAAGTTAAATTTAATAATAAGATTCGATATGAGATTATTCTTTTCGAAACATGAGTTGAAACTGAGAAGAAAGAGAAACATTGCTGCTATAATTTGCGTGGTAATTGTGTTGGGGGTGTATTGGATACTAACCCGGCCTCAGAAGGTTGAGCCGGAAATGCCGACAGTCATTGTGGAACCGGTAGTTAAAGATGATGTGGAAATATACGGGGAATATGTCGGGCGCATCCGTGCCCAACAGTTTGTCGAAGTACGTGCACGTGTGGAAGGCTATTTGGAGAATATGCTTTTTGCCGAAGGTACGTATGTAAATAAGAATCAGGTTTTATTTGTAATCAATCAGGATCAGTATCGTGCCAAAGCGGACAAGGCGAGAGCGCAGTTGAAGAAAGATGAGGCGCAGGCTTTGAAAGCGGAACGTGATTTAAAGCGTATCCGTCCGTTGTTTGAACAAAACGCTGCAAGTCAGTTGGATTTGGATAATGCGGAAGCTGCTTTTGAAAGTGCCGAAGCAACGGTGGCTATGAGCGAAGCAGACTTGGCACAGGCGGAATTGGAATTGGGTTATACTATTGTCCGTTCTCCTCTGTCGGGACATATCAGTGAAAGAAACGTGGATTTAGGTACGTTGGTCGGTCCCGGTGGAAAGTCATTGCTTGCTACCATTGTGAAAAGTGACACAGTATTGGTGGATTTTAGTATGACGGCACTCGATTATCTGAAAAGTAAAGAAAGAAATATTAATTTGGGCCAACAGGATTCTACCCGTTCCTGGCAACCCAATATCACTATTACGCTGGCGGATAATACCGTTTATCCATATAAAGGATATGTAGATTTTGCCGAACCGCAGGTCGATCCTCAGACGGGAACTTTTTCCGTCCGTGCCGAAATGCCGAATCCGAAACAAGTCTTGTTGCCGGGACAGTTTACTAAGGTCAAACTATTGTTGGATGTTCGTGAAGGTGCACTCGTTGTTCCGATGAAAGCGGTTACCATTGAAAAAGGAGGAGCATATATTTATACCATGCGTAAGGATAATACGGTAGAGAAACGTTTTATTGAATTGGGACCGGAAGTAGGGAATAATGTAGTGGTGGAAAGAGGACTAGCAGCAGGAGAAATTGTTGTAGTGGAAGGTTTCCATAAGTTGACGCCGGGAATGAAAGTGCGGGTAAGTCAGCCGGAGATGGAAACGAAGGATAACACGAAAGGAGAATAGGCGATGAAAGTTACGTTTTTTATAGATAGGCCGGTTTTTTCGGCTGTAATCTCTATCGTGATTGTGATTGTCGGTATTATCGGTCTGACAATGCTTCCGGTTGATCAATATCCGCAGATCACTCCTCCGGTGGTGAAGATCAGTGCTTCTTATCCGGGTGCGAGTGCGCTTACCGTATCTCAGGCAGTAGCTACTCCGATTGAGCAGGAGATCAATGGTACGCCGGGAATGCTTTATATGGAGTCGAACAGTTCTAATTCCGGAGGTTTTTCGGCAACGGTTACATTTGATGTTTCTGCTGATCCGGATTTGGCGGCAGTCGAAATTCAGAATCGTGTGAAACTGGCGGAATCCCGTTTGCCGGCAGAGGTGATCCAGAATGGTATTTCGGTAGAAAAGCAGGCTCCCAGCCAGTTGATGACACTCTGTCTGACTTCCACTGATCCGAAGTTTGACGAAATTTATCTGAGTAACTTCGCTACCATCAATGTGCTTGATGTGATTCGCCGTATTCCGGGAGTGGGACGTGTCTCAAATATTGGTAGCCGTTATTATGCAATGCAGATATGGGCACAGCCTGATAAATTGGCGAATTTCGGTCTGACCGTGCAAGACTTGCAAAATGCCTTGAAAGATCAGAACCGTGAATCTGCGGCAGGTGTGCTAGGGCAACAACCGGTACAGGGATTGGATATAACGATTCCTATTACAACTCAAGGACGTCTTTCTACGGTTGGGCAGTTTGAGGATATTGTGGTGCGTGCCAATGCAAACGGTTCCATCATTCGGTTGAGGGATGTGGCACGTGTTTCTTTGGAGGCTTCTTCCTACAATACAGAGAGTGGTATCAACGGTGAGAATGCCGCTGTGCTTGGCATCTATATGTTGCCGGGTGCCAATGCGATGGAGGTGGCTGAAAGAGTGAAGGAAGCGATGGCGGAAATTAGCAAGAACTTCCCGGAAGGGTTGAGCTACGAGATTCCGTTTGATATGACAACCTATATTTCAGAATCTATCCATGAAGTATATAAAACCTTATTTGAGGCTTTAGTACTGGTGGTGTTGGTAGTATATCTTTCTTTACAGAGCTGGCGTGCGACGTTGATTCCTGTAGTGGCGGTACCTATTTCATTGATCGGAACTTTCGGCTTTATGTTGATCTTTGGTTTCTCTTTGAATATCTTGACTTTGCTCGGATTGATTCTTGCCATCGGTATTGTGGTGGACGATGC
>OJRF01000801.1_pt1 | contig 13150 bp, 7 predicted proteins | sample 1599141 | NCBI WGS metagenome assembly OJRF01 (sample SAMN03922529, study PRJEB24848) | human gut metagenome | isolation source: stool sample | host: Homo sapiens | place: Germany | collected 2010-05 | reverse complement strand
ACTGAAAGAATTTGCGCCAAGGGGTTCGCGATATTCAGCCCTTTCGCCTGCGGCCAAGAGCCATGGATCGGCTCGAAAACCGGTGTGCTCTCTCCGGTAGAAGCGGAAGGCAGCAAGCCCATAGAGCCGCTGATGCAAGAACCCTCGTCCGTCAAGATATCACCAAACGTATTCTCGGTTACCATCACGTCGAAGAATTTCGGCTCTTGGATCATACGCATAGCGGCATTGTCCACATACATATAGTCTGTCGTTACTTCCGGATAGCTAGGAGCCATCTCTTGAGCGATCTGGCGCCATAGACGGGAAGAGGCAAGTACGTTCGCCTTGTCAACAACCGTCAGGTGCTTATTCCGTTTCATCGCATACTCGAAGCCCACTTTCAAGATACGCTCAATTTCCGGGCGGGTATACATATTCGTATCGTATGCCTTATCGTTGTCTTGATATTTCTCACCGAAATACATACCCCCGGTCAACTCACGGATACATAAGAAATCCGCGCCATCCACCAATTCGGCACGCAACGGCGATTTATGCAATAGGCATTTGAAGGTCTGCACCGGACGGATATTAGCGAACAGGCCCAACTTCTTACGCATCGCCAAAAGACCTTGCTCCGGGCGTACTTTCGCTGTCGGGTCATTATCAAACTTAGGATCGCCCACGGCCGAGAAAAGAACAGCGTCGGCATCCTTACAAATCCGATAGGTCTCCTCCGGGAAAGGATCATCTACCTTATCGATCGCGTCAGCGCCACAAAGGGCATACTCATAGTGAACCTCATGTCCAAATTTCTCACAAACGGCACTCATTACTTCCACGCCTTGCACGGAAATCTCTGGTCCGATCCCGTCTCCGGGAAGTACTGCTATATTCAGTTTCATCGTAAATGTTTGTTATTATTCTCTGTTAAAATGTACATACTTAGGCTCCGTGGGGAAATACGTGTCATCATCCCACAGGGTACTTGTAATCATCAAGTCGGCGCTATAACGGTTACAAGCGATAGGTACGTTATGAACACGGCACTGGCGAAGCAACATCTGGATGTCGGCCTCGTGCGGTTGCGGATTCAAGTCGTCTATCAAAAAGACCGCCAAATCGATCTCCTTACGGACAACCATAGCGGCAATCTCAGCATCGCCTCCCATCGGACCGGAATGCATGCAAGCAATATCCGCGTTCACCCCTTTTTCCTCGAGAGCTTTACGAACCAAATTTCCGGTCGTACCCGTACAAACAATATGGTGGTGAGACAAGAACTCAGCGTTATGTACCGCCCATTCTACCATTTCCGCCTTACGATTGTCGTGCGCTACAAGCGCGATAGTCAACTTTTTCATACCCTTTACCTTTTTAATTATTAATCCTCTATCTTGTTCAGCATCTTCAATGTCGCCTTGATCGCCGCCTCGGTCTGGTCAGCGTCCAGGCCACGAGTCTTGAAATCGACCCCGGCATAATTCCAGCTGATGACCGTCTGCACAAACGCATCCGTACGTCCTCCCGGCGGGATGGATACCGAATAGTTCGTCAACATCGGGAACGGGCGGTTCAAACGGGAATAAATCCGGCGTAGGGCACGAACGAAAGCGTCGTATTGGCCATCACCGGAAGCCGATTCCTCGTAAGCCTCGCCATTGATCTCGATCTTCAAGGTAGCCACCGGTTTCAGCCCTTGGGCCAAGGATAAGGAATAGTTCAAGATCCGGATTTTCTGATCCTCCAGCGCATTATCATGATGAAGCACATCGCTGATAATATAAGGAAGATCCTCCGGGGTAACCATTTCTTTCTTATCCCCTAACTCAATGATCCGTTCCGTAACCTTACGCATCGAACCCTCGTCCATGTCGATACCGAGCGCTTCCAGATTCTTGCGGATATTCGCTTTTCCGGAGGTCTTGCCCAAGGCGTACTCGCGAACCCGTCCGAAACGTTCAGGAAGCAAGTCGTTGCAATACAAGTTATTCTTGCTATCACCGTCTGCGTGAACACCGGCGCACTGCGTAAACACATGCTCTCCGATGATCGGCTTATTGGGCGGGATATGCACCCCGGAGTAGGTCTCAACCAAACGGCTAGCCTTGTTTATCTTTTCCTCCCTCAAGCTCGTCTCCTCTCCCAACTGGTCCTTGATAACGGCAAGTACGCTACTCAAAGGAGCGTTACCCGCACGCTCTCCCAAACCGTTCACGGTCGTATGGATTCCCTTGATACCCGCACGGATGGCGGAATATACATTCGCGACGGCAAGATCATAGTCGTTATGCGCATGGAAGTCAAACCGTAAATCAGGGTAACGGTCCACCATCATCTTGCAATACTCGTAGGTATTTCCGGGATTCAAGACTCCCAAGGTATCCGGGAGCATGAAACGGCGGATCGGAAGTCCTTTCAACGCATCGATTACCAAGAATACGTAATCCGGGGAATGCTTAATACCGTTCGACCAGTCCTCCAAATAGATATTCACGTCGATCTTCCGTTTCGCCGCTTCCAATACGACCGTACGAATATCGTCAACGTGTTGCTCGGGAGTCTTTCGAAGCTGTTCGGTGACAGGCTTATAAGAGCCCTTGCAAAGCAAGTTCACGACACGGCAACCTGCGGATTCAATCCAGTCGAGAGAGACCGTACCATCCACGAAACCCAAGACCTCCAATTTGTCTAGGTTTCCGGAACGGGCGGCCCAAGCGGCTACACGCTTCACGGCCTCAAACTCTCCGTCCGACACACGGGCGGAGGCGATCTCCACCCGGTTCACGCCTAAGTCGCTCAGCAGCACTTGCGCTATGCTGAGCTTCTCGTGAGCGGCGAAGGAGACGCCCGAAGTTTGCTCCCCATCTCTGAGGGTTGTATCCATTATTTCTATCATAATCAGCGTGCTGCCTCGAAGGCTTCTATCTTTGATTTATTTGCCAGTAAATAGTCGATATCGTCCAATCCGTTGATCAGGCAATCCTTTTTATAGGCGTTGATCTCGAAATGCTCGCTTTTGCCCGTAGCCTTGTTCGTGATCGTTTGCTCCGGTAGATTTACCTCGACCTCAGTTTTCGGGTCCTTGTAAATCGAATCGAACAATTCAGCGAGGAACTCTTCAGTCACAACAACCGGCAGCACGAAGTTGTTCAACTCGTTGTTTTTATGGATATCGGCGAAGAAACTGGAGACCACGACACGGAAACCGTAATCGGCGATCGCCCAAGCCGCATGCTCACGGCTGGAACCGGAACCGAAGTTCTTTCCTGCTACCAATATCTTTCCGCTATACGTAGGATCGTTCAAGACGAATGATTCGATCTTATTACCTTCCTTATCATATCGCCAATCCCGGAATAAGTTCTCGCCGAACCCTTCCTTGGTAGTCGCTTTCAGAAAGCGGGCTGGGATAATCTGGTCGGTATCCACGTTCTCTAAAGGAAGAGGCACGCAAGTGCTTGTGATTATATTGAATTTTGTTTTCATCTTATGCTACTTTATTAGATTAGTCTTTACATCAGTTCTCTCGGGTCCGTGATCTTACCTGTCACAGCGGCGGCGGCGGCCACAAGCGGCCCCGCCAAGATGGTGCGAGCACCCGGTCCTTGGCGGCCCTCGAAATTACGGTTGGAAGTGGAGACCGCATATTTACCCGCCGGAACCTTATCCTCATTCATCGCCAGACAAGCGGAACATCCCGGTTGACGAAGGACGAAGCCGGCCTCGGCCAAAACCTTGTCGATCCCCTCGGCACGAATCTCCCGTTCTACCTGCCAACTGCCGGGAACCAGCCAAACCGTTACATCATCCGCTTTCTTCTTTCCTTTCACCAAAGAGGCGAAAGCACGGAAATCCTCGATACGGCCATTCGTACAGCTACCTAAAAAGACATAATCCACTTTCTTACCCAACATAGACTCGCCTGCCTTGAAGCCCATATAATCCAAAGACTTCTTATAAGAGATACGGCCTGCCTCGGGCACGCTTTCTAAGGAGGGGATATCTTTGCTGATACTCATACCCATGCCCGGGTTCGTTCCGTACGTAACCATCGGGTCGATATCCTCGGCGTGGAAAACGATCTCCTTATCGAACTTAGCGTCCGGATCACTATACAGCTGACGCCACTCGCTCACCTTCCGCTCCCATTCCTCGCCTCTCGGGGCAAACTCACGGTCTTTCAAATAATCGAAAGTAACATCATCCGGAGCGATCATACCGCCACGGGCACCCATCTCGATCGAAAGGTTACAGATCGTCAGACGTTCCTCCATGGTCGTATTACGAATCGCCTCGCCAGCGTACTCTACGAAATAGCCCGTAGCACCGCTGGTACTCATCTTACTAATAATGTATAAGGCAAAGTCCTTCGCCGTAACGCCCGGTTTACGTACACCATCGATCGTGATACGCATCGTTTTCGGCTTACGCTGCATGATACATTGGGTAGCCAAGGTCATCTCCACCTCGCTCGTACCGATACCGAAGGCGATAGCGCCCATGGCACCGTGCGTAGAAGTATGGGAGTCGCCACAAACGATCGTCATACCCGGCTGCGTCAAGCCTGTCTCCGGACCTACCACATGGATGATACCATTCTTCGGATGTTGAAGACCGTAATACGTCAAGCCAAAATACTTAGCGTTCTCTTCCAAGGTATCCACTTGATTCTTGGATATAGGGTCCTCGATAGGCTTATCTTGGTTCAATGTCGGGATATTGTGGTCCGGCATACAAGTGATTTGCGCGGGACGGAAGGGCTTCAATCCACGTGCACGTAATCCGGCGAAAGCCTGCGGGCTAGTCACCTCATGACAATACAGACGGTCGATATACAATTGTATGGTTCCGTCGGGCAACGTGTCCACCACGTGTTTGTCCCAGATTTTCTCAAATAATGTCTTGCTCATTGTCTTGTCTATTTTTAGTCTACTATAAACTTATTGATGGCGTCCACGAAAGCCTCCACGGAAGCGGCGATAATATCGGTATTCGCGGAGAACCCATAATAGGTAGCCCCGTTATACTCTACCTGCATATGCACCTTGCCCGTATCATCGCTACCTTTATTAATGGCTTGAATCAAGAATTCCTGAATCGTCATGTCACTATTACTAATGGCTTTTTTCACCGCCTTGATACCCGCATCAACCGGACCGTTACCAGCCGCGGCCTCGTATTTTCTTACTCCCGACAAATTTAAACAAATACTTGCGACTGATTGTACTCCAACACCACTAGTTACCTGTAAATATTCCAATTTAATACGGTGTGTGGCCGTACGATCCTTTCCGACCAACATCAAAACATCATCATCATTAATATCTTTCTTACGATCGGCCAGTTTCAAGAACTCATCATACACCTTGTCCAATTTCTCCTGCTCCAGATCCACACCTAAAACATGCAAGCGATGCTTCAACGCCGCACGACCGCTACGAGCAGTCAATACGATCGCGTTATCATCGATACCCACATCCTTCGGATCGATGATCTCGTAGGTTTGCGCATTCTTCAAAACGCCATCTTGATGGATACCGGAGGAGTGAGCGAATGCGTTACGTCCGACAATAGCCTTATTCGGTTGTACCGGCATATTCATCAAGCTAGAAACCATACGGCTCGTACTATAGATCTTATTCGTCGTGATATTGGTGATGATATCACGTTCTTTATGGCTCTTGAAAACCATGGCGACTTCTTCCAATGACGTGTTACCCGCACGCTCACCGATACCGTTTACGGTTACCTCCACCTGACGGGCTCCGTTCAACACGCCTTGTACGGTATTCGCGGTAGCCATACCCAAGTCATTATGGCAATGAGTGGAAAGAATAGCGTTATGTACGCCATCCACATGTTCCATCAGATACTTAATCTTCGCCCCGTACTCATCCGGCAAGCAATATCCTGTCGTATCCGGGATATTCACTACGGTAGCCCCGGCCTTGATCACGGCCTCCACGACACGGGCCAGATATTCATTATCCGTACGCCCGGCATCCTCACAGTAGAATTCTACGTCCTCCACGTACTTTTTAGCGTATTTCGTGGCGGCGATCGCACGCTCTATAATCTCCTCTCTCGTGGAGTTAAACTTGTATTTGATATGAGAATCAGAAGTACCGATACCCGTATGAATACGTCCTCGCTTAGCGAATTTCAACGCCTCGGCTGCCACGTCGATATCTTTCTCCACCGCACGGGTCAAGGCACAGATGGTCGGCCAAGTCACGGCCTTTGAGATCTCAACCACACTCTTAAAATCCCCGGGACTGGAGACAGGGAAACCAGCCTCGATCACATCAACACCTAGCTGTTCCAATGCCTTAGCTACTTGAATCTTTTCCACTGTATTCAACTGGCATCCCGGAACCTGTTCACCATCACGTAAGGTGGTGTCGAAAATAAATAATCTGTCTGACATAATCTTATATTCTTAATTTACTAATATCCTATACTAACTAAAAAAGCCTCTCTCACAAGGAAGTGAGAAAGGCTCTTTCATCTATCGTAATGCTCGCAAAGCATACAGTCTCACTTCCTATCCCGTTCCCAGAGTAGAATAATGTTTAGAGAAATAATGAGACTATTTTGCAAGTTGCGTGTCATTGTTCTTGTCTTTATTGTTTTTGTTTGAACGTTGCAAAGATACGGCCTTTTTTGATACCACCAAATATAATTCGAAGTTTTTTACAGGATATTTCTTATAAAACGTAAGATAAACAATTACATCTGTTACTAAATAACACTGCCCATCGTTAGGTCGTAACGATGGGCAGTATAAGCTGCTTACGATGCCCATCATAAAGACCTTATGATGGGCAGTGTTATGATACGATAAAAACGGCTCGCGCTAACGAACCACGACCTTCTTCACGAACGAGGCATCTGGAGCGGTACACTTCAAGAAATAGACACCGGCATGACCTACCGGAATCTCCATCTTGCCGCAAACCTTTCCTTCGAAAATAACGATACCGGCTACGTCAACCACCTTCAAGGCAACCTCCTGCGGCATATCCACGAAGATGGATTGGTTGGCCGTATACAGGCTCATACCCTCCTCGATGGACTCCACGCCGGTAGGCACGTCCGGGTTCTCCGGGTCTACGGGATCCACAGGAATGACCGGGGTTTCCGGATCGGTGGAGGAAGAGGTAGAGGAGACAACCTTCACCTCTATCTTGCTACTAACCGGCTTATAATTCGGATCGGTCGGCGTGAAGGCAATCTCTTGCATTCCCTTTTCGGTAATCTCCTTATCCGGATCGCTCCAAGCGAATGTTCCGGCTACGATACCGGCGTGACCGCCTTGTAAAACAGACTCGGATAGTTTTTGACCGGACAATATATCGGAAGCCGCAGGCCATGTAACCGTAGGTGTACCCAAAGTAATCTCATAAGTAAACACCTTCGTATAAGATTTATAAGTTTTATCTTCCGGACGATCAACACGTACATAATATGTACCCGGATTCTTCAATGGCACTTTATTAACCTCGGCATTACAATCTTCTTCATTCTGGTAGAAAGAGATCACGCAAGAAGTATCACTACCTTTTACCTCCACGGTTTGTGCCATGCCATTATATTCAGATGACTTAGCCAATGTACACGCTGGGTATTCATCTTTAGGAGCATATATAGGATAAATCTCGACATCTCCCGTTACTTGGTATACCCTTGGATTGTCACTATTTTTGTCTGACCACTCAACGAAGTGCTGACCTACAGGCGCAACAGCCTCCAATGTGATCGTTACCCCTGCTCGAATATCATTCAAATCACAAGGAAGACCACCATTCGTAATCCTCACACCCTCCGGTTGCGATCCATTACTCGAACGTAAAACAGGAGTGCTATTACCTAAAGAGAAGTTCACAACAGGATTCGTTGAATAATAGTAAATAGTCGTACCCTCGTAATTCTTAAGAGCATCACCTTTCGGTGTAATCTTGTATGTCGTTACATTATCCTTCGTCTCTGATATAATATTCACGAACTCAGTACCCGGTCGAGTGCCAGGATTCGCTCCATGCGATGTAGGAGCCTTCGTTATCGTCACTTTAGACTTTTTAATTTTCAAGCCTACACGTCCTTCATCCGGCTTATTAGGATCCGGATAGATCTCTTCAAACGCCTCATACAAGCCATCCTCGGCACGCCTCAATACGACCGTATAATCGCCCGCATCAATAGCCGTCGAAGTTTCCTCACCGTCATTTATCTTATACTTGACATCGAACGAGAAGCCTGCGTAAGTCTGCGAGGCGAAAGGCGTGAAGGGGCGGGATACGCCACTGTAGTAGTATTCCTGATACGGCCAAAGGATATATTCCCTCTTGATCTTCACCCGATGGTCAAACACGGCCGTCACGGTCAAGGGGCCGGTTACGGTCAAGATATCACTCTGGGATATTTCCTTGCTGTTCGCCAAGATGGTAAGCAAGCTTGCGCCGGCTTGCCCTTCCGCTTTAGCTATGCGCACTCTCGTTCCATATGCCAGTTCTTCACCACTGCCTACTTCAGTCCAACTACCATCCTCACCCTCTTTACTCAAGGTGATCGTACCGGAGGCGGTCTGGCTCGGGTTGCTGCTTACGGCGGAGGTGGTCACAGCATATCCTTTCGCAACGAAAGAGGCATTTACCAACGTGATATCGCCGGTCACAGCGCATAGATTGTCGGTGCCGGGTCCTGTCACGCCGGACAGACCGACGTTACCCTCCAGCTTATACCCGGCATCCGGAAGGGAGATTACCCGAATCTTCGAGCCTACCGCTACGGTAGAGCCGGAAGTGATCAGCGTACCGTCTTCCTTATATAATAAGATAGAGCCGTGCTCCATGTTCTTCTTTTCGAGGGTGACAAGGGCCATGTTGACCGGTTTAGGCTCGAATACGGCTTTGATCGTCAAAGGCCCGGTCAGCGTTACCTTGTCGCCCTTGAGCGACTCCCCGTTTATCTGCAATGATTTCAGCTGGGTGTTCACGCTCGGGATTGCCGCAATCTGTAGGATCGAGCCTTGCTGCAATTCATCACCATTTGAGACCGGCTTCTGCCCATCCGCCGCCTGATCGTCCGGCGTGGTCACTTTAAGGTCGCCGCTGGCATCGCCGAATGTCTCGATAGATACCTTATGCAGGATCGGGGTGAAGTTGGCGCTATAGGTTCGATCCGCACCTACCGTAACCGTGAGCGTGTCTTTCTTGCCCAAGTCTACGCTCTCGCCCGCGATCGACCAGCTTGAAAGCTGATAGTTGGGTAGAGGGGTCGCTACCAAGGAGATCTTTTGACCCTTTACATACACGTTATCCTCAGCCTTGCCTAATACGTTTACGGCACCACCCGTTGTCTGTACAGCGGTGACCTTATAGGTCGTGTCTACCTTGACCGCCACGGACAACGCCGCCGTATTGTAATAAGAAGAGTTATCCGGATAGAACGTCACGGAGTACTCATGCGTACCTGCCGGCACCACGGTGTTTCCGTATGTCCAAGCGAAGGTACCGGCTACCAGATATCCCTCATCTGTAACGCTACCGCCGGACAGCAAGGAGGTTGAAAGCGATTGGCCCGCCTTGATGCTTGCGGCAGTCGGGGGAGTGATGTCGCCCTCGGCGATAGCCTTCTTGCTTGTCAGGCTCATGGTATAGATTTGCTCGAAAGCCTCGTATTCAGCGTCTTCCGGATAGGATACCTTGACAAAGAAGATGCCTTCTTGCTTCCGGTCTGATTCGCCTGCGACTTCTGTGCATTTCTCGTCCTTATAGTACCCGATCGTCAAGGTCTTGCCATCAGGAAGGGTCGCCGGGATGGTCTTACAGTCCAATACAGCGGCTTTCTCCGTATTGACCACCTGTTCCAAGCCCGATACGTTCACGACCAGTTTGGCCTTTTCCTTATGAGAGGTCAAGGTAGCGGTGAGATCCGTGACTGGCTGTCCCTTGGATGCCTTGTCGGACAAGAGACCGTTCTTCGCCGTGAACGTCCCTTCCACGAAAGAGACCGCCAGCTCTACCGGAATGCGTAGCACGGCACCCGGGGCCTTCATCTCGGTATTCCTCACGCTGTATACCACGCAGCGGAAGCTGCCATCGGCGCGCTTGCTCCACGTGAGCGCATGATCGTCCGCCAGCTCGCCGAGGATAGGCGTACCGCTCAGCAATACGCCCGCCGGCAAGGTGAAATCCACTTGGAATGAGGAGAAATCTACCGTATTATCGGATACCTTCAAGGTGAGCGTATCCTTGCTGCCAGCGGCGTTCAGGTTCGTCTTCGCCAATTTCCACTGGGCGGCGGTAGCCGTTCCCGCCGATAACAGCAGGAAGAGGGCTACGAATAATTGTTTTATATGATTCACTTTCATAATTTACTTACAGATAAAGATGTTAGTATTACTTGCCTTCACACCATGGCCTGTCTTCGCCGTCAAGCGGTAGTAGTAAACGCCCGCCGGTAAAGGAAGGGCAACCGTATAGCGGTTCTCGCCTACCTCGCCGGGCAAACCGTTCAGTACCGCGGTCAACGCACCGCTCGCGGAGAATACATGGATCATAACCGTCTGGGCGGGTTCCTCCAGTTGATAAGAGAAGGTCGTGCTGCCACGGAACGGGTTCGGATAGTTGGAGACGGCCTCCAAGCGGCTGATCGCCTCGATCGGGGCATTGGAGGTTACGATCGCGTCGCCACCGGACCTCAAGCTGTTGGCCTTCGCGTCGGAGAAGGAGGCTCCTACCAAGGTAACGCCCGCCGGCAGACGCATGATACGGCTCTTGCCCGAAGGAATCGTACGGCCATCCAAGCTATAAGCGATCACACGCAAGGTATCCCCGTTCAAGCTGGAAGCCTGCATGAACTTGGCGGCGTCGCCCAATAACGGGATCTCGTCGATAGCTCCCACCAACTCCAGATAGATACCGGCTACCGGCACTTGGCTATTCATGGTCAGGAAGTTGTCAGCGTCGAGCTCCATTTGTACGGGAGCCTCAGCCTCGGAACGCAGCGCGCTGGCCTTGGTAATCGGCTCGTCGCGAATGATATTGGCGATGCCGATCACGTCAGCGATCTCTACATTATTATTATAGTTCACGTCCGCCTCGGCGAAACCGAAGTTGGGGATCATGTTATCCTTGTCTTTCAAGATGTAGCTTACCGTAGCCGTCACGTCCTGCACGTTCACGGACTTATCGAGGTTCGCGTCGCCGTCGCAGGTGTAGATCCATGCTCCATATTGGACTGTCCAGCCCGGAAATAACGGATTGGTTACGAGACCAGCCACTTGATAGTTAGCGGGCAGATCGTCCGTGATCGTGAGACGATTCTCCGTATGCGCAATCGTATCGCTACCAACCGTCCAAACGAAGCGAGAGGCGGAAGTTCCCACGGTCTTTTGCGCGGAAAGATCGATAGTCTCTCCATAGGCCGCAAAACCGCCCACACGGGCCTCACCGACCGGCAACGTCACGAGACCATCGGCAGACTCCAATTGCCGCGGGTTCTCCACGCCGGTAAATTCCAAGAGCGATCCAGAGGCGCATAAAGCCTTCAACACAGGGAACTTGGCCAAGTCGATCCGCATAGTAGGCATCGGCACGCCATAGGAGATCAATCGAGCGGCGATCTCATCGTCCATCGCCTCAATCATCGTCCAGTTCAAGAATAGCTCTTTCAAGTTCTTGTTGTTAGACAGGTCGATAGCCGTTAGGCCAGTATTGGCCACATCCAGATACTCCAAGGCAGGATACATAGAGACGATCAAGGTAGAAAGCGGCGTATTGCCGGCAAGCGTCAAGGAGCGCAATACGGTATTATTCTTCGGCAAGGTAAGTTTCTCCACCCGGTTGCCGTAAAGCGACAACTCTTGTAGCTTATCCAAGGCAGATAGGTCCACCTCCTTAGCGAAGTTATTGCCCATTTGATACATATATAAATGTGTCAAGCGGCGGGGGTTCTCATCGTTCCAGATCGCTTGTGCGTACTGTGAGTTCTCGTTCGTCTGCCATGCGCCACTGCTCCACCACTCGCTCAACGCCTTGTTGTTGGAAGCGTCTACGATACGTACCAAGGTAGCCACGTCGCTTTCGGCGAATACTTGGGGTACGGTGGTCTCCACATGGATGCGCGAGGTCTCGATCTGCCAGCCGGAGAAATAAGTGATCTCCGTGATCTCACAGAACTTCGGATTCATCAGTTTACAATAATAGTCTCCATATTTTTCCTCCTTGCTATCCAGCACGAATACACCCGGACGGTTTAGCACGGGCTTCAATGCCTCTTTCTCCTCTGTCCTATATTTGGCGTTTACCCACAAGAATACGGTCTCTATACCATCGATCACGGCCTCCGAGGAGAGGTCGATCGTATCGCCGTTCTCGAACCAATATTTATCTCCAGGATGGGAGGGAGAAGTAAGCTGGAAGACACTTCGTCCATCATAACTTACATTTTGCCGATAATTCTTCAAGCCCGTATATTTCAAGAGAGATTGCCCATGCCCTACCGTCATGTTTTTTAAGCTCGGATACTGGGCCAGATCGAAACTTTCCAGATACTCCGGCAATCCCAACGACTCCAGATTCTTTCCCTCTTGCGCAGAAGGAAGCTCATACTCCGTATTTTGCAAATATAGATGACGGATAAACGCCGGCAAGTTCTTTATCAGATCTGCGAACTGCTTCGTATGCGGCAAGGCCACATAAGTCAAGCTTGTAGCCTTATCGAAGCCTTGTACCTTTAAGTCTGGGCAATACTCGATCGTCAGCCTATTTAATCGCTTAAAGGAAGAGATATCCAACGAAGTCAAAGATAAATGCTCTAGGTAAAGCTCCGTCAACTTCGAGCAACCAGTCAAGTTCAGTCTCGCCAACTTCGTTTTTTGGTAAGATCCCTCGCCCGTGTATCGCGTGCCAAATCCGAAATATTGCAGTTCCGGACATTTAGATAGGTCAAGAGACTCCAGATTCTTACTATATACATGCAGGTGCTCCAGCTTCGTATTCTTCGATAGATCCAGCTTCTCTATATTCATGAAATTCTCACAATCGAAATACTTCAGCTCGGTGAAAGCGCTTAGGTCTAATTGAGAGATCGTATCCTTCGAGCTCCAATCAAACTCAATAGCTAGATGTGTCAACCGGCCGACCTCGTCCGTGCTCCAGTC
>OJRF01000795.1_pt1 | contig 13217 bp, 10 predicted proteins | sample 1599141 | NCBI WGS metagenome assembly OJRF01 (sample SAMN03922529, study PRJEB24848) | human gut metagenome | isolation source: stool sample | host: Homo sapiens | place: Germany | collected 2010-05 | reverse complement strand
TCAGAACGTCGTGAGACAGTTCGGTCCCTATCTGTCGTGGGCGCAGGATATTTGATGGGAGCTGTCCCTAGTACGAGAGGACCGGGATGGACGTACCTCTGGCGCACCAGTTGTTCTGCCAAGGGCATAGCTGGGCAACTATGTACGGATCGGATAAACGCTGAAAGCATCTAAGCGTGAAGCCGACCCAAAGATAAGATATCCCACTGATTTGATCAGGTAAGACCCCTTGAAGACTACAAGGTTGATAGGCATGACGTGTAAGTGGAGTGATCCATTCAGCGAGCATGTACTAATAGGTCGAGGGCTTGACCACAATTCGCTTGAAGCTCTCTAGAGAGCCAACGAAGTTGAGCAGTTTATTATTCAGTTTTGAAGGCACGTCCTTCTAAAAACACTGGACAAAGTAAGGCAGAAATGCTATACTAGACCAGTCATACGGTCGGTGTCGATGACGGCGAGGCCCCACCTGTTCCCATTCCGAACACAGAAGTTAAGCTCGCTTGTGCCGAAGATAGTTAGCTGGAGACGGCTTGTGAAAATAGGTAGACGCCGACTTGTAAACGTATCAGGATGAAGAAACCGCATCCTGATATATGCACCTCTAGCTCAGTTGGTAGAGCAACTGACTCTTAATCAGTGGGCCCAGGGTTCGAGTCCCTGGAGGTGCACCACAAAAAGCGCTGGATGAATGATCCGGCGCTTTTCTTTTTGTATTTTGCAGCTGCCGTATAATTTAACCCTCTTTTGGTATTTCTATGAGCAGTTGTCCAACGAGTGTTGATAAACAACAAAAAAACAGTACAATAAAAGTAGGACTTGCCGGGCAGAAGGCCCGGTGCTGCATACAGATAGAAAGGGGAGGCAACTCCAATGAAGCAAAATGTATTGAACACAGACCTCACAGGCAAGGTAGCGGTGGTCACTGGTGCAGGCGGTGTGCTGTGCTCGGATATGGCAAAGGTGCTGGCGCGAGCCGGCGCTAAGGTAGCTTTGCTGAACCGCACCGTATCCAAAGCGCAGGTCTATGCCGACGAGATCGTTGCAGAGGGCGGCATTGCCCGGGCTTATCAGTGCAACGTGCTGGTGGAAAGCGACTGCAAGGTAACGGCACAGCAGGTGCTGGAGGATCTTGGCCCCTGTGATATCCTGGTAAACGGCGCAGGCGGCAACAGCGCCAAGGCCAATACGGATAAGGAGTTTTATGAGGCTGGGGATGTGGACAACTCCCTGCTGCAGACCTTCTTCACCATCTCGCCGGAGAATGTTTCCAGCGTGCTGGATCTGAACTTCCTGGGCACACTGATCCCCACCCAGGTATTTGCACGGCAGATGCTGGGCCGTCCGGGCTGCAATATCATCAATCTGTCCAGCATGAACGCCTTTACCCCGCTGACCAAGATCCCGGCTTACTCCGGCGCAAAGGCGGCGGTATCCAACTTTACACAGTGGCTGGCGGTGCATTTCAGCAAGGAGGGCATCCGGGTCAACGCCATTGCTCCCGGCTTCTTTGCATCGGAGCAGAACGAGCGGCTGCTGTTCAATGAGGACGGCACCCCCACCGCCCGTGCACAGAAGATCCTGGCAGGCACCCCCGCAGGCCGTATGGGCCGTCCGGATGAGCTGGAGGGCGCACTGCTGTTCCTGGTGAACAATGAGGCCGCTGGCTTCATCAATGGCATCGTCCTGCCGGTGGACGGCGGCTTCCAGGCATATTCCGGCGTATAAACTGAATATAGAGCTGCAAAAAAGCCGTTGGAGAAAAACTCCACGGCTTTTTGTGTTGTATATCATTTTTTGCACGGAATGCTATGGTGGAAGAGAGGTGAGCGTGCTATACTAATATTAAGAAATTTGGAAGGGCATGATTCCAATGCAGAGAACTGAAAATTAAAAATATATACCAGATATGCACCAGAAATTGATTGTAGAAAGGAAAAAAGAAATGAAAAAGCTTGACAGGCGAACTTTCATGAAAATTTTTGCACTGGCTGTTGGTATAGTTGCGAGCCCTTGCGGTTTAAAAACATTGGCTCTAAGTGGCTCTGATATTGATAACCTGCAGTTGGCTGATGGTGCGTATGCAGAACAACTGGCATTTGAAATTGCAAAAGAATTTGAAAACTCCCCAGAGGTTTTTCTTCAACAAATTTCCGGGTTGAGCAACCGTGATCTTAAATGGATTTCGAACTATTTATTTCATGCATATTCCTACGGAGATATAAAAACTCTGCAAATGACCTTGCGTGAAATCGGTAAAAATGAAATAGATGAAAAAGCAAAAACCACATTAAATGATGTTTCTAGGTGGGTTTCTCAATATATAAGCGAGGAAAAAGAAAGCGGATATTTCCAATATAAAAACCCGACATATGAAACGCCGTCGAGGATTCCCCGACTAAGCACATGGAAGATAAATGTTGTGTTGCCTTCAAACAGAAACTATAAGGGCGTGCTCGATATTTATGCACCCTCAGGGATGAGACTCTTGTCCTGTGAATGTTTGGGATTGGCAGAAAGTAACGGGCCAATGAATCAATATAAGGGTAATACACCAACAGGCATTTACGATGCAAAACTTGCAGGGCCGCATTCAAATACGTATTCGTACGGACCGTATAAATATGTGTCAACAACACCGCAAAGCGGAATTGCACATGATGCGGGACGTTCTGGAATATGGATTCATGGAGGAGATCCTGCTCCTGCATCTAGTGCAGGTCTGCCGAGATATCCATTGCGTCCTACATACGGCTGTGTCCGTGTTTCGAATAGTGATCAATCTGCAATCCAAAATGTTTTGGCAAGTCAAAGTCAGAAAAGCGGAGTGCTGGAAATCACAGAGAGAAACTGATTGGAGGGGCAAAAAGGGCGATGAAACAGCACAAAGGCGTTTTTCTGCTTGCCGCTGGGGCGGCAGTGGTTTTGGCGGCAATCCTGCTTTTTGGCCGGGCACGGCCCGCACAAGACCCGCCGCTGACGGCGGAGAGCTTTGCGCAGGAGACGGTCGGTCAGCTCCTGGAAGAGTTGAAACGCTCGGACGGGGCCTATACGGAGGACTGCTTTGCCGCTTTGGCCCAGCGCCTTTTAGAAAAACCGGAGGACACCCTGCGCCTGCTGCAAGAGGACCCGCAGATGCAGGAGGTGGAATTTGCCACCCTTGTGCTCGATGGCCTGGGCCGAGAGCTATACTACCGCCCCGAGGAGGAGGCAAAAGCCGCCCTGCGGGAGTATTTGCAGTCCCTGCCGCCGGAACAGCCTCTTGGGGAGTTGGGCACTTTGCTCCTGACCCGCTGGGACGAGGAAGGGGCCGCCCCATAAAATAAAAGAAAACAAAAGAAAAAAGCCGTTGGAGAAAAACTCCGCGGCTTTTTTGTGTTGTATACCATTTTTTGCACGGAATGCTATGGAAAAAAGGCCCTCTTTCGTGCTACAATGAAAACAACTTACAATTTACAATGGCAGACCGCATCCACGGCTCGTGCGGAGGGGCGGCAGCTGCAAACGATGGGATCACAGGAGGTTTTTGAGGATGAAACAGCTTTGGAACAAACTTGCGGCGGTTTTGGTTTGCTGTGTTCTGCTGGCGGCTGTGCCGCTGGCCGTGTGCTGTGCGGCGGACGACACCTCCGCCCCAAGCAGCAGCTCTGCGCCCAGCTCCTCCTCTCAGCCGGAGCCGGATCAGCCGATGCCGACGGATGAGGCAATACCCGGACGGGGCGAGTGCGGTTGATACGGAAACTCCATGCCCAAATATTCCTTTGCTTCCTTGCACACCAGCTGGATGCAGGTGCGGTCGCCCAGGGCACGGTAGAGATAGTAGGCTTGCAGATAGTGGTCGGCGCTCTTTTCATCCTGCCCGCAGAAGTGGTAGCACTCGGCCATCAGGGCCAGAAAATCGGGCAGAAATTGATAGTGTGAATACTGGACACAGGCGGTGCGCCCCTTTTCTGCGATCAGGATGCTCTGCTGGTATTGCTGGGTGATGTTCAGCTCCCGGGCGTAGTTGCACAGGATCATATGCAGCTGGCCGTTTTTCAGGATGACCTCCGGGTAGTGCCGCTGGATATACTCGATGAGCTGGCAGTAGATGGACAGCGCCTGCGGGTGCTGTTCCAGGTCAGAGTAGCACAGGGCGATCTGGTTCAGCAGTTTTACCTCCTCAAAGGTGTACAAAAACTGCCCGATCTGGTCCAGCGCAAAGCCGGGGTTGGTCAGGCACATTGCCTGATGCAAAAGGGCAAGCTCCTCCTGCGGGGTGCCCCCTTTCAGGCGGGATAAAAGAGCCTGGGAGCGCAGGGTGAACTGCTGGGTGAGCAGATCGTCCGGCTCGGTCAGCGCCCGGAGCTTTTGCAGGGCTGCGGCACATTCGTCCGGTTTTTCTGCAAGGTTATAGCCCATGATCTCCTTTTTCAGCGCTTCGATCTCCAGTTCGTTTTTGCTGAGGAAGGCGTAGTAGTTTTCTTCCGGCAGGCCCAGCCGCTGGAGCAGGGCGCTGATGACCGTTTTGCGGGGAGTGACACGGCCGTTTTCAATGCGGGAGAGGGTGGCGCAGTCGCAGATGCCACGGCAGACGGCCTCCTGGGTCAGCCCCATGGATTTGCGGCGCTTTTGGATGTACTCCCCAATAAAAACCATGTTCATAAAAAGATCTCCCTCCTTGGCTTCCTCTCGGATGTTGGCTCGATTTTAACATAAATCCGGGGAGATGCAAGAGGGGAAAGAATATTTTTGGAAAGGATGTGAGACCAATGCAGAAGATGTGCTTGTACGGATAAAGTTTGTTTGCAACAGAAATGGAGATTGTTATGAAAAAGTTTGCAAAATTAAATGCAATGATTATTACGTGCATTATTATAGGGATGTTTTCAGTGTCTGCTGCGGCCGTTCAAAGGATACCGGCTTATAAATGCCCTGATTGTGAAATCGGGACAGTTACACCTACTTTTAGCTCATGGGAAATTGTTGTATACAACTATACAACCCAGTCGTGCAGTCATGGTGGGGGCAGTGGTGCCTACGATATGTATGATTTGTGTGAAAGAGAGGTAGGGTTTAGCTGTGATAACTGTTCCTATTCTGACGGGTCGACAGAACAGCAGTTACAATTTGCTTGGTGTAGTATAGACGGTGACCCGGATCGCTAAAATTCATGTAAAAGATACGATTTGGTTTTAGAAGATGAAAATGTTTTTTAAGGTGAACGGTTCACTGTTTTCTCTGGCGGCGCAGGGGCTGCGGCGCAGCAAGGGCAAGGCCCTGCGGGTCTTGGCGGTGCTGGCTTTGAGCTTTGGGTTTGCGCTGGCTTCCCTGTCCTTGAGCGCCAGCATCCAGGCCACCAACCAGGAGTTTGCCAAAAACATCTATGGAGAATGGTATCTGGGCGTTTTGGCGGGGCAAGAGCGGGACGGCGCCTGGTTGTCCCGGCAGCGCTGGCTGATCCAGCTGGGCACGGCCCGGCCCTGGGGCCAGGTGGATACCCCCACCGGCCCGGCGGCGCTGGGCACGTTGGACGAAGGGATGTGCCGGGTGGGCCGCCTGCGCCTGTCGGCTGGGCGGTGGCCCCAGGCCGAGGGAGAACTGGCGGCGGAAGCGGCGGTGCTGGCCCAGCTGGGCCTGGCCGACCCCCAGCCAGGCCAGCAGCTGACCCTGCCCGTCCGGCTGGAGACCGAGTCCGGGCCGGTGACGCTGTACCGCACCTATACCCTCTGCGGGGTGATCCAGCCCTATACCGACCGCTGGGTCTTGACCAAGAACGCCACCGGCCAGCCCACCGGCCAGCTGCTGGTCAGCCTGGCGGTGGCCGATCCGGAGGCCCGGTCCCTGCAAAGAGAAGCCGGGGCCGCAGAGCCGGTATGTCAGTATTTTATGACTGTGCACCCGGGCGGGCGGGACCAGGCTGTGAGCCAGCTGAATGAATATCTGGGCTTGGAAAAAGCCCCCAGCGTCAACCACCAAGCCTATACGGCCAGCACCCCCCCGTCCGACCCGGGTTTGGCGGGGATCATGGGTCTTACCGCCCTGGCGGCGGTGCTCTGCATCCAGGTGATGCAGCTGCCGGAACAGGTGCGGCGCTTTGCCACCCTGCGCAGCCTGGGCATGACCTGGGGCCAGGGGGCAGCCCTGAGCCTGTGGGAGGCGCTGCTGCTGGCAGTGCCCGCCGTGGTGCTGGGCCTGCCCCTGGCCGGGGCGGTGGTCTGGATTGCTTTGCGGGCCGTGGTCTTTGCCGGGCCAATGCCGTTTACCGTGGTGCTGCCTGGGCGGTCCATGCTGGCGGCGGCCCTGCTGTGGCTGGGCCTGTACGCAGCGGCCCGGCTGTCGGTGGTATGGGCGGCCTGGCGGACCCCGCTGGTGGGGCAGTTTCAGCTCCCGTCGGCGGCCCGCCGTAGGCTGTGCTGGGCCAGGCAGGGGCTGATCGCCTGCCTGCTGCTGGGGTTTGGGGTCACGGTGATCCACACCGAGATGCAGGCCGTGCCCCACTGGGAACGGCGGGAGGCGGTGCGCCAGCAGCCCCATTACGATCTTAGCGCCCAGGAGGGCCTGCTGACCGACAGCCAGCTGGCCCAGTTGCGGCAGCTGCCCGGTATGCTGGAGAGCCTGCCGGTGTCCCGCTCCTATGTGGGGTTGGAATACCCCGGCCTGGCCGAGCACCGGGCACGGCTGGTGGTGCTGGAAAACGCCGCCCCCTGGGCCGATGTGCTGGACTTTGGGCCGGATGCCGCTGCGTTTGACGCAGGGCAGCAGGTGCTGCTCTGCTTCCCCACCCGGCAGGTGCCGGATCAGATGCTCAGTGCATACCATACCCCGGAGATCCTTCTGGCCCCAGGGGAGGATATCTCCAACCGGGATTACCCCCTGCCGGACGCAGAGGTGCAGCTGCACTTTTACAGCGGGCAGGGCGAGGCGCTGGCCTGCCGCGCTGCAAGCGTGCGGGTATGCCGCCTGGGGCCAGAGGCCAGCCAGAGCCGGGGCCTGTTTCTGCTGGACCCCTATACCGTGGTGTGCAGCCGGGCCTTTGTGGAGCGGATGCTGGCCAACCTGCCCGCCGGGACCCGCTGGGGCGAAGCGTATTTCCCGCTGCCCCAGGAGGAAAGGGGCCTTGGAACGTATGTGGCCGGACAGGAGCTGGGCTGGCAGCGGGTGCTGCTGCGGGCCGAGCCGAACGTCGTCGGGGTGGACGCAGTGCTGCAGCGCTTTTGCAGCCAGCAGGAGCTGCGGTTGCTGAGCATGCGCCAGAATCTTTTGGCGGAGGAACAGCTCCAGACCCAGCTGCTGGCTCAAGGGTATATCCTGGGGGCCTGCGGCGGGGCGATGCTGCTTTTGCTGCTGACGGCGGCGCTGTCGGTGGAGGCACAGGCCCGGCGGCCCAGTTGGGCGCTGCTGCGGGTGCTGGGGATGTCGGCGGCGCAGCAGCGGATCCGCCTGGCCGGCACGGCCCTGGCCCGCTGCGCTGTGGCGCTGGCGGGCGGCTGGCTGCTGGAATTTGGGGGCGACGTGACCGCCCTGATCCTGGAGCGGGCCGCAGGCCATCCGGAGGCCTATGAGGGCTACTGGATCAGCCTGCCCACGGCGGCCCGGATCCTGCTGCGGAACTGGGCGGGCTTTGGCAGCCTGGGCCAGCGGGCGGCGGTGCTGTCCCTGCTGTGCGTGGTCCTGCCGGGGCTGGCCTGCTGGGCGGCGCAGGCTGCCCTGCGAAAATCTGAAAAAACCTAACCCCCCTTTTGCAAAATGCCAGCGGCATTTTGCGGCCAAAAAGCTTTTTGCCCCGCTTTTTCTCGAAAAAGCGGAAAAAACTCCCCGTCTTTACTTCTAAAGGAGGTGCATTGTATGGACAAGGAGCTGTTTTCCCTGGCGGTGCAGGGGGTGCGGCGCAAGCGGCGTTCCAGCGGGCTGGTCGTGCTGGTGCTGCTGGTGAGCTTCGGCTTTGCGCTGATGTCCCTGTCTGTTTTAGGCAGCATCCAGGCCACCAACGCCAGCTACCGCCAGAACCTGTACGGCAGCTGGTACTATGCGCTGCCCAACGGCCAGCCCCAGGACGCAGAGTTCTTGTCCCGCTGGGCCGGAGCCAAACGCTGGGGCCAGATGCAGTGCTATGGCACCACCCGAGGCGGCGTGAGCGTTGGCACGATAGACGAGGGGCTGCGGGAGCTGGGCAGGCTGGAGCTGGTGTCCGGCGCATGGCCGTCCGCTCTGCGGGAGGTGGCCATCGAGGAGGACGTTCTGGCCGAGATGGGGCTGGAAGCCGTCCCCGGCCAAAAGATCGACCTGGATATCGTCATCCGCTGCGGGGGCGAGACCCTGGTCATCCAGCGCAGCTATACCCTCACCGGCGTGATCCGTCCCTTTACCGATCGCTGGATGTGGAGTGAAAACGCCGTCTGGCCCCTGGTGGGGGCGGTGGTGACCCCGGAGGAAGCCCAGGTGGTGCAGGAGAAAATGGTCGGCCACGCCCAGTCCCGCGGTTTGGTGGTGGACCCGCCGGGCTTCTCCTACTTCATCCAGCCCCGGCATGACCCGGAGACCGAGCCTGGGCCGCTGAAAAACGACTGCAACGCCCTGCGGGAATACCTGATGGAGGCACGCAGCGGTGTGGATACCGTGCCTATGGAAAACAAGGCTATCCTTGCTCCGGAAGGGGGAAATATATCCCCCCGGCTGTACCTGACTATGATCCTGGCGGTGGCCGGGGTGTCGGTGCTGTGCGTGTATCTGATGCAGCTGCCGGGGGATGTACACAGCTTTGTGACCCTGCGCAGCCTGGGCATGACCCGGGGCCAGCTGTGGCAGCTCTGCCTTACCGAGACCGGCCTGCTGCTGCTGCCTGCCTTGGTGCTGGGCGTGCCGCTGGGCGCAGGGCTGACCTGGGTGGGGCTGCGGCTTCTGGCCTACACCGATAGCGTGCCGGTGAAGGTGGCGCTGCCCTGGGGCCAGCTGGGCCTGCTGGTGGTTTTGTGGCTGGCGGTCACCGCTCTGGCCCGCACCCTGTTGTTCTGGGTGGCAGTGCGCACCCCGCTGACCGGTGGATTTCAGCTGCGGCAAGGGGCAGCCCGACGGGTGCGCTGGCTGCGCAATGGGCTGATCGGGGTGCTGCTGTGCGTGTTTGGTATGGTGACGGTGATGCCCCTGCTGGAGTCCCAGACGCCGCTGCTGGTGCGGGAGAACCTTACCAACCAGTCCCACTACCAGGTGTTAAAGCAGTCCGATATGGACCCGAAGACCCGCATTGGCTCCGGCGTGCTGATCACGCCCCAGCAGTTAGAGGAGCTGTCCCGCATCCCGGGCGTTGCTTCCGTCCGTGCCCGCCTGCAAAAGGACGTGGGCCTCTCCTTTGCGGGGATGCCCCGGCGCACTGCCAGCCTGCTGGTGGTGGGCGGCCAGTGGGATTTTTTGCAGCTGGGGGAGGATGCCGCCGCCTTTGAAGCGGGGGACCTGGCCCTGTTGTGCTTCCCGGATGAAAGCGTGAATGACGGACGGCTGACCGATGACTGGGCACAGTATAAGGGATACGGCTCGGTCTACCTCCAGCCGGGAGAGGATATCTCCAGCCGAGATTACACTCTGCCCCAGGGACCCATCACGGTGCATTTTTATAATAAGGAAAAAACCGACTTGGCATCGCTGGAGCTGCCCGCAGCGGTGCGGCGCATCCCCCAGGAGGCCAACGGAAATGGCGGCCATATCCACGACCCCTATACCGTGGTGCTGTCCCCGGCGGGACTGCAAAAGGCCCTGGACGCTATGCCCGCCGATGCGGTGTGGGATGCGCCGGACGGGGGCGGCGTGGGCAATGCCTTCTATTGGGGTTACCGGGCCGACGCCCCTGCCGGATTTGAAGCGGTCAACCTCTGGGCAGATATGCGCGGCAATCTGCAGCTGACTGACCGGATGGTATCGGATGTGAGCAAAGAGCATAAACTGGGATTTCTGAATAACCGGGCACGGATCAGCGTAGAGGATCAGGAGCAGATCCAGGTCATCGTGCTGCTGTATGCGGTGAGCGGCTGTGTGGCCGTGACGGCTCTGCTAATCCTGGCGGGCGCTATGAGCCTGGAGACCGTGGAGGAACAAAAAAAGTTTGCCCTGCTGCGGGCCATTGGGATGTCCCGGCTGCAGATGACCGGCCGGGTGCTGGGCAAGGCCGCTGCCCGGGCCATTACCGCCCTGGCAGGCGGGGGCGTGCTGTACCTTTTGTACGCTGGTCAAAAACGGGTCCATGCCTACGCAAACCCCACCCTGCCCACGGAGCTGCCGCAGCAGATCAGCCTTGTGGAGGCCATCCAGGGCCTGGTGGGATATTGGGGGAGCCGCGGCATTGGGCTGAATGACATGGTCGGGCCTATGCTGCTGGCCTTTGGCGGCGCAGCCCTGGTGGCCCTGGCTGCAAAGGCAAAGCTATGGAAAGGAAGGGAGACGTTATGAGCATCCTGCTTTCAGCAAAAGATGTGACCAAGACCTATAAGACCGCTTCCGGCGAGGTCCATGCCCTGAACGGGGTCAGCTACGACTTTGAGCAGGGGGTGTTTTACGCCATCATCGGGCGCAGTGGGTCGGGCAAATCCACCTTTTTGCACATCCTGGGCGGGCTGGACCAGCCCACCAGCGGCCAGGTGCTGCTGCAGGGCCAGGATGTGGGCGCCATGCCGGACGGGGAGCGGGCGGTGTTCCGCCGCCGTCACATGGGCTTTGTGTTCCAGCGCTTCAACCTGCTGGAGGAATACAGCGTGCAAAACAACATCCTGATGCCCCTGAAGCTGGACCACCGCAGGCCGGACCCCGCCTTTTTTGAGGAGGTGGTGGGCACGCTGGGCCTGTCCGATAAGCTGAAAAAGTTCCCCTCGGAGCTGTCCGGCGGCCAGCAGCAGCGGGCTGCTATTGCCCGATCGGTGCTGGCAAAGCCGGAGCTGATCATTGCGGACGAGCCCACCGGCAACCTGGACAAAAAGACCGGGGAGGAGACCATGGAGCTGCTCACCAGCTGCGCTGCCCGCTTTGGCCAGACCCTGATCCTTGTGACCCATAACCCGGAGATCGCCGCTATGGCCCAGCAGGTGCTGCATATCGAGGATGGACGCCTGGTCTGAGCCTTGCACCCTGGCTCTGCCGGGGCTTGCCTGTCCCCGGCAAAGCTGTCCGGGCTGCGGCGGGCATCACCACGGCGGCAGATGCTGAGATAATGCCCTGAAAAAACAAAAACCAAGGCCCCTGCCGGTATCGGCAGGGGCCTTGGACTGCTTATGGGGTCTTATGCGGGGGTTTTCAGCTTACAGCTGGGGGCCGGCAGCCACCAGGGCCTTGCCGTGCTCGTTGCCCTCGTACTTAGCAAAGTTCTTGATGAAGCGCTGAGCCAGATCCTTTGCCTTCTCCTCCCACTGAGCGGCATCTGCATAGGTGTCGCGGGGGTCCAGGATGGCGGGATCAACGCCGGGCAGTGCGGTGGGCACCTCGAAGCCGAAGTGGGGGATCGTCTTGGTGGGTGCCTCGTTGATAGCGCCGCTCAGGATAGCATCGATGATGCCGCGGGTATCCTTGATGGAGATGCGCTTGCCAGTGCCGTTCCAGCCGGTGTTGACCAGGTAAGCCTTGGCGCCGCTCATCTGCATACGCTTGACCAGCTCCTCAGCATACTTGGTGGGGTGCAGCTCCAGGAAAGCCTGGCCGAAGCAAGCGGAGAAGGTGGGGGTGGGCTCGGTGATGCCGCGCTCAGTGCCAGCCAGCTTTGCGGTAAAGCCGGACAGGAAGTAGTACTGGGTCTGCTCCGGGGTCAGGATGGAGACCGGGGGCAGAACGCCGAATGCGTCAGCAGACAGGAAGATCACGTCCTTGGCAGCCGGAGCGGAGGACACCGGGCGGACGATGTTCTGGATGTGGGTGATGGGGTAGGACACACGGGTGTTCTCGGTGACGCTCTTGTCGTTAAAGTCGATCTTGCCGTTCTCGTCCAGGGTCACGTTCTCCAGCAGAGCGTTGCGCTTGATGGCGTTGTAGATATCCGGCTCAGAGTCCTTGTCCAGGTTGATGACCTTAGCGTAGCAGCCGCCCTCGAAGTTAAACACGCCGTTGTCATCCCAGCCGTGCTCGTCGTCGCCGATCAGCAGACGCTTGGGATCGGTGGACAGGGTGGTCTTGCCGGTGCCGGACAGACCGAAGAAGATGGCAGTGTTCTTGCCCTCCAGGTCGGTGTTGGCGGAGCAGTGCATGGAAGCAATGCCCTTCAGCGGCAGGAAGTAGTTCATCATGGAGAACATACCCTTCTTCATCTCGCCGCCGTACCAGGTGTTGGCAATGACCTGCTCGTGGCTGGTCAGGTTGAAGATAACTGCAGTCTCAGAGTTCAGGCCCAGCTCCTTGTAGTTCTCGACCTTTGCCTTGGAAGCGTTGTAAACAACGAAATCCGGCTCAAAGTTGGCCAGCTCTTCCTCGGTGGGCTGAATGAACATGTTCTTGACGAAGTGTGCCTGCCAGGCCACTTCCATAATGAAGCGGATGGCCATGCGGGTGTCGTGGTTGGCGCCGCAGAATGCGTCCACAACGAACAGGCGCTTGTTGGACAGCTCGTCCAGAGCGATCTTCTTCACTGCGTCCCAGGTCTCGGGAGAAGCAGGGTGGTTGTCGTTCTTGTACTCAGGGCTGGTCCACCACACGGTGTCCTTGGAGGTCTCGTCCATGACGATGAACTTATCCTTGGGGGAGCGGCCGGTGTAGATGCCAGTCATGACGTTGACTGCGCCCAGCTCGCTGACCTGGCCCTTTTCGTAGCCTTCCAGGCTGGGCTCGGTCTCCTCAGCAAACAGCTGCTCGTAGGTGGGGTTGTAAACGATGTCGGTGGTGCCGGTAATGCCGTACTTCTGAAGATCCAACGTTGCCATATTGAAGATACCTCATCTTTCCTAGCTTTACAATGGGTTAGTCGTACCTCGTTCTCTGAAAAAACAGCACATCGCTGTAAGGGGAGTGCCATAGTCCCCTGCATACCATTATACATAAATGTGGACTAAAATCAACAAACAGAGCACGAAATTCGCATAAAAGCAACAAAAATCTAAAAGAAATTTCACCAGGAACGAAAACTTGTTTCTTTTTGAGCGGGCGGTGCTTGCCGGGCTGCAGGGCCTGGCCGAGGGGGCAGACGCCCTGCGCACAAAAAAATAAAAAAAGTTGAAATTTGATGTTGACAAAGTGCCGCTCCCGTGGTAAACTAGTCAAGTCGGGAGCGGCAA
>OJRF01000691.1_pt1 | contig 14688 bp, 9 predicted proteins | sample 1599141 | NCBI WGS metagenome assembly OJRF01 (sample SAMN03922529, study PRJEB24848) | human gut metagenome | isolation source: stool sample | host: Homo sapiens | place: Germany | collected 2010-05 | reverse complement strand
CCGCACGGGCAGCTTCCTTATCATTCATAATCAGCACACCCGAACTACCTTTACAGATAGGAACTTCTGTATTAACCAACGCTTTACCCATCATCGGACCACCGCCAATCACCTTTCCGGTATCTTCGGGCAAACCACCTGCCGCATCAATCAGCTGGCTCATCGGGGTCCCCATACGGGTGAGGAAGTTGGAAGGATTCTTGACAGACTTACCCGTAACGGTCACGACACGTTCAAACAAAGGTTTGTTCTTCTGAACAGCTTCATAAACGGCAAATGCAGTACCTACATTCTGAACCACCGCACCTACATTGATAGGAATAGCAGGAGGAGCAGGAACCTGGCGACCGATCACAGCATCTATCAACTGTTTCTCACCACCTTGCGGATATTTCACCTGCAAAGGAACTACCTCTATACCGGGATATTGAGCAGCCTTTTCAGTCATCAGCTTAATAGCATCCGGTTTATTATTTTCAATGCCGATATATCCTTTAGTCACTTTCGCAGCTTTCATCAGAATACTGACACCCACCAGCACCTCGTCTGCCTTTTCCAGCATCAGACGATGGTCGGCAGTAAGATAAGGCTCACACTCTACAGCATTGATAATAACACATTCCGCCTTGCATCCCGGAGGAGGAGAGAGCTTCACATGAGTGGGAAAACAAGCACCACCCATACCTACCACACCGGCATCTTTTACTTTAGCAACAATTTGCTCGGGCGTTAACGTACACTCTTTCACCAATGTAGAACTGCGATCTATTGATTCTTCCCATTCATCACCGTCTACATCGATAAAGATAGCCGGCTTACGGTAACCGCTTGCATCAATCACGGCATCCACCTTATTCACTTTACCGGATACAGACGAGAAGATGGCTGCTGAAACAAAGCCACCCGCCTCAGCAATCTTCGTACCCACCTTTACCACATCGCCTTTCTTCACGATGGCAGTAGCAGGAGCGCCGATATGCTGCGACAAAGGAAATACCGCCTGCTTAGGAAGCGCAAGGGTCTCGATAGCTTTGCCTGCTGACAATTTATTTTCTGCCGGATGTACTCCACCAATTCTAAATGTCTTCACTGTTATATCTTTTTAATTTTACTTACTTTGAATTTTGATTATGCTTCAGCCTTAGGAGCTTCAGGCGCTTTCGGAGCCTCAGCTTTCGGAGCCTCAGCTTTCGGAACTTCCACCTTTGGAGTTTCCACTTTCGGAGTTTCCACTTTTGCAGCAGCCGGTTTAGTAGCAGCTTCACCTGCCGGAGCTTCCACCTTCGGTTTACGCGGCGGGAAATTGATGGCCTGGATAGCACCCTTCGGACATTCCTGTTCACACTTGCGGCAAGACTTGCACTTGGCCGGATCAATGTATGCCAGATTGTTCTCCAGTGTAATTGCCTCAAACGGACAGACTTTCACACACTTGCCACAACCGATACAGCTTGCCTTACAAGCTTTGTTGGCCACGGCTCCTTTGTCTTTGTTCACACACATCACCACTACACGACGGTTGTTCTTGCCTTTCGGACGGATTTCAATAATCTTGCGCGGACAAGCTTTGCTGCAAGCGCCACAAGCCGTACATTTCTCTTCATCTACTTCAGGCAGCCCGGTTTCAGGATTCATGTGAATAGCATCAAACTGACACGCTTCCACACAATCGCCACATCCCAAGCAACCAAATGTACAACCGGTCTCACCCCCCGAAGTGGCATGAGCGATGGCACATGACTTAGCTCCATCGTACAGAGCAGTACGAGGGCGGTTTTCACAACTACCGTTACATCTCACCACCGCAACTTTCGGTTCGGCAGCAACGGCTTCCAATCCTAAAATGGCAGCAACTTTCTCCATAACGGGAGCACCGCCAACCGGACATAACTTACCCTCCAGCGAACCGGCATCGGCAGCCTTCACACAGGCACCGGCAAAACCGGAACAACCGGGATAACCACATCCACCGCAATTTGCCTGAGGAAGCACTTCGCTAACTTGGGCAATCCGCGGATCTTCATACACAGCAAACTTCTTGGAAGCGGCATACAAGATTACCGCGGCAATCAAGCCAATCGCTCCCAACGAAATTACTGCAACCAGAATTAAATCCATAAGTTTTAGTTAGTTATTTATTAATTGTTTTTTATAGGTTCAAGCGTAAAAGAGAACTTTTTACTCAACTTTCCTCTACATATATATATAATAAAATAATATGGAGCTAAAGCCAATAAAGAAATAATGGCCGACTTCAGTTCATCACCACCGGTAAGATGCATCGTAATGAATAAAGCAGCCAACAATATCAAGAAAGGGACGCCAAAAGCCAAAAATACGGCCTGCATCCCCATAGAAGTCGTTCCATAAAGCATTATCTCCTCACCCACTCGGTAAGAAGAAGCTTTCGTGTCGAAAACATCAACCAGCTTTTCTTTGCTCTCGGATGCATTGCAGTGTCCTTTTACGCTGCAAGCTGAACAGGCAGAAGTTTGAACGATTCTCACTCGAATATGAAAACCGTTTATGTTTTCCACAATACCACGATGTTTGATTATATCGGTCATTTTTGCAAACTCTACATTACAAAACTGTGGCAAAAGTAATACTTTAATTGCAATCTATGAAGGATAAAATGATATTTTCGTTATAAAAATCGTTTTTTTTATCAGAAGATATCGAAATAATAAGCAAAAAGGTATATCAAAAGTCCCCAAGCACTCTTGATATGCCTTTTTCTCTCTAGACCTTACTCTTACTTTCTGCCACCTCCACCAGATAAACACTGATGCAAATCATAACAATCGCTCCCAGTTGCGTCCATGAAAAACGGTCTTGCCCCAACAAAAATGAAGTAACGGTTGCTACTATCAATATCAGATATCCATAAATAGCCACTAATGTCGTTTTCAGGTATTTCAATCCGATGGGAAGAAGCAAATAGCTGATAGTTGTCGGAAATATGAGCACAAACAGCAATACCAACATCGGGGTGGAAAAAAGCGACATGCTCATTATAGGTGCTTCAAATCCATAGATTGAATTGACAATAAGCGACATTACCGCTGCTCCCAAAAATGTATATTTCAACAAGGTCATATCTCCCACTCCTTTAAGCAAGCGATTGCTGACAACTAAATATATAGCATAAACTATCGAACTGACCAAGCATATCAGGTTTCCCGCCATGGCATTGGATGCCAAATCGTCACCGGGCTGTGTAGCAATACAAAGAATAGCTCCTCCCAATCCCAAACCGATACCAAGAAGTTTCATCCATGTTACTTTCTCTTTGTAGAATAAGACAGTGATAACAAATACCCAAATGGGTTCCAGACTGACAAATATAGAACTGGATACCGGTGTAGTCATACTGATACCTAAAAGGTAAAAAAACATATATCCGTACATTCCTAATGCTCCTAACAAAAAGAGCTGCCATCTCTGACGGGTGGTAGAATCTTCCGGTTTACAGAAAATATCGATAAGCCAAAATGCTGCCGCCCCAAATACCAGGCGGAATGTTACTCCTGTGACCGGAGCAATCCATAAAGGCAAAAGATATTTCAACGCATTCATATTAAAGCCTCCCAATGCTTTGGAGACTATCATGCTAAGGTTTGCTTCAACTTGTTTGTTCATAATAAGTTTTTTTACATGGGTATAACCACATAAGCAACCCTTTGGTTCAAAGCACCTCTAATAAATTCACACGCAGAAACTACAATACTTCATACTGCCATCTTTTCTGTTATATCTTCTCTTGCCTGACATTAAGCACTCCTCTCTTTAAGAATAAACTTTTCATTCCTTATAACTAACTACGTTCCATTACAGCAAAACGAAATAACAAGGAAAGGGGAGACAACTGCTCCCCCGATTTATATTAAAACGACTCATAAGTACTCAGAATTCCAATTTTTCCTGTTTCATCACAATAAACATTGCCATTAACGCAATCATCAGGTTCAACCAGAAAGCAAAGGTATACGAATGGGAATGAAACAGATTCTGGGCTATATTCACAATAAACGGACAAAGAAGAATAGCCACATAATTCATCGCCATCACAAAGGCGAGTGCCAATGTCACCTTATGGGGTACAGCCACATCAGAAGTTTTATCATAAATCAATGGCTGAATAATACCATAAGCCAATCCGTTCAAAATACACCCCAAAGCAATAAGTATCTCAGAACGACTTACCAAAATAATTCCCATACCGCAAGCTATCAGCAACAAGCAAATCATATAGATACGCCGTCCCAGCATCTGCACAATCTTGTTCAATACAAAGCCCGGCGCCATGATAGCAAGAAAGAATAACGAAATCAGGATGCCCGCCCGCCCACTGGACAATCCATATTCTTCCATCAAAAAAGGAAGATTAAAACTGACGATTATCACCAAATAAGTAGCCAGTCCGTAAAATGCCATAAGTTTAACCAGCGCCTTCACATCAATACCTCGCTTACCCATGTCTTTTACAGTAGAGACAGCTACGTCATCTTTGGGATGATAGCCGGACAAATCTTTCTTTAAATAACATGTAAGAAAGATAGATATAAACGGAAAAAGATAAACCAGAAATGGCAAGTGCCAGTTCACTTCTGCCAGATAGCCGGTCAGTGTAGTGGCAAGTACTAATGTAATATTTGTAATAGCAGAACTATAACCAAATTGTCTGGTACGATAACCACCGACAAAATATCTGGATATCAACCCGGTGGACAAAGGAACAATCAATCCCGAACCAATGCCCAGCATGGCACTGATAGCTATCAGTTGCCACATTTTACCGGACAACAGGTAGAGTATGCCGCTTACTCCGAAAATAGTCAATCCTACTTGCAACAACAACAGATTGTTCACCTTCTCGGTCAACTTACCCGATAACAAAATAAAAGGGATAATAAGAAGTGAAGGTAACGAGGAAAGCATCTGGATTTCCAAATCCGTGGCAGACGGAAAAATTTTGTTCAAATCCCCCAAGATGGGAGAAACTGCCAATCCCGGCAATGCATTTAATGCCGAAATAGAAAATATACCTATTAATGTAATAAGGGGAATTGTCCCCTGCCCTGTTTGTATTTTCATAATGAAATTGGTTTATATTATGATAAAACAAAATGTAAAAGAATTGGTTCAATAATAAACTCCCTGCAAGTTACCATAAATTAAAAAACATAAAATCAAGGAACTTTTCATTACCCCTTATGTTGAGGGAGAAAAACGCGGGAAACTCCCACGTTCTTCATTGTATTACTAACCTAAACTTTAAGTAAAATGAAAGATTGTAATTGTGATTTGAGAGAAGGTGACGCAAAGACATCTGTGTTTGGCTCAAATGAAATGCTACAGCCTGCCCCGGTAGACACTATTCCGATGAACCCTACCACTCCGCAGATTGCCTATCAAATGGTAAAAGACGAAACATTTGCTCAGACCCAGCCACGTCTTAATCTGGCTACTTTCGTTACTACCTATATGGACGACTATGCCACCAAACTGATGAACGAAGCCATCAGCATCAACTACATTGATGAAACAGAATATCCTCGTATCGCAGTGATGAATGCCAAATGTATCAATATCATGGCTAATTTGTGGAATTCACCCGAACAGGCAAAATGGAAAACCGGAGCACTGGCTATCGGCTCCAGTGAGGCTTGTATGCTGGGAGGAGTAGCCGCCTGGTTACGCTGGAAAGACAGACGTAAAGCTCAGGGAAAACCGACTGACAAGCCTAACTTTGTCATTTCAAGCGGTTTTCAGGTTGTTTGGGAAAAATTCGCCCAACTGTGGCAGATTGAAATGCGCCAAGTACCTCTCACCTTGGACAAAACCACTCTGGACCCCGAAGAAGCACTGAAAATGTGTGACGAGAACACCATCTGCATCGTCCCCATCCAAGGTGTGACATGGACAGGTTTGAACGATGATGTAGAAGCATTGGACAAAGCACTGGATGCCTACAACGCCAAGACCGGTTATGATATTCCTATCCATGTAGATGCTGCAACCGGCGGTTTCATCCTGCCGTTCCTCAGCCCCGAAACAAAGTGGGACTTCCGCTTGAAATGGGTTCTCTCTATCAGCACTTCCGGTCACAAGTTCGGACTGGTTTATCCGGGACTGGGATGGGTGGTATGGAAAGACAAGAAATACCTTCCGGATGCCATGTCATTCAGCGTAAACTATCTGGGGGCAAATATCACTCAGGTTGGTTTGAACTTCAGCCGCCCCGCCGCACAGATTTTAGGACAGTACTATCAGTTTATCCGCCTGGGATTCGAAGGGTACAAAGCCATCCAATACAATTCCATGGAAATCACCAAGTACATCCACAGCGAAATAGCCAAGATGACTCCGTTCGTAAATTACAGCGACAATGTGGTGAATCCTTTGTTCATCTGGTACATGAAACCCGAATATGCAAAGAACGCCAAATGGACTCTGTACGATTTGCAGGCTAAATTACAGCAAAGCGGCTGGATGGTTCCTGCCTATACTTTGCCGGAGAACATCCAGAATTACGTAGTTATGCGTGTGGTAGTACGTCAAGGATTCAGCCGTGACATGGCGGATATGTTGTTGAACGATATCAAGAATGCCATCAGTGAGTTCGAAAAATTGGAGTACCCTACTCAGACCCGCATTGCCCAAGACAAGAATATCACTGTAAAAGGTACTGTGTTTACCCATAATGCACATAGCAACGCTGCTAAAAAATAAGCGTAGATAACAATAATGGAGTTGTGTCAAAACGTGGATAATGCTGTCGTTTTAGCTCGTAGGGGCGAGATTCGCTCGCCCGAAAACAGTTTGCTTTGTGTCTTCGGGCAGGCAAACCCTGCCCCTACAGCTGACAATTGGATAGCCCGGTTTAGTTTTGACACACTCCCTTCAATCGAATTAATTTATGGAAAGAACTATAACTATCCAACAGATAAAAGATGTTGCACAGGAGGCTTACAATCTGTATAAAGACAATACAGAAGGTAAAAATGCCGATTACATTCCTTATTTGGCTAATATCAATCCGAAACTATTCGGTATCAGTATTTGCCTGATGAATGGCGAAAAGATTCAATTGGGTGACTATCAATACCAATTCGGCATTGAATCTGTGTCTAAAGTATTGACAGCTATACTGATTCTTCGTCAATATGGCGCACAGAAAGTACTCGAAATGATTGGTGCAGATGCAACAGGACTGCCGTTTAACTCCATCATGGCTATCTTGCTGGAGAATGACCATCCCTCTACTCCATTGGTAAATGCAGGAGCCATCAGTGCAGATAGCATGGTGCAACCCATCGGCAACAGTGACGCCAAATGGAAAGCTATTGTCGACAATATGACTGAACTCTGTGGCAGTGCTCCCCAATTGATTGACGAACTTTATAAATCGGAATCGGCCACTAACTTCAACAATCGTTCTATTGCCTGGTTACTGAAAAACTATAACCGCATCTATGATGACCCTGATATGTCCCTCGACCTCTATACCCGTCAGTGTTCCATGGGCATCACAGCCGACCAATTGTCAGTCTGCGCAGCTACAATCGCCAATGACGGCCTCAATCCTGACACCAAGAAACAGGTATTTGATAAAGAACTTGCTCCGAAAATAACTTCTCTGATAGCTACTGTAGGTTTCTACCAGCACACAGGCGATTGGCTTTACACCTCCGGTGTTCCCGCTAAAACAGGTGTAGGTGGCGGAGTACTGGGAGTGATGCCCGGAATTATGGGTATCGCAGCTTTCGCACCTCCTTTGGATGAGGCGGGAAACTCTGTAAAGGCACAACTTGCCATTAAATATATCATGAACAAACTAGGTATGAATATCTTTAACGGACATCGTATCAGTATCAGTTAAATCTGCCTTTTCTCAATCAAAAAGCCGGTCTTTTTCCTACCCGTTCAGGAGATGACCGGCTTTTCCTTTTAAAATATTTTCCTCAAAACATTTTTAGCATTCTGACATTATATCTATCTTTGCAAAGAAAGATAATTATTTATATTATGAAAAACAAGTTTATACAGAAAATCAGTCTAGGCGCCGCACTATTGCTACTTACAAGCAATACCACCTTTGCACAAGCTCCCGAGCAAAGTTACACACCAACCCCCGAGAACATGAAAGCACGTCAGGAATTTCAAGATAACAAATTTGGAATCTTCCTTCATTGGGGTATCTACAGCATGACCGCACAAGGCGAATGGTATATGACCACCCACAATATCCACCGCGATGAATATGCCAAATTAGCATCGGGTTTTTATCCTTCACGTTTCAATGCCGCTGAATGGGTATCGGCCATCAAAGCCTCAGGTGCCAAATATATCTGTATTACCAGCCGCCACCACGACAGTTTCTCGATGTTCGATACCAAAGAATCAGATTTTGATATTGTAGACGCCACTCCGTTCAAACGGGATGTGCTGAAAGAATTGGCAGACGAATGCCACAAACAAGGCATTAAACTCCATTTCTATTATTCACACTTAGACTGGCGTCGCGATGATTATCCTGAAGGAGGAAGCACCGGACGCGGGACAGGACGTCCCAAAGGACACGGAGACTGGAAAAGTTATTATAAATTCATGAACAACCAGTTGACCGAACTACTAACCAATTACGGACCGGTAGGTGCCATCTGGTTCGATGGAGTTTGGGATCAGCCCAAAGATTTCGATTGGCAACTGGAAGAACAATACGCATTAATCCACAAACTACAGCCCGCCTGCCTGGTAGGTAACAACCATCACCGCACTCCGTATGCCGGTGAAGACTTCCAGATGTTTGAACGCGATCTGCCCGGTGAGAATAAAGCAGGACTTTCAGGACAGAGCGTCAGCTCACTTCCTTTGGAAACCTGTGAAACCATGAATGGAATGTGGGGATATAAAATTGAAGACCAAAATTATAAGTCGCCCAAAGCGTTAATACACTATTTGGTTAAAGCAGCCGGAAAGAACGCAAACCTGTTAATGAATATCGGTCCGCAACCCAATGGAGAACTTCCCGCCACAGCTGTAGACCGCCTGAAAAAAGTGGGCGAATGGATGGACCAATACGGAGAAACTATTTATGGAACACGTGGTGGAGATGTAGCTCCCCATCCATGGGGTGTATCAACCCGTAAAGGCGACCGTTTGTTTATCCATGTATTAGATTTAAAGGATAATACGCTTTACATACCTCTGAAGGCAAAAGTAAAAAAAGCAATGCAATTCACCGATAAGGCTTCTCTTTCCTTCAAACAGGACAAAGACGGTATATTGTTGAAGTTACCCAAAGTACCCGACGATATAGATTACGTGATAGAATTAATTATTAAATAACCTTTATGAGCAACAAATCAAAAATTGAAATCTGCGCCAATTCTGTTGAAAGTGCAGTAAAAGCACAACAGGGCGGAGCCTATCGTGTGGAGTTATGCGCAGGTATTCCCGAAGGAGGTACCACTCCGTCGTTTGGCGAAATACGCATGGCACGCCAACTCTTACAACAGACCAAATTGCACATTATTATCCGTCCCCGTGGCGGAGATTTTCTATATTCTCCATTGGAACAAGAAATCATGTTGCATGATATTAAAGTAGCACGCCAATTAGGAGCAGATGGAGTAGTATTCGGTTGCCTGACAGCTGATGGCAAAGTAGACGTGGAAGCCATGGAAAAATTGATGAATGCCGTAGGCGACATGAGTGTCACTTTCCATCGCGCTTTTGATATGTGCCGTAATCCGCAAGAAGCATTAGAACAAATTATTGAACTCGGTTGCCACCGCATCCTTACTTCAGGTCAGGAAGCCACTGCCGAAAAAGGTATTCCCCTCCTTAAAGAATTGGTAGAACTGGCCGACGAACGCATTATCATCATGCCGGGATGTGGAGTAAATCCTAAAAATATTCGTAAAATTGCCGAGGAAACCGGTGCCTGCGAGTTTCATTTCTCTGGACGCACCACCTGTGAAAGCGATATGCTATACCGCAACCCCAAAGTATCAATGGGTGGCACTGTGAAAATCGAAGAATATAAAAAGGATGTAACCGACCCGGATATCGTTAAAGCCGCCTTAGCCGAACTAGCCTTGAAAGACGAAAATGATAAGGCTTTGGAAAAGAAAACCAAAGAATCCAAAAAGTTGAAGAGGGTTAAAAGGGATGATGAGTGGGATGATGAAGATGATGATTTGGAAGATGATAAATAATCCGAAAGACAATCAATAATAAAAAGAATGAGGCTATCCCGAAAAAAACGGAACAGCCTCATTTCTTTTATATCTGCCTACAAAAGTTTAAAGCTTATGGATTACTTTCATCAGTTGCTCGCCTAAGCCGATGGTATAACCTTGTGAGACAAATACTACACGATTAAAGGTATCCCCAATAATAAACATAGGCAAAATAGTCTTGTTAGGCAGCTTCATGCCTTCAGCTATCTGTTTTTGGATAGCCCCGTCCGCATCTATACCATATGTAATAGTAGAGGGTAATCCCGGAAATTCTTCAGGCCGGAACTTCTTGAACTGCTCTTCATTGGGGAATAATAATACAATACTTCTTCCCCACTGCTCAAAATCTTTGCTCAATGCTGCAATATCACGCAATGCATGATTTGTAGGTTCCTGACCGGCTCCCAATACAGCCACAATATAATAACCACGACCGGTGGTAGAAAGGATGGATTTCAACTCATCACTATCAATCGGCTTATAAAGAGACTCGGAATTGAAATTGCCGATAACCTGAACATCATCCTTGCTTTCACGCATCACTAAATTAATAGTAGTCGTTTCTCCCGGCTTGATGGTAAAGAAAGTAATATCAGAAAGCACACCGCCATTTGCCAGACGAGTCCCTGTCACCAGCATATAATCCCCTTCATCAAGTGCCGTTCCGTTCTTCAGCAAATTGCTCCAGGTAGCACCACCTCCCATATCGATATCACCTTCGTCATAATTCAGTAACTGTAAAGTTCCTTCGGGAGTCACCTTTGAAATAGTGAAGTGAGAATAATATTTGGGATCTTCCAATGATTTGATAGGTGTATATTTTGCAATCAGTTTGCCTGTCTGTGCGGCAGACGGAGAAACAGCCTCAAAGTCTACATCAACCGGTCTCTCATCACCTATAATCAATTGCACCTTACCCGTCACCTCGTCAATACGTGCCGGAATCCCCATGCTGCGCGCCATGGATACAAAGAATATATCACGGCTATGCGCATCTGCCACACGAGCACGCCATACTCCGGCAGGTGAGATCGGTGCACCGCCCAAATTGCAGTTGTTGTCCACCTGAATGCTATCGGCCACCCAGGAAGCCAGCTTCATCGGATCGGCACGGAACGCTTCCATATCTTGTTTTGAAACAACCTTACCGAAGAAAGACTTATACGGTGTCAGCATTTCATTGCTTACACGCGGATTACGGACAAAACGGCGGAAATACTCTGCATTTTCGCAAAGGCGAGACTGCATATGGTCTACCAATACTTCAAGACTGACATCGCGCAAGTCTTTAGAGGAAATTCTCTGCAGAAGGTCTATTCCCCCCTTTTTTGATTTATCGGAACGCAAGCGGGCAAGGAAATCACGGATCACCAGATGATTACCGCGTGACGCAACCAAAATCTTAGCCACGGCTTCTTCATCCAATTTATACTCCTTCGCAAAGTTACGAGCCGATTCATCACTCATAAACGTAGCTACATACGCATTGCGAATAGAATCTTCCTGTGCCATCCGGCGATTATTTCCGGCACGCTGTTCGGGAGTAACTTCAGGCATATTGACGCCTTCGGCAGGAGGAACAATATCCACTTCCACCATGTAATTATCTCCTGCTGTTTTATCCAGCTTCACTGTCAGATTATTATCCTTCCCAAATGAAAGTTTGGAGTATCCGAACTTACCATCCTTAGAAGCCCATACCAACATATCGCCTTTACCGGCAGTAAGGAATGTTTTTCCCCGGGTATCTGTCTGTTTACGGGCTACAGTATAAAATTCAGCATAATTGTATACTTTAAATTCCACCTTTGCATCAGTCACCGGATTACCTTCGGCATCCACCACGGTTACCTCAGCTTTAGCTGTCGGAGCATAATTATCAATTACATTGATTTCTGTATAATTGGGAGTTTCATACATTACTTCTTCCGGACCGTTGTATCGTCCGAAGACTTTCGTATGCATCAACATTCCACGTGAAGCCGGAGCATTAAACCAACCTAAATCCAAAACCGGCTCAGGTTCACACGCACCAAAGAAATGCCATTTTCCATCTACCCACGCTTCCACCCAAGCATGATTATCATCTGTATGTGCCCAACGAGGCGTATAAACCTGACGGGCAGGAATACCTACCGAACGGAGTGCAGCTACCGTGAAAGTCGATTCCTCACCACAACGCCCGTAGGCTGTCTTCACAGAAGCGAGTGGAGAACTGGTTCGCGCATCGGATGGTGTATAGATTACCTTTTCATGACACCAGTGATTTACTTCCAACACAGCATCGTGTAATGAAAGTCCCTTTACCCGATCCTTCAGCTCTTCATAGAACACCTTACGGCTGTCATCCAAATTCTCGTTATTCACCCGCACAGGCAGAACGAAATGACGGAACTCACGCTCCGGAATTGTCTTGCCCCACGGCATTTCCTCACGGGCTTTCAATGAATAATCAATATTTTCCAGATAATACTCACCGGAATAGTCCGTAATATCCCCCAATGGCATATAAGCATATAGGAAGGTCAGAGCTTCCCGCTGTTCGTCACTCATCGGTTGTTCGAACACCTGAAACAGGTCTCCGTGCGACAACTTTGAACGTCGGGTTTCAAAGTCTTGCTGAACGGCATTCCGTTCGGCAGCATCACTTATCAAATGTTTGTTGTTGGTGCACGAGGTAAAACTCAGCATTAAACTAAGCCCCGTGGCACATAGAGCCAATAACTTCATGTTGTTAATTAATTAAGTTAGCAATTATTATTGGCTACAAAGATAAAACTTTTTAGCAGGAATGCGAAAATAAATATTTTTAAGTGTCCTAAAAGCTATTTATCTGCAGAAACATTGTGCCGGGAAGTATCGGCATTCGCATTTTGCTTTTCATAATACTCTTGTTTCCGCTTATTTGCCTGCTGCACCAGACTGGTTACATATACGGTAAAGATAGGAAACATCATCATTCCAAGCGCAGCCAGTACCACCGAAAGTATCTTGCCGGTCGGAGTCACGGCATAAATATTGCTACCCACGGTGGTCACATCCATAAATGCCCACCATAATGCACTCCAATAATCTGTCACCATCGGGTTCACCTTATGCTCCAGCACAAAAAATATCAGACTGGCAAAATAAACTGTCGCCATCAACATAGTGATATAGGAAGTGAACAAACCCGAAGCTTTGCTCCCCGAGAGCCACCCCACCACAATGGCCAACGCATACCCTCCTCTTAAAAGAGGTATAAAACGAAGAAAATAACTTACCTCCGGAGAAAAAGTGATGTGATAATAATCAATAATATTCAGATATGGAATAGAAACCAGCAAAAAGATAAAATGACTGCTCAAATATCTCCATTTATCGGGTGCCAGAAAGAATTCAAGCAGAAAATCAAAAAGGAAAAACATACATATCCAAAATTGTATTCTGAGATAACTCCCCTGATTAATAAAAGGAATATTATGGAAAGTATCCATCGAAATACTTATGATTAAGAAAAGAGACAGACAGAGGATTAAGACATGCAGAATCCCATAAATTCCTTTTCGGGAATAGATAAAAGAAGAAAATGCTGTTTTCATAAACTATACCAATTTATTATTGTTTCCCCTAAAACATCCCGGAATAGCGCTTTGTTTACTCGGCAAAACCGGGGGTTAATAAACCTAAACGGATAAACATCAATTCAGGGAGGTTGTTATAGACACGTAACAAAAACAAATATATTTTTTAAACCTAAACTTTATGGCAAACATTAGCAAATCAGTCAAACTCGGGGTATTTACCCTCGCAATTATGAATGTGACTGCGGTTGTTTCCCTTCGCGGGCTACCTGCAGAAGCCGAATATGGACTGAGTTCGGCATTTTATTATCTTTTTGCAGCCATCGTCTTCCTGATACCGACTTCATTGGTAGCAGCAGAATTGGCAGCAATGTTTCAGGACAAGCAAGGCGGTGTATTCCGCTGGGTTGGTGAGGCATACGGAAAGAAGTGGGGTTTTCTGGCTATATTCCTTCAATGGGTGGAAAGTACAATCTGGTATCCTACGGTATTAACTTTCGGAGCGGTGGCATTGGCATTTATCGGCACAAACGACGCTCACGATATGTCACTGGCCTCCAACCGCTATTACTCATTGGCTGTGGTGCTTATCATTTACTGGCTTGCCACTTTCATTTCACTGAAAGGGATGGGCTGGGTAGGAAAAGTTGCCAAAGTCGGCGGTATGGTAGGCACCATCATCCCGGCAGGCCTATTGATGGTGCTGGCAGTTATCTATCTGGCATCGGGCGGACAAAGTCAAATGAACTTTGACGGTAACTTCTTCCCCGATTTCAGTAATTTCGACAATTTGGTACTTGCATCCAGTATTTTCCTTTTCTATGCCGGTATGGAAATGGGCGGTATCCATGTGAAGGATATGGAGAATCCTGCCA
>OJRF01000688.1_pt1 | contig 14701 bp, 15 predicted proteins | sample 1599141 | NCBI WGS metagenome assembly OJRF01 (sample SAMN03922529, study PRJEB24848) | human gut metagenome | isolation source: stool sample | host: Homo sapiens | place: Germany | collected 2010-05 | reverse complement strand
GGGCTGACTGTCCTTGTCCTGTTTTGTTGTGCTTCTTTATTAACCATGAGCATTGGAGCCGGGGTTGTCGTTACCGTAACCTTCCAGCAGGTTGATGGCACCCCAAACGCCGAGACCGGCACCCAGAGCGACAACCAGAGTCTGAAGAACTTCGATAGCAGAGTTAAAGAATTCCATAGTCGTTTCTCCTTTATTTTGAAAAATTGTAGACCATCCGCACACACCTGAAGCTGCCTATTGAAGCCGCGAACTGCGGCGAGAGTGGACTTTCTGGTGTACCTCTCTGGTCAGGATAAAATAAAACCGCCTACCGGGTCAGGCAGACGGGAGCGAATCAGCATCCACCACGATGAATTCATCACCGGGGTGGATTTTTTCTTTTCGGTTCAGATATTTTTCAATATCGAAGGTGTTTTTGGGGTCATAGTCCGAGGTCAACTTGTAGTTGGGGTGCTGGGTCAGGTCGTACTTGTCCGAGAGAAACGGTCTGACACCACGCAACTGCAAAATACACTTGCCGCCGTCCAGCACCGCAAGCTCGTCCCGGCTCAATAATTCGTGCCCCATCTTCTGGAACGTGGTGCCGTAGCTGGGGCTGTTGCCACGGGTGTCCGAGGTGTTGAAGGCATCAATCGTTTCTTTGCCCAGCATTTCGGACAGGTCTTTCAGGGTGGTAGGTTCGGAGCCGCCCAGAAATATCTGGCTGTCCATGTTGCCTACAATGGTATCTGCGTTGTCCTTATAGATGGCTTTCAACTGGCTTCTCGCCTGCAAAACAAGGCAGGCTGAGATCTCACGGCTGCGGATGGTGGCTACTAATTTTTCAAGGTTTGGAATCTGCCCGATGTTGGCGCACTCGTCAATCAGACAGCGTACATGGATGGGCAGCTTGCCGCCGTACACATCATCTGCTTTATCGCAAAGCAGATTGAAAAGCTGCGTGTAGACCATGCTGATGAGGAAGTTGAAGGTGGAATCCGTGTCCGACATAATGAGGAACAACGCCGTTTTCTTATCGCCCAGCGTGTCCAGTTGCAGCTCATCGTACATAGTGAGGTCACGCAGTTCTTGGATGTCGAAGGGGGCTAATCTGGCACCACAGGAAATGAGGATGGATTTTGCGGTCTTGCCTGCAGCCAGCTTGTAAAGTTTGTACTGCCGCCCGGCAAAGCTGTTGGGCTTCTTTTTTGCCAGTTTCTCAAACAGCAAGTCCACAGGGTTCTGATATTCCTCGTCATCCTCCAGCACCTGCATGGTGTTCAGCATTTCCAGCAGGGTAGCAAAGTTTTGCTCCTCCACCGGGGCTTCATAGTGCAGATAGGCAATCAGGGCAGTAAGCAAAAGACGTTCGCTTTTCTCCCAAAATGGGTCCCCGCCGCTGCCTTCACCCTTGGTGTTGGTCATCAGGGTCGTGACCAGCTTCAGAATGTCTTTTTCGCTGTGAACATAGGCAAAGGGGTTGTAGTGCATCGACTTTTTGAAGTTTATGGTGTTCAGGATCTTGACCTTGTAGCCGTTCTTCAACATTACGTTGCCACATTCAAGCACGATAGTTCCTTTCGGGTCAGTGACCACATAGGAACTGTGACATTGTAAAAGGTTGGGCTTGAGCCAAAACCGGGTCTTGCCGCTGCCGGAACCACCCACCACCAGCACGTTTTTATTTCGGGCATTCTTGGGGTCAGGCGGACGGTTGCTCATCATCAGCCGTTCCGTTTTGGTCAGGATGATGTTGTCGGCAAATTTCGGAGCCATGAACGGCTCAATGTCCTTGGCGGTGCCCCACCGGGCAGAGCCGTATTCCATACCATGCCGGTACTTTTTTGCGTTTTTTCCACGCAGATAGACCGCCAGCCGCAGCCCTGCGCCGCAGCACAAACCCACCAGAATATCAAGCGGATGCAGGCTGGGCAGAGGGTTTGCAAACGCCAGCGGAACGGTGCCCATCATGGACATGATCTTATCGCCCAGTTCCTTGCCCTCGGCAAGCCGCCACGCTTCGCCAAAGTTGGTTGCCACCAGCCCCAGCAAAATATAGGGCAGATACAGTGCCAGCAGCTTTGTCAGCTTTTTCGTGGTCACAGTCCACGCTCCTGTTCCTTGTGCCGGACTTTGCCGGGGAGTTCTGCCGCTGCCTGCACCAGTTCCTGCAACCGTGCCAGTACCGAGGGGCGCTTGTCCTTGTTCAGCAGGGATGCCGAATACTCTTTGAACGCCGAGTTGAATGCTTCTGCGTCCGGGGCTTTGAAAAAGACCAGATACCGGGGTGGCACCTCGGAGGTGTCCTTGCGGATGGCATAGTCGATGCCGTACTTTTTGGCATAGCGTTCCAGCCCACGGATGCCGGTCTTGCTGATCTCCACGCTGGACACGCCCCGGTTCTGCCGCAAAAGAGTGCGGACACTTTGCTTACCTTGGGATGTTTTGGACTGGTACAGCCGAAATACCGCCTTTACCGCCCGGAGGACGGTCCGGGCAGACAGCTTTGTGGTGGAGATCATAATGTTGAAGGATTTCTGTTCGATTTCTTCCTGCACTGCCATCACCTCCCATGCAGCAGGGTGATTTTAGCGGTCATACTCTGCCGGAGGCTTGGTGCGGGGTTTTTCTGTGGGCGGTTCATCCGGCACCGGCAACACCAGCAGACGGTTGCCCAGCTTCAGAAAGGCTTCTGGCTGATGAAAAAGCTGCTCATATTTCTGCGCCATCTCCGGGGGCAGGGATGCAAAATCCTCCTCACCCAGCCCCACCACCAGAAAAGTCCCGGCAACGGCATCATACATTTCTCCGTTTTCATCCCGCAGGGCACGGTTCAACGGCAGTCCCATGAGTTTGCCGTCATCGTTATAAACGATGGCAACCGGGTCGGCAAAAGGATAGCTTGCGCCGATGGAGCCGCCCACCGCCTGCTGCAAAGCTTTCAGGTCTTTATCGATCTCGACCTGCTGCGGATACTGTCCCGGTGCAATTTTCAGCACCGACAAGGTGTTCTCTTCCATGTGAATTCTCCTTTCCGTTCAGTCCGATTTCACCGCTCCATGCCGCCTGCATCAAAGCCGCCACGAAGAAGCCGAAAAAGGCACCTGCTTCAAAAAATGCGAAACCGATAAAAAAGTTCAGCATGGAACACCTCAGTCGATACAGATGCAGGTCAGCTTCTGCCCATCTGCCATCAAGGTGGTGCTGTGGCTTTCCAGATACTTCTGGAACAGGTAGACCTCATCAATGGTCAGCGAGATGACCTCGCCGTCCATGTTGGTGCGGACCAGAATCACCGGGCCGGTCAGGTAGTGCTTGCCGCCCATCTTCAGCACCTGCACCGGGTTATAACAGAGCAGCAGCGAGGTGTTGGGAAGGTTCAGGCAGGCATCGTCCTCCTCAAAGCAGGGCAGGATGCCAGGAGCCTCGTCCAGCGTGATGACGGTCAGCTCCATATCCGGGGCAATGGCTGCGAGGTAGACCTCGCCGCCCCGGTTTGCCGCCAGTGCAGCGCAGATACGCACATCAATGGTGATTTCCTCGGAGCGGATGGTACGGGTAGCGTTGTTTTTCATAGGCTTTTCTCCTTTTGATTGCAAAAGAAAAAGACCTCATCGGGTCTTTCGTTACGGTATAAGTCAGCGTTCGTTCTGCCGCTGCTGTTTGCGCTGCCACTGTTCCAGCAGCTTGATGATGGTGTCCTCCATCTGTTTCGGGGTGTAGCTGCGGGGAAAGTATTTCCGCAGGGTGTCGTTTTTGATGACCACCTTGTCCAGCTCGTCCTTTTTCTCTTCTCCCATAACCGCAAAGGCAACGTCATACGAAAAGTGCCCTTCCTGCGCCAGCTTTTTAAGCCGCTGCGCTTGGGAAAGGGACGGTGCATTCTGGGTGTCTTGCATTGCTTCTAAAAAATCCCGCTGTTGGCTTTCGTCCAGATAGGACAGCTCCACAGCGGGATTGAAGGCAATTTTCTTTTCGTCCACCATGTCCAGCAGTTCCGGGACAAGGTTGGTCAGACGGATATAGCGGAAAATTTGATTCTTACTAGTTCCGAGTTCTTCAGCCATCTCCTCACTAGATAGTGTACCGAAATTATTCCCAACTTGGGAATAATTATCTTGCGTAGGACGTCCTGCCTGATGCTTCATGGCTTCCAGCTTCATCTTGTAAGCGAAAGCCCTCTCGCTTGGCAAGATGGTTTCGCGTTGAAGATTGCTGTCTACCATGAGCAAAACTGCAGCATCATCATCCATTTGACGGACAATAACCGGCAGGGTGTCCAGCCCAGCAAGCTGTGCAGCGTGCTGACGGCGGTGCCCGGAGATGATTTCATAGCCACCTTCCGGGCGTGGGCGGGCGATCAGCGGAGATAGTACACCGTACTGTTCTACACTTTCCACCGTGCGCTGCATGGACTCATCATCCAAAACCTTAAAGGGATGATTCTTGAAAGGGAACAGCTCTCCGATGGGAATCTGCTGCACCTGTTCCCGCTGCTGCTCCTGCCGGGATTCCTCGGTGGAGAAAATGTCATCTGCCCCTTTCAGCGACACGTTTAAGCTGTTTTTCGGCATTCGCCATCACCTCCTTCGTCAGAGAGCGGTAGGCTTCGGCCACCTTGCCTTTGGGGTCGTGCTGGAAAATGCTTTTGCCTACGGCACTGATCTCCGCAGCACGGACAGACCGGGGAATGGTCTGGTCGAACACTTTGATCTTACTGCCGTAGGCACCTCGAATCAGGTTGTCGATTTGCTGCCCGTAGTTGGTGCGGCTATCGGTCATGGTCAGCAGGATGCCCTCAATTTTCAGTTTGGGGTTGATCTGCCGCCGGACCTTCTGCACGGTCTGCAAAAGCTGTTCCAAGCCTTTCGCAGACAGGTACTGCGCCTGTACCGGAATCAGGGTGGTGTCGGCCGCTGCCAGTGCATTCACGGTCAGCATCCCAAGGGAAGGGGTGCAATCCAGCAGAATGAAATCGTAGTTGTGCTTTGCGCCTTCCAGCACCTGTTTCAGCATCTTTTCCCGGTTCATGCAGTTCACAAGGGAAACTTCCATCCCTGCCAGTTCAATGTTGGCAGGGATCAGGTCAACACCTTCTGCATGGTGCAGGATGCCTTCACCGGGCGGAATGCTCTGGTCGTTCATGGCTTTTGCCATCAAGGTGGAAAGGGTAGTGGGCAGTTCATCGGGCTGCTGCCAGCCCATGCTGATGGTCAAGCTGCCCTGTGGGTCAGCGTCCACCAACAGGACTTTTTTGCCCTCCATCGCCAGCCCGATGCCCAGATTTTCACAGGTGGTGGTCTTGCCGGTGCCGCCTTTCTGGTTGACGATGGCAATCGTGGTTGCTTTCTTTGAAATTTTCATCACCTCCGCATCGCTAAGTCGTGGTTGGTTTGGTTCTGGTAGAAAAGCTGCATGGTGGTGGGGGCGTTGTACAGAGAAGCGAGCAGGTATTGTTTCATGTTACGAATGGGATTGCTGTTCTCTGCAAGGCACTTCAGCACAAAGCGGATATGGTCGGCGTTCAGCTTCATAAACCGGCTGCGTACTACCTCGGCGGGCTTATCGTCCCCGGCAATGTGCAGTAGATTACGGTTGGTAGCGCAGGTGTCCACCAGCAAATTCACGATTTGATAGAGGGTGTCCTCATCGTCCGGGTAGAGCCGGAGCAGAAGTTCCACCTCTAAAGACTGAGAAAAAAATTCTTCCAGTTGGGTGCGTTTGCTCATCTCATCCGATTCTTCAGAATAGAAGGGATCAGTCTCACTCATTTTAGTATCATTCTCTTTAGTCTTATTACATCGTGATTTTGAAGGGTCTTGACTTGCGCTTTTGAAGCCTCCAGAATCGTGAAAATCACGATTCTGGAATATTAATTTTGACGATTCTGCCGAAAAGTTCTTCACATACACCAAACTTGGCTTTCCCAGACCTCTTCGTTTTCGTTCAATCAAACCAAACTTTTCGAGTTCCCGGAGCAGCTTGGTCGCTTTGTTGTCTGCGCAACACAATGCCCTCTTGACATCCTCTATCGTGAAGATAATGAACACCCGGTTCTGCTCGTCCAGCCAGCCGTTTTTCACAGACAGGCTCATGCGGTCAAGCAGGATGCCGTACAGGGTTTTGGCATCGGTTGATAAGTTCTGGAATCGCTGTTCCTGAAACAGAGCTTTGGGAATGCGGTAGAACGAAAACAGCTCTCCGGCTTGTCCGTAAAAGTAGTCAAGGGTCATACGGTTGTGTCAAGGATGAAAAAACAACGATGATTCATTGACATGGTTGACAAATCCTCCTTATAGATAATTCGTGCAAACAAAAAGCGCAACTTCGATTGATGAAAATCGAAATTGCGCGATGTAACTTAGCCGGGGGAGAAAAGTCATTTGTCGGGGTCATTTGACCACAATTTGACCACAAAAGGAATGAAACGTCCTGACATCCAATGAAACAGAATGATATAATACATTTGAAATTTAACGATACTGAGTCTAGGCAGTATCGGATTGTACATTGTGTTTTCGAGAGAAGCACAATGGGGTTCAAGAGGCCGTGAGTTCGACTCTCGCCACTCGGACCAAAAGCTCAGACAGATCCGCAAGGAACTGCCTGAGCTTTTTTGTTTGCCGAAAAAGCAGAGCAGCAAAAATATCCCCGCCTCCTGCACAGGAAAGCGGGGATATTTTATACGGTCACGCCTCGGAGGAGATGTCCTGTCCGAAGTAGCGTTCCGAGATCTCTTTCAGGGTGCCGTCTGCCCGCAGCGACTCGATGGCCTCGTCAATGGCCTGGCGCAGTGCAGCGCTTTCCGGGCTTTTGCGCAGAGGGATGGCTACATGGGAGGCATCCTCTGTCTGTGCCACCAGCTTGAAGTCTGCTTCCGGGTGGACATTCAGATAGTCGTAGAAGGAGACATCGGCATTCAGGGTGGCGTCGATGCGTCCGGCGGTCAGCAGCTGGATGGTCTCCTCCAGCGTGTCGATGCCCTGGACCGTAGCGCCGTACTGTTCTGCCAGCTCCATATAGGTAGAGGCCAGGCTGTTGGCAGTGGTCTTACCCGCCAGATCCTCAAAGGTCTTGATCTCTTCATTGTCCTTGCGGACGGCCAGAGCGGTATGGATATAGCCATACGGAACCGTAAAGTCGTAGGTCTTGGTTCGCTCCTCGGTCACCTCAACACCGTTGCACACCAGGTCGTACCGGCCGGCATCCATGCCAGCAAACAGGCTGTCCCAGTCGCTTTCGACATACTCCGGCTCCACGCCCAGCTTTTGTGCAATGGCACGGGAGACCTCTGTGTCATAGCCCACCAGGGTGTCGCTCTCATCGTGGTAGCTCCAGGGCTGCCAGGCACCTTCCAGAGCTACGATCAGGGTGCCGCGCTGGCGGATGGCGTCCAGTTGGTCGGCGGGCTGGTCCGATGCAGATGCAGCGGTGCTGCTGGCAGAGGAGTTGGAGCAGCCTGCCAGACTCAGTGCGCCGGAGGCGGTCAGTACACCCATCAGGGAAATAAAGGTTCTTCTTTTCATGGTTTGATTCCTTTCTTTTGCGGTATCCATAACAGGATGCAGATGGATCTTATTACAAGCCGGGGTGCTCTACCCGGTGCAGGAAAGCCTGGGTGCGTTCCTGGGCGGGGTGGGCAAAAAATTGCTGCGCAGGGGCTTGTTCTACCACGACGCCCCCTTCCATAAACACCACTTTGGAGGCCACACTGCGGGCAAAACCCATCTCATGGGTCACCACCAGCATAGTGCGCCCTTCCTGAGCCAGCTGCTGCATCACAGCCAGGACTTCACCGGTCAACTCGGGGTCCAAAGCAGAGGTGGGCTCATCAAAATAGATGATCTCCGGGTCAGCGGCCAGTGCCCGGGCGATGGCCACCCGCTGCTGCTGCCCACCGGATAGCTGCCGGGGGTACGCTCCGGCACGGTCTGCCAGGCCGACCTTTTCCAGCAGGGACAGACCGGTCTGCTCCGCTTGCTCTTTAGGCACCTTGCGGGCAACGATCAGCCCCTCGGTCACGTTCTGCAGGGCGGTCTTATTGCGGAACAGATTGTAGTTCTGGAACACAAAGGCGGTCTTGCGGCGCAGTCGGGCAATATCTTTGTGGGCAAGGTGGGCCAGGTCAAAGCTCTCGCCGTCAAAGCGGAGCGTACCGCTGTCTGCTGTTTCCAGAAAGTTTGCGCAGCGCAGCAGGGTGGTCTTGCCGGAGCCGCTGGGCCCCAGAATGGCAACGACGTCGCCTTTTTCTACCGAGAGGCTGACATCTTGCAGGACCTGCAGTGCCCCAAAAGATTTGCGGATGTGTTCGATCTCCAGCATAGGCATAGGATGCAGACCTCCTTATTCAAAGCCGCGGGCGTTAAGCCAGCGCTCAAGCAAGCTTTGCAGTTTGGTGATGACGGTGCAGAACAGTAGGTACACCACAGCTACCTCGCAGTAGATGGGCAGGAAGATGTAGGTGCGGGCGGCTACCCGCTGTCCGGCCATGAACATCTCAGCAACCGTGATATTGGAGGCCAGAGAGGTGTCCTTGACCATGCCGATCAAGGAATTGGACAGCGAGGGTACAGCTGTGCGCAGCGCTTGGGGCAGCACGATGCGACGCATGATCTGCCACCAGGACATACCAACGCAATACCCAGCCTCCAGCTGGCCCTGGGGCACGGATTCCAATGCCGCACGCATGGTTTCTGCGCAGTAGGCGCCTTCGTTGATGGCAAAGGCGATCACCGCTGCGGGAAAGGCGTCCAGAAGGATGCCTACGCTGGGCAGGCCGTAAAAGATGATGAACAGCTGCACCAGCAGCGGAGTGCCCCGGATCACCCAGATGTAGAACCGGGCGATCTGCCGCAGAACGGGGACCCGGGCATATTGCACCAGGGCTACTACCGTGGCAATGAGCATGGCTAGTACAAAGGAAATAATGGTCAGGGGAATGGTCATGGTCAGCCCAGCGGACAAGATCCGGGGCAGAGCTTCGGCCAGTACACTGACTGTGCGGTTTGAGAGAAAACTTTCCAGCATGACAGAATGACCTCGATGTAAGATGGGGGCAATTTGCCCATTTGTCCGCAGGATTTTACAATTCCTACCGGTTTACTATAGCATGAAATCTGTGGGAGTTCAAATGTTTTTTTTGCAAACATCTGTTATGGACAAAACTTCAGAAATGGTGTCGGCGGCTTTATGCAGTTTTGCGGTAGAGCCGGGCTGCTGCGCCAAACCACCCAAACACCGTTCCTTGACGGAGCAGAGGGTTTTGGGGTACAATAAAGCCGTATAGCCTGCCCAGCAGGGCAGGAGCATCGCCCGCATACTGTGCGCGGCGGATACGGAGGTAACGAACATGACGAAATGGAAGATCGGCGTCCTGGGCGCCGGCACCTGGGGAATGGCGCTGGCACGGATGCTGTGTGTGAACGGCAGCGATGTGACCGTATGGTCTGCGCTGGAACAGGAGATCGACGCATTGAGCGCCAACCGCACCCACCCCAATCTGCCTGGGATGCAGATCCCGGCGGAGATGGCTTTTACAAAGAGCATCCAGGAGGTCTGCACCGGAAAGGATGTGCTGCTGTTTGCGGTCCCGTCGGTGTTCGTGCGGTCCACGGCTGCCAAGGCACGGCCTTTTGTGCCGGAAGGACAGATGATCGTGGACGTAGCAAAGGGCATTGAGCCGGGTACCTTGCTGACCATGACCGAGGTGCTGGCCGACGAGCTGGGCAAGGAGGGCGGCCCCCGGAAGGTGCGGCTGGTAGCGTTGTCCGGCCCCACGCATGCAGAAGAAGTGGCGCTGGATCTGCCGACCACCATCGTGTCTGCCAGCCAGGACGAGGAGGCAGCCCGCTTTGTGCAGGAAGTGTTTACCACCGGCTGTATGCGGGTATACACCAACGCAGATGTGAAGGGTGTGGAGCTGAGCGGCGCACTGAAGAACGTCATTGCCCTGGGCGTGGGCATCTCCACCGGCTTGGGCTATGGGGACAACGCTCGTGCCGCCCTGATCACCCGGGGCATTGCGGAAGCAGCCCGGCTGGGAGTGGCGATGGGCTGCGATATCCATACCTTTGCGGGTCTGGCCGGCATTGGCGATCTGATCGTTACTGCTACCAGCCGCCACAGCCGCAACAACCGGGCCGGTATGCTGATCGGTCAAGGCAAGAGCGCGCAGGAGGCTGTGAAAGAGGTGGGCATGGTGGTGGAAGGCATGAACGCCCTGCCGGCTGCTCTGGAGCTTTCGGCTCGATACGGCGTGGAAATGCCCATCGTGCAGACGGTGAACGCCATTGTCAACCAGGGAATGAGCCCGGCGGATGCTGTGCGTGCCCTGATGGACCGGGATCCCAAAGATGAAACGCCCCAGGGCTACGGCCTGCTGGGATAAGACCTGCATTTGAAAAAGGCGGCAGCGCTGTTACCGGCGCTGACCGCCTTTTTTGCCGGTCAAAAACGAAAGATTATTAAAGAAATTTACCCAAAATTGACGCAAAAGACTGGAACGCAGGCGCAGATTCTGCTATACTTCAAACAGTTATTGAATTTTTGAGGGAGGGGTTTTATTATGCCTTCAACCTATGCTCACCGCCGGTTCGGCGCACAGGCGGCGGCCCGCCTGCCGGAGGAGCTGCGGGGCGTCGTGTCCCGTCACCGGGCGCTGTATGATATCGGTCTGCACGGACCGGATATCCTGTTTTATTACCATGCACTGCGCTCCAACCCGATCAGCGCACGGGGCGGTGCTATGCACGACCAGCCCGGTTCTGCCTTTTTTGCGGCTGCCCGCGGGCCGCTGCGGGAGGCAGAGGACCAGGAAGCGGCGCTGGCGTATCTGCTGGGGTTTATCTGCCATTTTGCACTGGACAGCACCTGCCATCCCTATGTGGAAAAATACACCCGGGAGCAGGGGATCACCCATTGCGAGATCGAGACAGAGTTTGATAACCAACTGATGCGTGAGGACGGGCTGGACCCGCTGCGGTTCTTTACGGCTGGACATATCCGCCCCACGGAGGAGAATGCCCGCATCATTGCTCCCTTTTACAATGGGCTGACCACAGCCCAGGTGGAGGGTGCGCTGCGAGGCATGGTGACCATCCACCGCTGCCTGCAGGCCTCCAACCCTGCCAAGCGCTGGCTGGTGCTGACCGTGATGCGTCTGGCGGGCAAGTACGACGGTCTGCACGGCCTGGTGGCAAATCCGCAGCCCAACCCGGACTGCGCAGAGAGCGGCCGTCAGCTGGAGCAGCTGTACACCCAGGCTCTGCCGCTGGCAGTACGGCTGATGACCGAGTATGCGGCGGACGAACCGCTGGACCCGGCTTATCAGCACACATTTGGTGAGGATTGACCGGCACACGGGCTGTTCAGTTTGATGTAAGAGGAAACGAACCATGGCAAAACGCGGAACGAAACTGACCGCCTTGGAGCGGTCCTGGATCTTGTACGATGTGGGAAACTCAGCTTTTGTGCTGATGTGCGCCACCCTGATCCCGATCTTTTTTAATGCACTGGCGGAGGAGGGCGGGCTTTCCTCGGTGGAGTATCTGGCCTACTGGGGGTACGCTACCAGTGTGGTGACCCTGGTCACAGCGCTGCTCAGCCCGGTGCTGGGCGCTTTGGCGGACACCAAGGGCTTCAAAAAGCCCATCTTCATGCTCTGCCTGGGGGTCGGCGTAGTGGGCTGCTGCGTCATGGGCTTTGCCCGCCAGTGGCTGCCGTTTTTGATGATCTTTGTTTTGGCAAAGATCGGCTACTCCGGCAGTCTGGTGTACTACGACTCGATGCTGTCCGACGTGACCACGCCGGAGCGGATGGACGATCTGTCCTCCCGCGGGTACGCCTGGGGCTACATTGGAAGCTGCATCCCCTTTGTGGTCTGCCTGGCGCTGGTATTGGGCGCAGGGGCCATTGGTCTGAGCCAGCTTACCGCACTGAGCCTGGCGCTGCTGATCACGGCGGTGTGGTGGCTGGTGGTCACGCTGCCGCTGCTGCGCCGGTATCGTCAGGTGCACTATGCAGCCGAAAGCCGGGAGCATGCGGTGCGTCAGAGCTTTGTCCGCATCGGCCATACGCTGCGGCATCTGCATGAGGATAAGCAGGTGTTCTGGTTTTTGCTGGCGTTCTTCTGCTACATCGATGGCGTATACACCATCATTGATATGGCCACTGCCTACGGCACTGCACTGGGGCTGGACACCACCGGCCTTTTGCTGGCGCTGCTGCTGACCCAGGTGGTCGCCTTCCCCTCGGCGCTGGTGTTCGGACGGCTGAGCGCCCGGTACCCCTCCACCACTCTGATCCCCATCTGTGTGGCAGCCTATGCGGGCATTGCAGTATTTGCCTTCTTCTTGGCTACCCAGTGGCAGTTCTGGGTGCTGGCAGTGATCGTAGGAATGTTCCAGGGCGGTGTGCAGGCGCTGAGCCGCTCGCACTTTGCCAAGATCATCCCGCCGGAAAAATCCGGCGAGTACTTTGGCCTGTTTGATATCTGCGGCAAGGGCGCATCCTTCCTGGGCACGATGATCGTCAGCGTGGGCACCCAGCTCACCGGCAGTGCCAATGTGGGCGTAGGCTCGCTGCTGGCGCTGTTCATCATCGGATTCGTGCTGTTCCGTTTGTCCTGCCGGGCTGGGGTCATCACGGACAAGGCTTCGGGTTAAGGGGCAAGCAAGACCGGGGATGGCTTGAAAAAAGCCGACAAAAACACCGGCCGGGAGAAAAATTTGCCCTGCCGGGTTGACAAACCGGGCTGGGATGATTACAATAAATGCAATATCACAAAATTGGCTGTGAAGAGAAGAGTAGGCCTTCGCATTGACCTTTCCAGAGAGCCCGGACGGTGGAAGCGGGCAGGGAACAGGGGGCTGAAAATGGTCTCGGAGCTGCGTGGACGAAGAGCAAGAGCGCCAAGTCCGCGACGGGAGCGCCCGTTACAGCGTCCGGCTGTAAGCCGAGGCATGGTGTGCCCCGGCCGCAGCATCGAGGCTGCATCCCGCAAGGGAGCAGTGAAACAAGGTGGTACCACGGAAGCATTCTGCGCTCCCGTCCTTGCAGGGCATGATGGCCCGCAGGGACGGGAGCGTTTTTGCATCCGGTCTTCTGCAGCGGGCGGCGCAGCTGGCACTGTGCCGCCTGGCAAAAACAAAACATTGTATTGTTAGAGAGGGTTTTTATTATGTTGAATCGTCGTGATTTTTTGAAGGTTTCCGGTATTGCAGTGGCAGCGGCTGCCCTGGGCGGCTGCGGCGGCTCCTCCAAGAACAAGCTGAGCGTGGGCGTGCCCAACGACACCACCAATGAGGCCCGCGCCCTGACCCTGCTGGAGAAGAACGGCTTCTTCACCCTGAAAGAGGGTGCAGGCATCACCGCTACCAAGAACGACATTGCAGAGAACCCCCACAACATCCAGATCGATGAGGTGGAGGCTGCCCAGCTGCCCAATGTGCTGCAGGATGAGGATTATGCAGTGATCAACTCCAACTACGCCATTGCAGCGGGTCTGAACCCCATGACCGATGCGCTGGCTATGGAGGACGGCACTTCGGCCTATGTCAACGTGCTGGTCTGCAAGGACGGCAATCAGGACAAGCCCCTGATCAAGGCGCTGCTGGCAGCGCTGGAGAGCCAGCAGGTCAAGGAGTTCATGGAGCAGGAGTACAGCGGCTCGGTGGTGTCGGTGGTGGAGACCCCCACCGATGGCTATGATCCCAGCCTGGACTACGCTGCGCTGGAGGGGCAGACCGTGAGCTGTGCCGCTTCCCCCGCACCCCACTGCCAGGTGCTGGAGGTCTGCAAGGAGATCCTGGCTGCCAAGGGCATTACTCTGGAGATCCAGGAGTATGACGACTATGTGATCCCCAATACGGTGGTAGAGGAAGGGGAGGCAGACACCAACTACTTCCAGCACCAGCCCTACCTGGACAACTTCAATGAGGAAAAGGGCACCCACCTGGTCACGGTAGCCGGTATCCATGTGGAACCCATGGGCATCTACGGCGGCAAGCAGACCAGCCTGGACGCCATTGCCGCAAAATAAATCCATCCCCCGCTTATGAGACCCGCAGCTGACTGTATAAAAGGAGCATACCCGTGATCCAGATCAAAAACCTTTCCAAGACCTTCCCGATGAAGGACGGCGCAGTGTATGCACTGCGCAATATCAACCTGACCATTCCGGATGGGGCCATTTACGGCATCATCGGAATGTCCGGCGCAGGCAAATCCACCCTGGTGCGCTGCATCAACCTGTTGGAGCGCCCCACCGAAGGCAGCGTCGTCATTGACGGGGTAGCGCTGGAAAGCCTGACCCCTGCGCAGCTGCGCCAGCGCCGGCGGGAGATCACCATGATCTTTCAGCAGTTCAACCTGCTGATGCAGCGCAGCTGCCTGAAGAATATCTGCTTCCCCATGGAGCTGGCCGGTGTGAAGAAGGCGGATGCCGAAAAACGCGCCCGGGAGCTGCTGGAAGTGGTGGGTCTGCCGGATAAGGCCGATGCTTACCCGGCACAGCTGTCCGGCGGGCAGAAGCAGCGCATTGCCATTGCGCGTGCGCTGGCTACCAACCCCAAGGTGCTGCTGTGCGACGAGGCTACCAGCGCCCTGGACCCCACCACCACCCACTCGATCCTGACCCTGATCAAGGATATCAACAAAAAGCTGGGCATCACGGTGGTGGTCATCACCCACCAGATGAGCGTGGTGGAGGAGATCTGCAGCCGGG
>OJRF01000674.1_pt1 | contig 15029 bp, 24 predicted proteins | sample 1599141 | NCBI WGS metagenome assembly OJRF01 (sample SAMN03922529, study PRJEB24848) | human gut metagenome | isolation source: stool sample | host: Homo sapiens | place: Germany | collected 2010-05 | reverse complement strand
TTATAGTAATTATGAAGTTGCCTGCATTAAAAATAATCCAAATTATTATAATCGTGATGAATTATTTACTACAAACAAAACAACAGTAACAATTCCGAAAGATTTAAAAATCAATATTAATGGAAATTGTTATATTAGTACAATTAATAAATCTTTACAATTATCTACAGTAGATACTCCAGCTAATTTAGCGGGTAAAGATGTTTATATTTATGCTTGTGAACCAACTTCCGGAACAGAGCCTATTTTCGTATTATCTTTAAATAGTACAGTTCCAACAGGTTACACAGCTAATAATAGCCGTAAAATAGGCGGTTTTCATTGTTTATGTAAAGATGTTGGAGTTATAGAAGGGCATACGTTATCTGGATATGTTACTGGAGATATATTACCAGCAACAAGATGGGATTTACTACATAGACCAAAAGGAGAACCTGAAGGATTTGCTTATGAAGAATTAACAGATTGTTGGATTGCGATTTATCTGCCAAGTTGGGACGGAACTAAATTAGTCAGTGTTTATAATGGAGTTATTGCTGATGGAGCTTCGACTAAAAAATGGCATGGTGAAGCCTTTTATGAGCAATTTGCAAAACAAGGAATGCGTTTAGTTTGGCGACACGAATTTCAAATGGGAGCAAAAGGTTCTAATGAACAAACAACTATTCAAGGTTCTTCTGATCCTAATACTACAGGTGGGCATGTAGATACGCGAAGAAGAAGAATGATTAGTAATATAGGATTAGAAGATTGTTGCGGTGTATTATGGCAACTTGCAATGGATTTAGGCTTTGCAGGCGGGTCTGGTTGGACAAATTCTGTTTATAACTCTTCTGTAGACGATAGAAGTTATGGACAAACATACGGAACACTTTATCGCTTGATCTTGGGCGCTGGCTGGAATTTCAGCGGTTATTCGGGTTCGCGTTCTGCTGCTTGCGATGTTTCGTCGGCTGTTGCGTATATCGATAACTCTGCGCGCGGCGCGTCGGAGCCGAAAACGGTTAAAGGATTAAACTAAATAACGATTGAACGAAATATTGGTAAATCGGAGAAAACGTGGCTAGTACATTTGTACTAGCCAATACCGAATTTTTAGTGTATAATATAAATAGGTAGATATGCTATTAGTCTTTGGCTTCGTACTTGCTATTGGGCGCTAACTGGAATAACAGCGGTTATTCAGGTTCACGTTCTGCTAATTGCAATAATTCGTCGGCTAATGTGAATGTCAATAACTCTGCACGCAGCACGTCGGATACGTGGGGAAAAATAAGAGGCGCGTCTTACCCCATGGCTGAGCATATTTACCTTGCAGTTTTGCAAAATACAAGAAGGGGGAAAGCAGTGGTTAGTAGTCAAAAACGAAAATCACTGTTTTCAATTTTTTAAATGAAAAGACATAGAGATCTGTGGAATAAAATCATTGATAAGGATAATTTATTATTAGCTTTTAAAAAAGCAAAACGCCATAAAAGTTGGCAACAAAAGGTTATCAAAGTTGAACAAAATCTAGAGGAAATGATTGAAAAATTAAGAGAATCTTTAATAAATGGTACATATAAAACATCTGGATATCGACAGAAGAAAATTTATGAACCAAAAGAAAGAACTATTTATATTTTACCTTTTTACCCGGACAGAATAGTTCATCATGCAATAATGAATATTTTAGAGCCAATATGGGATAAATTATTTATTTCACATAGCTATGCTTGTAGAAAAAATAAAGGTCAACATAAAGGCAGTATTAAATGTATGGAGTATGTTCGCAAAAATAGATTTTGTCTAAAATGTGACATAAGTAAATTTTATCCTTCTATTAATCATGAAATTCTAAAAAGAATTATAAGAAAGAAAATCAAATGCAAAAGAACCATAAAATTATTAGATGAAATAATTGATAGTATAGATAGTCCAACAAATGTTCCGATAGGAAATTATCTTAGCCAATGGTTTGGGAATTTATATTTAAATGAGTTGGATATGTTTTTAAAACATGATTGTAAGATAAAGTATTATTTAAGATATTGTGATGATTTTCTTTTATTTTCTAATGATAAACAATTCTTAAAAGATATGTCTGTTAAAATAGAAGAATTTGTAACAACTAAATTAAAACTAAAATTAAGCAAATGTAATATACTATCTACGTCGCAGGGTGTGGATTTTTTAGGTTATAGGCATTTTTCAGCTGGCTATATTTTAGTTCGAAAGTCTACTGCAAAAAGAATGAAGAAAAATATTAAGGCTTTAAAATATAAATTAACTGTAAAGAAAATATCTAAAGAATCTGCTTTATCTACAGTGGCAAGTGTTGAGGGTTGGTTAAAATGGGCTAATGCTTATAATCTTAAAAAGTCTTTACAATTAGAAGACTTAAAGAAGTCCATAGGAGGTTCTGTTGGTGAATAGATTTAGTGACTTTTCTACCGAACAATTAATAGGTGAAAAGATTAGTATTGATAAAATTCTTAATAAAGAAATTAAAGTATTGGCTTTTAGATTAAAAAAATAGTAAAATTGAAAAAGGTAGTACCTATGCACAAATTCAAATTGAATTGCATGGAGAATTAAGAGTAATATTCACAAATTCAACAGTATTAAAAGAGCAATTACAAAGATATAAAGAACATTTACCCTTTTGCACTACTATCATTAAAAATAACAAATATTTTTCATTCAGTTAAGGAGGATAATCATGGTAGGATACCCAAAATCTTTAAAAACTAAAGAAGATTATGAATATGTTAGAAATAATTTCCCAAAAGAAATGTGGAAAAAAGATTTTCAGGCTTTATTAGATAGCTCTTATGATTGGTTTTTTGTTGAAAAACTTTTAAAAATTGAAGAAATTGTTTTAGCTAAAAATCAGAGAATAGAATATGACGAGGAAAGAGATGAAAGATACCTTTACGAGTATAGATTTAATCTGGATTGTAAATTAATGCAATTAGGCTATACAGTGCAAGAAGTACAACTTATTTTATGGGAGGCAGAATAATGTCAACTATACAAATTTATGATGGAGAAAAATTTGTACCCTTTAATATTTCCAAGGCTATTGAAATGCCTGTAGGTTTTGAAGATTATGTATCTTATACAGAACTTGATCCTGGACAATTAATTAGAAATGGTCAATTAGTTAGTAGAGAAATTTATTCAGATTTATGGAATTTTGTTCAATCAAAACCTTGAACCAACTTGGGAATTATTAGCAAAAAATAATAAATTGAGTATGCCTTCTAATAACAAGATAATTATTAATTTAAAAAATCAGGGAGATTCCTGGACAGCTCCCTGTGATGGTTATATATGGGGAATGAAAATTGGGGGTAGTGATGTTGTAAACAGTTGGTTAAATGTTTGGGACTCTACTGATGCAGATACAAGTAATTATGGCACTTTGATTTATTGTGATTATGGTCAACCATATATTAATTTATGCGGTAATTTAGCTGTACGAAAAGGGCAAACTGTTTATTTTAACTGGAATAATAATTGTAGAGTATATTTTTATCCAGCTTTAAATAATAATATGCCTGTTTATGGTGAGGATGTAAGAATTTACATCAAAGCTATTAATATAAATGGTTATCCAGTTAAGGGAGCTAATGTTGAGATAACAATATCTTCTGGCCATACAGAAAATGGAAAAACTAATAATGATGGTAGATATTTACTATCCTTTGTTGGTTATCAGGAGATAAAAAATGCAAATATAAGTTCAGGCGATATGCCTAAAGTGATGGATGTTAAAGTATCAAGCAACGAAGGAAGTGACGTACTCACACTTTATAATTTAGAAGAATTACAAGAAAATAAAATTTATGATTTAGAAATACACATTGTATAATTATAATAAAGCTTGACAAAATAAAAGAAATATACTATAATTAAGGAGTATAAGATGAAAGATAAAATACTTAACTGGTTTAAAAAATTGGTTGAAAATACACCACAATTAATAGGTAACAAATACATTAAGTATATAGCTTTCTACCTTATATTGGTGTATCTCGGCTTTACTGTAATGTTTGTTTACGGATGGATACATAACCTAAATGTAACAAATGAAGCAGACTTGCCGATAATTATTTCATTTTTGACTTTCTTTGTAAGTGGGTCAACTGTTTATGCTATTACATTTTTAGCTAAATTATTTATTGATAAAAATAATAATGGCATATCAGATATTCTTGAAGGAAAGGAGGAAAAAGACAATGGTAACTATAAATGAAATCATTGCATTTGCCGAAAGGGCTAAAAATGGTGGTATTAATCGAATTTATTGTCATCATACTGGTGGATTATACAAAATGAATAGTGTTGAAAAAGAACATTATCATATTTGTATTGAAAGTGATGGAACTGTTCGTATTAATGGTGAACTTACAGACTACAAAGAGCATACATGGCATCGAAACAGTAATGCTATTGGAATCGCTTTATGTTGTGCTTATGGGGCGACTGTTTATAAAAATCCTGAAAGAATTAATTGGAACGGTTATCCACCAACACCAATTCAAGTCGAACGGTTAGCCGAGGTAATTTGTTTTATAGCAACTGTTCTAGAAATTCCAATAGACTCAGAGCATGTTATGACTCATGCAGAAATCGCTGATATTGATGGTTATGGTCTTTATGGTGATGATCCTGATTTAAGATGGGATTTACTTCTTTTGGATGATCCCGGAACAGGTAGAAAAGATCAGCCCGGCGGCGATGTAATTCGTGGATTGGCAATCTGGAAACAAAATAATTGAGGAGGAATCTAAAATGGAAGAAATTAAAGAATTTTTTGATAAAATAAAAGCTACTTTTAATCGTTATCCAAAACTGATCTCCTTTGGACTTGGATTTGCAATCGGAGTTTACTTTACTTGGAAGCAATGGTAAATGAAAAGAAAAATATTTTTCATACTTCTGTTGTTTGGTTTATCATTGGGTTTATATCAGCAGGCTTATGCACAGGATTATTATTTAGTTCCAGCGAAGAAATTCGAAATGCAGGAACAACAAATAGCACAAGCGATATCCCTAAACGAACAATCGATAAACAAAATTCTGACGTTGAAAAAACAACGGACGGAATTAAACAACAACTTACAGAAAGCCAATCAGTCAGTAATAACATTGGAAAAACAGCAAACGATGTTGAAGACATCTTACGACAACAAAATCAAATACTTAGAGAGTTGCAATCAGACTTTAGAACAGGAGTCCAAAGAATACAAAAAGAAGATTAAACAATTAAAAGCTGAAAAAACTTTATTGTATATTGGACTTGGTACTGTTTTATTAATTGCGATATCCTAGGAGGATGTAATGGAAAATCCAAATGATAAAGATTTGCAGCACCTAGATAAGTATCTAGAGAGGTTAATGCAAAGACAAGATGAAATAGATAAAAAAGCAAAAAACGCTCAAATTTATCGGGACTATAATGTAAAATTATTAGGACTTTTAAAAATTTTAGTCATTGGTTTTTTCTGTTGCATCTTTTTTTGTGCCTGTGCATTGGGTATTTCGTCGGTGCTTATTGCTAAAGAATATTTTACTTATGAACAAGGTATTGTAAGAACTGTTACGGAAGAATCTGATACTATTTCCGGTGCTGGAAACAGTGTTATTATGAACGGAAGTAACGGAGCAACAATAAATGGAAAATGAAAAGGTAATTGCAGAACTATTACAAAGGATTAAAACTTTAGAAAGCCGTTGTGATAGATACGAAAAACGGTCAGAATTATTTGAAGAACAATTCCGTCAAACCTGTAAAGATGTGCAAGAGATAAACTTTAATGTCGTTACTATTTTAAAATTATTTGATAAATTAGAATCTAGATTAAATAAAGATCAAGAAATTCTCCATGGACGTATAGGTTCTTTAAAGCGAGATTTTGAAGAATATCAAATGAAAGATTTAAAGGACTACTATAATTATAAGAGAGTAATTGTCAATACAATACTAACTTTAATTATAGGTGGTCTAGTTGGAGGAATTATAACAGCTTGGCGGGTATTTGGAGCTAATGACTGAATCAGATTTCAATAAAAGACTTAAAACATTATCTTTAATTGCACTAAAGGTGATTATAAAAGGGACTGGCTTGAAAACAAAAAGTGAATTACTTTTATGGAAGTTTTATATTGAGGGTAAATCATATTATGAGATAGCCGATGACTTAGGAATTGAAAGTTCTTCAGTAGGCAAAGCCTTATGGAATGCCAAAAAGGAATTACAAACCATTATTAGTAATGAAAAGGAATTAATTCCGGACGAAGTAAAACCATATATTGAGCTCCTATTGCAAAAACAATAGCAAGGGAATAAACAGACAAACCGTCTACACAATTTAGGATATGTGTGGGCGGTTTATTTTTGTTACAATAATTACAGGTAATAAACCATGCGCCACTACAAAAAAGTTTAATATCAACCAAATATGGTGGCGGCGGTAGGAGGACAAATGTATGTATCCCGATAATTATATGAATCCTATGAATAATCCAATGACAAATCCTAATTATGGTTATAATCGTATGCAACAAGTTCAGCAAATGCAGAGAGCCATAAATCCTCAAGTTCCAAATATGTTCGGACAAGTAGAACAGCCACAACAAATGCAATCATTTATATCAGCAGTTCCTGTTACCTGTTTAGAAGAAGCTAAAGCTGCTAGAATTGCTTTAGATGGATCTATGAGTGTATTTGTGAATATTCAAGATGGTGAAATTTATACAAAACAGTTGAGTATGAATGGTTTAGCCGAATTAAAAACTTATAAGTTAGTAAATCCACAAGAAAATAAGATTGAATATGTAACATCTAATGATTTTAATGGTTTAAATCAGCGGGTACAGAATATAGAAAATTTCTTAAATCAGTTAGGAGGTCAGCAAAATGAATCTAATGCAAATGATGCAAGCATTCAACCAACTCCGGCAAATGCAAAATCCTCAAACGGCAATGCAGCACATGTTCGGAAATGACCCTAAATTTCAACAGGCCATGAAAATGGCACAAGGCAAAACTCCGGATCAATTAAAAGAAACGGCTCTTAATTTAGCTAAAACTCAAGGTATTGATCCTAAACAAATTATGGGAGTTTTAAGTAATTTTGGAATTAAAATCTAAAAAGGTGCGCACCTAAAGATTTTGATTTAATAAATTAAAGGAAGTGTTTTATCATGGCATTCGAAGGTGCTCAAATGGTTCCTGTTTATGACATGAACAAATCTGACGGCGATGGCTTCATGGGTGGTGGAGCTGGCTGGATGTGGGTAGTAATGTTATTTTTCTTACTCGCATGGGGCGGTGGCTTCGGCGGTTTTGGTGGTAACGGCGCTAATGGTGCAGTAAATACCTTGACTAATGAATTTTTGTACACTAACTTGAACAACACTATCGACCGTGGTTTTAACCAACTCGCTAATCAGAATTTCGGTATTAAAACATCTTAAAGAGCAAAAAGATTTAGGTCTTACTAATGATATTTTAATGGAAACTTTTAAAAGTGCTATTAAACCATTAAAATATTCGGATAAAGAAGTTTATGACGAAGTCGTTGACAAATTGTATAAAGAGTGTTATGGTGAGCATTTTAGTGATTGGTTAGCTGAAAAAGCTGTTGAAAATTTCAAGAACGTAGATGGTACGGAAGGAGCTCACTGGTCTGTTGAACAGATTGATGATGTAATCCGCCAGTATGGTATTAAATGTATCGGATTTAACCGTTGGGATTTATATTTTGTAATGAATATGCTTTATAGCGATTATTACAACGTATTAGGTTCTGATACAGCAACCTACGTTAAAATGAGCAAGGCTTGGTTTGAAGATCCCGATGTTAGCGAAGGCAAAGCTTATCGCTACTATATGCAAGTCGCCAAAGCTTAATTTAAAGAGTACATTCTTCGGAATGTACTCTTTTTTATTGACATTTTAAAGTCATTGCGTTATAATTAGTATATAAGGAGGCCAATAATTGTGATTAGAATTAATGTGAAAGAATCTAAAAAATTTAAAGATTTTCAATACTGTTTATTTATTAAATGCAGTTTTGATATTGATATTGTAAGTAAATTTAGAAAATTAGAATTTAGATATTTTCATGTAAATTCTGATTGTTGGGAAATTGCTCCTATACATTTACAAGCAGTGAAAAATATTTTAATTAATCAAGAATACCAAATAATTGGTGAAGAATTATTGCAAAATGATCTTGGAGATTTTACATTTAAAACAAAGCCTTATCAATATCAGATAGAAGGTGTTAAGTATGGTATTGATAAAAGGCATTGGCATTTAGGTGACGAACAAGGTCTTGGTAAAACAAAGCAAATAATTGATTTAGCCAGATACCTGAAGGAAATGCAAGGTGTAGAGCATTGCCTTGTTATTTGTGGTGTAGCTTCACTACGTTGGAACTGGCGTGATGAAATTGAAACACATAGTGATGAAACTTATAAATTATTAGGTTTTCGTTCTAGAAAAAGAAGTAATAAATTATATGATGGCGGGACAAAAGCTAAATTAGAAGATTTACAAGAAGTTCCGGATGAATTTTTCTGGATTATAAATATAGAAGCCTTTCGTGAAGAAGCTATTGTTAAATTATTAAAAAAATATCATGAGAATGGAACTATAGGAGCTATTTTCATTGATGAAGTTCATAAGGTTAAGAATCCACTCTCTGCACAAGGAAAAGGATTCATTAAGGTGATGAATACCAAAAACAAAAATGATTATCGTGTAACAATGAGTGGTACACCATTAGTTAATCAACCTATGGATTTATTTATTATCTTTAAATCATTAGGTTATGAAGAAAATAGTTATACAGCCTTTAAAAATCATTATTGTATTTTTGGTGGGTATATGGATCGTGAAATAGTTGGATATCGAAATTTGCAAGAATTAAAAACAAGATTGAAAAATATTCAATTAAGACGATTAAAAGAAGATGTTTTAGAATTACCACAAAAATTTCCACAAACAGTTTATGTTGATATGTATAAAGAGCAAGAACCTTTATACAAAGAAGTATTAGCTGGATTGCAAGATAAAATTGATTTAATAATGTTAAGTCCAAATCCATTAGCACAATTTACAAGATTAAGACAGGTTGTCGGAACTCCGCAGCTAGTAAGCTCTACAGTTCAAAAATCTGCTAAATTAGATAAATTAGTAGAATTGGTGGACGAAATTGCCAGTAGAGGGGAACAATGCCTTATATTTAGTAATTGGGCTGAGGTAGTGCAGATAATAGTTGATATCCTAAAACCTTACAATGCTATGGGGTATCTTGCCAAAAATAAAAACCTAAAGGACACAGAAAATGCCTTTAAGTCAGACAAAAACAAAGTTGCTTTAGTTGGTACTATAAAATTAATGGGTACTGGCTTAACTTTCAATAATTCAAATAATGTAATATTTTTTGATAGTCCTTGGACTGGCGCAGATAAACAGCAGTGTATTGATAGATGTCATCGTATTGGCCAAACAAATGATTTGAATATTTATTCTCTTGTTTGTGCCAATTCAATAGATGAAAAGGTCGAGATGATTGTTCGGCGTAAAGAATTATTATCACAAGGTATTGTTGATAGTGGTAATATTATCCGTATGCAGGAAATCATTAATATGTTACTTTATTAAGGAGGGATAATGTGTCAAGAAGCCGTAAAAGGAAAAGAAGAGGTTTTAAACTTAAAAGTACAGATTGCAATTTATGCTTTTTTGAAGATATCTGCAATCTGAAAACCGCTAAAATTTGCAATTCTTTTGTTCCAGCAAATTCTTCATTAAAAACTGAAGAACCTGAAACACCTATTGTAAGACATCCGTGTGAAGTATGTAATGAAATTACAGCTCCAGCATCATCAAGTGAATACGTAGCGCTTATTATTTTTGCTGTATTATTAATTGTTGGCTGTGCTTATTTAGTTTGGAGGTAATAAAATGAACAAAATAATAAAAGAATTAATTAGTGTACATAAAGAAGAAAGCATTCTTAGTAAAAAACTTAAAAAGTTAAAAGAAGATGTTCGTGCTTATATGCAAAAAAATAATGTATCTTCAATAACTGTTGATGATGGCGAAGTAATAATTAAAGAAGTTGAACAAACAAGTTTCGATGAAGATAAATTAATAAAATGGCTTGAAGAAAATCATCCAGAATGTCTAACAGTTAAAACAGTTATTGATTATGATATGTTAGATAAAGTAGCTTTTGAGGATAAAAAACTTCCACAAGAATTAATTGCTTTTCAAGTAGTTAAAAAATCACAAAGGATGGATATTAAATATGCCAAAGATTAAAGAAATTACAGTTTCAAGTAAAAGAAGTTGTCAAATAAATGGTGAATTTTTTACCTTTGAAACCAGTGAATTGATTAGCCTGGAAACTGGTGACGATATAAATGAAGTAAGGCAGAACGCCTGGAGTCGTGTAAATGACGAGGTAGACAATCAAATCATTGAAACAAGTAAGGTATTCGCTGGCAGATAAAAAATTTTTTACGAAGTATTGACAGCCTATAATGGTTGTGGTATTATAATAACAGAAGCGGGAAATAGCTTGGCGGTCGGTTCCCGGATATGTTCAGGAGTAACTCCAAAAAGTATTTGCCGCTTTTTAACCCTCATTTTTGTTTATTTGTCAGGCTAAAGCCCCCTATGACCGCCAATCATATAGGGGGCTTTTCCTGTTATAAGGAGGATTTATTATGTTGAAAAAAGTATTGTTAATGAGTATGGCTTTATTAGTGGGTATCAACACCGTTAATGCCTGCGAGGTAGAACACAGGGGGGCTAATAATAAAGGGGAGATCATTACAGACTTCAAGCCCTGTATGCAAGATAGTTGCCCAATTTATAAAAAATATAGAGAGTTAGAGATTATTATTGAAATTGAATTGCAAGAAAAAATGTCTGATGAACAAGTTGCTACAAAAGCAGCTAGACAGGATTTTATAAAAGCTAATACTAGAAGAATTGATAAACCGACAAAAATTGTATATAAATAAAAGAATTGAGGAAAAATTATGAAAGATTTCTACTATACAGTACACGAATGGATGTTTAAAGACCTTAAATTAAGTGGTTCGGAGCTAACAATTTATGCTGTAATTTATAGATATGCAAATGTTGAAAATCAGTATTTTACAATGACTATTAGAAGTCTTGCTGAACATTTAAATTTATCAAATGCAACAGTTCAGAAATGTATAAATTCTTTAGTCGAGAAAGATTTGATTCTAAAAAAACAGTCAATGCATGAAAATGGTATTGGACTAAAAAATGCGTATGCTATTAATTTTAACGTGTTCCAGAAAGTAGAACAACGTGTTCCAGAAAGTAGAACACAAGAAAATAATAAATATAATAATACTAGACAATTAGACAATAAGAATAATATACCAAATAGCAATATAGCTAATAAACTAGGGGGTATAAGGGGGGTACGTGCTAAAACAAGCAAAGAAAATAATTTTTCGCGGTTTGATAAGCAGTTGGACGCTTTTCTTTTAGAAAATTTTTCAATAAAGAATGACAGGACTGTATTAAAGGCTTGTTTGAGTTCATATCTAAAATATCGATTAAAATTTAAATTAGAGCCAGAACAATGGCAGGCAATTTTAAATAGCCTTAAAGGCAGATCTTTTACAGAAGTATATTCAAGAGTTCAAACAGCCCTTGCGGCGGGATATAAAGTTTTAGTGCCTGTGTGGGAATTGCAACGTAAAGATAAGCCTATTGATAATATCCAACAAACTCCGGAAGATGATGGATTAGATCACACTATTATTGACAAGGTGTATTGATTATGTATGAGTATAAATTTGATCGTGAAAAATGCTGGTTTAAAGATGTTTGTGGCAAGTACAAAACAACTGACTGTTGTGCTAGTTGTTTAAGATTTATGGAATTTGATTTTTTAATTTATACTAGCCGTATTCCAAAAGTATATCAGAAATCTGTAAATTTAAAACCTGATAGTTGTGATTATAATAGTTTTGAATATCTTAATGATTTAAAACAGGATATTATTAATTTTGTGGCGGCGGGTGAAAACTTGTTTATTCACAGTTGTTTTACTGGGAATGGGAAAACTACATGGGCAACCAAATTTCTCCTGCGATACTTCAGTGAAATTTGGTTAGGTAACGGATTTAAACCTCGAGGACTGTTCCTTTCTACACAAAATTTACTGTTTTCCATAAAACAATCCTTTAATTCAGCAAATAATGTACAAGATTTATTAGATTTAATTCCTGTTGTTGATTTAGTAGTTTGGGATGATGTTGCAGTTTCAGGATTAAGCGCTTTTGAACAAAATACTTTATATGATTTTATTAATTCAAGAATGAATATGGGACTAGCTAATATTTTTACAAGTAATATTTCTGATAAAGATTTAGAAAAACAGGTTGGTAAACGCTTATCCAGTCGAATTTTGAGTGGAGATATTGTTGCTTTGCGTGGAAAGGATAGACGTCGTGGTTAAACTTCAAATTTTAAGCAAATGTTTAAATACAGGAAGTTTTGATATTATTACACAAAACAACCTAACTGAAGATTATTTTTTAGAATACGAAGAAGAGTTTAATTTTATTCGTAGACATGTTAGTCTTTATGGCAAAGTTCCGGATAAAGAAACAATGCTTCAAAATTTTCCAGATTTCCCGATTACAGAAGTTAAAGAAACAGACGACTTTTTAATTAGCACTCTAAGAGAAGAATATTTATATTCACAGATGGTTTCTGTAGTGCAGGAAACAGCAGATAAAATGCGGGACGATTCAAGGGAAGCTTTGAATTATTTATCTGCGCAGGTAGTTGCATTAAATAGTCAAAATATTGTTGGTGGCTCTAATATAGTTAAAAAAGCAAAAGAAAGATTAGAATTACACCAACAAAAAAAGGAATTTGGAACAAATTATATCAAAACCGGATTTCCTGAACTCGACGAAGTAATATATGGATTAGAGCCAGGAAACGAATTATTGACTGTAGCAGGAAGACCTAATCAGGGTAAAACGTGGATATTGTTGAAAATGTTAGTAGAGGCATGGAAACAGGGCAAGCGTGTTGCTATGTACAGTGGCGAAATGAATGATATGCAAATTGGGTATCGTTTTGATACTTTATTAGCCAATTTTTCGAACAAAGCTCTTGTTATTGGTGAAAATGTTTCAGGTTATGAAGATTTTATTGATAAAACACAGAAAAATATGTTGCCTTTTTATGTTTTTACACCGAAAAGTTTTGGTGGTAGGGCAACCGTATCCTCTATACAATCAATGATAACGGCTTGTAAGGCTGATATTATTGGTATTGACCAATACAGTTTAATGGACGATGAAACATATCGTCGAGGAAAAAGTAAAACAGAACAATTATTTAGTATAACTGAAGGTTTAATGCGTTTATCAGAAAGATATGATATTCCAATAATCGGATTATCCCAATTAAATCGTGATGGCGATATTCGTAAAGATAATGTTCAAGACGATCCAGACTTAACTAATTTAGCCGATAGTGATAGTATCGGTCAAAATAGTTCAAAAGTATTGTTTATTAGGCAAACAGGAGCTGGCTTAAAATTATCGTTGACTAAAAATAGAACTGGTGCTGTAGGGGTAAACCTGATTTATTTTTGGGATATCGATAAAGGGCGTTTTGTTTATGTGCCAAGTGCAACGGATTCAGTAGCCCCACAAGAACGGCAAAAAGTCGAAGAAACACAACGTAAAAAATATAAAGATAGAAAAGAGGTCTTTTAATGTTTACAATTCGAGGCAAAGCTTTATTAGAAGACGATGTTTCTATTTTGCAATTTTTACAATCACAGATAGAAGAACAATTAGGTATTAGTTTGTTTGGTCGGTTTATAGTAACAGATTCAAATATACAAATTTGTTGTCCGGTGCATAATAATGGGCAAGAAAAAAGGCCTTCTTGTGGTATATCAAGAGTTGATAAAATAATAAATGGTAAAAAAATTCCAGCCGGGACTGTACATTGTTTTACGTGTGGATATACTGCAACACTACCTGAAATGATTAGTTATATTTATGGATATGATGATTCGGGTGCATATGGTACAAAGTGGCTAATAAAGAATTTTTTATCTATAGATATAGAAGATAGAAAACCTTTAGATTTAAAATTGAGTAGAAATAGTAATCATTCAGAACAACAATATGTTCCGGAAAAACAATTAGATAGATATCGTTATTATCATGATTATATGTTTAAACGAGGTCTTACGGAAGAACTTATTGAAAAATACGATATTGGTTATGACCCTAAATTTAAGTTAAAGAAAAATGAAAACACATTTCCCTGCATAACATTCCCTGTGAGGGATATGCAGGGCAGAACTCTGTTTATTGCACGAAGGGCAATACATTTCAAGCTTTACCATTATCCGGAAAACGTGTTTAAACCATTATATGGTGTGTATGAATTGGATTATAGTCAAGATACATTATATGTGTGTGAGAGTATAATAAATGCTATAACGGCTGTTAAATATGGTGTAGCTGCTATAGCATTATTAGGTACAGGAACGCCAGAACAATTTAATTTAATTAAAAAACTTCCTTTTAGAAAAATAGTAGCCGCTTTTGATGGAGATGAAGCTGGAGATAAAGGCGCTAAGAGATTAATTAAAGTTATTGATAATAAATTGGTTAAATCTTTAGTAGTTCCAAGAGGTAAAGATATTAATGATTTATCTGAGCAGGAATTTAAAAATTGCCCTGAAATTTTTTTATCCAAAAAGTATTGACTTTTGAATTTACGAAGGGTATAATGTAATTGAAGGTGAAAACCTTACAAAATTTATTTAGAAAGTGTGGTAGTATTATGAAAGTAATTTGCACAAGAAACAACGCAGAATTTGAATTGGTTAGCAAAGATGGAGATGACATCACTTTAAAAGATTTGAACTCCGGTAAAGAAAGAATTGTTAATCGCAAATCTTATGAACGCTTTTACAAGGAAGTTGAGGAAG
>OJRF01000652.1_pt1 | contig 15444 bp, 8 predicted proteins | sample 1599141 | NCBI WGS metagenome assembly OJRF01 (sample SAMN03922529, study PRJEB24848) | human gut metagenome | isolation source: stool sample | host: Homo sapiens | place: Germany | collected 2010-05 | reverse complement strand
TGTAAAGCAGGATAAGCATAAAAGTTTTCGACCAACTCATCATAGATACCCTGTGTGTTCTCCATAAGATATTTCACCCGGTAATGTCCCTCGCCTGCCATCTTATGATTGCGGATGAAGTTTATCTGGCGGTCTATCTCGTCACGCGTCCATTTCCCTTCATCGGGATGGAGGAAGTAAATGCCCAAGCCCGGAATCACCTGCCGTCCGTTACTTTGTTCTTGCCAATCGAGGGCAAAAGGATAAAAATTATTTCCCTGGAAATACATCATCGGATAAATCTGATCCATAATACCTTCTCCCATCCATCCTTGCGGATCTTGGTAAACGGTAAAGAAAGCATTCCAACCACGCGAAGGATAACGAGAAGTATCCCGATATTTGCCTACGGGGCTGGTACTTACTTTTACCCAAGGTTTTATTGCTTTTACATCTTTATATATATAACGTACAATCTCGGAAATATTATCCCGGCGCCATTGGTCGAGCGTACGTCCTTTGCCATATTTGCGGAAATCATATTTATCCGGGAAAAAAGGTGCATTCTCTGGATAACGTAAATAGTCGAAATGTACGCCGTCCACATCATAACCGCTTACGACTTCGCGTACCAGTTTCATCAAATACTCTTTCGTTGCCGGATGTCCCGGATTGAGGAAATATTCACTTTTGTAAGGGACGCAGATTTCTTTCATCCGCTTGGTGACGGACTTACTTCCGAGTGAAGTAACATGTTTCTTGTTTCCCAGCGGAACGGTTACCATCCACGCATGACATTCCATTCCCCGCTTATGACATTCCTCAATGGCGAAAGCCAGTGGATCATAGCCGGGATTTCCTCCTGTCTTTCCGGTCAGGATTGAATTGAACGGTTCGATTGCTGAAGTATATAGTACGTCTCCTCGTGTACGGGTTTGGAATAAAACAGTATTGAAATTAGCCGCTTTCAATTTATCAAGGATATCTGTCAATTCTTCTTTCTGTTTGCGGATTGTCTGCGGAGTCGTTGCACGTGTGCGAGGCCAGTCCAAACCGTATACAGCCGTTACCCATGCTGCACGAACTTCGTGCTTGGGCTGCGCACTTGTCGGGAGGAAAGGAAACAAAAGTGAAAGAATGAAAATAAATAGGCGCATATCCTTTGTTTTTTGTTTTAAATCTCTGCAAAGTTAGTAAAAGTGTCGGTATTGTTGGGCTGTTTCATGAGATTATGTTACATTTGCCAAGTTAAAAAAACGACACACTATGATTACATTTACTCTATGCCTGCTTGCGTTGATAGTAGGCTATTTTACGTACGGACGCCTTATGGAACGCGTCTTTGGTCCTGATGACCGTAAAACACCGGCACTTACTAAGGCTGATGGAGTAGACTATATTCCATTGCCCACTTGGAAGATTTTCATGATTCAATTTCTTAATATTGCGGGACTAGGTCCAATTTTCGGTGCAATCATGGGAGCGAAGTTCGGAACTTCTTCTTATTTGTGGATTGTGCTGGGGAGTATCTTTGCGGGTGCTGTCCATGATTATTTTGCCGGAATGCTTTCTTTGCGCAATGGTGGTGAAAGCTTGCCCGAAATCATAGGCCGTTATTTAGGGATTACTACGAAGCAGGTAATGAGAGGATTCACCGTTATTTTGATGATTTTGGTCGGTGCGGTTTTTGTGGCCGGTCCTGCCGGACTGCTGGCGAAACTTACACCGGAACATTTGGATACTACGTTTTGGATTGTCGTTGTGTTTGCTTACTATATTCTGGCGACTTTGCTTCCGGTAGATAAGATTATCGGTAAAATTTATCCTCTGTTCGCAGTCGCACTGCTGTTTATGGCGGTAGGAATTTTAGTAATGCTTTATGTCAATCATCCCGTTTTGCCGGAGTTGTGGGATGGTTTGCAAAATACAAATCCCGAAGCAAGCAAACTTCCTATTTTCCCGATTATGTTTGTGAGTATTGCTTGTGGCGCGATTTCCGGTTTTCATGCTACTCAAAGTCCTTTGATGGCGCGTTGTATGACTTCGGAACGTCACGGTCGTCCGGTGTTCTATGGTGCGATGATTACTGAAGGTATCGTTGCTCTTATCTGGGCTGCTGCGGCTACTTACTTTTTCCATAAGAATGGGATGGAAGAAAGTAATGCTTCTGTTATTGTAGACGCCATCACGAAGGAGTGGTTGGGAACAATCGGAGGGATACTTGCCATTCTGGGAGTGATTGCAGCTCCGATTACGTCGGGAGATACGGCTTTCCGTTCGGCACGTCTGATTGTGGCGGATTTCTTGGGAATGGAACAAAAAAGTATGCGTCGCCGTTTATACATTTGTATCCCGATGTTTGTGGTAGCTATCGGTCTGCTCCTGTACAGTTTGCGTGATGCCAACGGGTTTAATATGATATGGCGTTATTTTGCTTGGGCTAACCAGACATTGGCTGTGTTCACTTTGTGGGCTATAACGGTATTTCTGGCTGTGTCCAAGAAACCTTACATCATCACTTTGATACCGGCACTGTTTATGACAAGTGTATGTTCTACTTATATATGTATTGCTCCCGAAGGGTTAGGACTTTCACCTGTGGTTTCTTACAGCGTCGGCATAGCGTGTGTAGTGATTGCGGCTGTATGGTTCTATGCTTGGCTGGGTAAACAGAAAACAAGAAAATTATCAGAATGAGGAAAATAAAGAGATCAACAGGAGTTGCGTTAGCATTCCTTATTTATGTATCAGTAACTGCGGCTTATTTGTTGCCACGTAATACGGAAGTCAGCCAGACAGAGAAAATCCTGACAGTGGCAGGTTCTTATGTCATTGTCTTTCTCCTTTGGCTGGTGCTTCGTAAAAAGGAGCAAATGCGTGAACGCCGCAAAAAAGACGAACAATCTATTCACTTTAAAAAGTAAGTTTATGAAGAAATTAGCTTTAGCTTTTTGCCTATTGGCAGTCTCGTTTACTGCACAGGCTCAATTTGAAAAAGGTACTATGATTCTTAATCCTTCCGTCACAGGATTGGACTTTTCGTATAGCAAGAATGACGATGCGAAGTTTGGCTTGGGAGCACAGGTCGGTACATTCTTGGCGGATGGTTTTGCGCTGATGGTCAATGCGGGAGCAGACTGGTCGCAGCCTAAAGATACGTATACTCTTGGTACCGGAGTTCGTTGTTATTTCAATACTACAGGCATTTATATCGGTGGTGGTCTTGATTGGGAACGTATCCGTCTGAAAGGTGGTGAGCATAATAACGATTGGGGGGTAGGTATTGAAGCCGGATATGCTTATTTCCTTTCCCGGACGGTGACTATCGAACCTGCCGTTTATTACAAATGGCGTTTTGATGACTCCGACAACTCACGTTTCGGCATTAAGGTAGGATTCGGATTCTACTTTTAAAGATAATCTTCGTCACCTATCATCGTATGTGTGAATCCAATTGTCCATCGGTGTTTCAACCATGATAGCGAGTATGAGGGTAGGCATGAGAGTAACTTTTTACTATCATACTGCTTCCATAAAGCATAGTTTCACTATTGGTTTCAAACTGGAATACAATTAGTTTCAGGCAGTAGAAACTTTAGTTTCAAGCCGAAGAAACTCTGGTTTCAAGCAAGGGAAACTAAAGTTTCAAGCCGTTGAAACTAAAGTTCCAACGGTCGAAACACTAGTTCTCGCTGTTGGAAACTGTAAAGCATTGTGGTGTAAAGCATAAAGTGTGTGGGTATTGTATCTCTGCGTGACGGTATGATTGCCGTCACAGTGTTGTCACTTGCTGTTGTCACTTCATTATCATTTAATAATCAGATTATTAAGTGATAATCTGTGACAGGTGACAGCAAATCTTTCTTTTAATTTATTGTAGAGGAGACCGAATTCGTTAACTGAGCTTTTCTTTCAAGAACTGTCCCGTATAGCTAGCTCCACAAGCGGCTACCTCTTCGGGAGTCCCTACTGCTACGATATTTCCTCCCTTATCACCGCCCTCAGGGCCGAGATCAATTACATAATCAGCACATTTGATGACATCCATGTTGTGTTCGATGATTACAATACTATGTCCGCGACGAATCAGTGCGTCAAAGGCGTCCAATAGTTTCCGGATATCATGGAAATGTAGGCCTGTAGTCGGTTCGTCAAAGATAAACAGGGTAGGGTCCGCTTTTTCCTGGCTTAGATAGAAAGCCAGTTTCACGCGTTGGTTCTCACCGCCGGAAAGAGTGGATGAGGACTGTCCCAATTTGATATATCCCAATCCGACATCCTGTAATGGAAGTAACTTCTTTACTATTTTCTTCTGTCCGTGTTCGTTGAAAAACTCAATAGCTTGGTTCACGGTCATCTCCAATACATCATAGATACTTTTATCATGGAACTTCACTTCCAGCGTGTCGGACTTGAAACGTTTTCCGTGACAGGATTCGCATTCCAACACTAAGTCTGCCATAAATTGCATTTCCACAGTGATGGTTCCATCCCCCTTGCACTCTTCGCAACGGCCCCCCTCACTATTGAAACTGAAGAATCCGGCTGTGTAGCCCATTTGTTTGGCTAGCGGCTGCTCGGCCCAGAGCTTGCGGATTTCATCGTAAGCCTTGATATAAGTCACGGGGTTGGAACGGGAGGATTTGCCGATCGGATTCTGATCTACAAACTCTACATTCCGCAGGTCGCGCAAACTGCCCCCGATAGATGAGAACTCTCCCGGACGGTCACTGCATTCATCTAATTCACGTTTCAGTGCCCGATAGAAAATATCCCGGACGAGCGTACTCTTACCGGAACCGGAAACTCCGGTGACTACCGTCATCACATTGAGCGGGAAACGTACGTTTACACCTTTCAGGTTATTCTCGCGTGCTCCTTTCAACTCGATGTAGTTATTCCACGGACGGCGGTGTGCGGGGACTGGGATTTCTTCTTCTCCCAAGAGGTAGCGTACCGTGTGGCTGTTGCTTCTTTTCTTTAGGTCTTTCATATCCCCTTGATAAACGACTTCGCCCCCCAAACGCCCGGCATTAGGACCGATGTCGATAATGTAGTCTGCGGTACGGATGATTTCTTCATCATGTTCGACGACCACTACCGTATTGCCTAACTGTTGTAGCTGGCGCAGTACATAAATCAAACGGTCGGTGTCACGACTGTGTAATCCTATACTTGGCTCGTCGAGGATATAAAGGCTGCCTACCAGACTGCTGCCCAATGAAGTTGCCAGGTTGATGCGCTGGCTTTCTCCTCCCGATAAAGAGTTGCTGAGACGATTCAAGGTAAGATATCCCAACCCTACGTCAATAAGAAAACGGATGCGGCTGTTGATTTCGACAAGGATTCGTCGTGCCACATTGCTGTCGTGCTCGCTAAGTTTTAAGTTATCAAAGAATTGCTTGAGTTCAGTGATGGGCAAATCCACCAATTCGGAAATGTTCTTTCCGCCTACCCGTACATAACCGGCTTCGGGCTTCAGGCGTGTGCCGTGACATTGCGGACAGAGCGTCTTGCCGCGATAACGTGCAAGCATTACCCGATATTGTATTTTGTATTGGTTTTCTTCCAGCATTTTGAAGAAATCATTAATGCCATGAAAGTATTGGTTACCTTCCCAGAGTATCCGGCGTTGCTCGTCCGTCAACTCATAATAAGGTGTGAAAATCGGAAAATCAAACTTATCCGCATTATGAATCAGTTCTTCTTTCCATTCGCCCATTTTCTCACCGCGCCAGCATACGATAGCTCCCTCATAAACTGATAAAGAGCGATCAGGCACGACCAAATGCTCGTCAATGCCGATGACTTTTCCGAATCCTTCGCAGGTGGGGCAAGCACCGATAGGAGAGTTGAATGAGAACATTTGGTCGTTCGGCTCTTCAAAAGTGATGCCGTCTGCTTCGAATTTAGTACTGAAAGTATGTAGTTTCGTAGTTCCGTCTGCCGGATAAAAACGTAGCAGACAAGTTCCGTCGCCTTCGTACATCGCTGTTTCGGCAGAGTCTGTCAGTCGGCTGATGGAGTCTTTGCTATTGCCTACTGTCATGCGGTCTACCAGCAGATAAACTTCGTCACCTGCCACAGGGGTATATTCATCTATACGTTTCATCTCACCGTTCACTTCGATACGGTTGAATCCCTGTTTCAGGTCTATTTCCAATTGTTGTTGCAAGGTGCGGTCCTCACGCAGACGGATGGGTGTCAATACGGTGTATCTCGTCCCTTCCGGATACATAAGCATACAGTTGACGATATCTTCTGTCGAATGTTTCTTCACCTCTTGTCCGCTAATGGGACTGAATGTCTTTCCTACGCGTGAATAGAGCAAGCGAAGATATTCGTAAATCTCGGTCGAAGTACCTACCGTAGAGCGTGGGTTGCGGCTGTTCACTTTCTGTTCGATGGCAATGGCGGGTGGGATGCCTTTGATAAAGTCGCATTCCGGTTTGCTCATTCGTCCCAAGAACTGACGGGCATAGCTGCTCAGGCTTTCCACATAGCGGCGTTGCCCCTCTGCATAGAGAGTGTCAAAAGCGAGGGAAGATTTACCGGAACCCGATAATCCGGTGATTACAACAAGTTTGTTGCGGGGTATATCTACATCGATGTTTTTAAGGTTGTTGACTCGTGCACCTTTGATCGAAATATAGTTGTTTTCTGACATAAAATACTCCTTTTTTATGGTAGTCGGCAAAGTTAGCGAATTTATCGGGAGTTTGTATTATCTTTGCGTCACATTATTACGATTTAAGAATATTATGAAGCTGAAAAACTATCTTTTACTTTTCGCTCTTCTTCTGGTGGTAGGAGTGAGGGCACAAGTGCCATCCGGCAATAAATATCCCAAACGTGAATTTCGTGGAGCGTGGATACAAGCTGTCAACGGGCAGTTCAAAGGTATCCCTACCGGGAAGCTGAAACAAACGTTGATTGATCAATTGAATTCTCTTCAAGGGGCAGGTATCAATGCCATTATTTTCCAGGTGCGTCCCGAAGCGGATGCGTTGTATGCTTCGCAGCATGAACCGTGGAGCCGTTTCCTGACAGGGACGCAGGGGCAGATACCTTCTCCTATGTGGGACCCGATGCAATTTATGATTGAAGAGTGCCGGAAACGGAATATGGAGTTTCATGCCTGGATCAATCCTTACCGGGTGAAGACTTCGCTGAAAAATCAGTTGGCGCCGGAACATATTTATCATCAACATCCGGAATGGTTTGTTACGTATGGCGATCAGCTGTATTTCGATCCGGCACTTCCTGAAAGTCGGGACTATATTTGTAAAATCGTGACCGATATCGTGTCCCGTTATGATGTGGATGCTATCCATATGGACGATTATTTCTATCCTTATCCCGTGAAAGGAATGGACTTTCCGGATGATGCGAGCTTTGCCCGTTATGGCGGTGGTTTTACGAATAAGGCCGATTGGCGTCGTAGTAATGTCAATGTGCTGATTAAAAAGCTTCATGAGACAATCCGTGCCGTAAAGCCGTGGGTGAAGTTTGGTATCAGTCCTTTCGGCATTTACCGTAATCAGAAGAGTGATCCGTTGGGCAGTGATACCAATGGTTTGCAGAATTATGATGACCTGTATGCCGATGTGTTGCTTTGGGCGCGTGAAGGATGGATTGATTATAATATTCCACAGATTTATTGGGAAATAGGTCATAAGGCTGCCGACTATGAGACTTTAGTGAAATGGTGGGCTACGCATTCGGAGAACCGTCCGTTATTTATCGGTCAGTCGGTATCGAATACGATCCAACATGCTGATCCAAAGAATCCTTCCATCAATCAGCTCCCGCGAAAAATGGCCTTACAACGTGCTTATCAGACGATTGGCGGCAGTTGTCAATGGTATGCTTCAGCCGTTGTTGAAAATCAAGGCCGATACCGTGATGCTTTAGTGAGCGAGTATCATAAATATCCAGCTTTGATTCCCGTCTTCGATTTTATGGACAATAAGGCTCCGGGCAAAGTACGCAAAATGAAGAAGGTGTGGACAGAAGACGGCTATGTTCTTTTCTGGACTGCCCCGAAAGCGGAAACGGAAATGGATAAAGCGGTGCGGTATGTGGTTTACCGCTTTAGCGGAAAAGAGAAGGTGAACCTTGACGATCCTTCTCATATTGTAGCCATCACCAGTAATCCTTTCTACAAACTTCCATACGAGACGGGGAAAACAAAACATCGCTATGTGGTAACGGCTTTGGACCGTCTACATAATGAATCGAAGTCCGTAAGTAAAAAGGTAAAGCTTTAATAGAGCAGCAATCCTGCAATACCGCAAGCGATAATCATCAGAATCGGATTGGCCTTATATTTTCTCGTTCCGATAAAAGCAATCAGGAAGATGATGATACTGATAACAAATGTATAGGTATCTTTTGTAGGTGAGCCAAAGTTCTCTACATTCATTAATACCAATGCGGCAGAGGCCAGCAGTCCTACGACTGCTGGCCGTAGTCCGTTGAAGATTGATTCCACTACTGGATGTTTCTGATATTTCAGAAAAAATCTGCTGATAGTCAGCATTAAGATAAAGGAGGGAAGGACTACGGCGAAGGTTGCAATGATAGAACCCCAGATACTGCCTGTAGAAGTGAATCCCACATAAGTAGCGGCGTTAATTCCGATAGGTCCCGGTGTCATTTGGCTGATCGCGACAATATCTGTGAATTCTTGCGAACTTACCCATCCATAACGGGTAACGACTTCCCCTTGAATCATGGAAAGCATTGCATATCCTCCTCCGAAACCGAAGAGTCCGATCTTGAAAAACGTATAAAACAACTGAATATATATCATCTCTTTTTATTTAGAACAAATAATAAATAGTACATAGTACTGGCCTCTCACTCTCAACTCTCAACTTTCAACTCTCAACTTCTTTAACCTTTCCCCAAAGGAAGCCTCCTACACCTGCAGCTATGATAATCCAGATGGGAGAGAAGCCCAATAGCCAGATAAGTAGTGCCGATACAACCGGAATCCACAGATTGTAACGATTGATTTTTGCAGACCGCCCCATAGTAAACGTAGGTGCGGCGATAAGCGCCACTACTGCCGGACGGATTCCTTTGAATATCCGTTCCACTATCGGATTATCTTTGAAGTTGTGGAAAAACAGGGCAATGGCCAATATGATAATGAAAGATGGCAGAATCGTTCCCAGTGCCGTGACAATACTTCCCCGTATACCACGTAACTTGTATCCTATAAAGATGGATATGTTGACTGCGACAGCCCGTATACCGCGCAATTTGTATCCTATAAAGATGGATATGTTGACTGCCAAAATGCCAGGAGCGGATTGAGAGATGGCCAGCAGGTCGATGAAGTCGTCCTGTGCAATCCATTTCCGTTTGGTTACGATTTCATTTTCAATCAATGGCACCATCGCGTATCCTCCTCCGATGGTGAAGGCGCCTATTTTAAAAAAGATTCCAAATGATTCGAGATATATGTTCATTCTTCTTTTTCTCCTCCTTCCTTGTTGTCTTCTTTTTTCTCCTTAAAGTATTGGCTGGGACTCACGTTATAGTGTTTCTTGAATACTTCACGGAAATACTTGACATCATTGAATCCTGTCATTTCGGATATTTCAGTTATATTATGTACATTTTCTTTTAATAACTTTATGGCATGTTTCAGGCGAATCAGCCGGATGTAGTCACCCGGTGACTGGTCGGTAAGCGCTTTCAACTTGTTATAAAAACTAGTACGGCTCATGCCCATCAGGCTGGCGAGTACATCTACTGTGAGCGCAGGGTTGTCAATGTTGTCTTTTATATTCTTTCTGACATCTGCTATGAACTGCCAGTCGATGTCCTGGGAGTAGTTGATGTATTCTTCATCATCATCATTCTCTTCATCCTCCGAATCCAGGCTGGCATATTTGTTGCGTAGAAGTGCGCGATTAGCCAACAAGTTGGAGATGGTTGCTTTCAATATACCGATATTGAATGGCTTTAACACATATTCATCTGCCCCGATCCGCAGTCCGGAAAGAATATCTTTCTCATTATTCAGTGCGGTCAATAAGATAACGGGGATATGCGAGGTTTCGATATTGCTTTTGATAGCCTGACATAGTTCGTCACCTCGCATTTCCGGCATCATAATGTCCGAGATAACCAGATCTGGCTTATATTCGGGAATGACGGTCAATGCTTCTTTTCCGTTGGAACATACTTGAATGAGGTGGTCTTCGGATAATGTTTGTGACAGATAATTGCGTAATTCATCATTATCTTCCACAATCAGAATACGTTGGCTCTTTTCTTTCTTTTCTTTTTTTTCTTCTTTTTGTGTATTCTCGTAAATTTCAGGTGCCGGGAGTGGAATGTCGTTGCTGCTTTTTGTTTCTGGACGCTGTTTGTTTGGCATTGTCAAGTGTGCTTTGCGGTAACGTTTACTGTCTTTCGGGAAAGTTATCTTGATGATTGATCCCTGATTTTCGATACTTGACAAATTTATCTTTCCTTTATGCAGCCGGACTAATTTCCAGACTAGCATAAGTCCGATACCACTGCCCGTCACTTTTGAGTTGATCGTGTTACTGCCACGGAAATGCAGTTTGAACAGTTTCTTTTGCTCATTGGCAGGAATTCCGATTCCCGTATCGCTGACTTCCACGCTCCACGAATCCGCAGCTTCTGAAACAAAGATTTGTACACTGCCATTTTCCGGTGTATACTTCAATGCGTTCGAAATGACGTTTTTGAGGATGGATTCCATCTTTTCCTTGTCGAACCACACGTTCATGTATCTGAAATTACTCTCGTAGGTGAAGTTAATATGTTTAATATTGGCATATTGCTGGAATGCTCCATATATTTCGTTCATAAACGTATTTAGCTCATGTTCCGAAATGTACAGCTCGGAAGAATATACATCTGCCCTTTCGAAATTGATAAGATTAGTCGTAAGGCGCAATAGCGCATTCACATTACGCAGAGCTGTATTCATATTAGAAATTCCCTCTTTGCTCAGTTCTTCTTTTTCACGGAGTTCTTCCAAAGGTGCTTTGATCAGTGTCAATGGAGTACGGATATCATGTGCTGTATTGATAAAGAAATGTATCTTTTCATCAGAGACCTTACGTTGTTTTCTTAAAATTATAATACGCAATAAGACGGAAGCTATGAGAAATAGGATACCTGCATAAAACAACATTGCCCAGAATGTTAACCAAAACGGCTGGTCAATAATAATATCGATGCTTCTTTCTTCAATAACGATGCGTTTGTCTTCATTGGAAATTGCACGTACTCTTAGGGTATATTCTCCGGGTGCGAGATTGGTATAGCGTATCGTACTTTCGGCTCCGGGTTTGCTCCATTCTTCATAGAAACCGTCTAACTTCCAGGAATATAGAATATTAGAAGGGTAGTCGTAGTTGATGGAAGAAACTTGTACAGAGAAAATGTTCTGATTATATCCTAGTTCCAATGTTTTGATATCATTGATACTTTCTTTTAGCGGAGAGTGCTTGTCTCCCGGATAAATAGTCTGATAAAAGAGTTTGAAATCACTGAAAATCATTTTGGAAGAGTAATCTCTAGGCAATTTCATATCTTTATGAAATTCGACAGCCCCTTCCGAACTACCAAAAACAAAGTGGTTGTTCTTACGTAAAACACCAGACAGCGCATTGAAATGCGTAGTCATTAACCCCATATCTTTAGTCCAGTTATAAAACTTCTTCTGTTGCGGATAAAAACTTGTTAGTCCGTTTTCCGTACCCATCAGTAATTCTTTGTCCGCATCTGATAATATGGTATAGATATTATTGGATATCAGGGCGCAATTCTCCGAGTAGTAATGAGTGAATAACTTTTGGGCAAAGTCGTAGATTAACAATCCCGAACCACTGGTTCCGATATATAACGAACCGTTCTTGGCTTGATATAAAGAATAGATATAGGTAGATTCCACCGGAAGTTTGATATGCTCGAATTTTCCGGATTCTTTATCCAGAAGATATAGTCCTGTTGCACTACCTATCCACATACTATTGGCATCTTTCTCAGTAATGGCGGTAATGGAGTTCAGTCCTTGATAAAGTCGTACATTCTGCGTTTTCAGGTTGATACGTTTTAAGTTGTAGAATCCACCTGACCAGATATATCCTTGTGAGTCCATACGGATATCACGGATATATTTGTCCGGTCGCATGACCCCTTCGCTATATAGCGGTGGCATGAAATAGCTGATTTGTAGAGACTTCTTGTCTATTTGGTATACTCCGGAGGAATATCCTCCTGCCCAGATTGTGCCGGGAGATACTTCGCAGAGGGTAAGGAAGATGTGACTCTTGTTTGCCTGCGGTTTTTCAAAAGAACTGAGGACCGAACTCCATTGGCCGGTCTTTGAATTGAAGAAGCTGATACCATTGTTTGTTGCGAACCACAAATCTCCATCTCTGTCCTCAATGACTGCATTTACTTGGTCGTTGATTAAAGATTGTTTGTTGCCTATAGAATGCTTAATCCATTTGTAGCTGGGGTAACGGTTATTCCGTATTGTAATCCCAATAGGGTAGTTTGCCAGCCAGATACGTTCTTCATCGTCTACATAAATGTCATTGATACTGTTGCCGTTCATGCCATTATTACTGTTGTAGTCTGTGATGATATAAGGCTCCAGTAAGTAGTTTTCAGTATTTATTTTATGAACTCCTCCTCCGTCTGTGGCTACTAGCAATTCTTTGTCATTCAGAGGCTTGAATTGCGTGATACTGATATCTTTTAAATTGCGTTCCGGCTGTGTGACGGATTTGATACTCATGTCGTAAACGAAAATTCCCCGTTGGAAAGTTCCGATAAATAGTTTCCCGATTTTTCTATCAAAATAGAGATCGATGACTTGAACTTTTTGATTTTCCAATTTGTCACAGTCGATAAGTTCCAAAGTGTTGTTTTCCAGTTTGGCATAGTGAACGCCCCTTTCCGTACCAATAAAGAAATGAGATTTATCTATTTGTTCGATATCTGTGATTTCTTCTTTTATTTTATTCTTTATGTGACCGATCTGGCCGGTAGCTGTGTTGTAGAGGAAGATTGTTTCTTCATTGCATAGCCAGATTTGTTTGTTTTCGTCAAGCCATGCAAAGCTGATAGGAGCAGGTAAATCGCGAAAGTTTTCTATCGGCAGCTTATAGACAAGTTCGAAGGTATCGTGAAGCTCATCGTATCGGAATATCTTTCCTTTTTTTCCGATTTCCCATAAGACTCCTTCTTGGTCGATGTATAGCCAGTTGAGATTTAACAGAGAATTCACTTCTATGTCGCCATCCATCAGTTTATATTGTTTGAACTCTTTTCCGTTATAACGGTCGATTCCTTCGTGAGTGAGAAACCACATATAACCGATTTTGTCTTTTTGAATGCAGTAAACTCGCCGATTACTTAACCCATCTTCCACTCCAAGATATTGATACGTCTGAGCGACACAGGTTAGAGGAAACAATAATAATAGAAAAATCCATTTTTTCATGTGAAAGGACTTTTAAGGGTTATTGAATCTTATTCTAGAGGAGGAAAAGTTTGACAAAATTAGGAAGAATTTTCGATATAACAAAATTTTGGATAAAGATAACGTGGATCTCAAATATCTGGCGGATCAGTTGTTCTATTGCTGTTTGTATATGTTGCTTATTTCAGAGAATTAAGTTGCAGAAAACAGGAATTAAGTTAGAGCGGGAAGCAGAAGGAGAAAAAAGAGAGTGTATCAGAACTGACACACTCTCTTTGTGGCATAAAATTTTAAAGGACTGTTTATTTCATTTTTGTCTCAATCCACTTGTGGGCATTGACAAATGCTTCTATCCATGGAGTTACCTGATCGCTGTTTTTACGATCGGTCGGATAACAACCGTTTTGCCACGGGAAGATAGAACGTTCCAAGTGAGGCATGATAGCCAGGTGACGGCCGTCTGCACTAGCCAATGCTGCGACAGAATAGTCGGAACCGTTCGGGTTAGCCGGATATTCATCATAGCTATACTTCGCTACTACATTATATTTATCCTCATCGTATGGCAAAGAGAACTTTCCTTCACCATGGGCCACCCAAATACCTAGTTTGCTACCACTTAGAGAACCGAACATTACACTGCGGTTTGTCGGTATGGTAAGGCCGAGGAAGCGTGACTCAAATTTATGTGAATCGTTGTGCAACATCTTGCCTTTTTTCTCCAGTTCAGGATTGATAAGGTTGAGCTCCATCATTAACTGACAACCGTTACAAACGCCTAATGATAAGGTGTCTTCACGTGCATAATATTTATCCAATGCTTCTTTTGCTTTAGGATTGAATAAGAATGCACCCGCCCATCCTTTGGCAGAACCAAGCACATCAGAGTTGGAGAAACCACCACAGTAAACAATCATGTTTACATCTTCCAGTGTTTCACGTCCACTGATAAGGTCGGTCATTGTAACGTCTTTCACATCGAAGCCTGCCAAGTAGAGTGAATAAGCCATTTCACGTTCGCCATTTGTACCCTTTTCACGGATGATGGCGGCACGGATACCGCTTGGAGTACGACGGTCCGGAGTAATGCCATATTGAGAAAGCTTACCTTTGAATTCCGGCATAAATGCGAATTCTACAGGTTGCATCTTGTAGTTCTCGAAACGTTTCTTGGCGCAACCGTTCATAGACTGTTTGCGGTCGAGCAGGTAAGAGGAAGAATACCAGACATCACGCATATAATCGATGCCGAACTGGTAGGTGGCATCGTTCTTGGATACCAGAATGTGACGTTCGTCAGTCGGTTTACCCAATTTCACGAAACCTATACCTGCATCTTCCAGAATCTTCTTCACTTCATTCTTATGCTTGTCGCTGATCTGGATAACGATACCCGGATTTTCTGCAAACAGAATCTTAACGATATCCTGTTCCTTCATATTGTCAAGGCTGATTTCCATACCGCCTTCTACGTTAGAGAAACACATTTCGAGCAATGTGGTAATCAAACCACCGGCAGATATATCGTGTCCTGCAAGAATCAGTCCTTTGTTGACAAGTTCCTGTACGGCAAGGAATGCATCGCGGAAATATTCAGCGTCCTGTACGCAAGGTACATCATCGCCTACTTTACCCAGAGATTGGGCGAAAGCCGAACCACCCAGTTTCAGTTCATCGAAGCTGAAGTCGATATGATAAAGTGTAGTCTTTTCATTGTTAACCAATACTGGAGATACAACTTTCTTTACGTCGGAAACTTCGCCGCCTGCAGAAACAATCACTGTTCCCGGAGAAATAACTTTCTCACCGTTAGGATACTTCTGTGTCATAGACAGAGAGTCTTTTCCGGTAGGAACATTGATCTGTAGCGCACAGCAGAAATCGCTTAATGCTTTAACAGCTGTGTAAAGACGGGCATCCTCACCTTCTTGAGAGCGGCAAGGCCACATCCAGTTGGCAGACAGAGAAATGCTGTCCAT